>JACCDR012649338.1_pt1 | contig 45824 bp, 47 predicted proteins | sample 7446431 | NCBI WGS metagenome assembly JACCDR01 (sample SAMN15323443, study PRJNA562643) | freshwater metagenome | isolation source: river surface water | place: USA:Blue River Watershed | collected 2017-08-17 | reverse complement strand
CCCTGCGATGTCGGAGATTGTTAACGCTTTAGTTTTTAGATGGTCTAGGCAAGAATATAAAATATACCCACATATCTGCTATCTTGACGAAGAAGAGGTCTGGAATGTTAATATATATAATCTAGCGAACAAAATGGGGTTGATTAATAACCCAATGGAGCACACCGGATATGCCTCTCCGGAAGGTGCTCAATCTAAGGCAGTTGAGGTCACGTTAAAAATAATAAAAGAAAGAAATGAGCAAAGACAAGCGAATAAGTAGCGTTGAGTTTCTTTGGAGTTTGATTCCAGAGGATACGCAGAATATAATTGCGATGGAGCATGACGGTTTAAACAGAGCCCTTAATATGTACGCATGTGAAATAGCGGATGCCGTCGATGGCTTCCCGCTGCATTTGCGAGCATTTAGTGGTAAGGAGTACTGCAAGGAGTTATTCGGAATAGAGTTTGTTTCAAGGATAGGTGAGCATTTACATGCTTGTAAGGACAGTGGAAACGTGATAAAAGTGTACATCGAAGACGGAAAAGTTGACAAGATACACGTTACTATGAACGAGCACTCAGAGAGTGCGGTTATAGATTACAAGGACTTAATTAACGCCATCGGCGATGCTAAGCTAAAGCTAAGAAAGGTACGAGAATACTACTCTCCGACGGTTCAGTATCTCTTAGATGAGGCAGATGCCGAGTATAAGAAAGAGATAGTTGATTTCGTCGTTAGCTGCATTTATCTCCTTCCGTGCTCTATTGTGGAGTTTCGAAGGGACGTCGAGAAATTGTATGATAAAAAATTTATAAAATAATATTATTTTTGCATTGAGCTATCTATAATTGTATGCACGAAATAATTTCAACTTGCAAAGGAGGTGGTTATATGTATTGTAGAACAATACCGCTTCACCCAAAAGCAAATTCAAAAGGACTATACCCATTACATAGGGTTTTGGTCGAAAACAAATTAGGAAGGTACTTGGGAGCTAAAGAGATAGTACACCACATAAATGAGGACAAAAACGATAATGCGATTGAGAACTTAATGGTGTTATCTAATGAAGAACATTCAAGGCTACACGCAAAAACTGTTGAAGATGTGGTATTAAAATGTCCTCAATGCGGTAGTATTTTCCATGAAAAACCTCATTTTTTTAGGTTAAGGCAAAAAAAGAAACAAAAGCAAGAATGTTTATTGCTCTCGGTCTTGTGCGGCAAAGATGCAATTTTCAAAATAACCAAAAGGTCGGGGGTTCGAGTCCCTCCTGCGCAACAACATCAAGACGGGAAGATTAGTCAAAAGGTGAATGTATGATTTCGGCACGACTACGCGGTACGGTAGCAATCAAAAAAGGCCGCTTAATTGCGGCCTTTTTGTGTGAAATATGGTAGTGTTTTATTTGCGAGTTCCTTTGTTGTGTTTTTATATTTGTAGTCATGATTGTAAAGAATATTGAGTTCGATAAAGACCGACTTCTATCCGGGGTTGATAAAATTGCGGTAGCGGTTGGCAGTACGATGGGAGCTATGGGTAGAACCGTTCTCTTGGAATCCGAAAACCACACCGGTGGAGTCACTGTTACTAAGGATGGTGTGACTGTCGCTAGGGGAATCACACTGGAAGACCCGGTTGAGAATTTGGCCGTGACACTGATGAAGCAGGCCGCAGAGAAGACTGCGATTACTGCCGGTGACGGAACCACTACGTCTATTGTATTGGCTTATGCCATCATTGATGAGTTTATTGCTTCCGGCAGGGAAGCTATTGCTCCAGAAATGAGAGCCTTGAAGAGAGACTCTGAGCAAATCATTGAAAATCTAAAGAAACTAGCGATTCCGGTTACTTCCGAGTCGTTGCTGCATGTCGCCACTATTAGCGCTAATAGTGATAGCGAGATTGGTGAATTAGTGGCTGGTGTGTTTGAAAGGGTCGGAGGTTCTGGAGTGGTGACTGTTGAGAGGTCTAATTCAGGCAAGACTTACTTTGAGATTTCGGACGGGCTAAGAATCAGCCGTGGATGGATGAGTCCATATCTTATTAATGACCAAAAGAAAAGAGAGGCGTGCTTAAATAACCCTTATATCTTGGTAACTGACAGAGAGATTCAGAGCTTGCAAAGTATCGAGCATTTGCTGGCTCCTGTCGTTACTAATAACAGAAGCATATTAATTATTGGAGAGTTGAGCGCTCACGCCCTAAGCGCGTTGAATATGAACGTAATGAAGGGAACTATTAAAGCTGCTGCTATTTTACCCCCTCAGTTCGGGTACAAAAAGAAAGAGCTTATGCGCGACATTGCTGCGGCTACTGGAGCTAAGTATGTGAGTGATGATGTGGGGGATGACTTCGGTTTGGTCAATATACTTGACTTGGGGCGCGCTTCAAAGGCAATTGTTGGTAGAGAGTCTACGGTTTTGATACTTGAAGACACCGAGCTTTCTAAGCAGAGAGTTGAGGAGATTAAATCCACAGAAGAGCCAACCGATGAGGACGAAAAGAAATTCAGAGAAGAGCGTATTGCTACTCTTAATGGCAGCGTTGGTGTTGTGTATGTAGGAGCTCAGACCGATATCGAGCAGAAGGAAAAGTATGACCGCGTAGAGGATGCTGTGTCTGCGACTAAGGCTGCAATCGAGGAGGGTATTTTACCCGGTGGTGGTTACGCTTTATTGTCGGCCTCTATGGATATGGACGAAGACAATGTGATGGCAAATGCCGTTACAGCTCCGTTCTATACTATACTTGAGAACGCCGGATATGATGGAGACCACATTAACGCCATCTTTGAGGAGTACGTAAAGGACGGCAAATCTTTCAATCCTGTCACCGAGGAATTTGGCAACATGTTAGACATGGGCATAGCAGACCCATTAAAGGTAACTAGGAGTGCATTGGAAAATGCTGTCAGTGTCGCTACTACTATTTTGAGTACTAGAGCTATAATCTATAACATGAGAGAACATGAGAGCGGTAAATAATTTCGTAATAATCAACGAGTCAGTAGAGGAGAAAAAGACCTCTACTGGCTTGATTCTCACTGCTGACGAAAGCGAAGAAATGCGCTACGGCAAGGGAGTTGTTCATAAAGTCGGAGATAAGGTAGTTGCTGTTAAAGAAGGCGATACCATTTATTTCGATAAAAGACAAGGGCATCAGGTAAGATTGGAGGGTGTTCTTTATGGAATCATTCGAGAATCTGATGTTGTTGTGATTTTGTAGTATATTTGTGCATGCGTTTTTCTAAAATGCCCACAAATAAGTCCCTTTTAATTACGCCAGACGATAGTAATTTATTGCCCCCTATTATTGAGGGGGCTAATGGCGTTGCTATATATGTTGGAACCGGTGGTACTGTCAGGTTTTTGGATAATACCAGTAGTGTAGAAACGCTCACAATCCCCAGTGGTTCTGTTATAGACGTATTGGCTAGGAAGGTTTTTGCTACAGGAACCACAGCGTCCAACATGGTTGGTATTTACACCCTTCCATAATTTGCTTTAAAATTGTTATCTTTGCGATATGGCATATCAAAAATTGCAAGCTAATCGAGCTGCGGCTGTTACTCCGTCTGATTCGGCAAATATTCCGTCTATTACTGGCGGTACTAATGATGGTTGTGTATTGTACATTGGCGGTGATGGCGACTTAAAAGTTACTACTGCGGGTGGAGATGTCGTTACTTTCGTTGGTTTATTGGCTGGAACCTTTATTCCTGTTCAGGTATTAAAGGTGTGGAATACTGATACTACGGCTACAGACATTATTGCTTTATGGTAATATCAATTGCAAACTCAATAAAGGGTGCTAGGTATGGAGCCTCTGCTCCGCCTCCTCCTTCGTATGACCCTGACTTTCAGGCAAAATTAACAGCGGCAGGAGCAAGTAATATCCCCACTATAGCGGCATATTTAGATGCCGAAAATGACCTATATTTAAACTTGAAAAACCCTTCTAGGATTGGCCTTACAAGCGGTAATTTGTACGCAAAAACACAAGATGGGGTATTGCATGCAGCCCCCGGGCAAACAAGCAATTACTCATTATACGGTACTAAATCGGCTGCAATTGTAGGTTCTTTAGTAAACTCTCCCACGTGGGTTCAAGGAAGTGGTTTTCAGGGGAATGGGACGAGTAGCTATTTAACGTACAGTGCACCGTCTGGTCTCTATACCTTGAATAGCGCATTTGTTGTAACAATTGTTAAGACTTGGGGTACTAACCCTAACTCCGTAGGGTTAAATGGCTTTGCTGATAGTGGGGCGACAAACGCCTTATGGTTTAGATTGGTGGCTGATGGGCGATTATACATGAATGGCTCTGCGACCACAGCTTCAACCGTTAGCACGGCTGCGAGAGCTAACGAAACAATAATAGCTATGACTAGAACGGGGGTCTCTTCTAATGCTTATGGGGAAATACAAGACTTTGCCGGAACGCCAATCACTACCTATGTTTCGGCAGGGAATTCGTCAAATAAAGCTCCGACTGGGCTTGTTCAGTCTTTAGCAAGGGGGGGCGCGAGTTTTTCTAACGGTATTGTAGGAGGACATTTTTGGGGTGAGGGTTTGACAGAACAAGAGTTACGAGATTTGATGACAATTTTACAAACTTATTATATAGCGATAGGATGGTAGTACTACACCCAAATACAGAACAATTTAGCACTTTAAATGGCTACACAAATAACAGTTCAATGTTATCTTTTGTCGTTGATGGAAGTGGGCGTTATATCGTAGGGGTTGAAGTATTGAGCGACCCTAATTTTACAGAAATACACGAGCAATTAAACGCTTTAGAGCGTATTGAATACACCCCATTTGAGGAATAGTTTTTGACATGGCTTTTGAAAAGACTATATTAGAGCTAAAAAAAATAGCTAAGATTCAGAGGCTTATGTTTATGAAGACCTCTGACCCTAGGTATGAGTCTATAGAAAGGTCTTTAAAAAAAATAGAGCTTGATTTAAAAAACTTCTCGGGAGGTTCTGGCTCCTTGGGGGTTAACATTACATCTAATACAGCTTTTGGAGGAAACGCTCCGGGAGATACTTATTTAATTGGAGAGAGTTACGATAGTGTACTTCAAAGATTAATTGTACAGTATATCGCCCCTTCGTTTGCTACGTTAAGAGCGAGATATGCTAGCTCTACTCTAAGCACATCAGACAGAGAAATAGGTACTACATTTAACGTAGATGAAATGAGCGTTAACATAACGGGCGATAATCCCAATGGCGACCCACCAACGTCAGTGAGCGTAACGGTAAGCGGTGCAACAACAGGAAGTGGAATTATTGCAAGTGGACTAAGCCCAAGCGTCGGAACGGGTGTTATTTTGAATGTAACAGACGGGGATTACAAGCGTTCAACAAATGGGGCAGTAACATTTACCGTAAGTGGGTTAGATGCGGAGGGAGGTGCTGTTTCTGGCAGTATTTCCTATCAGTTTAAGTCGTATAATTACTTTGGTGGTAGCGCGACGGTAGTAGTAGATGCAACGACAGCGGCAGGCGTAAGAGATGAAATAAAACTGCAAAGGAAAGCATTGGATACCGACAGAGCATGGAGTACAAGTGGAACGACAGAAACCAACGACGGCACTAAGTATTCGTATATTATGTATCCTGCAAGTTATGGCAATTTGAGTCAAGTACTGCAAGGGGCGGTTGATGTTTTAGGGGCGTTCACTTTGGTGGGTGATTATAACATTCTTACCGAAAATGGAGCGGTAACTGTAAGTTATAGAGTTTATAAGTCTAACGCTACTGGAGCGTTTGCTAGTGGAGTTTCATTGGTAATATCGTAAAATGTCTATTAATTTTCCTGATAAGCTAGAGCATAACAACCCAAACTATCCAATAGTTGACGCTACTGATGTTGCAGGCACATTTTGGCGCATTTCGGGAACGTTGGACAATACAAACCTATTGGCGTTGCCCGAAACAAAGAGGGGGTTATCTCAGGTTGTGTTTAGCGTTGCAGACAATAGGAGTTACGAGTATCTCGGGGGTGATGTGATTGACGTTGAGTGGGGGAATGTTGACAATTGGAATGTACTGGGAAGTGTCACTGCTACGTTTAGAGATTCTGCAATAAGTACTACTGTTTCTAAATTGGACGTTGATGGCGTAATTAATATGATTAATACAGTCGCTAGGACGGTTACACTTCCTAGCGACGCTACGGAAAATATCCCAGTAGGGAAGAGTGGGATAATTGTCAGAAAAGACACTGGAACTGTGCAGATAATCCCTGACACTGGTGTGACGATAGAGGCTATAGGTGATTATATATCCGCAAGATATATAGCAGTGAGTTGGATTAAATCAGCATCTAATACATTTCAAGTTTGGGGGGCTTTGTCTTAATGAATTTATCCATGATATACGGGGTATTAACTGCTAGGTCAAATAGTTTTAGTTTTCAAATCAAAACCGACAATGCAGGTGTATCAAGTAGCACACAGTTTAAATTACCATTGGAGAGTTCTGGGGAGTATGATTTTTACGTAGATTGGGGGGATGGCAATTCTGACAATATTACCGTTTGGAATCAGACTGAAACAACTCACACTTATAGTGTTTCGGGGGTATATACAGTGGGAATTACCGGGAAAATAAAAGGATGGACATTTAATAATGGCGGGGACAGGTTAAAGATGCTTGAGATTCTTGGATTTGGCCACTTAAACTTGGGCAACTCTGGGGGGTATTTTTACGGGTGTCAAAATATGGTTCTTAGCAATGTGTCTGATGTCTTAGACTTGACTGGAACGTCTACCTTTTTTAATGCCTTTAGAAATTGTGATTCTGTAACGTATATTAAAAATATCGACAAATGGTTATCTGGCTCGATTACGGTGTGGCAAAACGCTTATCGCGACATGGCATTGTTTAATGACCCAAACTTCCAATATTTAGACATGAGTGGAGCAACGACATTAGAATCTATGTTGAGATTGAGTAGGGTGTTTAACAATCCGATTCCTTTGTATTGGCCTAACTGTACAAATACAAACCAAATGCTAAATGAGGCTGATGCGTTTAATCAGCCATTGGGGGCTGCTACCATGGGGAACGTAACTACTGCCATATCAATGTTAAACAAAGCATACAACTTTGACCAATCTGTTAATTCTTGGGACTTATCTAATCTTGAGTATGGAACTGCAATGTTTTATGAATGCTATGCGTTTAATCAAGACCTCAGTAGTTTGCAATTTCCAAATTTATTAGACGCTACTGATTTTATGTACGGCAAGACTACTGCAAATTATAGCCATTTAAATAGTCTTTACATTTCACTCGCCGCACAAACCTTACAGCCTAATGTGACGGCAGGCTTTGGCACGATACAGTACACAAGTGCGGCAAGTGCATCACGGGCAATTTTAACTGGGAGCCCTAACAATTGGATTTTAACAGATGGGGGGTTAATATGATTTGGTTTTTGATAATAGCATTTGTAGACACGTTTTTGGATTGGACGTGGGTATCAGGAGAGATAGAACAGTGGAACAATCCAGACCAAAAGTTCGCCAATCCCAAGCGACCATATTCGGGATGGTGGTATTTTGGCATATACAAGCCAGACCACCATGAGTGGTTTCCATATAGCACGACGTTATTTATTTGGACTACCGATTGGTATCATTTTGCCAAACTATGCAGAGTATTGGCATTGGTAGTCCTTTCGGGGCTCCCTATTAAGTATGTTATTGTTTATGGTCTATTCTCACACTTCGTGTACGCTGCTTTAAAAAACACAAGTAAAAACGACCTATATCTTTTATTGCGTAGAGTTATTTTTAAATACAAAAGACTCAGAAGAAATATAAGAAAAAAAATTATTAAATTTGAAGCAATGAAAATTAATGATACCGGAGCGGATTTCTTAACCACCACGTCAATAGTTGCTAGTATTGGCGCAATAGCATCTGCTTGGAACCCTATTATTTCTGCGGTAGGTGGCTTGGTAGCAATTATAACGGGTGTTCTTGGCGCTATGTATTACATGCGTAAACTAAAAGAAAAAAAGGAAGGCGACAATGTTTAATAGAGTATTTAAAAACTGGAAGACGTCGTTTCTTGGGTTGCTATTTCTAGGTGTAGGATTTGCCCTTGTAGCTACCGAGAAGGCCACACTGTCTGAATTCGGAGCGTTTATAGCTACGGCGTTTGCATTGTTTTACTCAAAAGACCCGAAGATAAATTCCGACAGAATATGAATTATCGAATTTTCGGCGTTCCTATTATTGGTGTGTGCGTTGTCGTCATCGCGGCGTTAATATTCGCCAAGTTAAGCAGGAGAAAGTCTAAAGAGTCTCCTAAAATCCCACAGACCAGCGAAGAGATTAAAATTAAAAAGCAATATGAAGATTCTTACTATAATAACTATCGCGATAACGACACTAGTTACGAACTGTTGCGTCGCACAATCCAAAGGCACAAAACCCTCGACGCAAAAGGTATTTAATCCATGCGAAGACAGCGCGACCAAAAGCGCAATTAACCTATATTTGATAAAAGGCGCGGAAGCACGGGAGCTGTTAAATGAGTGCCAAAAAAACCGCATTCAAGATAGCATAGACCGTGCGGAATGTAATAGACTTCTCGCTGTTGAAGAGGAGTATTCGAGCAATCTGAGCAAGGATATGGCGGCATTAGAAGACAAGGTGAGGTCTCTTAGGTTGAGGCTTATTGGCACTTACGTCGCTATAGGGGTTGCTAGCGTGGTGGTGATTATATACGGAAAGTAGTAAATATTTTATATTACGTGCAAATGTGTCGCTATTATTGGCGACACTTTTTGTTTATATTTGCGCTATATGAAAAATAAAGCAAATAAAATAACACAAGAGGAGCTAAATGAACTAAACGACTTGCATAGGTCTATCGGTGGGCTTAAAGTTGAGATTGCCAATTTAGAGATAGAGAAGAGCAGAGCAGTGTCCATGATAGGGCAGGTCGGGCAGCAATTGCTTGAGCTCAATAGTAGATTATCCGCCAAGTACGGCGACGTGAAGATAAACCCTAGTACTGGAGAGTATGTTAATAAGGAAGATATCAATAGGGGTTGACCTAAAGAACTCCATGACTTACGTTGTGGGGCAGTTGGTTTTAGGCGACTCCTACAAGATACACGACATCACTAAGGATAGTCTGGGAGATGTCGATGTTTATGTGCGAAACATGGAGTCCGGGGAGATATTGCATTGGAAGAGTTTTAATAGAAACCTACCAATATCCATAGAGTGCGATATAGATTTTTAGTCATGAGGTCTACTTATTACATATTGATAGAGCCCCTAAATGGGGAGCTGTATTCTAATTCAAGTTCTTCTGGGCTTATATTGAACGCCAGTATAGAAGATTTTAAATCTACCCAGAGATTGGGTAAAGTTGTTGGGGTTCCAAGTGCTATACATTGTGATATAAAAGTCGGTGACATAGTGGTGGTTCATCACAATATATTTAGAACAAATTACGACATGCGCGGCAGGATGAGAAACTCCAGCTACATGATTGAGCGTGGGCTTTATTATGTGGAGCCAGAGCGTGTTTATATGATTTTCAGGGATGGCGAATGGTCTTCTTTTGGGGATTTTGTTTTTGTCAGCCCTGTGAAGAGGGTTGTGAATGGGTACAGCAGTAGTACTTCCTCTCTTTCCGAGTTGATTGGAGAGGTGTCGATGATTGGCGCCGAATCTATTGGGGTATCTATAGGCGATAGAGTAACATTTAAGAAAGATAGTGAGTACGAGTTCAGGATTAATGACTCCATACACTATCGGATTCCAGTTAAAAATATAGTTGCAGTATTATGAGTGAAACAAATCAAAAAACTACAAGACAGTACAGAGAAGACATCATCGACGCAGGTAGGATTGCGGTGATGGAGTTGATTAAAGTTGCCAAGCAGGGCATAATCAATGTAAAGGACAGTAACGACGTTACACCTGAGTTGGCTGCTGATAGGTTAAAGAATGCAGCAGCCACTAAGAAGTTAGCTATTTTTGACGCATTTGACATATTGACCCGGATAGATGAAGAGCAGAACATACTAAACTCAATTACGTCCGGAGTGCCATACGATAAGTCTAAGGGTGGCTTTGCTGAGCAAAGGAGCAAGTAAATGAAAGATGTTTATAAATTATACGAAAGAAAGAATGCGTCGTCGTTTGTGACGGCATCTACTCTCAAGAGAAAAAACGAAGAAAAATCTTGGGAGTACGGATATGACGATGAGCATGACTTGATTGTGATTTCTAAGGACGGTACAATTGGGGACGTGTATGTTATAAACTCATTGAATATCGCCCTTCCATTAGTCCCTGATTACGTAGAAGACCGTGGTGGAGTGTGGAAGCCTGAGCAGTTGCCTGCGGAGTTAAAAAGAATTAAAAGTATTTTTGATTGGAATCGAAAGCCAAAAGAATTTCACGCTAGGTGGGTTGACTATATCGAGACCGAATTTGATAGAAGGGAAAACGGATTCTGGATTATTATAAATAAAACACCTACCTATGTGACCGGCTCTCACTATATGTATTTGCAGTGGGCTAATATCGACGTTGGGCTTCCTGACTTTCGAGAAGCAAATAGAATTTTTTACATCTACTGGGAAGCTTGCAAAGCTGATAATAGGTGTTATGGGATGATTTATTTGAAAAATAGACGTTCTGGATTTTCTTTTATGGGTTCGTCGGAAATGACCAATCAGGCCACTATTACTAAGAAGTCGAGATTTGGCATCTTGTCTAAATCCGGAGCGGACGCCAAAAAGCTATTTACAGATAAGGTTGTAGGCATATCCAATGGTTATCCTTTCTTCTTCAAGCCTATACAGGACGGTATGGACATCCCGAAGACGGAGTTGGCTTATCGCGTTCCGGCTTCTAAGATTACCAAGAAGAGTATGACCACCATCGAGGAGGAAGATTCTGTTGAGGGGCTTGAGACGAGTATCGACTGGAAAAATACAGCGGACAACAGTTATGATGGTGAGAAATTAAAGATGCTCCTCCATGATGAGTCCGCGAAGTGGATTCCTCCAAACAATATCTTAGAAAACTGGAGGGTAACTAAGACCTGTTTGCGTCTTGGACGCAGGATTATAGGGAAGTGCATGATGGGTTCTACTTCAAATGCGTTGCCCAAGGGTGGTGGAAATTACAAGAAGTTGTACGGAGATTCAAATCCGGCATATCGAAACGAGAACGGCCAGACAAAAAGCGGACTATATCATCTGTTTATTCCTATGGAGTGGAACTTCGAGGGGTATATAGATATCTACGGAATGCCTGTGTTTCATAAGCCAAAGACTCCTATTCGCGGCATGGACGGCATGATGATTCGCGATGGGGTTATTGATTACTGGGAGAATGAAGTAGCCTCCCTAAAAGGAGACCCTGATGCGTTAAATGAGTTCTATAGACAATTCCCAAGAACTGAATCTCACGCTTTCCGGGATGAGAGTAAAGCGAGTATATTCAATCTTACTAAAATTTACCAGCAAATAGACCATAACGAGTCTTTGTTGAGGGATAGGGTTTTGACTCGTGGGTATTTTCACTGGAAGGATGGCAAGAAGGATACCGAGGTGATTTGGACTCCAGACGACAAAGGCCGGTTTATAGTCTCTTGGATTCCTCCTGCTGGTTTGCGAAATAACACAATTAAAAGAGGGGACTTATACTATCCCGGAAACGAGCATATAGGTAGTTTTGGGTGTGACTCCTATGATATATCGGGAGTTGTAGGCGGTGGAGGCTCTAACGGGGCTTTGGCCGGGTTGACGAAGTTTCACATGGACGATGCTCCAGTAAATAGATTCTTCTTAGAGTACATTGCTAGGCCTCAGACTGCGGAGATATTTTTCGAGGACGTGTTGATGGCTTGCTTCTTCTACGGCATGCCTATGCTCGCAGAAAATAACAAACCCAGATTGTTATATCACTTTAAAAATAGAGGCTACAGAGCGTTCTCAATGAATAGGCCAGACAAAAGGAAGAGTGCGCTATCCAAGACAGAGAAAGAACTCGGAGGCATACCTAACAGCTCAGAGGACGTCAAGCAAGCACACGCTTCCTCTATAGAGACTTACATTGAGAAGTATGTAGGATTAGATACGGAGGGTATATATCGTAGTCAGGGAGATATGGGAGACATGTATTTCAACCGAACCCTAGAGGATTGGGCTAGGTTTGACATCAATGAAAGAACCAAGCATGACGCCTCTATAGCGAGCGGATTAGCTATAATGGCTAATCTAAAACACGAATTCATCGCAGAGAAAAAACAATCGAAAATAAGTGTTAAATTTGCCAAGTACAACAACGATGGACATCTTAGTCAATTGAGAAGAAATGAAGGATGAAAAAATAAATCTCGTTCCACTTACGACGTTCCCTAATAACGTGGCTACCGAAGACCAGAAAAGGTCTATGAGCTACGGTTTGCAGGTAGGTCGAGCTATTCAGTATGAATGGTTTAAGCGCAACGCAAATACGTGCAGATACTACGACCAGTGGATGGAGTATAATAGGCTTAGACTTTATGCTAGAGGCGAGCAGTCAATTGAGAAATACAAGAAAGAATTTGCCATTGATGGTGATTTGTCTTATATTAACCTAAACTGGCAACCGGTTCCGATTATTCCTAAATTTGTAGATATTGTTGTTAACGGTATTTCTAATAGAATGTACGAGGTTAAGGCGTCGGCTCAGGATAGGCTCTCTTCTAAGAAGCGAAACGAGTACCGTAGGATGGTCGAGGCTGATATGTTGGCTAAGGATTTGTTGTTGCAGGTTCAGAATGATTTTGGTGTAGATGCGTTTAATGTGAACCCAAAAGAGCTTCCGGAGAACAACGAAGAGTTGAATCTCTACATGCAATTAAAGTACAAGCCGGGCATAGAGATTGCCGAGGAGCAGGCTATTCAGACTGTATTAAATAATAACGATTACGAAGACATTAAGTCTAGAGTAGATTACGATATAACCGTAATAGGCATAGGCATGGTTAAGCAGACGTTCAACAAACACACCGGCATTTCGGTGGAGTATGTAGACCCTGCTAATGTAGTGTACTCATACACAGAATCCCCGACGTTTGATGATTGTTTTTACTTTGGGGAAGTAAAGAGGATACACATATCTGAATTGAAAAGGATGTACCCGGATTTAACTAGCGACGACATCGAGGAGATATCTGCGTGTGGTAATAGTTGGTACGAAGAGTACGGGGCTGTTAGGCCGTATTTTGATAGTGTATTTGAGCGTGAGATTGTCAGTATTTTGTTTTTTAATTATAAGACCGACAAGCGAAGCGTTTACAAAAAGAAGTTTCTGGATAATGGTGGCAAGCGAGTTATAAGAAAAGATGAAGGTTTCGCTCCTCCTCAAGAAGACTCAGACAAGTATGAGCGCATTGAGAAGGTGATAGATGTTTGGTATAAAGGCGTTCTCGTTCTCGGTACTAATAAGATATTGGAGTGGAATATGATGGAGAATATGATTCGTCCTAAGTCCGCAGTCAACTCTGCGATGTCCGAGTACATTGCTGTTGCTCCTAGAATGTATAGAGGCGTAATAGAGTCTCTAGTTAGGCGTATGATTGGGTTTGCCGACTTAATACAATTGACCCATTTAAAACTACAACAGGTAATCTCAAGGATGGTTCCTGATGGTGTTTATTTGGATGCTGACGGACTTAACGAGGTCGACCTAGGCAATGGTAGTAATTACAATCCAGAGGAAGCCTTGAAGTTATATTTTCAAACAGGTAGCGTAATAGGAAGGTCTTATACGTCTGACGGCGAATATAATCACGGGAAAGTCCCAATTCAGGAGCTGGGCACTAATTCTGGACAGCACAAGATATCTAGCTTGGTCAACTCTTATAATCACTACTTAAACATGATTAGAGATGTTACGGGGCTTAATGAGGCTAGAGACGGCTCTACTCCAGACCCGAAAGCATTGGTAGGTGTTCAAAAGTTGGCTGCGTTAAATTCCAACACAGCAACTAGACACATCTTAGAGGGAGGCTTGTTTATTACTAGAAAGCTAGCAGAGGCTATATCATTGAGAGTTTCGGATGTGCTTAAATATTCAGAGACTAAAGACCAGTTAATACATCAAATTGGCTCGTACAATACCGAAATATTAGACGACATCAAAGACTTGCACTTGCACGACTTTGGGATTCAGATTCTCGTCGAGCCAGATGAGGAAGAGAAGGCTCAAATGGAGAGAGATGTAGAAATAGCGTTAGAGTCTCGTCAAATCACGCTAGATGATGCTATTGATATCAGAGAGATTAAGAATGTTAAACTTGCTAATGAGCTTTTAAAAGTGAAGCGCAAGGCCAAGGAGAAGAAAGACATGGAGATTGAACAAGCTAAAATCGAAATGCAGACAAAAGGCAATATTCAGTCTTCTCAAGCGGCTGCTAAGGCTAAAATGGAGCAGATATCCATGGAAGCCAAAGCCAAGGCTGAATTGAAAAACGTGGAAATTGATGGCGAGATACGAAAACTAGAGAAGGAAGCCGAGTTGAAGCTAATGCTCATGGACAAGGAGTTTGGATACCAAATGGCTCTTGCAGAGAAGACGGCAGAAGCACAAAAGACTCTTAATACAGAGAAGGAAAAAGCTAAGGACGAGAGGGTTAATTTGCAGAGTTCGAATCAATCTAAAATAGTAGAGCAAAAGACTAAGGACTTGCCCGCGATGAATTTCGAATCAAACGAGGATAGTCTTGACGGGTTTGAGCTTAGCGTGTTTGACCCGAGATAAAAAAAATATACTATATTTGCAAAAGAATAAAATAAAATAATGGAAGGAATAAAAGTAAGATTGGTTGACTCTACGGAAGAAAAGAGCACTCAAGAAGTCGAACAGATGCTATTAGACCAGCACGAGGCGGAGCAAAGAGCCAAAGAATCTGCCGATGTAGAAGCTCAGGCTAGAGCGGAAGAAGAAGCTAGGCTAGCTGCTGAAAATAATGACGGCGGCAACGGGAATGAGCCACCCGCACAAATAGAATTAAAGGAAGAGGACGTTCTTTCATTTATTAAAAATAAATACCAGAAAGAGGTTGGAAAACTTGAGGATTTGTTGGTAGAGCGAGATGCTACTGCTGACCTCCCAGAGGATGTGTCCGCCTTCTTAAAGTATAAAAAAGAAACAGGGAGAGGCATTCAGGATTTCATTTCTTTGAATAGAGATTTTGAAAGCGAAGACCCTAAGGAAATGCTACTTGAGTTTTACAAACAAACTCAACCTGAATTGGATGAAGAAGATATAATCTTCGACATGGATGAAAGGTTTTCTTACGATGAGGCTTTGGATGACGAGGTTGATATCAAAAGAAAAAAGGTAGCTATGAAAAAAGAGCTTGCAAAAGCCAAAGAGCATTTTGAGTCTTTGAAGGAAAAGTACAAGACGCCAATCGAGCGGGTTGTTGCGTCTATTCCTGACGAAGAAAAGGAGATGTACGAGGCTTTTAAAAGTCAAGCACAAAAAGCTAGAGAGCAACAAGAAAAGCAATTAGAGCGGTCTCAGTTTTTTACGCAAAAAACAAATGAATTGTTTACCGATGAGTTCAAAGGTTTTGAATTCAACATCGCGGACGAAAACGGCACAATGGTAAAAACATTTAAGCCGTCAAATGTTAATGCGCTAAAAACCAATGACGTTGGTTCGTTTATTCGAGGATTCTTGGATGACCAAGGGTACGTCAAGGACGCTGCTGCTTATCATAAAGCCATAGCTGTTGCAATGAATCCAGACTCATTCGCTAAACACTTTTACGAGCAAGGCGTAGCCGATGCCATCGAGAAACAAGCGATTGAGGACAAGAATATAACTATGGGACAAAGAAAAGTTCCTGAGACCCATAACAAATCAGGCATCAAGGTAACGGCGTTGGACAGCGAATCTAGTGGAAGGTTGACAATAAAAAGTAAAAAATAAACATTAAAACTAAAAACTAAAAAACATGTCTGGTTCAGTACAATCGGTTCCGGGGTTTTCATTAACTCCCTCCGCAGTTAAATCCACGTTGCCTAGCAACTACATTACTAATTTTGATTTCTTGAATCAGTATCTTCCAGATACTTACGAGCAAGAATTCGAGCGTTACGGTAATCGCTCTATTGCGTCTTTTTTGCGCGCAGTTAGTGCTGAATTGCCTACTAATTCCGACTTAATCAAGTGGGCTGAGCAAGGCCGCTTACACACGCAGTACACTGGAGTTTCCACTACTGGCGCTGTATCTAGCGGTACTCAAACATTTGACATTGGGTCTGGAACTTGCGTATTCCGCATTGGTCAAACCGTTATGCTTTCATCAGCATCTAACGCTAAGACAATTAAAGGGATTGTTATCGCATTGCCTGCTGCTGACCAGTTCACAGTTGCGTACTATAGCGCTACATCTCCGGGATTCTCTCATACCAGCTCAGACGTTGTTGCGTTTGTGTACGGCTCTGAATTCAAAAAAGGAGCTACCGGTATGTCTGGTTCTTTGGAAGCGGAAGATACCTTCTACAGTAACAAGCCTATCATCATCAAGGACAAGTACTCTGTATCCGGCTCTGACATGGCTCAGATTGGTTGGGTAGAGGTTACTACCGAAAATGGCGGTTCTGGCTATTTGTGGTACATTAAATCTCAACACGAAACTCGCTTGCGTTTTGAAGACTATTTGGAGATGTCCATGGTAGAGGCTGAGCCTGCTGCTAGTGGTTCTGGTGTTGCTACGCAAACCACCGCTTCTCAAGTAGGTACTCAAGGTTCTGAGGGTATGTTCTACGCCATCGAAACTCGCGGTAACTTGTGGTCTGGCGGCAATCCTTCTACTTTGGCAGATTTTGATGCTGTCATTGAGCGTCTTGACAAGCAAGGAGCTATCCAAGAGAATGCAATTTTCAACAACCGTCAATTCGGGTTCGATATCGACGACATGTTAGCTACTCAAAACAGTACTGGTACTGGAGGAACTAGCTATGGTTTGTTCGATAACGACGAGAAGATGGCTTTGAACTTAGGTTTCTCTGGATTTAAACGTGGATACGAGTTCTACAAGACAGATTGGAAGTATTTGAACGACCCAACCCTTCGTGGTGGATTGTCAGCTTCTGCTGGAAAAGTGAACGGAGTATTGGTTCCTGCTGGTTCCATGAACGTTTATGACGAGGTATTAGGCAAGAACATGCGTCGTCCTTTCTTGCACGTGCGTTACCGCGCTAGTGAGACTGAGAATCGCAGATATAAGACTTGGATTGTTGGTTCTGCTGGCGGAGCTACCAATTCGGACTTGGATGCTATGGAAGTTCACTTCCTTTCTGAGCGCGCTCTTTGTACCTTAGGGGTTAATAACTTCTTCTTGTTTAAGGACTAATCGAATTAGTCTTTCTTATAGAAACGGAGGCCAAATGGTCTCCGTTTTTTTGTTTATATTTGCATTGTAAAATTATAATAAAATGAAACATAATTTAAAAGACAAAATCTACTACCTAAAAGATGGTAGCGAGCCAATCTCGTTTGTGTTGCAATCAAGAAGCGGCAAAAGAAGCCCACTAATTTACTTCGACGAAGCAAAGCAAGTAAACAGAGCGTTAAGATACGCCAGAAATCAAAAGAGTCCATTTGAGGATGAACAAGACGAGCACGCAATTGTGGAGCCTATTGTGTTCGAGAATGGCGAATTGAGAGTAGATAAAACCAATGTAGTTCTTCAAAAATTCTTAGAGTTGCACCCGGGTAACAATAAAATCTTTATCGAGTTCGACCCTGAGCGCGAAGCCAAGAAAGACCTTGAAATGTTCGACCAAGAGGTTGAGGCTCTTATCGCTGCCAAAGAAATGAGCATAGCTCAGTGCGAGGACTTTTTGCGCGCAATCGGCGGAAATAACGTCGATACCATGACTAGCCAAGAAGTTAGAAGGGATGTTCGCGTTTACGCCAGAACTAATCCTTACGAGTTCTTGGTGTTAACCGGAGACCCTAGTGTTAGAATGCGTAGTAACATTTCTAAATTCTTCGAAGCTAAAATGCTACAAACTAGAAATTCAGGGAAAGATATTTACTTCAACTTACCAAATGATAAGAAGAAGTTAGCCACTCTCCCAGAAGACACAACCAAAGAAGATTTCTTGTATGAATACTTCACTTCTGAGGACAACCACCCTGCATATAGCAGGCTCTTAAATGAATTATAAAATTCGTATATTTGCATCACTATGGAAAAATTTTTAAAAATAACGCTATCTGATGCGCCTTTTTTGATTCCAATCAAAAGCATCCTTCACGTTGAGGTTGGAGCCGACACGAACATTCAAGTATTGTACAACACTGTGGGATTTTCTGCTACGGCGGCCTCTCAGGTTATCGGTCTTGAAATCACAGCCACAAACGCTGCCGATGCTGCTAAAACTAAAGAGCAATTGCGTTCTTTTGTCGCACAAGTAGAAGCTGCCTTACAACAGCCTTGGACTGTACCGGTTTATGACATTACGTCAAAACTAAAATACCCTGTTACCGCTATTACTCAAATTGAAGAAGAGTGGTCTGCGTAATTAGTTAAGACCTAACTTAAAGCCACCTTGTATCAGGGTGGCTTTTTTTATTGTATATTTGTGACTATGATAAACGAAGTTAGGAATGCCGTGATGTTCATACTGAACAAGGATAATAACGGGTATCTTAGTCCTGCGGAGTTTAACTCTTTTGCTACGCTTGCACAGTTGGAGGTGTTTGAGGAGTTATTCCAGAATACCAACAACTCTTTAATAAAGAGAAACAACAGAACTGCCAATAGTGGCGTTGCTGACATATCTAAGAAAGACTCTCAAGGACTTGACAGGTTTGTCACGCCTAGTACTCCGTTGACTTTGGATTCCGGAAGTACGTTCTTACTCCCTTCTGACATGTATGTTTTGGTCGATGTTCTTTACAACGGGAAGTCTGTTGAGCGTGTTTCCCCTCACAAGATAACCATGTTGAACAACTCCAACATGACAGCTCCTAGCCTGTTCTATCCTGCATACACGGATTCCGAGGCTAAGATAATTCTTTACCCAACCACGATAGTGTCGGGTGTCAATGCTATTTATCTTAGGCTGCCCGTAGACCCTAAGTGGACATACTACACAGACCCAACAACTGAATCTCCGTTGTTTGACCCTAGCGCGAATGACTATCAGGATTTTGAGCTCGGCAAAGAACACGAAATAGACTTGATTCTTAGGATATTAGCTAAGGCCGGTGTGACTCTAAGAGAATCCTCTATCATTGAGGTTGTAAATATGGAAGAAAACAAAAAAGACCAAGCAAATAAATAATGACACAGACTCCAGAAGAATACTACGCGTCATCCTCCAGTTGGGGTAGCGGGCAATATGTTACGCTGAAAGATGTTGTAAATAATTTCATGCTCATGTATGTGGGGTATGATAAATTAATCGACAATGTAGATAGATACAATGTTCTTTTTCATGCAAAAAGAGGTGTCCAGCAGCTAAATTACGACGCATTTAAACAACCAAAGGTGCTTGAAACTTTTGTCAACGAAGACCTAAAAGTTATTTTACCTCAGTCCTACGTTAACTATATCCGAATATCTTACGAGGACGAGGGTGTTTTATTCAAGATGTCCGAAAATCAAGTCACAAACTGGGCTACCAGATACGAGCAGGACTCTACTTATCAGTATGTGTTTGATACTGACGGAAATCTAATTGAGGAGCAATCCGAATTAGACCGCATCAGGATAGAGGGGGTTTTTGGGCAGTATCCTTTCCCGGGCGTTTGGTATGGTAGGGACGGGTATTATTGGGAGGACGGATGGTATTTCTTTTCTTCTTACGGAATAGACACGTCTAGCGCAAACATCAACCCTACTTTTACAATCAACAAAGCTCAGGGCGTCATTAACTTTTCTTCTGACTTAGGGGGTAAACTTATCGTTCTTGAGTACTTATCTGATGGCTTAGAGAGCGAAGACCCGTCCGAGGTTACGCTACATAAGTTCGCGGAGCAATTCATATATGCCTATATAAAGCACGAGATACTGAGCAATAGAATAGGAGTGCAGGAGTATGTGGTAAATAGAGCTAAAAAAGAGAGGTTTTCTGAGTTTAGAAATGCTAAGATTAGACTTAGCAATATAAATCCTCGTAGACTATTGATGGCATTTAGAGGTAAAGATAATTGGATTAAATAATGAATATAGGAAGAAATTTCACCAGAGGGGTGATGAATAAAGATTTAGACGATAGAGTCTTGCCTGATGGAGTTTATAGGCATGCTATGAATATTAGCATTCCGGCATCTGATGGTGAGAATGCCGGTACAGCTCCAAATCACCTTGGTAATACTGAAAAGTTAAACATCAACACCCTTTTGACCTCCGAAGGATTTACGTCTCAGGGAAACAATATATTCCCAATAGGCTCAATTACGGACACCAAAAACAATGTCATATACTGGCTTTTGACTTCTACTACTTACGATATTATAGTGAGTTACCACGAGAGTGAGGCAGGGGTTGTTACTGGGCGTCTTGTCTTGGTAGAGACTATATCTACTGGAATTATGAATTTTAACCGTCAAAACTTAGTGACGGGTATAAATATAATTGAAAATCTATTATTCTTTACTGACGGGCTGAATCCTCCAAGAAGAATTGACATCACTAAAATATACAGAGATGCGACTATATCAGAAGATACTGTTAACGTAATAGTCAAACCTCCTTTGAATCCTCCTACGATTGAATTGGTAGAAGACGATACTGATGAGTCCAACAACTTAGAGGACAAGTTTATCAGATTTGCCTATAGGTATAGATATGTAAATAACGAGGTTAGCGCCTTATCTCCGTTTTCCGCTACGGCTTTCGAGGCCAAAGAGTTTTCATTCGACTATGCTACCGGAAGAAATATATCAATGCAGAACCGGGCAAATTCGGTAAACATAACGGTAGATTTAGGCTCAGACGAGGTGGAGTTTGTCGACATCGTAATGAAGGACACCAGAAACTTGAATGCTATGGTTGTTACTTCTATTGAAAAAAGCAACATAGACCCATCAATCACTGAGTTCCAGTACAAGTTCAAGAATAACAAAATATACACAGTGTTGCCAGATAGGCAGTTAAATAGGTTATTCGACAATGTGCCATTGACTGCTAAGGCTCAGGAGATAATTGGTGGGGTGCTTGTGTATGGTGGGTATAAGCAATTCTACGACATCAAAAAACCAAGCGGAGAGCCTATTGTGATGGATTTTGAGTTAAACACTAAGGAGTCATCAATCGTGACCGGGACTCCTACCCCTACTATGAAGTCCGGAAGAGACTACGAGGCCGGGATAGCGTATCTGGACGATTTTGGACGAATGACCACCGTTCTTGAATCTAAGGTTCATGTGGACAATATCAACATACCAATTACTAACGGGTTCAAAAAGAACGAGTTAAAGTTAAACATATACAATACCGCACCTGCTTTTGCTACGAAGTACAGGGTGTTTTTAAAGCAAAATAGAGGTAGGTATTACAATATAATTCCGATATCTATAATAAACGATGGGTTATTTGTTTACTTGCAAATAGCTAGGTATGATATAGACAAGGTAAAGGAAGGCGACTACATATACATAAAGTCAACTCCTTCTGGAGTTAAGCAAGACTCCAATAAGTACAAGGTTATAGAGGCTGAGACAAAAGCAAAGGGATTTTTAGGAGACCAAAACTCTCAAGTGCAAGACGAAGGGTTTTACATCAAAATAAAAGTAACTGACCCCACTTATTTTTCCGAGGATTCAATTTACACCATAAAGGGAGAAGTAAAGAATGTCAATTCTAAACTTAAAACCGCTATTGTAGATGGCGGATATTGGACTTATAGCAGTGATAAGGGCGTGCAACCTATAGAGGTATTTAATTCGTCAGCCCTAGACACTCCTATACATTACGGAACCGGAGATAATAAGTCTCTTTCTGTTGTTAGAGAGGCATCTATCTATACATTTGACACAGACCGAAGGTTCGTAGTTGAAATCACGGGGTCGAATACTTTTTCATGGAGAGACTACAATGCTCCATGGTATTACGGAGAGAACGTAACTATGAATGCCGATACGCTCCCGTCTGGTTATTTCAATGGAGCAAACGGGAATTACCTTACAGCCAATCTTTCTGGGAACGACATAACCTTTGGCGTTATATCTTGGGATACGTCAGTTCCTTATACGGTAGGAGATTCGTTTAGGCTTAACTACCGTGGAGGGAAGTATGGTATATTTGGAGTTCCTGTTCATTTCCCTCATAGTCCAGACCAATTCTTTAGTGGTAGTTATGTGGCTATTCCGGATAGGAGAGGAAGTTTACTTGACAATCCCGGCGACTTAGCAATCACCCCCGGAACCGTAATTGAAATTCAGATAGATGATTCTTTCGAGCAAAAGAAACAAAGCTTCACTTCGTCTGGTTCTTACGCGAACATAGAGGAGTGGTTTTTTGAAGAGAGGATTTACCAAAGGTTTGCACAGTACCGACCAGACGGGACATCTGCTGGAGCTAGCAATGTGTTTTTTAGGAGAGGAACTACGGACACCCGTAGCACCGGAACGGAGATATTAAACAATCTACACAAGGCAAATGGGTATATTGTTATGTGTTTTAAAGGGCTTGATTTCAGCAATGGCACTGGCTCTACTCCACAAAAGACAATATCAATAGATTACTCTATTCGCGTACCAGACAATTATACAATATTAGAGACAGAGGGAGAACCGATAGCCGACAACGTGTATTATGAACTACCGGGCACTTACCCAATAATCGCCAATAGAAGACATGGCAAATTGCTTTCGTCAGACCAAGACCAAGGAACGTTTACTCCTGCGGTTATAACGATTACAGACTTTAATGCCATTGCATTTGGGAACGGAATGGAATCTTCCGTAATAGAGGACGACTGGAATGGCGCAATGCTATTGCCATCTCCAAGAGCTAGCGCGTCAATAGAGGATTATAGGCAGATTATTGCAGATGAATTTTTGACGTATAGTGGCGTATTTGATATTACGTCTGGCGTAAATGCGCTAAATGAATTTAACTTATCTACAAGCAACTTTAAGCAATTACATAAGGAGTTTGGAGGCATTAAAAAGTTGTACGCCAGAAGTGCAGACTTAATAGTATTCCAAGAAGACAAAGTGTCTAGGACTCTTTTCAATAAGAATGTTATTTACGACTCCGTAGGGGGAGGAACTGTTACCGCCGTCCGTGAAGTGTTTGGGACTCAAATCCCTTATGATGCGGAGTATGGAATATCTAACAACCCAGAGAGCTTTGCTAAGTGGGGTAACGACGTTTACTTTACCGACCAAAAAAGAGGGGCTGTACTAAAACTATCTAACGATTCCGGGATAATTGACATATCAGATACCGGGATGAAATCTTGGTTTAGGGATATGTTTGAAGCTTCTCCAGATACTCAAAAACTGGGAGTGTTCGACCCATACGAGTTTGTTTACGTTTTGTCTTCAAACGATGTCGAAGTCTCTTCTTGCTCTGCTAGCGTTAGCGCAGAGGATGTCAATCTAAGCGGTGATGCTTTGATGAATGTGTTATTATTTAGATTGCTAGCTAATAGGTCTTGGACTATATCAAAGGTCAATACCGGCGATGGAACTAGTTGGTTGAGCTTAAATCAGACATCAGGCAATGGAGACGCTGCTGTGGGCGGCACTCTTACCTCTAACCTTGGAGGGGCGGCTAGTCGCTCTATGATTATAAGGGTTGTTGCTTGTGGCGCTAATATCGACGTTACCATTACGCAATCTAATGAGGCCAAGAAGGATGTGGTTGTAGTTACTTACGGTGATAAACAAAACGACGGTGCGAAGTTGGTTTCTCCTAAGTATGATTACGGCTCTGGAAATGTAGGCTTTGGAGACATCCCGATATATAATGGGGCTGAATATGTATTTAATCCTAAATCCGGCTTGGTTGGTGTTGATGGAATCCCCGGGGTTTCCGATACTGTTACTATTATCGCGTCTGCTGGCTTTGGCACTACAGATTCTCCCGTAAAGGCATTTAATCCAAACCTAGGGAATAAGATGTACTACCTAGAGACCGACACAGAATACGACCCGTCTCAAGGAGCTACGTTAGTATCTTTGGCTACTGAGGTCGGTTCTTATACGTTAACAGGAGGGAATTACGAGGGAGACTTCACTTACAATGCCAGCAATCAATACTTGTACATTGTAACCGATTATACGAATATCCTAGAGCTTGGAGATAGCGTTTCTTCTATACCTGCTCCAACAAATGGGTTGCCAGAATCTATCAATATAGACAATGCCGACATACTAGGTAACTACTCAGTGACAATAACCTCTACATCTACCAATATCAGAATGACGGTGGAGAACTCATTAGGGGCTGTGCTTGCCGATACTGGATATTTAAATGCTCCTACGTCCGTGGCTTTGAATATCAAGAAGAGCACTGTTGGAGCTCACGTAATAAAGATTTATAACACTATAACTACTGGCTCTCCTACTTATAACATAGCTATAGGGTCTATGTCATTGACTTCTTCGACCATTAGCGACGCGGGATACGAAACCTCTGCGTTGGCTTGCGCGAGCTCTGGTTCCACTCAAACCGTCTATCACGACGGCGTGGGCTCCGACCCTGTGCAGGGAGACATTGTTTATACTGACGCGTTAGGGGCTGGCTTATTTATAGGTGCTTTGCAATATTATAAAGTAGGAACCAACGCGATACAAATCGACAATCAAGGCACTGTGGTTAATTTGGTGTCTTGTTTGTGCGGGGAATCCGACGTTCCAGTTGTGAATCAAATAGATGTACAATTAGTCGAAGGTTCAAACGCTGCGTTTACGATATCTGCAACAAACAACCCTTACCTGTATGCTGCCGCAGGGAATTGCAGAGAGTTCGCTCTTAATGGTGGTCAAGGTGGAGCTGTTTTCAGCGGCCAAGACTGTGTTACCGGTATAGTTAAAAGTATATTTGTTGCGGCCAACACTACCATAAATAAGTGTTTTTGGATTGACTCTGTATATGCTACAATCAGCTCTGATGGCTCATCTTTTACGGATATAGGCGGATGCACAGACTTGTCTCTACCGCCCGGGATGGCGTTTAATCCTAGCACTGGTATGATTTCTGGGATTCCATCTAAGCCCGGACAATACACGTTTACAGTGATAGCTACTAACTGCGTTGGAGATAGCGCTCCGGTGTCTTTCAAAATAATTGTAGACCCAGAAACTCCACCTACGACAGCTTTTGGTGCTGACGTGGACAATCCAGAATCTACTTCTTCGCTTGCTTGCGCTGTTGTTACAGTTGGGTTTACGACCTTGTATCACGATGGATTCTTGGCCTACCCTGTAATAGTAGACACTATCTTTGAGGACGCCCTAGGAGTTAGTCCTTTTGATGGAGGGGGTTTGTGGTACGCTACGTCTTTGGGGATTGCGATTAAAGTAGATGTCGATGGAACTGTATTGGATACTTTCCAATGCGGGGTCGGCTCTGTTTCTCCTACTCCTCCTTCTTGGACGAGCATTGGAGCTCTTCCATATAGCGCCACCTCTGCGGCAGAAGCTTGTATGGCTTCTCCTACGGGCGCATTCTGGAGAACTGGGACATTTGGTGTAAATCCGGGCAAGTTATCTACAGACCCAGATGGCTTAGCCTATGCACCGGCGGGTTGGTATAAAAGCGGAACCGACTCTTATCGCTGGGATGGCAGTCAATGGATAGATGTTACTCCTTGTTAATAATAAAAGTTAAATTTGTAAACAATGTACTATACTGTAACATATTCTGAGGATTCAAACGGGTGGACATCTTTTCACTCGTTTGAACCTCTGTGGATGGCAAACATGAATAACAACCTTTATACGTTTAAGAACGGTAAAGTATGGAAACATCATTCCAATCAAAGAAGAAACAACTATTATGGCGTTGATAACGATTCCATAATTCAGACTGTGTTTAACAATTCTCCCTCTCAAGAGAAGGTATTTAAAACCTTGAAACTCAAAGGAGTTAGTGCGGAAGCGTGGAGCGCGGTGCTATCTTCTGAGCTCGGAACCGGGTCAATAGCGGCTGGTGCTTACGAGAAAAAAGAGGGCAATTGGTATTCGTACATCAGGAGAGACGTAGATAGTATAGACGCGACATACTTGTCAATCCAAGGAATAGGAACGTACTTGACGGCAATAGAAGGCTCTGGATTTATTACTATTGTAATGATGGGGAACTTGTTGAATTTTGTAAACCAAAAGTCGTCAACACATAACAGTGGTGACTTACTCTACAAGTACGACGGCACAACTAATGCTAAGGTTCTTATTGGTCAGGTTGATTTCATGATTTACGATAGTGTAGCGAATCGAACAATCCTCACTTACGTGGCGTCTGGCTCCACTTTGGATTTGCCTTTGGATACTGAGTTCTTGTTCGCCGCTAAGAACTCACAAACGGAATCCTATGGGCTTCGTGGAGCTTATATGGACGTAACTTTGACCAATAGCGAAACCGATTACGTAGAATTGTTTTCTATAGAATCAGAAATTTCGCAGAGTTATCAATAATTCGTATATTTGCATATATGATAGACCCATTTACCGTATCTCTAGCACTATCCGGAATTAACGCCGGATTGTCTGCATATCAGGGATATAAATCTGCTCAAGGGGAAAGAGAGGCCAGAGAAGCTGCTGCTAGATTTGGGGCGCAACAAAGGGCTCTCGAAGAAAGCGACATGATGTCTGGGTTAAAGGTTCCGCAATTAGGAACTGAATTAGCCATGCAATCGCTAAACCAGCAATATGCTACAGGTGTGGAATCTCTCAAAGCTGCCGGCGCTGCCGGAGTTCTTGGTGGAGTTCCTGACTTGGCAGGACTATACTCTGACGCTACGCTAAAGCAGGCGGCGCAGCTCGACAAATTAGAAGCCAATCGGAATATGATTATGGCTGAGAACGCTCAAAATATAGAAAATAGAAGAGTTACGAGAGAGGGGAACAACATTGCTGACCAATTACTTGGTGCTCAAAAAGCAGCAGAAGTTGCAGGAAATGCAAAGAACCAAGCCATAGCATCTGGTTTTGACGCTGTTACGGATATCGGGTTGTCTTACATGAAAAATGCTCCACTATATCCAAAAGCGCCGGGAGCACCTATTGACGCGTCTGCGAATTTAGCTTCCGGAAGAACTGTTACGTCTCAAGGTGAATTAACTAGAGGGGCTGCTGAGGTTCAGTTCGACGCGAATCTACAACGGGAAAAGGATTTATACAATCAATACCTTTATGGGTATGGCGTTAACAATGATTTGGCTTCTGGTTTAATGTTTTCTAACGGATAATTGACATGACTGAATACGCAGGTTACATACCTATTAAGCCTATAGATTGGACATCGAAGGCGTCCGAGGCTACTAATAAATTCTTAGACGTATATTACGACAGAGAGAAGCAAAAGAGAGATTTAGATGCGTTGCAAGACGACGCCATATCCGAGGTTAGTAAATTCGATACTTCAAACTCTCAGACATTTAATAACTTCATACTCAATGGCTCGCAAAGCGCGAAGTCTTATATACAGGCGCAAAATGATTTGCTAAAAAAGGGGGTAATCGACCAGAATACCTACAAGCGAAACATTCAAAACTCCAGAGAGGGATTTTCTAGCTTAAAGATATTAACTGACAGTGTAAACGAGCGAATAAAAATAGGCACTGAAAGGGTTAATAGTGGCAAGGCTTCTCCTATGGAGCAATTTATACAGGACAATCTATTTAACATACTAGACGTTTCCAATAAGCAGTTTATTCAAGATAACAATGGTAATGGATATATCGTTTCTACTGACGGGAAAACGAAAGTCTCTACGAAGTCTCTGAATAACTCGTTAAATCAGTTTATAGACACTCCGGATATAATCGCCGATGTAAACAAGGCCGTTGAAGGGCTTGGTGTTGGGGCGAGAAACGAAGGAGGCAGATATGTAATATCTCAGACTCTCGTGGGGGATTGGGAAGGTAAAACCAAACCTCAAATGGCGAAGAATATATTGAGCAGTCCTCAAAAGGCAGCTAATGTGCTTGCTATAAACAAGGGATATACGTTTACTTCTGACCCAAAAGAGGCACAGTCTGGAGGTAAAATTTTGATGGTGTTAGACCCTAATGGGGCTTACGTTCCTAAGTTAACCGAAGCACAAAACAAGGAGGCTTTATCTGTTGTTGAAGATACTATTTCTTCTAGGGTAGATTTCAAGGAGAAAGACATAGACCCTAATGAGGGCAAGAAGCTTGAAAATGAAGCGCAGAGAATAGCAGTTGCTAGGCAACAGCTAGCTCTTGAGTATAAAAAGTTAGATATAAAAGAGCAAAAAGAAAATGAGCCTTATTACTACAGACTCCAAACTATCAATGACATCCTTAGCGGCTCAAAAGCGGGCATGGCTGCTATAATTGGTAAGCCGCTAACGTACGCTAGCGCTCGAGGCTTGGAAGGGGAAAAGAGTGGCGACATTGCTAAGGCTTATGCTGGTTACGTTGTGAACGATGTGATTCCACTTAAAAACGGAGACTACAAGGTAACTATGAAGCGCTTAAAGAAAACTGGCGACACCACTAAGGAGGAGGTTAAATCTTTTACCTACGACAAGAGAGGGTTGGTTGCGGATGTTACTCAAGTGTTAGATAGTGGATTGCCCGCAAATGGGAAGTTGAATGTCGACAAGGTATTGTCGTTATATGATAGATTGAATGGCGGCGCAGCAAATGCTACCACCGGAGGGTCTTCTTCTAGTGCAGGGTACAACTGGGGAGCTGCGAAATAAACAAAAAAAAGAAATGGACGAAAAAGCATTGCTTAGCGCGTATCAATACGCAAAAGGAAACGGATACGGCGGAAGCCAAGGAGACTTTGTTTCTCTGTTGAAAAAGGATAAAAACGCCTTAATTGACATACACGGATGGGCGCAATCTCAAGGGTACAAAGGAGGTGTAGACAACTTCTCGGCACTAATTGGCGTGGCTGAGCCTATTCCTGTTAAAAAAAAAGAGGAATCGGGATTACCTTCCGTGGAAGATGGTATTTCGTTGGATACACCAGAAACGGATACGCCAAAGCCTTCGGCTTCTTCTGCTACCCGGAAAGTAAAGACTCCATCAAAGTTCAACAAGAACATTGAATCGTCTGACTATCAAAGGCATACCAAGTTGGCTTCTGCGGCTATCGAGGCTGCTAAAAAGAAAGACGCAACTACAGTAGCGAATACTCTAAAGGAGATGAGCTCTATTAGAGCGATGTACCCAAAGGGGGTATTTGAGTCCGACAAGCAAATGGCGGATGATTTGCGCGTGGTTAACGAAATGGCTAAGCGTAACAATCTAAATGTTGACGTAGAAAAAGGGGCAGTACTTCCCGCGAAGCCTAAAGCCCCCGTGAAAATAAATCTTCCTCAAGGAGTCGTTGCTAAGGCATCTGATATAAAATACACTCCAGACGAGATGAAAAAAATAATTAGCGCCGATATGATTGAGTTGGCGGGAATTGATTTAGACGAGGCTAATAAAATTGTTGAGGATGAGTTTTCTGGAGATGGTATTTTAGATAAAGTAACAAAGACGATAAACAACTGGACGATAAGAGCAGGGATGGGGTATATTCCAAGCTCTACCGATAGAGCTATTGCCAAAGCGGCAAACGAGGTAAAATCTAAGAATCCAAACGCCACACCAGAGGAGATTTTAAAATACGCTAAACAGCAAAGACTAGACGAGGTGATTAAAAATCAAAAGGATAAGGCTGTAGAGAATTACTTTGAAGGCCTTTCTTTGTTTAGTCCAGAAGAGCAAAACAGCCTAGAAGCAACCCTCGAAGGGGTTAAAACTAAGCAAGAATACCACATAGCTAGGTTTAACGAGAAGCAAGAAAAAATAGACCGAAATCTAGCACTACTGGGCACATATAAGGCAAAAGTAGAAAAGGGGGATTCATTAACTCCGCAAGAGATGATGGATGCAAAAAGAGCTATAAATGACGTAACCCTTACATACACGGACTTAGAAAGGAACTATAAGAATATAGAATCTGACGCTGCTAATTTAAAGAGCACAGAAGAGGAGTTAGATAGGTTTAAGAGAAATTACTCGTACATTACCAATACTTCGACAAAGCTTGGTGCAAACTTTTTAAAGATTCTTGGCGGGCTTGCGGATGTAGTAGATATGGCTGGCTCTGGCGGAACCGCCAACACCATAAGCGCCCTAGAAAATCCATTTGGATGGGGGGCAGTTGGAGAAGCTTCCGAGACTATATCTAATGCCATGCTCAGTTCTGTAGCTAAGAGTGATGAGCTCAAGAATGTTAACTCCGTGGGAGGTTTTGCTGAGTGGGCAGGTGAGTTAATGGTCACTCAAGCCCCGCAGCTTGTAGTAGCTTACACTACCGGTGGCGCAGCTATCCCGCTGATGGGAGCTTCTGCGGGTGGTCAGAAATTCAGAGAATTAAAAGACAACCAAGACTACTCTTCTGGCCAAAAAATGCTAGCATCGTTAGTGGTAGGATTATCCGAAGGATTGTCCGAGAAAATAGAGTTGGACGTTATGAAGCAGATTTGGCCGTCGTCAAGAATGGCTAGAGCTGCTACCAGAACAAAGGCTGATGCTGACGTATTTAAGGAGTCATTGAGGGTTGGGATAAAAGGTAGCGTACTAAATAGCATTGAGACTTTAGGGCTTGCTGCTTCCGTAGCTAACAAGGAAGGTATTTCCGAATTGGTGGCGCAGTTAGGGAACAATATTACAGACAAGTATGTGCTAGACAAGGATGTTTCTATTTTAGACGGGGTATCAGATGCTTATTTGTCCGGTGTTGTTATTGGTGGCGCAATGATGGCGGCTCCAGCTATCACGGCTAAGGTGATATCTCCATTTGTGTACGACCCAGAGAAGAAAGTCTCCAAGAACGTAACGAAGCTAAGCGAGCTCACTAGAGCATTGAGCGTAGCAACTAAGGATTCAGACAAGGCTATAATTCAAAAACAAATAGACAAGTTAAGTGCGGAGAATTTCTCTATTGTTGATGCTGCTATAAATCGCACAAAAAGACTCTCTCCAGACGAAATAAGAGAAGGAGTTAGAGCTGTCGAACGCATGCAAGGCATAAAGGCCGAAATCGGAGAGATTTCCAGAAATAATGAATACACTCCAGAGCAAAAGAATATAATGGCCGAAGGATTGCTTCAAGAATACAACGAATTGGTTTTAAAGCGCGCAGCATTAATAGATAAAGCCAATGCTGTTGAAGCGGAGGAAGTAGAGGAGCAGCCAATTGTAGAAGTCAAAACAGAGGACGGTAGTGGCGTGAGAAGTGAGATTCCCGCGGGGAAGAGATTGTTTAATGACCCAAATCCTGAGACTGCTGAGATATCTGCGCAATACAAAAAAGCAAACAACATCGACCCTAATCCGGGCGAAAAGATAGAATCCATAGATATAGACCGCGCAATGCAGATTGCGGATGCGTTTGAAGCTATGGAGGATACGCCTAATGACCCAGAAGTTCAAAAGACATACAAGATGCTTGCTGACGAAACAAAGTCTCAATATGACGCAATAAAGAACGCGGGATATACGGTAGAAATATGGGAAGGAGAAGGAGAGCCTTATGCTAATGCTCAAGAGATGATAGATGATGTGAAAAATAACAAGCACATGTATATTTTCTCTACCGAGCAGGGATTTGGAGAGTCTCCGATAACAGAAGAACAAAGAGCTCAAAACACCATGCTAGTAAATACCGGAGAAGTAGATGTTAACGGCAAGCCATTGTTGTATAACGATATGTTCCGTTTTGTGCATGACTTCTTCGGGCATTCTGAGCGCGGTAACGGGTTCGGAGCCGTAGGAGAGGAGAATGCGTGGGACGTGCATGCACGCATGTACACACCATTGGCTCGAAGAGCAATGACTACGGAGACGAGAGGTCAGAATAGCTGGGTAAATTTTGGGAAGCAAATGAGAGGTAAAAATGGGGAGCTACTTCAAAAAGGAGACCCGGGGTATTTATCTCCCAAGGAGAGAGAATACGCGCCTCAAAAGATGGGCTTATTGCCGGAGGAGTTTTCTCAAATCATTGAACTGAAACCTGACAAAATGGCAGAGTCTAATCAAGAACCTGACAAAATGGCAGAACAGACTCCCATAGAGGGTAATATTAAAGAGACCGATGACAACTACCAAGAAAGTAGAGATGCTGCCATGGCTCTTGCAAAAGAACAGGGGGAGTTTGTCCCCGGAGATGCTACGCTCGTGAATATTGAGTCATCAGAAGATGGCGCCATTGAGTCTGCAACTTTCTCGTTCTTGGATGAGAATAAAGAGCCAGTAACTAAGGAGGTCGTCTTTAAGCAAAGCAATAAAGGCAAAGACAGTGCCAAGATGATTCAAAACGTAAAAGATGCCATTTCCAAGGTATTCCCAGATTTAGATGTTTTGTCGTTTAAGAATGCTAAAGAAATGCGCAAGCATGTAAAAGATAAGTATGGAGACTCTGTGGATTCGGTTCAGGATAATGATGCCGCGAGGGTATTGATGGATGAGAACAACAACCCAATAGCCATATTGGTTAACGAGGAGTTGTCCGATGATACCTCCATACCTCACGAGGTTTGGCATGCCATATTATTGAAGTCATTTGGCGAAAGCCAAGCCCTGTTTAAGAAGTTCAGAGATGGCATCAGAAAGATATTATCTGACAGCGGATACAAGGATTTAGTAAAGAGTCTTGATGCGTTTGCGGCTCAGCCAGAGTACGCAGAAAGTGGCGTAATTGCAGAAGAGTGGCTAGCACAGCTAGGTGGAGAGTTGACGGCCTTGGGAATAGACCCAAATAATTTGAGCAAAAAGGAAAAGACTTTGCTAGATAAGTTAAAGGAGGTCATAAATAGGTTTGCGGTTTCCATATCCGGAAGACCTGTTTTCTCTGAAAATTCTACTCCGGAGGAGGTGCTTGACTTTATGATGGAAGTGTCTACGATGATGTCAAAAGGTCAAGACGTAAGTAATGCAGTTAAGAGCAAAAAGAGCGAGGCTAAAAATACTAGCACAACCACATCCAGAGCACAAAAGACTCCAAAGGATAGGATGTCATCCGTATTGGACGGCGTTATTGAGAAGTCTAAAGAGCGCAAGGCTGCCAAGGATAAGATTTACAAAGAAGACTTAGCTTATTTGAAACGCTCTGCGGAGTACGAATTGGCTGACTCCACTAGAAAGAAGGAGATGGTTGAGGAGTTAAGAGACAGGCTTGGGATGAGAGATAATTCCGTCTATGAAAATGCCCTCGCATACTTGCAGGGGTCTTCGGTTTACGAAAAGGCGGATGACGTCGAGCGCGAAGCATTGGTGAGAGAAATGCGCAAGAAGTTGGGATTGAAAGAAAAGGCCGTTAATAGGATATTTTCTTTAAAAAGGAAAGAGCCGGGAATTACGGTAAACGAAAGACAGGCGTTGAAGTCGCAGATAGCATTAGAGGCTAAAGCCGCAAAAGACGCAATCAAAGCAAGGCAAGCAATTGGCGCCATGATAAAGGCGCAGCTCGCTCCGTTGTTTAGAAACGGCGTATTAAAGACTACTCAATTACAAGCCATAAACAAAAAGCTATTGCAGCTAAACTTCTTCAACCAAGACCACGTAGATAAGTTCTTGACCTACATGGATAAGGTTTTTAGAGACGCTGAGTACGCCTCTAAATTGGCAAAGGCAAACACTATGCAGGTCAAAATAAAAAGAGCTGCCAAGGACAAGACTATACAGGCTGAAACCAGAGACACAGCCAAGGAGTTTGCGAGGATTGCGCCGTATCTAGTAGAAGATATCGACACCTATTTGACTATTGCAGACGAAGTATATGGAGCCGTGCAGCAGACAAAAGGCACTATAACAGAGACTGGAGATTTTGACGGTCAAAGACTCGTGGCGGACGTAAGCTTTAAAAAGGCGATGGATTACAATAGGGTGCAGGAATATGTAAAGACAGAAAATGCAGCCCAAGAAGAAGCCAAGAAGCAAAGATTATTAGACAGGAACCAGTATCTAGTAGAATCTGGAGTGTTAGATGGAAGCATGTCGTTAAAAGAGATGCAAGCCATTATAAATGGTATCGAAAAGAATCCGGACTCAGAAGTATCTAAAGACAAAGAAAAGGTAATCAGAGACTATGTAAATAGATACTTCGATTCCTACAAGGCTATCCTAACAGAAATTGTAGATACCGATATTGACCCATTTACCGGTGAGAGGATGTATTTAAGCGAAGAACAGCGCAAGCAAATAAGCAGATTTTTGGATGTCGACTTAGATGTTTTAACCCTAAAAGAAGCATACCACATGGTCAATGCTGTTGACAACTTTATTGTCAATCAGAACACAGATGGTATGGCTGCTACTATTGAAGCCTACGAGGGTATAAAATTAGCTAAGAAAGCAAAAGCGGACGGAATGATAGCTAGGCCGTTGAGAGCTTTCTGGAGCAAGGCTTTGGGGAATTCATGGGGTGAGCAATTCGAGCAAATAACAATGATGCACGAAAGGCTATTTGGCGGCGTTGAGGCGGCTATTAAATTCGACAAGCTCAGTGGCATGTCTAAGTTGTTGCGCGAAAAAGTAGTAGCGCTCAAGCAGCAGAACTCGGTAATCGAGAAGTATTCAAAGAAGTTCAGAGACGTAAAAGACTTTAATAAGGCCAGTAATGTGTTTGAGCGTGGTATGTTAGGTATTTTAGCAAGGAATAGCCAAGGCTCTGAAATTGAGCAATACGAAGAGTTTAAAAAGGAGAAGAACAACATTCGAATTACCATCGACGCAATGAAGAAAGGAACTGATAAGGAGAAGCGCGAGGCCATTATTGCTCAAGAGGTTTACGATAAAATAGTAAAAGACTCGAACTCATATCAAGAAGTAAGGGACAAGGCTGAGCCCTCAAACGTGAAAGCCGCTGAGTTCTGGCAAAATGAGTTCGCCAATATATTTGACGACTTGCAACGCGTATCCAGAGGCGTGTATAACGTTATATTGGATAGGGATGTAAATTACTTGCCTAGAAAGTGGAAAAGGTTTAACAAGAGAAAAGACGACATGGAGTCTAGTGATTCCAGTAGTGCATTCTTTGGGATTAATGACGGGTTCGACATGGCAGAGACTGGAGTATTAATGAAAGCCAATAAGCCAGCATTATCAGAAGAGGGGCTTCCCGCTAGGATATATAGCTTTGACTTTGACTCCAATATGTCAAGAGCGCTTCAAGGAGCTTTGATTGATATTAATACGGCGTCTACAATACGTCAAATATCAGCATTTTACAACTCAAACGAGTTCTCAGATATTATCCCACGCGCAGAAGACAGAGAGATGGCCTATCGCAGAATGACCGGGTTTATAAGGAAAGTAAAGAAGAAGGAATACACAGAGGAAGATAGTCTTGATGCGCTTTCTAGGTTAGTGAACTATACGTCTTCATTTGCTGCCAGTAGAGCACTTGGTAGCTTATCTCAGATTCCAAAGCAAACCATAAGTGTCGCGGTGAATACGATGATAAATACCGGTGGGGATATATCTGTTTCAGACGTCTTCAAAGCAAAGAAGTTCATCGACGACTCCGGGTATGCGATATCTGTGAGAGGGATAGCATCTCAGGCCGACATTCAGACTATTAATCAAATCCTTAAAAAAGCAGAAGACTCAAAAGGAAAGCAACTAGCAGACCGATTAAAGCGCGTAAACGAGATGTATCTTGAGCTGTTTGTAGCTCGCCCGGACGTTTACATCGCTAGAGCGTCTTGGTTGGCTTATTACAAAAAGAAATTGAGAGCGTTAGGTATTGATACCAATGAGATTGATTGGGACACGCACGAGCTAAATACCGATGCCGCGGATTATGCGCAAAGAATGACAGACAGACAACAGAACTACTCAGACCCAGACCTAGCGGGTAATTTATTGTCGAGCAAAAGACCTGTGGTTCAATTAATTAGAAAGTCTTTATTCCCCTTTGCTTCGTTTGGTATAAACAAAAAGGCACAGCTAATGGGAGATATGGCCACGATTAACAACCCAATGTCTTCGACGGAAGCCAAGAAAGACGCCATAAGGTCTTTGGCTAGTTGGGGGGTAGAACAAGGTGTGTTTGCTGCTGTTAGCTTCGCGGTTGGAGATTTGCTATATAACTTCATCGCTAACGCATTTGCTGACTATGAGGACGATGAGGAGGAAAAGAAAAAGGCAAGAGCCAATGCACTTAGATATCGTGCGAAAAATGCGGCCATGGAGCTATTATCTCCGGTTCCAGTAATCTTGGACGACGGGGTAGCAGATGCGATAAACAATACACTGTCAGCTATTGGCGTTGAAGAGCCATTTACCTTCCCAGAAAGTAAAGGGCAAAGCCTATACGAGAGAGTTGGGTTAACTAATGTGCTGTACCAGAAATTTGCCAACCTAAGAAGAATGAGCTACGCGGCAGCAACCGGAACATATATAGATAAGTTTGGAAACGAGAAGCAGATGTCAGAAGACGACAGAGAGAGAGTGCAAGTTGCTGCGTCTGTATATGCCTTTTACGCATTCGGATTACTCCCGTCAGACGTAGGCGCTGTAGCCGACAAGGCGTACTACAAGATAGGCAAGAAGAGCTCATCCTCGTCAAAGTCAAAAGACTTCGGAGGTGGCTTTGATACTAAGTTCAAGTAAACGAAAAGGGAGGCTAATCGCCTCCCTGTGAATCGAATGGGTCTTTAGTTTGTTGGGGCCCTTCTGGCTCACTCAATATACCACCCTCTCCAGATAATACTTTATACTCTATCATATTTCCAAGCGCCCTAGCTTTTGCCTTTTCTTCTTCGGAGAACTCCGGGAAAGGATAGACTTGCTCTGATTGTTGGCGCTCCTGATGTGCGTCCATATCTTCGGCACAATCTCGCCACCCTTCGTGATACGCTTCTCCAATTCTGGCATAATAATCCCTAGAAAACATAGTCATAGTTGAGTCGTCTAATTCTAGCGCTCTATCAAGAAATTCGAAAAAGGAATTCTTCTCCTTTTCAATCACCTCTTCGAGCACCAATCTGTACTCTTTGCCGTCTTTGGTTGTGATTGAATTTCTGCCGCAATTGATGTTTTTGACTGTCTTGTAAACTTCCGTCCAAGAGATTCCCAGACTTTCTGCGATAGCGATTCTAGCTACCGTTCCTATTGTTGAATTTAGTTTAAATGGATTCATTGTGTTTTATTATTAAAAAGGTAGTCCAATACCCTACCTTTTAGCCGTATACAAATGAATAGTTTTGCTTTCCTTTAGAAAGCGGCCTAGTAAAGGTAGGCTTTGTGGAGAGAACAGGACTCGAACCTGTATTGCATATTACCTGTGTGTAGGGGCTTGGAATCTACGCTTTGCCGCGCCTTGTAACATTTACGCTCATATGCACTCTACTTCTACTTCGGGCGACTACCAATTTCGCCATCTCCCCGTTTAAAATAACCCTAGCAGTTTCCGGTAGCTAATCGGGCTTACTAGGGGTTGTTGCCGGTTATATCCTAAGACTTTCCCGACAACTCGAAGACCATCAGAGTGAGCAGTTCTTACGGTATGCCCGATGGTACTGAGCCTATAGATACTCTCTACAGGGGAGGTCTTTTACTCTGCGATTTGCCAATCCTCAGCAAGCACATCGGTTTGTGATGCCAACCAAGGCACTACATTGCCTTGCGCGGTTTTCATCGCTATGTAGGCGCCATACTCGACTTTGCCATCTTCTCCCGCGATAGAAGCTCCGATAGCTGTTGTTGCAGGGTATCTGTTTTCTGGGACGTAATAAAGAAACGTGCCTTTGCCGTTCCAACCTTGCCTTGCTACCTTTTCGCCTTGCTTTAAAGCTTCAATCGCTTGTCCAAAATTCATCATGATTTCAATCCTTTCGCAATTCCTTTTACTGCGTACATTTGAGCAGTCTCTAACTCAGTCATAGCAATGCTAAAGCATCTTTTGGCTTCTGGGTTGTCGCTGATTTGAAGTTCGTCGTTGCAGAAGTCAATGGCATCAGCCATCATTCTTTTAAATTTACCGATTTTGTCATCCGATGAAGGATTGAATGCGATGTGGCATCTTTGCTCTCCGAGCGTTAGCACCTTGTTTGTTGTTGTATCCATGTTTTGTTAAATTGGTTATCTTATTAATGAATTTATTACTGCGTCGTAATACATCGTCTCTGTAGGGCGCTTCATTTCTAAGAACCCCTGATATTCGTTCTTAGACCTAGACACAGTGCTTCTGTCTTTCTTGATTCTCTTTCCGACGTCATCAGCGCTCATGCCCATGTGCGCGATAGCGATGTACGACACCAGATGGCGAGCCGTCGCTATGTTTCTCAATTGAGCATCTCCGTAAAACTCGTCCTTGGTAATGGATAGTGTTTTGCAACTATTCTCGATTAAGTCGTCAAACTTAGCTCTTAAACTGCATACATCTGGCAACCTGCGAGATTTAGTCTCTAGCATGGCTACTCTTTCTTTTAAACTCTCGATTTCTTTAATTAGGTCTTGCATTTTGTTTTATATTTAATTCTTTGTGATTTGATAATTCCTCTATTTGAGACTCTTCAATCTCCTTTATTGCCTTGTGCATCTCAGCGCAAAGGCGTCGCACATCTTTGGCCTCTCTGTCCATCATGGCCTCGTACAAGTCATCAACTAACTCGTTGACCTTGGATATCCTTTGTACGACGTAATTCCCGTGCTCTAATTTACCCATGGCGCTTACTTTATGGCAACATTGACTCGTACATCAAACGAAGTTCGATGTGTTTTCTCAGGTCTATATTGTGCTCTTTTGCAAAAGCAAATAAATTAGCAACCGCTTCCGCTAAATTGTCCTCTAACCTTCCAACCAGATTCACGTCATAAGCCTCCTTCCACGGGGCGGTCATAATATTGAACTCGTCGTCGAATTTGTGCACCTCAATGTCGTGGTGTAAATTATCGACAAAGCGTGGATTAGCTTTGGATTTAGCAGGGTCAAATGTAAGACAATGCTCATAAATATCTTCGATTAGTGTTCCCGCTACCGCTACAAACTCCATACCTAGAGATGAGCTTTTAGCCAATCCATTAGTCATTGCCTCGTGTGATTTATTTATTAGTTTCTCCATAAGTTACGTTTACTTTAAATCCAAATTCTTGTAGCTCTTTTATTCTGTATTCTTGTAGCTTCGAAAGTTTTCCAGCGCTAGACTTCACCTCGTCGAACAATACCCCCTTTTCTGGGTGCAAGGCAATCAAGTCTGGAATACCATTTTTATTGGTCTTGACTAGCTTTATGACATAATAGCCCTGAGCCTCTAACTCTTTGATTCTTTTTGTCTGTACTTTTTGTTCGTTAGTCATTTGCATTCAAAGATATGAATTCCCTTTCAAAATGAGAAGAAGTATAATTCTTCTTCGCGTTAACAACCTTATAAATGTCCCTCTCGATTCCGCAATGAGAAAATATCCAATACACCTTATTGTACCCTCTCTCTTTCGTCGTCATACGGTCTCTGGCCTGCCAGTAACTTGTGGCGCTAAAGTCTATATTGTAGAATATCAAGAATTTGGCATTTCTTAAAGAAATACCCTCTCTCCCGGATACGATTTGAAGCGCAATACTTTTGTTTGTGGAGTCAAACTCCGCGAGCTCAGTAGTTAAATTGTCTCCATATATCAATTTCAAGGCATTTAACTCCTCAACGAACTTGTAAAATATGCCTATTTTCTGGCCTTCAAAGCGATTCTTAATGTACTCAGCCTTATAAGTGCTTAATACCATGGAATTGCCGGATTCAAACTTCACCGTACCAGAAAAAATCTGATGTAATTTTTGCATCATTTTTGCCCCTGTGTCAGCAAGTATCACCTCGGTCTTGCCCTCGATGACTGCATCGCGCTTTAATCGCTTTGCCATGTCGACAATATTTTGTGGCGCCTGAACAATTAAAACTTCCTCATCTATCTGACTCTCAAAGCCGGCTTCGGTTTGAGTTATGGATAGCATGTACTTGGAAGTCGCATCTTTTATTTTCAACTCCTTAGCTGCGGAGTAGTCGTTGACCGTCATACTGCCAATCTTCTTCTGAGTCACATCTACGTAATCCTTAGCCCACGTATAGAAGTTCTTGTACGACGCAAATGGACTGCGAGCACCCAGAACCCAGAACTGATGATATAATTGAGAGAACGACTCCGGGGTGGGCGTGCCGGACAAGAAAATGACTTTTGGGTTGTCGTTTTTGAATAAGATATTCTTTATCTCCACTGTTCTGTCGCTAGGCTTAGGGAACGCTCCCATGCCATGCGCCTCGTCCAAAATTACCATGTCGTACTTGTGTATGGCGTATTTAGTAACGCTCTCGTAATTTATGACCGTCATGGCGTAAGTACAATCTGCTTCGCCGTAGTCGTCCATGATTGTACTCATGGCTTTCTTTTTGGTTACAAATAAGACCGATTGACAGCCTAATTCCTTTGCTATCCACAAAGACGTCAGCGTCTTGCCAGTGCGCACTTGCATTGCAAGATATACGAAGCTATGCACGCTTAAAATCTGCACAGCCTCTTCTACTATTTTGATTTGATAATCTCTTGGGTGTATCATTTTGTTTTTATTATAATGTATTTACCTATGGCGTCTCTGCCCCACTCTGGCTCTATCTTGGTTGTGAATTTCGCATAAGTAGTCATCCATTGATAGAATCGACTCTGAGATATGCTTCGCTTGCCTCCACGTGCAAAATCTGGGGAGTCAGCAGTAAACGCGTTCCATAAGTCATTGCCATATACTCTATTGTCTAATTTTATTATACTGTCGTTGTTAGGGTCTGTTACCCACTCGTAGAAGCTCATATCGGTTTCGGCGATAAATTTACGTACATGCAAGTTCTTGTAGTCGCTCTTTATAAACCCTTCTCTTAGATATAGCTGTAGGTTCGATATCATGTAGTTATCAAATCTGAGCCACTCGCTTTCATCCCAGTCACTGAACAATAGCTTCCCGAACTCCTGTTCAGGGGTGTAATCCATGGAGTAATACGAGGAGAACTCAACCTCCCACTTTCTTCGGTCAAAGGAATTTCCCTTGCCTTTTATAGCGTAATTGGTAGTGATAATCAACTTCGGCGACTTGTCAAAGCCAATCTTGATGGCGTCTTTATTCTTCTTTTCAAGAGTAATCCCTTCGGTAACTATACTGAATAGCCTCTCGAACTCAAAGTGTTTCTTTACGTCATCAAACGTCAATACTTGAGTGTCTGTTGACACCAACTGATATGGGAAAGACTTTTCAAAGCTAAACGCCTTACCATCTAAGACTACTAGGTTTTTCATCTTGCCGATAGCGCTAACAAATATCCCCTTACCAGTACCCCCTTCCGGGTTCTCGGTAATTACCTCGTCGTTTATAATGACAGCCGGGCAATACCCTAAGTTTTTATATCCATGGAGCATGTATCCAATTGTACTTTCCAAACTCTTCGCTCTAGCCTCTACGCCTCCGGATACGTTAAATATGAACTGCTTATAATCGCAGTCAACATCTTTAAGTATGCGGAAGTCTCTTTGGACTACCTGCTTCTTCCATACATATCCCCCTAAGTCCATATAATCTATAGTCTCCACGGAGTCAACTGTGGTTCTTACTGCACAGTTCTTGTAGTACAAATACGAAGAATTTTTTGTATCGCTTACGAAATAAACGTCTACGGGGTCAAGTAGATTTAAGAATTTCTCTTCAAAGTATTTAGTCTTCTCAGCGAAGAAGTTATATATCGAGACCTCTGCGTTGTCTCTTACGTACCTAAGTACAAAGTCTTTTATTTCTTCTTCCGAAGTGTCATCAATAAGGTTGTTCGTAACCTTAACAAAAATATAAGACTTAGTACCCTCTGGCGAATATTTGTAAAATCCATTATCTTCTAAAAACTCTTTAAATTCTAAGTGAAGCAAAGATACCACGCCTTTCTCTGATATAGTCCAGAACTTAGGTAGAGACATCTCCTTTACGACCTCCGCTATAACGGCGTCAATTACATCATCTTCTACTCCAGACTCTCTCAGCTCTAATTGTATGTCCTTAGTTGGAACCCCGCTCTGTATCTTAGCTCTGACCTCATCATACTTCTCTACGTCCTCAAAGAACTGGGTGTTGTGTTCGTTCTTGTTTTTATACGCGCTATTTACGATTTTGATTATCTCGCGGTGGTCAAACCCATCGTGTTGGAATGCTAGGCACTCCTCCGTGGCTACCGAGTGACTTATGCCAAATCGGTTCATGGCGGATGCCAGCACAAAAACGTTGTGGTTGCGCTCTCCCTCTACGATACCATAGCTTTTCTCCCACCACGCTGAAATCCTGCGCAGTATCTCGTCAGTCTTTGTCATCCTAATTTTAGGCATCAGGACGTCATCTGTATTGTAGTGTTTGATTTCTTGAACCATATTCTCCCACAGCTCTGACTCTTCGTTGACGTAAAGAATCGGGTCGTAGGAATCGTAACATACCCTAGATATGTTTACACTAGTGGAGTCGAAGTGGGGGTTGTTAAAATACTCTTGGAGCGCTCTAAAGTAGTGCCTATGGTTTGTAGGGTCTGCCGGTATTTTGACTAGCACTTTCAAACCCTCTCCAGATGGAGATATAAAGCAAGCAAACACATACTTGTTCGATATGAGTTCGTTTCTGGCCTCCATCAGAGACTTATTGGAGTCGTACTTGTCAAAATCCAAACAAATCAAACCGCTATGCTCAATTAATGCGTTATCCAATCTCTTAGAGAACGTACCAGAAAAACAGATAGCCGGCAACTTGGTTTTTAGCTTATCTCTTTCTTTTTTATCCTTTTCTTTTCGAATCGCATTAACAACCTCCTTACTCCTCCCCTCTTTAATTCTGGAGAGCACAAGGCTGACGTCTCGATAGTACGGAACGTCTGTGGCGCTAACTGATTGAAATATAGTTACTTGGTGCATTTTGTGTTGGAAATGTTAGTGTGATGTTGGAAAAATGTTGATTTTGAGCTTGTAACTCATTGTCCTGTCGATGTAATGTCGGATATGTTGAAAATGAGCCCCTCGCACACACAAGAGTAAAAAGCGGATATAGAAAATATAGTATATCTATATAACTCGTTCAAATCAACATTCAACATTGGTAAAAAATGGGGCATATAGCCCCATTTGTTTGATTTAGAACGGAACACCGTCGTCAATGATTGTTGGCGGTTGCACTGGCGGAGCGCCGCCTGATTTAGCGTCTGGCTTAAATACAGACCCCTGCGTGAATAGGACAATGCCATTTCCGAGGAAGTTCCTTTGTTCTCCGCGCTCACGCTCTTCTTTTGTTTGATTCTCCCAGCAGGACACGTTATTGCCGAATCTGTCTGTTTCGTCGTTAATGCTTACTGTGATGTTGATGTACTTGCCGTTTTTCATGCGACTCTTTGTTACTTTGGTCGCGTCGATTGATAATGAAATTAAATGTGACATATTGTTTTTTTATTTAGGTTTAACTGATTGTTATTTCTCTTTTTCTTGTGTCTGCATTGATTTTTAGTGTAGTAAAGTTACTGCCAGACTCTTCACAGTAAGTTACGGATTCCAACTTTAGAACTTCTATAGTTGAGGATATGGCGTTGACTAGCTCGTTTGCAGCCAACAGGACGTCGTTTGTGATGCGCTCGCTTGGTATTTTGTTAATAGAGATATCGGCCTCTATGGCGATTGTTATTTTTACCTTAGTCCTCATTTGTATTTCTTTTAGGATTGTTAAATCTTACCCCGCTGATAATATCTTCTTGGAGTATGATTTTTGGTACGCAATTGGCTTTGATGCTATTGTCTTTATTTAGCTTTCTAGCTGAAAACATCATCGTTGGGACTTCTTGCTTGCTTCCTTGTATTCTACGCTCAGAGAATCCAAATGAAATCACCTTAAATTTACCCTCTAAGGTCTCTATCATATCGCCAACGCCCCATTCGCAGTTTGCTAAGGCGTATGCTTGTTTCACCTTCCTTACCTCTCGGTTGTATATTAATTCCAACTCTTGGAGTTTTAGGTCTAATTGCATTTTATTCATAGTTGCTCTTCTTTTTTTATGCCAAATTTTTCTCTTAGTTTTGCTAGTAGGTTCTTTTCCCATATGGGAGTGACGTGCTTGATTTGTGCAGTCACGGTGTTGCCTCCGATGTCCACGATGGCGTTTTTACCGTTCAAGGCTACGACTCTGCCGTACTTTACTCCGGAGTTTGTTATTGACGACACCGCTACGATTGCTCCTTGTTTAACTCTCATTTTTCGCTTGTAATAAATTGTACAATCTTTCGCAGTACTTCTTTCTCATTCTGCCATACTCATTAGCTGCACTCTTACTGCTGGGGTCAATATCTCCCTCTGGAACGCTTACGATGCTGTCAATCGTCTTAATGGCCATTTGAAGGGACGCTACGTCAAATCCAAGTTCTAGGAATGTGTCTATTGCCTCGTCTGGAAGTTTTTGGTAAAAATCCCCACCAATCATTGTGTTGTACAGACAAAGGGTTTTATCTTCGTAGTACTCTACTTTGCATCCATTATCTATGAAGTAGAAGTGGTCTGCCCCTTGGAATACCATTCTATCAACTGTTGCCTCGTTCCAAAATTGCTCTTTCGATTTCATTGTGTATCTCTATTAATTGTTTTTGGTACTTTGTCTCGCCTTTGCTCATCCATTTTTTCGCTATAGTGCACCCTTTGCTGATGTTGGATTGTATTATCCCTCCTAGTTCGGACATTTCCTGTTGGTGGAGCAAAGTACGGGTGTATATTTCATATATCCAAGCGTACCTCAAAACTCGGTCTTTGTGTTTGAGTGTTTTGGTGTTTAGGTAATAGTCTTTATCGTACCCCGTGACCTTGTTTATGCAGTTCTCAATGAGCCTTATAGTTTCTCTGTCTTTCTTTGTTATATAGGTCATTTTACTATTTTCAATTGTTGTATATATCCCTTGGCTTCTGCGTATCTGCCATCTATGGAAGATAGGTAGTGATTTTGAATTCTGACATAATCCCTTAGACAGTCCTTGTACGTCTTATATACGCAATGCCCTTTGTTTTTACCCACGACATACTTTGATGTGGAGGTCTTTATTCCGGCGACGTTCTTATTTTCTATGCAGATAGGAGACTTGAAGTGCCCGGTCTCGATTTTAAACTGAGCTATTGCGACATTAGGAAGTACGCACCCTAGTTTTATTAACTCTCGGGTTATGGCGCTGTCGTTTGGTTTGATATCGTCAGTATATACTGTGTCTATCACGGTGCTTACCACTTTAATGACTCTAGGTTCTCTTGACATCAATCCGCCTATAGTCGCTGATTGAACAACGGTTATTGCCGCAACTACCCAGAAGAATAAAGGATAGTTCAAGGACTTCTTCATGTTCATGTCTGAGTCCATGGTAAAAAACTTTCTTTTCATTCTTCCCTCCTTTGTTCTCTGATTATTATGATGATGATAATTACAATTACCGCTATGGTAATTGGCCTGCTAGACACAGGGACGTTGTGATTGTTGTTGTTGCCGTTCCCGCTTCCACCCCAGCCTCTTCCGTTGCCATTGTTACCCCCTCCGGAGTTACCCGGTGGTATTCCTTGCGCCCATATTGCCATCGACAATATTGCTGCGTATAAT
>JACCDR011643884.1_pt1 | contig 45825 bp, 46 predicted proteins | sample 7446431 | NCBI WGS metagenome assembly JACCDR01 (sample SAMN15323443, study PRJNA562643) | freshwater metagenome | isolation source: river surface water | place: USA:Blue River Watershed | collected 2017-08-17 | reverse complement strand
TTTTAATAAAAAGAAGAATCTTCAAGTTAAAGAGAATTTTGCTAAGAAAGAGAAAGATATGAATTTTGCTTCAAATTTTAGTAAGAAAGAGAAAAATACAGTTATCACTACTTATAATTTTTATAATATAAATAATATAATCATCCATATACTATGTATATGGATGACTTTTAGATAAAATAAAAAAGAAGTTTGTCTTTTTGGTTATAAAGCTATGGAGGATACATGTCAGAATTTTATAATAAAATAACAATACCAACGACTTCTGAGTTTGTTGTGGAAAATAGTAAGTGGATTACTTCTCATGTTTCTAAGAAGTTTAAAAGAGAGAAATCAAGAATTTTAGACTTTAAACAGATGGTTATTTTAAGAATGCTTAAGAAAGACTTTGTATCGAGATGGTTTTTTAAACACTTAGCAGCAGATGAACACACAACACTTACTGAGATAAATAAGATGTTTGGTTATAATGTATCATTAATTAATACAATTAATCCTGTTGAGGGTGATAGAAACGATAATAACTCAGTATGGAAAATTGGTGATATTCTTAAATACAAGAATTACTGTCATAGTAGACAATTCTACTCTATTATGAATAATAGAGTATCATCAAAGGTACTTCTAACAAATATGGGGTATAATTGTACCAATTTTAATACACTTAGAGATAAAACGTTTAGTGGTGAGATAACACCATTTATCTTAAAGAAAAAAACTAAATCAATATCAGTGGATGACGCAATACAAAAACTTATAGAAATGGGTCTAACAAGCGACGCAAATTGGGAATCACCAGCGTTATGTGAATGCGCTTTGAGCCTTAAATGGGACGATACCTTTTTAAAGCCTTACGTTGGCTCTGAGTACGGAATACTCCATACACCACGGTTCATAGTGAGAAACTATGAGAGAGGTATAAAGGAAGGCTTTCTTAAGTATGCTCAATTTGTAATTGAGCACGCTATTAACAACCAATTCACAAGAATGAAGACACGTGAGGACACAGAATCAACCTTTTTTTCCTATTCAAAGATGGAAGCTGGCAATAGGATAAGTATGAGAGACGCAAGCGAAAGCCATAACGAGTCAAAAAATGAGGTTATTGATTTAAAATCAAGCTCAATAACCGGACTGTGCGAAGCCCTGCACGATTTTAACTCAGTTATGTCGTACGCTGGTTTTAATGAGATGGATGAAGAATTCATCAAGATGCACTTCTCAAGTGGTCATTCAAGAGACTTTAGGTCTAAGTATAAAATGGGAAAGTCAGTATTCGCTGACTATGAGTCAACAACACTCTCTAGGCTTAGAGAGGTAATAGAGGATAGATAATGAGCAGCCTTAAAAAGATAAGCAAAGAAATACTTTCAAAGACAAGAAACGCGTTTTCATCTCTATCGAAAGATATAGAGATGAGAGTTGCAAGCAACGAGTCATTCTGGCAAAAAACTAACACATCTATAGCAGACGTTCTTCGTGACTCTTCTTCTGTATACGCCAAGCTATCTAAGCTTCAGGGCGACTTTGAAGGAAAAGACGCGGAAAATATATCAGAAATGGCAAAAGAATACCTTTCTTTAACTGATAGAATATCTGAGTTTTCCAGTAAGTTTAAAGCCGGTGAAATTAAAGTTAGAGAGAACTCACCCCCAAGCATGTCAAACCAGCAACAAAGCGAAGCTGATGACACAGCTGACAACCAAATAATGTTTGGTGAGACCTTTGGGTCAGAAGAAGAACCGAAAGAAGAAGAACCGAAAGAAGACAAGAAAGAAAAAAATAAGAAAGACTAAAAGTTTTTGGCCAGATCAGTACTGATCTGGCCAAAAACTTTTAGATATGTAATTACATCAACAATGAGTTTCGATCGCAGATTTAACAAGAATGTTACGTTAGTTGACAGCCAAAAGATGATATACGAGTCACCTGATGACTTATTTCAGTGGTACTCAAAAAACGCGTCTGACTATTCTAACTCAAATTATCCATACTATACGAAGTCGCGAAAGAAGGTTACCAGTCTATTTGTTGAAAAACGAGCACTGGACGACGTGCGCCTCAACATAGAAAATGGTAGATTAGCAAAGTTTGTGTCAAACTTGTCAAGAACTGACATGTCAAAAGACAACAAGAAGTTTATGTATTGTTACGATCTAACAATACGTTTACTTATGAGTTTTTCTATTCCTTTGGAGGCTTTAAATTGGTGTAAACTCGACCTCAATAAATCTAGTATGTCATATTTTGACTATATGACTGCAATAGTATCAGATTTAGCGTACCCATGTTATAGCCGTGACACCATAATGAGGATGAGTTGTGGCCTTGATTTTGTATTTTCACCATTTACTAGGTGTTGGTTTGTTTGTATAGGTAATTCATACAACATAGACTATACAATAATAAGAGCTTGTTCGTTTAAAAACGCCTTTGCAAAAGCGCAAGAATACGCCTTAATGCACCACTTAAGGACTTTTAAAGAAGCGCCAAATGAGATGACAATATCTGTGAAGTATATGACAGAAAGAGCGTTTTCAAACTATATGGACAGGATCGAAGTGGCTATGAGGCGAGTTTTCAATACGAGAGCGAAGAGGAAATCGAACAGCGAAAAGTCACTATCTGGGGATATAGTACTTAATGACATCAGTGGCATCAGACGATTATTTAACACAAAAGCTATTATAGCAACTGGGCTAAATGACAAAGAAGTTATATCAACGCTTGAAAGAGTCGGCGGTGCACGAGCTACTAAGAGGCTTAGCGCAGTAATAAAAGAGTCGTACACAAAAAATAAGGACTTCATAAGAAAGATAAGAGATGCCGAAGTTGCAGCACTGTGGTCACCAGCTGTTAAACATGACCCAAACATATCCAACTCAGCTATAGAAGAATCAATAGAGGATGATACATACTATGATGATGTGGCTGATGATAGCCCACTATTGTCAAAGTTAACTGATGAAGAGATAAAATTAATACTTTCTGGTGTTGAAAAAGAAGACATCCAATCAGCTATATCAGATATAAATGCGTCGTGTGTAAATCTGTACAATAGTGAATCAAGTGCTTCGATATACAAGCCTGCTAGGCTTAGGTCACCAAGCTTTGAAAGATGGGATATAGAAAAGTTTTTAAAGAAATCAAGAGAAAAGGGTGTTGGGTTTTAAAGATTTTTTATAAAAAAAAGTCGGTGTTTTTCACAGTGTAAAAAGAAGAAGAAACAGAATTTTCCCCGCGAAAGTGGGGGTGTACCCATACTAGATTTATTGAGATCGAGTTTGATTTTCCCCGCGAAAGTGGGGATGCACCTTTACTGTTTTCGATCCTTGAAATTTTCCCCGCGAAAGTGGGGGTGTACCGGTAAAAGAAAGAGAAACTTTCCCCGCGAAAGTGGGGGTGTACATTTACTGTTTTCGATCCTTGAAATTTTCCCCGCGAAAGTGGGGGTGTACCTGTAAAAAGAAAAAGAAGAAAAAAAAGTTTTCTTGATGAGTTCACCTGGTTGGTGATGCAAGTCTTATAAACTTGCTGCGGTGGGTTCGATCCCCACCATCAGGACTGTGGTAGTAATACCACTGCAATCGTTTAAACAGTTCAGTTTAAGTACTGACCACGTTAGCTAAAAACGCAGTAAACTGCGTGGTGATTTTAGTTCAGCGTGAAGCCAATGAGTAAGATCGCGGAAGGGAGAGTAGCAGTAAAGCGTCAACGTCATAACCATCACCGGGTGACATTGAATTAAAATCAGCGAAAGCTGAGCATTACTGCAACGTAATGATCAAATACAGACAGCGAACCTTGTAAAGTTGCGGCAGACTAACACAACGTGTAGAGTCAAATGTTCTGTTGAAGTCAGGGTCCATAAATGGTATCCCCAAGTTTTTCTATTTAAACGATGTGCTAATTTTGTTTTTAATAAAAAGAAGAATCTTCAAGTTAAAGAGAATTTTGCTAAGAAAGAGAAAGATATGAATTTTGCTTCAAATTTTAGTAAGAAAGAGAAAAATACAGTTATCACTACATATAATTTTTATAATATAAATAATATAATCATCCATATACACACATAATACAATCACAATCACAATCACATGACAATAACAAATATCTATGGCGATTCAGAATTTTTAATAAAAAGGAGGCTTAATTTAGAGGTAGACTCACTTCTCGAAAAAAAGGTGTCATCGTATGAATCATACGATGAGTTCATCAACTCGTATTGGACAGACAATACATCTGTATGTGTCATACATATAGACGATGGTAATGTAGTCGAGATGTCTCTACTTAGGAGGTATAAGGCGTCGTTTTTAGTTTCAAAAAAAGAAATAAGCGGCGGGTCTGATAGGTCCGTACAAATAATAGCACCTAAACCATATGAAAGTGAGAAAATTATAAAGTTTATAATTGACGAAGGGAATCTGTTATCCGTTGATCTAAGTTGCGTTGCGATGCAGATCTACATGAACGTGGGCGATCAGCTTGAGAAACTTCATTCAGAGATAAAAAAGATTTCTGATCTTTTTAGTGGAAAAAGGCCAACATTCTCAGACGTATCTGGAATTTTGTCATTTTCCAGGTCTTTTGACCCACAAAAGATCATAGAGTCAATAGTAACTAAAAAAGTATCTATGGCCACTCACATATACAATGTGATGCAAGACGCTAACGATGAAACTGGGTGGATCGCAGTGACGTTACAGTCATTTATAATAAAGTCCATGCAGTATGAAGCATGCGGATTCAAGAATGACGCTTTTGCAAAAGCGTCAGGACTGCATCCATTTGTAATAGAAAAGCAGTGGTCATTATATAAAGGTTATATAACTGGCGCTAAGGGAAAGCTTAGCAACTTTTTTGATAGCCTAATAGAAGTCGATATTCTGCACAAATCAGGTAATGAGTATAGTAAAGTTTTGCTTGAAAAAATCATTATCGACATGTGTAGCTGTTAATTAAACCGGTTCATCATCGTTGATGAACCGTATTCAGAGAATACATGACGTTTTCAGAGTATACAGTATCATATATAAATTTGGTGTCTTTTCTTTCAAATAGAAAAGGATCAGACTCACTTGAAATCCCAACTTGTTATGGGACGATATCTGGCTTAATTGTGTGTGTAGATGACATACTAAACTATGGTGACCTGTCAACAGTTGACAGATGCACTGTAGCTGCATTTAGCTTGATAAAAAACTATCAAAGATATAACATGTCGTCATCTAAACCAGAAAAATCAATGTGGTCAGGCGTTGACACAACGAAAAAGAACTTTGATAAGGTGTTTATGGAACATGTGAAAAGCAAAGTCACGTCATACTCAACCACTGAGTGTCAGCTATTAATAGACATGTTAAATGACGCTAACGATAAGAAAATCATTGACTTGTGCTGTGATTATGAACGTGTTGATTTTAGATCAATGATAAAAAAGTCTGACAAAAAAGAAGTTTATGTTTTATAATAACACCTGGAGGAACTGCCGATGATTAAATGGAAAAAAGTGCTGTCGTCTTCATTCAAAGATCCATTCGATTCAATTAAATGGAAGGTTGCTAACGCGCTACTTAAAAAATCAGATGGTACTGTTGTATTTAAACAGGACAACGTTGAGGTTCCTGATAACTGGGATCAGAATCAGGTCAACATCGTTGTTGATAAATACTTCAGAGTCATAAATGGTGAAAGAGAAACGTCATTTAAACAGGTTGTAAGTAGGATTGTATCAAAAATAACACAGTGGGCTTTAGAGCAGAAGTTTTTTGCAAATGATATAGACGCTTCTATATACTCGTCTGAGTTAACAGTTGCGATATTACAACAATACGGTGCTTTTAACTCACCTGTGTGGTTTAACCTTGGTGTACCAGGAAGAAGTCAACAGGCGTCGGCGTGTTTTATCTTAGGTGTAGAGGATTCCATAGATAGTATTATTGAGTATCAATCATCTGAGTTAAGAATTTTTAAAGGAGGATCTGGTAGCGGCGCAAATCTTTCTAATCTAAGGTCATCGTATGAAATGACAACAGCCGGGGCGTACACGTCTGGTCCGCTTGCTTGGATGAGAGGGTTAGACCAATACGCTGGAGCGATGAAGTCTGGGAGCGCGACAAGAGCAGCTGCAAAGATGGTTGTTTTAGATATTAACCACCCTGACATTATTGAAACTAAGGATGGTAGACCTGGGTTTATAAGATGTAAGGCTTTTGAAGAAAAACTGGCTCTTGACCTTGTTAAGATCGGGTACTCATCAAGTTTTGGTGATCCGAACGCCGTGCACAAAAGAATCGCGTATCAGAACGCAAATATCAGCTTATCAATAACTGATGATTTTATGAGAGCTGTTGAACTTGACGGCACGTGGTCTCTTAAGTCAAGAGTTGATGGTAAGGTTATAAACACGTACAAAGCTAGAAACATATGGAGAGAAATAGCTGAGGCCGCGTGGACGTGCGGTGACCCTGGAGTTCAGTTTTCTGACACAATAAACTCATGGCATACAGCCCCAGAGTCTGGGAAAATTCGTGGAAGCAACCCATGCAGTGAGTACCTTAACGTTGACGATTCTGCGTGTAATTTGTGTGCAATCAATCTAACAAAGTTTTTTGGGTCGACATTTGACAGTTTTAACAGTGACATGTACTCACATGTTGTAAGGTTGTTTAGTTTTGCTCAAATGGCAATTTGCTGCAAAGCCGATTATCCAACTCAAAAAATAGAAGAAAATTCAAAAAAGCTGAGACCCATTGGGCTTAACTATGGCAACTTAGGCGCTCTTTTAATGAACCTTGGTTACGGTTATGATTCAGATGACGGCAGAGCGGTGGCGGCAAGGTTAGCGTCTTTGATGACGGCAAACGTATACCTATTAGCAGCAGAATTAGCGTCTTATGCCGGAGCGTTTCCTGAATATCAAAGGAATTCAGGAGCGATGCTATCAGTAATGGCAATGCACAAGTTGGCTGATAAGTCGGTGTCTAACACATCACAAGTTGTTAAAAAGACAGACCAACTGTCACAATCAACGTGGGAAAAAGTCATCAACTTAGGGTCAGTAAACGGGTTTTTTGTCCAGCAAGCAACGTTAATGGCGCCTCTTGGTACGATATCGTTTTTGATGGGCATGGACACGACTGGTATGGAACCACCATTATGTTTAGTGTCATATAAACAGTTAATAGATGGGTCAACACTAAAATTAGTCAATAGTACTGTTAATGGCGCCTTAAAAAATCTTGGTTATGAACAAAGTGAGATAGACTCTATAACCGATCACATTTCTAAAACTGGTGGTGTAGTTGGTTCAATAATTAAAGAAAGAGACATATCAGTATTTGACTGCGCGTTGTCACCAAGCGCTGGCGGAAGATCGTTGACCCCGATGGCTCACGTCGCTATGCTTGCTGCAATACAACCACACATAACATGTGCAATGTCAAAAACCGTTAATTTGCCAGAAAGCGCAACTGTTGAAGACATTGAATCGATATACATGTCTGCGTGGAAAATGGGTGTTAAGTGTATAGCGTTGTACAGAGACAAATGTAAAGCTGCTCAACCAGTTTTAACGTCGTTGTCAGTAAAAGAAGTACGTAACAACCCTGTTAGACTCAAGTTACCGACTGATGTTAAGTCTAAAAGACACAAGTTCAATATTGGCGGAACTGATGGGTACATCATAACTGGTGACTATGACGATGGGTCGCTTGGTGAGGTATTCCTAAAGGTTGGAAAGCAAGGTAGCACGATACTTGGTTTGCTTGACGGGTTCACTCAACTTTTGTCTATATCAATCCAGTACGGTGTACCGGTACAAAAGATCATACAGTCTTTTGTTGGAACGAAGTTTGAACCATCAGGTATGACAAACAATAAAAAGATACGGTTCTCATCAAGTATATATGATTATCTTATGAAGTACCTTGATAAAGAATACTTCAATGGTGAGTACACATCAGGTGACACACTTTTTGATGAAAGTGTTTCCGACAGTAAAAAATCAACGGTTGAACCTGTAAAAAAAGACACGATCAGCTCACCACCATGCAATAGGTGCGGCTCATTAACTGAGCGAGTTGGTACATGTCATATGTGTAAGAATTGCGGTTCTACGACTGGTTGCGGTGGATAATAACTATGGCGGTTGAAAAAACCGCCTAATCTTTTTGGTAATAAAAGTAACATGAAAGAAGAGAAAAAATACACAGTTGTTTGCAGAAACAAACAAAAAGTCTGCAACAGCAGATTAGCCACGATAGTAACTAGCGGACCACACTATGTAACGTATATGTGTTGTGAGTGTAAGCACGTGTACACAGTTAACACTGGTGGCAACTTTGATTTCTGATTTGCCATACAATAGGATACTTGTATCAGGTAATCCTATGATTGGCAAAAAATGGTTAATAGAAAACGAATGCAGAAATACTGACAATATACTGATGTTCAACAACGACATCGAGTCTGTCAGATCTGCTGTTTTAGCATCGAATTTTGCTGATTCAATAGTAGTAATATGTGACGTTGACAAAAAGATGTTCATGGCTCAGGACGCAATCTTGAAAGCACTTGAGGAGTCTAGGTCAAGGTTCATAGTAACGTCACATGACTATTCTTCCCTTGAAGATACTATCCTGTCACGATTTGACAAAATCGTTCACATTGAACCATTTAGCGATGAATATGTAGCAGGATTAACGGTCGGAAAAGTTGATGACTTAGCGCTTAGTGTAGCTTGTGGTGTACCAGGAGCATACATAAGAATGATGAACGTTCAGCACTGGCATGATTTTAATGATTACTGCGTTCAGTACATAAATAACAAAGTTAGTATACTATCTAAGTTACCTTATGTTTTTGAAAACTATAAAGATATAGACGAAGCAGGCAACATAATGAACATGTTTGCCCGTTTTTATTGTAGGCAGTTCCCATCATCAGACAAAGTAGCTAAGTTAGCATCTGTTCTATCAAATATAGTTAAGTTTGAATTAAACACAAAGGTGTACACTTATAAGTTGTTCATATGAACGGATAACATAGTATTATACTTAACACTGTGGAGGTAAAAATGACGATTTGGTATAATGAAAATAATTTCTACAAGACAGAAGAAGAGACAGAAGAAGAAAATGAGCGACGTGAGCGTGAACGCAACGATGAAGTCAATGACCAAGGACGTAAGGAGCGTGAAGAAACTGGGTGGTAGAAAAATTCTAAAAAATTTCTATAAGACAGGAGAAGCATAAAATGCCAAGAGTGTATAAAAAATGGAACTATGAAAAAGTCGCTCGACTAAAGTCGATTGTATCGTCATCTGAAACTAAGGAAGAAGTTATAAACGCTGCGTCAGTTTATATTGGTGATACAGTAAGTGAATCATATATAAACAGACACTTAGTGTCATATGGATACAACACAATAGATGATATTTTAAATTTAAAACGGATAACATCAAAGAGCGTTAGTCCTGAGGCTGAAAAGCTAATATCGTTTATAACAAAAAATAAACGATCTTCATTTACAATGAATGATGTTTGTAACACCGTTCTTGATTGTTCTCCAAAGAAAGCCGCAAAAGTTATAGATGAAGCAATAAAAGCTGGTTATAACATAAATGTTCATGATGATACAGTTGGTTATAAAAAGCCAACAGAAAATGAGTCAATTATCTCAATAAGTAGAGATTCTAACTCAACATCTCATAAAATTGGCGTTATATCTGATATTCATGTTGGGTCAAAGTATTTTAAGAAGTCATGGTTAAAAGACCACTTGCAGTATTGTTACGACAACGGTGTGACTGATATATTATGTCCTGGTGATTTATTAGAGGGTTGTTATAAGCACGCAAGGTTTGAGCTTAGTCATGTTGGGTGGAATGACCAGGCGAGCGAAGCTATTGATTCACTAACAAAATTTGATGGGATAAAATACCACTTTATTGATGGGAATCATGATTTCACATTCTCTGACTCAATAGGTATTGAGTCAGGTAAACAATTCGAAGTGTTATCAAGGTCTCTTGGAAGAGACGACATCAAATTTTATGGGTCAAGAGGTTGCTCATTACTACTTGGTACAACAGTTATAGAAATGTGGCATCCAAAAAAGAACCTAAGCTACGCGCTGTCATACCAGCTTCAGAACCACATAAGAGACATGGCTAACAAACCAGATATACTGTTAGCCGGGCACTGGCATCAGTTTATTTATTTTGAAAAAGGCGATGTACACGCGTTTGCTTGTGGTACATTCCAACATGGTGACAGCCCGTTTGGAAAGAGTCTTGGAGGGAGTGTTGCGATAGGTGGCCTTACTCTTGAGTGGACAAAGGATGAAAACAAGATTAACGACATGAAGGTCATGTTTAGAAAAGTAAAATAACACTTAAACCAATGATCGTGTGTTGGTTATACAACACACAGATAGGTAGTATTATGTATATTGTAAATATAAATGGTTCGTTACGTGGTTGCAGTTTGCAAAAGCACTCTGTATGTCAATTTGATAACATTTGTTTGAGTGATGTGTACTCAGTTGTTAAGTCATCGTTTGAGTTTTATAAACGCGAACCAACCTTAGTAACTATTGGTAGTAATCACGCTCCAATTGACTTTCAAAACAGATTAAACTGCATACTTGGCGCTCACGCTAATAGTACAGTCATACTTGGGTATGACAGCGCTGTTGTTGAAGAACAAGTAAGCGGGTATGTTGACCGTGTTAAATCAGTGGTCGGGCCAATGTGTTTTGTTTATGGAATTGGTGATGAGTTATTTGTTCCGAGTAAGAATTTTGTGTTTGATTATGGTGGATTTGTAAATACAGGGCCAGGTTTATCTTTAAATGTTGACGGGGCTTTGTCTAACTTGTCATGTATGGCCACGTTGAAAAATAAAAGTGATTGGGTTAGTTCTGGGTTGTATAAATCAGAGCTTGTAAAGCATGAAACAACAAAAACATTTGAGTCAGTTCTTATAACCGCCACACACTGTGATATCTCGAATAACGGTATAAAGAATTCAGTTCTTGACAGGATTGATTCGTTGTCAGCAGTAACAGAATTAGTGTCAGTGTCACATGTTAGTGTAGGTGATTTACCATATAAAAAAGCTTTGTCTGTTTTCAACAAAAGCAAAATAAAAAATGACAGTATTAGAAAAGTTGCTCTAAACTTTTCACCGTTTGAAAATTGTGATGGTGGCATAATAACATTTAGTAACAGTACTTCTATCATAGAACTTAATGGGTTTTATCACACTCCATTTAAGGTGTCAGATAGACCATACCATGTTATATCATCATCTGTCACAGATGACCGTGTAAAACTTGTTGTTGATGTTGATGACACATGTAAAGAAGTGTTGTTAACACTAAATAGAAATGGGGCGGTGAAATTATGAAGTTGGTTTTATCGGAACACGATCTTAACACCGTATTAGATGGTGGAAAGTACGCTGTAGCTAATGAGTATATAAAGAGTTGCATAAGCTTGAACGTTGACTGTGAAATATACAGTTTGTCTAAATTTGTTGGGTCAAACAGTCATAAAATTAAAGACATAAGTGTTGCCGAAAGTAACATAAATAACTTAAAGTCGCTATCAAGGAGTTATTATTTTTTACCTAAGAAAAAATTCACTGACTACGGTATAGCAGTATGTGATATACTTATCAATTGCGGTCTTTTAGTTGACAACTATGACAAAGAAAACGCGTTGTATAACATGTCATGGTATGCAATTGACATCAGTAACACATGTTCACGCACTGGTGTTGACAATTCGACGTACGATGTTGTAACAGTGAATGTTAATTTCGCTAACGAAACCGTATCATACTTTAGGCTTGTTGATGGTGACTCGATGTCAAGACCGTTCTTTTTTGGTAAACGGTCACCACTAAATGGTGCAGTTAATAAGTCAAAGCTTGAATTTGAACTCAGCCCAACTGAGACAGTGTGTATTAGTAACGAATCAATGAAACTTCTTTGGTGAAAAAATGCTAACAAGTGAAGAACTGTCAAAACACAAATCAACAATAATTGACGCGTATAAGTCAGGCGACTATGACGCTGGTTATAACGCGTGCCACGCAATACTTGATGAAAAAGTTGACGACCAGTCGAACTTTTTTGCTCAGTCGAATTTAATATTCTATGTTAAACCGCTTACATCATACATTAGTGCGTCATATAAAAAAATAGAAATAAGAACACTCGACTTTTGGTCGTTGTTTAATCCAACAATAATCAAAGATCGTAACGGGTCATATGACTTGTTCGTTAGGTCATCAAATTATGTGATAGATGACTGTGGTAAGTATATATTTAATGGTAAGCATAAAAGTCTTACTCAATCAGTTTACTACAGATCAAAGCTCGATAAGAATATGAACATAAGCAATGTGTCAATTCTTGGTGGTCTAAACATATGGTCAACATGTGTGAACGTTGCAAATGACTGGTCTTCTTGGGGGTGGGAGGATATAAGAGCCTACAGGAAGACATTTTGTGACAAAATGTATGGAACGTCATCAGTTAGATTTTTAGAAAAAGACGGTACAATACAAGTGGTTGAACTTGAGATTGATGACACTGGAGTTGTTGGATATAAAACATTAAGTCCAATTAGTAATGGTAATACAACAGCTGAGAAAAACTGGATGCCTATAGTTGATGAAGACTGCGTTCAAAGAAACGGGGAGTTTATGTACTCATGCAGCACTCCTGTTTGTATAAAAACAAATGAAAAGTATATTTTAAAGAAGAACGATTATAAGCATAGGCACTATAGAGGCGGTACACAACTAATACGTATGATTAACGGTGATTATATAGGCCTAGTACACATGGTTTCGCATGATCCGGCTAAATTTAAGAGAAAGTACTTTCATAAATTTATGGTGTTTGATAGTGAGTTCAATTTAAAGCGACTAACTAAAGAGTTCTTTTTCGGTCCAGACAATAATTTTAAGTTTCCGCAAATAGAGTTCGCGTCTGGTATGGTAAAAGATGACGATGACTTGATAGTAACATTTGGTGTAGAGGACACGAAAGCGTATATAGCCAAATTAAGTTTTTCTGAACTGATGTCAAACCATAGTATTTGGCAAAATGTGTAATAAATAATATAATGACCAAAAGTTATCAGTAGGCGCCATCCTCCACTCTGGTAGCTTTTGTATCATTTCCTGCGCTTGTAACTCAACAGGATAGAGTACTTGCCTTCTAAGCAAGAAGTTGTGGGTTCGATTCCCGCCAAGCGCGCAGACTTAAAAATAAAAAGTTCTTTCAAGTTTTTTTTGTATGACAGAAAGAGAAAAGCTTGAAAAAGCGATAAATGAAGCAAGAATTGCGTATTATAACTTAGAACCAACAATCAGTGATGATGAGTATGACTCTTTATTAGAATCATACAAAAATAAATTTGGTAAAAACGATGTATACAACGCTGTTGGTGCGAAACCAACGTCAGAATGGGAAAAGGTATCACATGAAATACTAATGGGGTCTCTTGATAAAGTTAATTCAAAAGATGAGTTTGTATCATGGTGCCGTAAATTTGGGCAAAACACAGAATTTTTAATAACTGAAAAACTTGATGGGTCATCATTAGAAATAGTGTACGAAAACGGAAACCTTGTCAGATGCGTTACGAGAGGTGATGGTGACATCGGTCAAGATATAACATTAAACGCCATAAAGGTTAATGGTGTTGTTAAATCAATTTCACTAAAAGAAAAAGTGATAGTAAGAGGTGAGGTTATAATGAAGAAGAGTGTTTTTATGGAAAAATACTCTTCACAATACTCAAACACAAGAAACACAGCAAATGGTAAGTTGATTGAAAGAGGTGATAACAGCCACTGTTCAAACTTAGAGTTTATTGCATACTTTATGGTAAAGTTTGACAGTGATCAGTACAAAAAAGAATCGCAAATGTTCAATGAGTTATCATCTCTTGGTTTTAGTGTGCCTGTGTTTGTTGTTGGTGATGTAGCGTTAGCGGTTGACCACTTTTCAAAAACTAATAGTATTAGAGATATGCTCGGCCATGACATAGACGGTATGGTAGTAAGCGTCAATGACTCAACTATCAAAGAGTCATTTGGTGTCAAGGATAACAGACCTGTTGCGCAAATTGCGTGGAAATTCGAATCAAAATCTGTTGGCGCAACAATAACTGGTGTTAAGTGGCAAGTTGGACCAACCGGTAGAATAACACCTGTTGCCACTGTTGAACCTATAAAAATAGACGGTGTGACAGTAACGAATGTTTCAATGCACAACATTGGAATGTTTAACGCGTTAAACGTTGGATTTGGTGATATTGTCAGATTAGTGAGAGCTAATGATGTTATACCATATATAACAAATAAAATAACTGATATATCAGACACTAAGTTTAGCGTGGTTGAGTCATGTCCTGAGTGTTCGTCATCAGTCATAATTGATGGTATGTATGCAATGTGTGTTAACGAAAAGTGCAGATCAAAGATATCGGGGTCTATAAAGGTCTGGATAGAAAAGAACGGTATAATGCACTGGGGTGACGCAATGATAGATAGTTTGTCGCGTAGTGACCTGATAAATGACGTGTCTGACTTATACAGACTAACAGTTGACGATATAGCAGAACACACTTCTGGCATTAAGATGGCGACAAAGTGTTACAACTCATTAAATTCAAAAAAAGAGTTCACAATGCAAGAGGTACTATCGTCTCTTAATATAACGGATCTTGGACCATCGACTGCTGATGAAATAGTTAGAAGTGGGTTTAAGTCTATATCTGATCTCAAAGGTTTAACGTGTGCGTCACTTATATCAATGGATGGTGTTGGTATAGTAAAGTCAAAAAGCTTATATAACGGCATAATGTCAAAAATTGATGTAATTGAAAAACTCAATGATGTATTAACAATATCATCACCATCTGGCAGTTTAAAAGGACTCACATTTTGTATAACAGGAAGCACAAAGGTGCCAAGAAGGCAGCTTGAGGGGATGATAGTGTTAAATGGTGGATCAGTGAAAAGTAGCGTTTGCAAACAAGTAACTCACTTAGTTTGTAATTCTGACTCTTCTGACTCGACAAAAAGTTCAAAGGCGGCATCTATGGGTGTAAAAGTTATACACGAAAAAACACTAATGAGTATGATGAAATGACACTAATAGAACCAACAAACCCAACTGAACCAATTGAGCCAGTTGAGCCGTGGCGCCCAACAAAACCAACAAAACCAACAAAACCGGTAAAGTGATAATATGATAGTTACAGGGACTGTTAAAAAAGTCCTGTTCTGCTCGGAACAGGAATCAATGTATATATTTAAAGTTGACACTGGGTCAACAATTGTTGCGTGCTCTGGTATAACATTTGGTACAAAAATAACACCAGGCATGTCAGTCACAGTGACTGGTGAACTTTTTGATCACCCGAGGTACGGTCAACAAGTAAAAATTGATGATGTTTCCGTTGAAATAAAAACGACGGAAAAGGGTATATGTTCATACTTAACAAGTACTGTTAAGTCAATAGGCCCAATAACTGCTAAAAAGTTGTATTCTCACTTCGGGGAAAAACTTATAGACATACTTGATAATAACATTGACATTATAGACAGTGTTGATTTTTTATCTGTACAACAAAAACACTGCATAAGAAACGAGTGGAGTCATTCAAAAAATGATAAAAGTCTTGTTGTTTTTTTAAAAGGCATAGGTCTGAGTTTCAATCAGATAAAGTCTGTCATATCGTACTTTAAGTGTATAGACACGTTAAAAGATAAAATAGAAAAAGACCCATACATATTGATGGATGTTGGGACCATACCATTTAATGTAGTTGATGTGGCTGCAATAAACATACTAAAAAACGCTGATTCAGATGAAAGAATGAAGTATATAATACTTCATGCAATAAAGAGTAAAATACAACAAAGCGGTGACGTATTTGTTGTTCAGTCTGAAATGAAATCAGTTGTTGAAATGACAATGCGTGATATGGTGTCCCCTTCATGGGGGAAATACATACCAGACCACATATATTATAAGTCTCTTGCTGAGCTTGAGTCACTTGGGAAAATTCATACAAATGAATTAAATGTATACACTGGTCCATCATGGAAGTATGAGTACGAAGCAGCGAATTCAATAGCAGACATAATAGCAAGTGGTGAAACAAACAAATTTCCAAACATAGAGTCTGTTGTTGATGAATTTGAACAGAAAAACAATATAAAGCTATCGCCAGAACAAAGAAAAGCGCTTTTGTCCATAAATGAGTACACAGTGTCAGTTATCACTGGTTATCCAGGAACTGGTAAAACTCTTTTGACTTCAGCAATAGTTTTTATATTTGAGAAGTTTAACATAAACTATACACTATTATCACCAACAGGTATAGCCGCTAAGAATTTAACGTCAGTGACATCAAGACAAGCGTCAACCATACATAGAGCGTTTGGGTATAAGGATGGTGAGTGGAGTTTCAACAAAACGAATAAGTATATAGTTGATGCTGTCATAGTTGACGAAGTTAGTATGGTGTGTAGTGAAACACTATACAGACTTGTCACTGCTCTTGATAAGAACACAATTGTTGTTTTCATTGGTGATGATGAACAATTACCGTCAGTTGGTGCTGGGTGTGTTTTATCATCATTAATGAAATCAAGTATGATAAACGTAACGAAACTAACAAAAATATACAGGCAGGGTAGAATGTCTGATATTATAAAGGTTTCACACGATATTATATTAAACAATAAAATAGACCTCTCATACAACGAGAAATCTGAATTCCTGTTTTTTGGGTGTGATGACTCAAAAGTTAGAGAGTCTATAGAGTCAGCTGTAAAGTCTTTGTTTCTTAAGGGAGCGGACTTTCAGGTGATATCACCAATGTATAAGGGCAGCGCCGGAATAGATGAACTGAATACTCACTTAAGACCGATACTAAACAAGTCATTTTATGACGATGACGTGCAAAAGGTTAAAAATGGTGATCAGTTTTTCTATGAAGGTGATAGAGTTATAGTCATAAAGAATGACTATGAAAAAATGGTTTACAACGGCGATTCTGGGAAAATACAAAGAATATCAACAAAAGATGATGAAATTGTTGTTAAGGTATTCAATTGGTTTAACAGTGAGAAAAACTCATACATGGACATGAGTTTTTCTTTTACAATGAAAGAAGCAAGAGAAAAGCTGAAGGTCGCGTTTGCTGTGTCTGTACACAGAATGCAGGGCATGGCGTATGACTATATACTGTTTCCAGTAATATCTGAGCATAGGTCGATGTTGTACAGGAATTTAATATACACAGCCATAACAAGAGCAAGAAAGAAAGTGTTTGTATTTGGCAATAAGGGCGCTTTTTCATATGGCATTTCAAATGAAAAAGAAAATGAAAGACACTCAGACTTGTCAGATCTGATAGAGTTGTGTTATGATATGAATGTTATAAAGCAGGTGATGTTATGAAGTACACCATTATAACATCATCAGATGAACACATGTCAGACCAGGTTCCGATTTACAGAAAAGATGACTATAAATCGGAACTCATGTCCATACTCGAGTACCAATGTGACCTGTCAAAACGCGTAAGAGCTGATATGATTGTTCGCGGTGGCGATTTCTTCCATGTGAAAGCCGCGAACAAAACGACTATGAGGACAATATCAGACGTGATAAATGTCCATAAGTCTTGTAGCACAGACGTGTACTCGATAATTGGGAATCACGACATGTCAAGTAACGACATAGACAGTATACCTGGACAGCCTCTTGGTGTTTTATTTAGTTCTGGTGTGTTTAAAAAATTAGATGAAAAAAGCGTTGAACTTGGTCAGTCAAAACTTAGAATTGTTGGAGTCGACTATAGCCCATTGCAGGACATTAATAGCATAAAGTTAAAGGTGTCCAAAAAAAGCGATGATGACTTGGTTATAGCGTTTGTTCACGCTTACGCGTCTAAGTCACCAACTCCGGCAATGGAAAAGTATTTTTCAGAGCCCGTGTTTAAATATGACGACCTTGTGTATGATGGGTGTCCAGATGTGTACGTGTTTGGTCATTATCATAAAGATCAGGGTGTTACTGACGTTAAAGGAGTTAAGTTTGTAAATCTTGGGTCTGTGGCAAGAGGGTCATTGGAACTTGATGACTTAGACAGAAAACCAAAGTCATCAATAATAAGAATAAATGGCTCGACAATTGACATTGAAGAGGTTGTACTTCCACATTTACCAGCGTCGGAAGTGTTTGATATAGAAAGAAAAGAAAAACTTGAGTCAATGAAGGAGTCAGTTGACAATTTTATAAATGAGTTTATGGAATCAATGAAAAAAACAAATTCGTTCGACAAGTTTTCTTTGTATAAAGAAATAGACTCATTTCCAAGCGACGTGAGGCTTCTTTTGAAAGAAACTTTAGAAAAAGCAGAAAGCGGTGATGTATGAATAGTGTTCAGTATTTATCATATTCTGGGTTTAAAACATACGAAGAGTGCCCAAAGAAATATGAGTATAAGTACATAAAGAAACAAGACGTTAAAGCCTCAACTAAGGGGTCATTTCTTGGTAGATCAATAGGAAGGTCGTTTGAATGGTTTTATTCAAGAAGACTGTGGTCAACAAGAGACCCAAAAATGTCAATGTTGAACACGATTGATGAGTCTATTGAAAAGTCACTAATTGAATCACGTGATATAGACCAAGAAAAGGACTACAAGTTCATATCTGACATAAGAAAATCTATGGAGCAGTATATACCACCAGCTGTTGATAACATAAAAAAGTATAAGTTTTTATCAGTGTACTCAATGGCAGAGCATGACTTAACAGTCACTAAGTCATGCGGTGATATAACAATGAAATTAGGAGGAAGAGCCGATTTCATACACTCAAATGACAAGAAGTCGTACACGATAGTTGATGGAAAAGCGTCGATGCATAGAGGTCAGTATACTGACAAAGACCAACTGATAATGTACAGTATGTTGTTTTATTTAAAGTATCATATTGTGCCTAAGAATTCGTTCTTTCTGTATTACGCGTTCCCTCACAACCCAGTTGACGAATACACATTTGGTGTTAGTGACATAAAGACTATGATGGATAGGGTGATAAAAACAGGTAAACGAATAAAGCTGTCAGTTTTTGGGTCAACGCCATCACAGTCATCGTGTAAGTTATGTGAGTATAAAGATGTGTGTCAAGACGCGTCTGTTGCAAAGAAAAGTGTTGAATTTGTTGATATAACAGACATATGACACTAATGATACTATTTGAACTCATACTATTTCTGTTATGTATAATGGACTATATGAGTGGTGCTGATACTAGCAAGTTCAATGCCTCACTTATATGCCTAATAAGCGTCGATCTAACTGAACAGGTCATTTGTGGAACAACATCAGCACAGTACTGGTACGTTCCGTTTATACTGTTAAAAACAATACTAAAATGAAATGGAGTGTATAATGACAATAGATGAAATGTCTCAAAAGTACGAAAAACTTAACGCTAAAAGGAAGAAACTTATTGAACAAAAAATGACAATAGACGCAGAGGTGAGATCAAAAAAGAAAAAGCTAAAAGAATTGGTTGATGAGTGTAAGTCAAGAGGTTATAACCCTGACGACTTGGAAAATGAGCTGTCAAAGTTGAAGTTGAAGCTCGAAAAAGAACTGGAAGACCTTGAGAAAAACCTGACTGAAGCTGAAGAAAAAATAAAGCCAATGATGGAGCGTATAAGACAATGAGTAAACAAGCTGTATACGCGTCAATAAGTGCGTCAAACATGAAATTCATGTCTGGCCTGCTAAAGATAGTTAAACCAAGGACAAGCGACTATGTGCTAAAGTTTTACAAAGACGGGTTATCAGCTGCGTCAAATGACGGTAGGAAAAGAATAAGAGTAAATATCCCATACACAAAGTCATGTATACAAACTGATATGAGAGATATATACATACACGTCGACAGGGTGTCAGTGTTGTCACAAAATGACGACGCTGACTTCTTTTTTGATGAAAAAAGTATAAACTTATCATACAAGTCAAAGTCATCAGTTAAAAACACGTACATAAGGTATAGAGACGAGCTAAGTAAAAGAACACCGATGCCAGCTGACAAGATTAGGACTGGCGATGAGTATAAGATAAAAGAATTAACACGGGTTTTAGGTCAGATGATGTTTTCGTCAAGTAGCGACACGACGAAAACAGAAGAAGACATGAGAATAAATCAGGTATTCTTTTTATCAAGTGGAGCAGTTGTGGCCAACTCAAGGTTTAACGCGTCAGTTGGTAGGATGGACTGTATAAAGTCTGATTTCAATGTTGTATCGTCAGACATACCGCTAATACTTTCTTTCCTATCAAAGTTAAACGATGATATAGTCATTGTATCATCGTCTGATAAAGAACTTGTGTTTATTGATAGGTCAACAAATAGCAGCTTGTTATTGTATAAGGTTGTTTGCAAGTCATCACACAATTTTAGTGGTTTTATTGAGTCGGACTTCGTCAATTCAATAACTATTGACAGACAAGCGCTGAAGGAGTTCATGTCGTGGTCAGAGACATCAATAGAGGGCACAAAAAAGCTCACTATAGCTGTTTCTGGTGATGTGATGACGGCAACATCAAACAAAAATCATATAACTGAGTGCACTGTATTAAATAATAATCACACTGATTTTAAACTTGATGTGTCAATGCCAACATTATCTGGGTTGATATCATCATCAGGTGACAGTAAAACTGTTACAATAGGATACTCGTCAGTGCTATCAAAGCACTTGATAGAAGTATACGGCGATAACGGTATAAAACACTACACACAGGCTATGGTATAAGTTATGATAGTTAAAATAAAGATACTTAATAACAAAATAAGCCTGCCAGAGTACAAGAGTGCTATGGCTGCTGGCGTCGACCTTCAGGCGTCAATAAGCGAGCAGATAACAATAAGCCCTCTTGAAAGAGTCATTGTACCAACAGGTATACAAATATCACTACCAAGTGGGTATGAGGCACAAATAAGACCAAGAAGTGGTCTTGCAGCCAAATACGGGCTAACGGTGCTAAACTCACCAGGAACAATAGATGCCGATTATAGAGGTGAGATAAAGGTTATATTAGTAAATGTAAGCAATACTGACATAACGATACAGCCATTTGACAGGATCGCACAAATGGTTTTTGCAAAGCATGAATACGCACAGTTTTGTGTTGGTGATCTTGATGAAACGCAACGCGGGTCATCTGGGTTTGGTAGCACTGGTGTGTGATAATGACACCAAATGACAACGTGAATAGAGACTTGCGCAGTTTAACCAATAGAGTTAACGCTTTGAACTCGGTGTTATCTGAGTGCAAGTCTCACTACAATTTTCTTCTTGAAAAGAAAGAAAAGATAGAAAGTGATATAACGTCACTTTCATATCAAGTTGAATTACGAAACAAAGAAAACGAGATAATAAAGTCATGGATCGATAGGTCAATGGCTGTTAGTCTTGAATCAACGTCTGATATAGTTACGGCTGGCCTGTCGTCTGTGATAAATGATCAGGACCTAAAATTTAGGATTGATAGCGACGTAAAAGCTGGTAAAGTCGTCATGAAGTGTATGCTTGAGCAAACACATGGTGAGTCAAAAATAGAGGGTGACCCGGTTATGTCGTATGGTGGTGGTGCAGCTACCATTATATCAACAATACTAAGACTAATGATAATGCAAAAAATGAGTATGGTCCCACTGTTACTTCTTGATGAGTCACTTGTTGCAGTTGCAAATCAGTACGTACCAGGTCTTGCTTCATTTTTAAAATCAGTGTCAAAGTCAATGGGAGTTGACATACTGATGGTGACACATAATCATGAGTTTATGGCAGCTGCTGACACAGCTTATACAGCTGTAAAAGTCGGTAGCTCTATGAAGCTGAAGAGGACGCAATGAAAACTCATGATGAAGTAAAAGCAAGACTTGATAAAGTACTGAATCGTCTTTGTAGAAAGCACGTATTTAATCATACAAAAAGGTCACCACATAACTGTGTGTACAATGTTAGGCACGTGTATACACCAAGGCCGTCTGAAACTGACGTAAAAATAGCACCGAGAAAGCAAGTAACAATGATGGTAATAGGTGATGGTTCACCTGTGGTATCACGTTTATGCTTGTATAAGAGTGACGGTAAGACGTGTGACCTTATTGTATGTGACGATGACTTAACGTCTGGAGCGTGCCGCCATTTTAAACCAGTGTTGTCAACTGATGAATGCGTGGAGTTGTTTATTCACAACATGAAAGATGATAACTATGTGATGCAAAATCATAAGGACGTGGCAGCGTTACAGTGGGTTTTAGACATAAGAGGAGTGAAGCTTTCATATTACACAATATTTTATGTATACATCGTGTCTGTATACTGTGCTGTGGTACAATACTTTAAGAGGAAGCGATGAGGGTTGTTCTTACAGAGTTGCTATCGTACTTTCTCTCTGAAAAAACAGGCTGCCCTATCATCATAGAATCAGATAGGGTATGTGATGGAGTATCAGTTGTTTCTGGGTTATCATGTGATAAATATTACGCAGTAAAAAACATGAAGTCAGGGACAGTTAAACATGGGGCTTTTAAGTACGAGTCACACTTAATAGACGACACACTATATCATATGATAGAGTGTGTGTATAAAGTGTCTGACTTTGTACACGATGAGCACAGCAGCGCAGCTGAATACATAGATGATGTGTACGGTAGTCATGTGTCTGTGTACCCAATTGGGTACACAGACACAGTAGAGTCTGCTGTTTTTGCAAAAGTGAAAAGGCCATTCGTGTGTGCACCGCGTGAGTATGTTGGTACATACACCCAAATTGGTGAATATCACTCTGTGTATATACACAACATTGACGGAGTTAGATTTTTTGAACACAACTGATTTTGTGGTTGAATGCCACACTAACATTAGTGATAGACATATAGAATACGTGCAGTCAAGAGGAGGTGGAATAAACGAAATTAACATTTTTAAAGTTGGGTGCATAAAAACAAAAGTTGATGAGTGTGATAAAAACTGTAAGGTTTGTGATGAATGTAAGCTAAGTGCTTGGTCATCTCGTCACATAGACAAGATAACATACCCAATAATATCATACAGCGGAAGTGTTATCGGTATACAAGCGAGGTCAATAGTAAAAAAGGAGTATGACACATTCATGATCTCAAGAAGACCGGAAGTCGGATTTTTTGGGCTTGGTCAAATTGATGAGATTTTTAAAACCGGAATTTTATGGGTCGCAGAAGGTCCGGCTGACGCTATGGTAATACGAAGGCTGACAGGTCAACCAACAATTGCGTTGATGACAAACACTATAGGGTATAAAAACGACCGCGTTAAGTTTTTCACTCGTTTTGTAAAAAAAGTCTACGTCTGCTTGGACACAGACCAAGCAGGAAAAGAAGGGAAAAAATCGATCATTTCGTTGGTAGATCATGGTGTGGAAGTTTTTGACGTTAAGTACACGTCGTCTCAAAAAGATCCAGCTGACACATGGAGTGCAGTGGGTGACGAGGTTCTTAAAAAAAGACTTCTTTCATCAGTTTAAAAATTTTCCCCACGAAAGTGGAGATATTGCACATAACTCATACAAAAGGACAACACAAATGGTAACAGTAGTAGATTATAACACAGTACAAGTAAAAGCAGACAAAAAACAAAAGACTGAAAAAGTACCAGTTTTACACAGCTTCTTTGAAGAATGCAAGCCAGTGTTTGAAAGCGTGATTTCAACTGACCACCCAGAGCTTGCTGATGCAAAAATCGTGTACATGTGTAGAAATTTCGCGCAAAAGAAAGGTGGAAAGGTCTTACCGGGGTCAGTAAAAAGACCAAACCCACATGAGGTTGAGTTAGCGAGAGACAGATTTGATGGTTCTGAGTGTAGTTTCATTGTGACAATAGCTCTTGACGTATGGAATGAGTACGACCAGTCAAAAAGGTTGGCTCTTGCTGACCACCTCTTAACAAGATGCGTAGCAGTGGAAGACGAAAAGAACGGGTCAATGAAGTACAGCCTTAGGTCACCAACGGCTTCTGAGTTTCCAGAGGTTGTCGAGAGACATGGCGCTTGGAACGAAGAGCTGTCTGAGTTGCATGATGTTATGAAAAACTGAGTTTAGAAACTACAGGGCCCCACAACGAAATCTGCGTGGGGCTTTTTTTTCCAGTGAAAGCAGCGGTGAATAATGTATGATATAATGTATAGACCGCGAACACTATCTGAGTGCGTTGGGTCCGAAAAAATAAAGCAACTTCTAAAAAAGAGGATACAAACTGGTCACATATGTGATCGTTCGTTGTTGTTTTCTGGACCAAAGGGGTCAGGGAAAACCACAATGGCAAGAATAGTTGCCGCGTCAATAGTGTGTGATAACGTTGTTGATGGTGAACCATGTACAGTATGTGACTCATGTATGTCAATGAACTATGATGACTCAACGTCTGTGTATGAAATGGACGCTGCTGCTCACGGGTCTGTTGACACTATAAGGTCTATAGTTGATGGGTCTTCTTCTCTTTCAATAGACGGTAAAAGAGTGGTTCTAATACTTGACGAAGCTCATAGACTGTCAAAGTCAGCGCAGGATTGTCTTCTGAAACCAATGGAAGACAGACGTCTGATGGTTATAATGTGCACAACAGAACCACATGCTATACGTGAAGCTCTAAGGTCAAGAATGGATGAGTATCAGTTATCATACCCATCACGTACAGAAGTTTGTGACTATGTGTGCTCCGTTTGTGATAAGGAATCGATACAGTATAAAAAAGAAGATATCAAATCAATAGTTGACAATGACCAATGTTTAAGAACTGTGTTATCTGGTATACACGCTGCTGTTGTAACAGGAACAGATATATCGTCATATGTAAACGCCATGCTAAATGTGGCCGAGTATGAGACGATTGCAAACGCTATGTCTATATACGAAAGTGACAACGCCTCATGCATATCAATGATAGACTGTGTTGTTACTTCACACGGGCCAGCGTGGGTTTCAGACGCTATACGTCATTTGGCGATATCAGTTTATAAAAATAACAGGGGCATTAGACATAGCTACAAATCACGTATACCAGGCGGCATTGATGAGACATCAATTCTTAGCATAAGTAAAGCAATATCGTCAATACAGAACCCATCTGCTATAGACATAATGGTGTGTTTAATGAAAACTACACCACAACAGGATGTGAAGTCGTCATTAAAGTTGTCAAAAACTCCTGTGTCAGACATCAAGGAAATAAAGGAATCGGCTAAAAAAACATTTGAAGTTGATGGAATAAAGTTCACAAGTGATGAAACACTAACCAGTATAGATCATAAAATAGAAAAGGGCAACAAAATGAAAGACGAAAAGCAAGAGAACAAGTATGTAACAATCAAAAAAGATACCAATAACGCGAGACAGTTGAATGAACAGCAATTTAGAGATAGCCTTCTTAAAAGAATCAGAGGACAACCATGGAGTGGGTCATAGTGCAGCTTTCACCAAATGGTGAAAAAGAATTAAATCCTGACAATATAGCGGTATCTGTTAGAAAAAAGGTCTCGAAAAGAGACATACAAGTGTACGTTCCGTGCATGTTCATAAAAACACGAAAAGAAGTGCATACAAGACCATATATAGAAGGGTACATATTTGTAGAATACAGACAAGGCGTGCAGTACAACAAAATGCGCGATTCTTACTATTTCAAAGACGTTATGTCATATGAAAGCGGAAAGAAGAAAAAACTTAGACTGGTAGGTGACGATGTTATAAACAAAATAAAAGACTCAATTAAAATGATGGAACCAGAAAAGTTTAACGTTGGTGATGAGGTGGTTGTTCTAAGCGGAAAATTCACAAACCTTAGAGGTGTTGTGCATGAGGTTTGTGGTACAGAAAAAGTCACAATCTTCGTTAAGCTTCGATCAAAAAGTGTGTACATAGAGTACCCACCATCTTTTCTAAAGAAAGAAAGTATTGAATAATGGATAAAAGAAATAAAAAAGACATACACATTATAATAGATACAAGTAATATAATATATAGGTCATACTTTGCTTGTGAAAAGCAAGCAAGAAGAAACATTGATAAGTACGGTAATGATGTTACCATGCTCCACTTCATGTTAAATATGATATCATGCTACATATACGACATAGGCAGTAGCTACAGTAGCTTAAGTTTTGTGTTTGATGGATCGACGAAGAGGAGATCTGATAAATACAGTGAGTACAAATCAAACAGAGTAAAAAAGTACGAAATAGGTGAATACACAAATCCAGTTACTATTAATGACACCGTCACAGTAAAAGATAACATAACAATGTTTAAAGTACTGATGTGTATGTGTGGTGCTGACTTGTACTATAATGAAAATGAAGAATCAGACGATGTTATATACTCATTAGCGAAGAAAAAATCAGGGACTGTTGTTGTGGTATCTGATGACCAGGATTTTTTCCAGATGGTCACTAAAAATGTTGTGCTGTACAGGCCATCAATGAAAGTTGGCGAAAGATTTTTTGATAGGGAAAAAGTTATAAGTTTCACTAAAGAAAAGTATGGTGAACCGGTGAAACCAGAGGGAACTGTGATGTTTAAGGCTCTTACTGGAGACAAATCTGATAACATACACGGTGTTTACTTACTGAAGAAAAAAGTGGCTGCTGAGGCATCAAATTTCAAAACGATTGACGAAGTTTTAATAGGATGTGAATTAACAACAAATGAAAAAAGCAAAATAAATGAGGCTAAAGACGTTGTGTGTTCAAACATTGATTTAGTGAAGCTTTATGAAGTTGATACTCCCACAATACAAGTTGTTGAAAAAGACACATCCGCTGCTAAAGCGATAATTAGGCTTTGTTTAAAAATGGAGCACTTAGACCTCACACTATTTAAACTAATAGATATGGATAAAAGCATTGAAATAGAGTACTACAAGGAGTGAGATCACATGGGGCATATAATATTTCAGGACCCGACAAGTTTGTCGGCTAGATACTCAAACGACGATAAGATACAACCATCTGAAGCGCCAGAACACCCAGACTATACAGAGTGTGAGTATTCATGCATAAAGTCGTACATGGATAAGATTCCACCAAGAGAGGCCGACCTTTTGACATTATACTACAAGTATGGTATGAAACAAGACCAAATAGCAAAGCTTTTTGGTGTGACGCAAGCTGCAGTTAGTTATAGACTGAATAAAGGAAAAAGACGTATACAGTTTCTTAGAACTATACCACATATATCACTATCTGAGTTTAAAAGTGACCTTAAAACAAGCTTCACTGACCAAGAGTCAACACTGTTATGGAACATATACAGCATAACATGTCAAAGTAAAGTTGCAAAAATGATGGGTCTAACACAGGGTAGAGTCAGGCATAAGTTCTTCAGAGCTATGGCGACGTTAAAGAAGGTTTTCTTAGAAAACATAGAGTCTATCAGAAAAACTGACCCATCAGCAAGCGACACGGCAAGTGTGTACCATAAGTACATAAAGGCTCTCGGTCTCATATCAGACAAAAAATTTAATATAATGTCTGAAGTGAGCTTACCTCAATTTGCAAATAGAGGCGACACAACTATTATAACAATGGATAAAGTATAATGAACACATTTGGAACTGGATTTGTTAAAGAAAACGATTTGTCATTTGAATCACATAATAGATTTAGTGCACCGTCATACTCAACTGACACAATAAGTTATGACTTATCAATACATAGTATTGGAATACACAACCAGGGTAAAAGTAGCAGTTGCGTTGCAAACGCTATGATTAAAGCCCTTGAAATATGCAGAGTTAGAGATCATGGCATTGAAAGCCACGTGAAGCTATCAAGACTCGCGTTGTACTATATGTCAAGACAATTGATGGACCCGCCTGCTACAAACATTGATCGTGGTACGTTCATATCAACTGCAGCAAACTGTTTAAGAAAGTTCGGTGTGTGTAGGGAAAACAAAAGGAGCGATAAAGAAAACGATAAGTATTATTGGCCGTTTGAGACTGGCGATGGCACTCTAATTGGTGGTAATGGGTTGTTGTATACAGCTCCACCGTGGCTTGTTATGAGAGAAGCGTACATGCACAAAGTTCACGCTTGGTACACACTGAGTAATAAGTCGTATACAAGAGTCGAGGACTGCGTGAAAGCGTTATCATACGGGTGTCCAATAGTTGCCGGATTTAAAGTTGGCGATGAATTTAGAGGATACAACGGTGGAGTCCTACAAAAAACAAAAACTGACCAGCTTGCTGTTGGCTATCATGCAATGTGCATAGTTGGGTGGGACAAATCAGGACATTTCATAGTCGAAAATTCTTATGGAGAAAAATGGGGGCCGTACGGTGGTTATTTAAATGTGTCATCTGACATAATTGAGAGCAACAATGATAGCTTTGACTTTGTTGTTATAACATCTGGTACTGAAAGGTTCTTAAAATGAAAACGTATATGATAATTATAGTAGCAGTTTTTATGGCATGTATACCTGAGCCGAGAAGACCAACTGACACACCATTTTGTCATCAAGCATGCGAAAAGCTTGAACGGTTGGGATGTGAGGAAGGTCAGCCCCTTAGTGACGGAACAACGTGTACGGCTTTTTGTATAAACACACAAAATAACGGATTTCCACTAAGACCATCATGTATAGTAGAATTTGTAGAGAAATGCGAGGACATGAAAAAATGCCAATAATCGGATTTAGTGGGTTTAGCGGTGTAGGAAAAGATGAAGCAGCTAGCGTGTTGATAAATGAAAAAGGCGCTATAAGCATATGTTTGTCTGACCACGCTAAAAGACAAATGTCCGATCTATATGGATGGTCATACAACCAACTTTTCGGTGAATCAAAATTTAGAAATGTTGGTGATATGAGATACCCGAAGTCTAAGTACTTCGATCAGGTTAATACGGTTGCTGACAACGACCCTGAGTTTTTCCTTTCACCAAGGGAGGCGTTACAAAAGTACTGTGAACTAATGAACGAGCTATACTACAATACGTGGTGTAATATGTGCATAAAAAATCACATGCTGATGAACGAAGTGGTTGACGGTAACACATATAAGTACATGTATTCAAAAATGAAGGGTGTAGAACTGAATGATGGTTCAAGGAAGTGGTCAGGCACGCCAATAACTTGTCTGTCTGATATACGACACCGTAATGAGTTTTACGCGTTAAAGAAAATCGGCGCTGTTCTCATAAGAATAAAAAGGTCTAGTATAAGTAAACCACCATACGATCATAAGTCTGAAATTGAACAAACAACAATACACGATAGTGAGTTTGATCATATCATACAAAATGATGGTACAAAGGACGAACTTCATTCAGCTGTGAGACACATAGCGTCAAAATTGTAGAAAGTTCCAAATGGAAAAGTGGTCATTCGCGAAAGCGGGGATGAGAGTGTATGCAACCGTAAGGCCATACGCTCTTTATATAATAATTACTGTGTCTATTGTTATTTCGTTTTTTTTAATTTTATTGTTTAAAAAACGCGGTACAGCAGACACCAAATCTAACAACAAATCTGATGACGGTGGGTATAGCGTAGTAGAAGACGAAGAAATCATACCTGACAATAAAATAATAAATGACGGCATGATAACTAATGACAATTTGCCACTGCCTGTAAGTGTTGATGACTCTGACATACACGGTGTTGTAAAAGTTGATGTAGAGTTCAATGAAATTAAAAACAACGATACGCAGTCAGTCGATGTCAAAAAGTTACTGGAAAGGCTGAAAAATGAAAACGGTAAATGATGTTCTAAAAGAAGTGGAAACACTAAACATCACATTTAGTTCATCTAACACGTTTGAGGTTATATCAAACGAGTATAACAAAATAGCCACAATAAATGTGTCATGTTCTGGTACTAACCACACATTTAGTGTGTATGTTAATCCACTTGTATTAAGTATAACGAACAGTATGATACCGTCATGTACACCAAATATAAAAATCGTGTCAGGTTGCGGGAAGTTCACTTCGTTTGATAAGTATAATGAAGTATATCTTGCGTCATTAATATACAAGGTATTACTTAGCAATGATAGCTTGGAAACAATATCACTATCACAGCGGTATGTTGACAAGTATGGTGCTATGGATTCATTAACTGATTTCATAACGTGCAATAGTAGACTAACATTGTCGAAAATAGATAAGCTGCTATTAGAGTTCAAAATGCAAATAAAACAGCATCTGATGGACAAACACAGGGTGATTTTAAACAGAATAGAGTATTTAGGGTTTTAGGTCATACAATGAGAGTTGGAAAAGACGATTACTATATGTCAATATCAAAAACTGTGGCGTCAAGATCAACATGTGATAGAAAACATGTTGGATGTGTTATTGTAAACAATAACAGAATACTATCAACTGGGTATAACGGGTCTATATCTGGTGATGACCACTGTTGTGATGTTGGATGTCTTGTTGTTGATGGTCATTGTATAAGAACAATACACGCAGAAGTAAACTGTATAGCACAAGCAGCTTTAAATGGTGTTAGTGTGAATGGTGGGACAGCGTATATAACTGCTAGCCCGTGCTGGAACTGTTTTAAAGTGTTAGCTAATTCTGGAATAAAAAGGATAGTTTATTGTGAAGAGTATAGACCAAATGAGTACACTAACATAAATGAAAAAGCAAAGAAACTTGGTATAGAGTTCACAAAACTTGTCTGATGATGTATGGTCAGTGTATATGGTGTTATGTAGTGATAACACCATATACACAGGAATATCAAATAATGTTCTTAAAAGGGTAAAAAAACACAACAGTTCACGCGGTGCAAAGTATACATCAACGAGAACTCCAGTCACGTGTTTCTTCACTAAGAAGATAGGAACAATGGGTGAAGCGCTCAAATTTGAGCGCTTCATTAAAAAGAAAACAAGGAAGGAAAAGTTATCAATGAATAACCTTAACGTGTTCACATTAACAAAAGATGGTAAGCTGCTTGACCCATCAGTGCAAGCCACAGTTCTTGCAAAATACTCAAGATCACCAGACTCAGCATATGACATATTAAATTCGGTTTCTGTTGATGAATCAAGTAAGTTTTATGACAAGTGGGCTGTTACATACGGTCATTCATCAGTACAAGAGTTGGCTGTTGTTCCAGTGTGTTTTGAGGGTGTTAGCATAATCGCTTCAAAGCATATAGAGTCATTCCAAAGACCTGGTTATTCAGAAAAGAGCACTAGGTACCAGAAATTTTCGGTTAATTCGTTCATAAACCCAGTACCAGGTGAAGTTGAACCGATAAATCACGCAATAAAATTATATGATGCGTATAATAACATAACGGATGGATTAACAAAAAAATTATCAAAAAAGTTAAATAGGAAAGAGAGTGACCCGATTTTAAAAGCCAGAGTGTTCGATAATACGAGATACCTATTACCAGCCGGGACTGGTACATCACTTGGTACAGTTGCTAATACAAGGGATTTGAGGTATATGGCTGAATCGCTGCTTGGTAGCGACTTGGCTGAGTTTAATTTAATAGGTGACAAACTCGTAAAAACAGTATCTGACGTTACTCCTGTTTTCATGTCAAAGGTTAAAAAGAAAGTCAACAACCCAAAAGTGAAACTTGGTGGTCAGTTATTATCACATGGAGTAAAAATTAAAAGGTCATTCGGTACAAGTGATAATGAGTTTTTATTGGAAGTGAAAAACATGTATGACATGAATGAGAGCGATTTTTCGTCATTTATGTCAAATAGGGCTGGCCATTGTCCAGACGTGTTTAAAAAATTCGATATAGAGTTCGAAGTAGTGATGGACTATGGTGCATACAGGGACATGCAAAGACATAGAAGGTGTGAGCAGACGACTTCATTATTAAATAGGTCAATAGGATACTGCGTTCCAGACGACATACTTGGGTCTGAGTTTGAGAATGAGTATAGGAGTGCCATGGAGCTCGTTCCGTCAAAGTCATACGGTGAAGAATTAGATCAGTATATGATTCCTATTGGATACTTGCATAGGTCTAATTTCAAGATGGACTTTGCTGAACTTTACTATATAATTGAGTTGCGTACAAAACCACAGGGTCATATTTCATATAGAAGAATAGCCTATGAAATGTTTTTGAAATCGAATGAGCTATTTCCACTAATTATGAGCTGGTGCAGGCCAACAAGTGTAACTGAAATTGGTGACCACATGTAATTTATTTAAAAGGATTACTATGATGGAAGAAAAATCAATTCACAATGAGCTGTCTAGGCTAGGAGTAACTTATTCAGACTTGTATAATTTAAGCCTGAGACTAAGGAAAAAAGCGAAACTTAACGTTGATGAGGCCAAATGGATATCAGTTAAAAGATGGTACACATCACTTGGTGATATAAAAATGAAACCTGGCTCTGCTCTTGCTATAAAAAGGAAAGAAGAATTTATACCAACTCCTGAGCCAATGATAAACAAAACAAACCATGTAATAGTGATGCTGCAAAACGGTAACGTACACCATTCTCAGTTAAATAGGAAACCTATAACAGAGGAGTGGTTATTGCAGGTTGACTGTGATGGTGTGTCGAATCTTGACAAACTGGTTAAAAGTGACGCGTTGTCACCTCTACCGGGTTATAATGACGAGCTAGTTAAGCTTTTTAACAGCAAAAGTAAAAAAGAGGGTTCAAATGATAAAGGTAGTATCTGTAAATAAGTCTAACACTGGGAAGTTTATATGGAAAGTGTCGTGTGTAAACGGTATAATAAGTGATGGTTGTCATGTCAATGACGGTAAAGTTGATATAAAAGTTGAAAAAGTGCTTGCTGTTATGAATGGTGTGACATTATTTTCGTCAAGCACATCAGCAGACTGCACGCTACTGAGTTTAGGTATGATGACAAAAGCACCAGTCATTGAACCAGTGAAAACCGTTGAAGTTGAAAAGATCGTTGAAGTTGAAAAGATCGTTGAAAAGATCGTTGAAGTTGAAAAGATCGTTGAAAAGATCGTTGAAGTTGAAAAGATCGTTGAAGTTGAAAAGATCGTTGAAGTTGAAAAGAGAAGCAACGCATTAGCTGAAGAACAAACCTGTGATGTGTATATATCTGATGTTATAGACACAGGTAGAGTAAAAGTATTTGTGACAAATAATAAACGAGTATTGGACGCTGATATCGTGTGTAAAGACGCCATACAATACAACGTTGTAAAAGTGACGTTCTCATCAAATGAAAACGTGTTCTTCTGTCTGAGAAACAACACACCAGGGTCTCAGTATCCGAAAGCAGGCGACACTGTGACTATTGTTACTTCTTAAGCATTAACTGTAGAATAAGTTGAACTATTAATAATATGGCTAGCACGACGCTGGCCATAAAGTTTTTTGTGTTATTCGACTCGCTTTCTTTTTTAATTTTTTTAATTGCTTCATTTGATTCGCTGTCATTTGTTTCTAATTTTTCTATAGCCTTGTTAGATAAATCGCTTATTGCTTTTTCAAACGACTCAATTTGTTTGTTATGCATCGAGTCGGTGTGCATTAACTTAACCATTTCAGATGTGTGTGACGACAACTGTTGTTTTATTTCTCTCTCTAACTTTTGAAACGCTTTTTCGTTATCCTTAAGTATGTCTATCATGCCATCTTGTTTTTGTTTAATGTCGCTAACACTTATTTTTATGTTATTGTCAGTACTGTTTAACTTTGATATCTCAAATTCTATTGACCTGCTTTTAATGTCAAATTCGTTATACAAGCTAGTGTAGCTGTTGAGCATGTCATACGTTGACTTCATGAAATTATACTCATTGGTGTGAAGGTCATTGACGCTTATTAGATCAAGCCTAAACGACATACTACTGTCATCAGTTTTGTTAACTGTCCCGTAAAACCACGCTACGGATCTTTGTGATGTTTTAAATGGGCATATTATGTGTTTTATTTCATACTGTTTTTTAACAAATGACAATAGCAGTATGTGAAAGTCGTTGCATGTTATGTCAGACAACATTGTGTACTGACCATCAACGCCGCCTATTATTGACGATAACTTATCACTTATATGTATGATAAGACCGTCGTTAGACACCTCCATTGAGGAGACCTGACTACCATAAGCATTTTTGCTATCACCCATTATCACACCCCACACTGGTAATCTTTTACTAATATTTATTATAAAAAGTAATTTTATCTTTTATTGTAAGTAAAACTGTAGTATGATAATAAAAGAATTTATAAAACAACTATATACGATAGATGATGATAACATTGGCGTTGCCGTTACTATAAAAGGTAAAGACTTACTAATTAGTAAGGTGTCGTTATCAAATGGTGATCTATACCTAACACTAAACGACACAAGTTCTATTAACAAAGCAAGCATAGAACAAAGTACACTTGATGAAGTCGGTAAAATTGGTAAAAAAGATGCGTATAATGGTGATGTGTTTTATGTAATAAATGGGAGTAGCGTTGAGTCAGATGATGATGTGTTTGGATTAGAACTGCAAAACACACCAGACGTTGACAAAAGTTCGGATGAAGACACTGACACCGGTATTGATGATATAGACATAGGTGACATAGACATAGGTGATATAGACATTTCTGACGTTGGTGCGTCTGATTCAGATGCTAGTGAATCTGAAGAAGATGATGATGAGTCTGAAGAAGAAGATGAATATGACTATTCTGACGATGCAGGAGAAGAGACATTCAAGGACAAATTGGATGAAGAAATAGACTTAATATTAAAAGATGTTGATAATGGCAGTGTTGTTTTCTTCTTCATAAACGCCCTGTCAAAAGCTGATAGTGAAAGCCAAATAAAACTCGCGTTGACTGATGGATCAAAAGACGTTGACTTAATGCTTTTTGAATCAATTAACGAAAAAAAGAAGTGTGAACTTCACGATATACCAGGCATAAGATTTAAGTCTATAATAGCAATAAACAATGTTCATATTGGTGGTGGAATACTAAGACCAATAGTAGAACAGTTAAGTGATGAAAGCAATGACGCTGTCTCAAAAATAGAAAAACTAAATCTTAGTGGTGACTTAGGTGACTTAGGCCAAACTATAATAAGTTATTATGAATACAACTCATGCGACGTAAAGCTGTTTTTAAACAGCAATTATTTTGACTCATTCATACTGAACAGCACAATAAACGATATATCAAAAAAAGACTTAGAAAAATTAAAGCTGTCGTTGTCCATAAAACTTGGTGTTGAAGTTAAAAAGAAAGTAGTTGACGTAACCACACACGAACAACTGAAAGAGTTGATGGAGTTAGTTAACAATAAGTATACAAATTTTAAAATAAATAAAGACCACGCTGGGTGGATCATCAAAATGGCAAAAGAAAAACTAACTGAACACGGAATGAATGAGCTGTTTAACATGATAAAAAATAACAAAATAAACGCGACAAGTGTTGATGACTTGGTAGATAGTATATTTGGATTTGTTCACGCAGTTGCATTCGAAGATAAAAAAGTTGTACATAAAGTTACCGGTAGCATAAGCACGAATGATGACATAATAAGCATAGTTAGTGACGACTTTAATAGTCATAGCGTTCCTCTTCCAGAGAACTTTAACGTTACGTTATTTGATTCAATATCGCGTGGACTGAAATCAGATTACGGTATAGATGATGGTCAGTACCACGACGCTATAAGCAAACTCGTAAATTATAGATTATCAATAAAAAGAATGAACAGCAATGACGACAGAAAAGCTGTTATAGCCATGGATGAAATACATAGAATAAGGAACAGCGGTGAGAAAGTATCTAAAGAAAGGCTTGAGATACTTGACGAGATGTCTAAGGATAAAGGAAAAAGAAGAGACTACTACGAACAAATAGTAAAAAATGGTAAAGTTAAATACGACATGTCGTTCGACATGTGGGTTAAAACGGAGAATGAAGAAGAAGTTGATGAGGCTGTGGTTGGTAAGATACTTACATCATTTGTTATATCAGACATAAGACAAAAAATAGTGTCTGTTCTTAGAATGAACAAAAATGAGTCGTCTCTTGATAAAACAAACGACGATGGTGAAGGTGACGGGTCACTACACGACATAATATCGTATGATGAGGGAAGCGGGATAGAAAGTCAACACATAATAGCGTCAAAAAAATCTGACATCATATCATATTCAAAATTAGTTTCTAAGTTTAAAAGAGAGAACTCAAATTCACTATCAAGTACTGACAACGAAGTTATAAATACGATGCTTCTTGGGTCTTCTATACATCCACTGTACTCAGATGAGTTAGACGATGTGTTGTCAGAACGCATTAATTGTAAAATTGGTGATATAAAAGCATCGAGAAATAAGATAGCTTCGTTGATGGATAAGTGGTCGTCAACTATAGACGATGACCACGACAGGATGATGATAGAAGCTACCGTTGCAATAGGGATGGAGCTAAATGACGCTATAAGTAAGTACGCCATAAATAAATGGGTGCTTGAAAATGAAAATCCATCAAATGTTAAAAAGTCATCAATAAGCAGGTCGCAAACTGACATAGAAAAAATTCTAAAGTCAAGAGGGATAAACCCATACAAAATACCAGCAATAGATGTGAAAAGTGAATACAGTGACCTGTTAAAAAGAACAATGGCGGCACTAAACGATGAAATTAACTCAGTAAAAAAATCAATTGAGTCTAATAGAAACATCGAGGAGACAAACTCATACTTAATAAACACACTTAAGGTTAAAGTTAACAAAAGACCAAAGTCTAATGAAGAGAGTAAACAACTCATAAATGAAAAGCTTAACTCAATACTTAGTGAAGCAGAGTCTATAGTTAACAGTAAAGACACTGATAAAAATAAAATAAGACTACTAAGAATGAAGATTATGATGGTTAATAAGAACCGTGAACTGCCATCTCATGGTAAAATAAAAGTGAAGGTTGAGTCTGATGACGAAATTAAAAAGAGTGAAATTGAAAGTATAAAGAAAAAGCAAAGCGCGGTTTTGAAAAAACCGGAATCTGTTAGTAAGAAAGATATTCCAAAGGACGTTGGGTACTGGGTGTCTGTTGTAAAAAAGAACCCAATTAAGTACTACTCAATACCAAATAGTGATATAATGGAAGAAGTAAGAAACAGTATAGATGGATTTGATTCACTTATTGACTCTGTAGACAACGACGAAAAATCGAAGTTATCGTCATTAGTAAAAATGATGAAAAGAAAACCTAAAATAGCTGAATCATCAATTGTAAAAAACAACCCACTGTATGAAGACGCTGTTAGCATTATAAAGAACAGCACTCACTTAGTTATCATGGAGCAGTCATGAGATTAAACGACCTTGACGATGTGGCAGTAAAAGAAATAATGTCTGACCCGACTATTTTGTATGACCTGAAAAAGTCTGGGTGTATAAGTGTGTCTGATTTTATTAACATAAAAATAGAACTTGGTTCAATTGGTGAATTAAAATCAATAGGAAATGAATTCGGATCAAAAACTGTTTTTGGTATAATAAATGGAGAAATTAAACTTAGTGACATTAAACCGACAAAAAAAGTTAAGTTCTTACAACACATATTAAATTCAAACAGCAAAAATTTTTTAGCATTCTTATCAGACTATATGAAAACACAAAACCTTGAGTCTGGACACGGTGCGACTATGTTTAATGTACCGAGTTCTGGCAGTGACGATGGTGAGTTGTGGTGGTCAAAGTTTGTTAAAGACTATAAGTCACTAGGCGACACAGATAAAGGTATAATAAACTCCGTCATAAATGAGTACTTATTAGTAAATTCAAAAATAGAAAAATATGGTAACGTCGGCAAGTACCCAGACATTAAAAGCGAGTTAGAGTCATCATTAAAATCTCACGGTGTTGACATTGATTTATTAAATAAATCAGGGTTTTCTGATGATCACAAAAGAGCACTTGAATCAGTTAACAAATTTCTTAATTTCAAAATAATGAGAGAGAAAAAGAAATCAGAAAGAAAAAATGAGTATGAAAAATTTAAGTCTAAATTAGACGAATTGAATTCTATAAGAAATGACAAAACAAAAAAAGAAAGAATAAATGAATTAAAAAAAGAAAAAAGTAGAGTGCTAAACTCAGCAAAGATGGAACTTGAACCTCAGCAAATAAAAAAACTTATGAGCGTTGTTCATGACCTTGAAATGCATGGTATAGACTACCTTAATCTACATGAATATAGTTATAACAACTACCACGATATACCAAAAAAAGACTTTGGTGTTGTTGGATCAAAGCACACAGGAGAATACTCAGGTATTGACAACCTTGATAAGTTATTTAATCATGATTATGGTAATGATACGAATGTGTATGGGTACACAGCAAAAATAAACATTAACAAACTTAGTTTTTGGTGGTCATATGTCTAATAATCCAGTTTCATTAGGTGCAAAAGCGTGGTGGGATGCAAACACGATCGGACAAAATTTGTCAACGTGGACAGACAGAATAAATAACAAAGTAATAACAGGCGTTAACGCCCCATCATCAACTACCACGATATCAAGTAACACTGCAATAGTGATGGGAAATGCACATGAAAGGTATGCAAGTGATGACTCATACTTTAACTTTATGATGTCTGGTGACTGCACAGTACTCATATCAGGTTCGTTTCCTAACATGCCTAGTAATACGAATGGGTTTGTGACATACTTCAATCACGTTGAAAATAACGGGCGTGGTATTTACCTAAGAAGACCATCTGATGGTAACGTTAGTGCATACCATTTTGATAGCAACGTTGATTCAAGTATGGCGAGAGTGCAAAATGCTGGCGCACTGCAGTACATCGGATACATACAAACTCCAACAAGTATATCTGTATTTTCACAGGGTCAGATAAACTCATCATCATCGTTCACAGCAGTTTCATCGTCACGTAAGTGGTGGTTAGGAGACTACCCATTTAATAGCCAACCGGCAAAAATGGATGTTGTTGATTTAATTATATTCGATTACGCTTTGACACAGCAGCAGCTGACTGACTTAGAAAATTGGCTTGATAATAGCAGAATCCTACCAACACCCATAGTTAGAGTAATGATGGGTGCATATTATAATGATGGGTCTGGTCTAAAAATGGAACACTGGTTATCGGATGATGATCCAGATTTTACAGCAAGTAAGTATACTGGTAATGTTAACAAAAACTTATTCACTAACATACACGTTAGACAAATAAACATGGTATAAAAGCATGCCAATCACTAATCCAAATCAAATAAAAGGTTTAATAGCGCATCACCACGTTAATGATATAGTTGGAATACCTGATGGGTCACCAGTCACAAGGTGGCCAAATAGAGCAAACCCAAGAAATAGATTGATGAGCGGTAACGCAAATAGTCCACTTAACTGGTCAATACCAGTTAATGGTAACACATCACTTAGTACACCGACATGGGACAATACGGAACAAGCTGTTGAATTTCCATATTACAATGGAATTGGCACTGCGTATATATTATGGTCAAAATTTGACGCTGGTGTTTTAAGCAACGGTAGAACATTCATATTAAGATGTAAGCACACATCACCATCCAATAGCATAGGTGGGTGGGTGTCACAAGTAAACGGTAGCTGGCAAGGGTTACATGACGCTATTAATAGCTATGTTGTTGAACAGCCAGGAGTTGTCGGTGGGTATAACACTGGAGTAGTTCCAATCCGCAATCAGTATATAACTCTTGGGTTAGTTCAAACGCAAAGTCAACTGTATATTGTGTTGAATGGTGCCGCTGGTAGTCCTATTAACGTAAGCATGTTGCAGTGTGACTACTTTTTCTTGGGTGGTACATACTACCGCTGCAATAATAACTTCATTAAAGAAGTTGTTGTATACAATAGGGCTCTGACACAGCAGGAGCTTAGTGATGTCCACTTATATATGCAGTCACCTTCTTTAACAACACCATCATTTGACCCATTTAACGCTGGTGCAAAATTTTGGTGGACCGGTGGATTTAATGTTGGTGTTGGCATGTCTGATTGGACTGACATGGTGTCAAGTTCTAAGCTTACACTATCAGGAACGGCACCAACTGCGTCAACAGTTGACGGTGTTGATTCACTAACATTTTCAGATTCAACGTCATACTCACTAACGAGTATAGATTTCAATTTTATATCAAACGGGTACTCAACAGTAATAGGTGTTGGTGATATAACAGGAGTGTCATCAGCACAAAAAAGTATAATAAATAATAGGGACAACACAAGCGGTTCAGATGTTTATGTTGATGGTCCGTTATTAACAGCGAGGTCCGGTTCTGTTTCACAGGGTGTCTCTTGGCCTGTGCTTACAACGAAAGAGGTATTCGGGTTTACAAGGGACTCAACGTCAATAAAAACGATAGTTAACAACTCTTTGTCATCTGGTGTTTCAGTAACACTATCACAGAACCAAAAATTTGAAATAGGAAAAAACACCACAACAGGTGTTGATTGTAGCAGTGGTGCAAAGTTTTGCGATGTGTTTGTAACTGATTATGAAGTAACTGATGTTGAACTTAGTTGGTTTAACAACTACATGTTAAACAACTCAAGACCAAGGGTACTGCAGTCGATAACAAGCCCATTGCAAGTGTATGGGTGTGTTAGGTGGTGGGACGCTGGGACTAATGCTAACACAAATGAGTGGTTTGACAGAGTATCAAATGATAGGATGTTTACTGAGGGTGGCGGTAACACATCACCAACTAAAACAGTATCAACTTCTTTTTCCAATAATATTAGCTGTTATAAATTTGATTCATCAAACGATAGGTTTGTAAACACTGACAACGTATCATCAATATCATCTAAGCCGTACACGCTTGTATCTATACTAAGAATTAGTACAAGTGCCAATGGTGAAAGACTTGTTGGTATACACGGACCACAGTATGAGTCTGGCGGAAGACCAGCGGCGATTTTAATTAGAAGTACTAATGATGCGTCAGTCATTGGACTGTGGGAACCAGGCAGCGGGGGGCAAGGTGACGCGTCATACCAAATAGCGTCTGCGTACGCGTCTAAAAAACACGCATGCCTGTTTATTAATATAAATGATACTAGTAATAAGTTATACCATGACACGTCAAGTGTTTCAATAAACAACAATCATGCGTATTATACTGGTGGATACATACACGCTGGGAAAAACTATTATAACTCTAATATGTTTGAACTATACCACGTATTAATGTATAGACGAAGTTTGTCTCAAACTGAAATGCAGTCAATAATAGACTGGTTCGACCAGTCTATTGGTGTTATAGTAGTAAACCCAAAAAGAAATTACCTAATGTGCGGGTCGTATAACGACGGTCAGTCATATGATTATTGGTTATCACCAAATGAGCCAGACCACGATGGATTAAGATACACTGGTGGAAACCAACTAAGTAGAATACACGTCAGAAGGCTTGACCTCCTACAACCTTAAAACATAACTGGTGACTTGATTACTGCAACACCGCCGTCACTAAGTGACACAGTTATACTATCATTGCTATGGGACAATATATTAGTTATGTAGCACGATTTGTCGTTGTCTACATGGAATACATCACAAAACGTGTTATAGTTGTCGTTAAATCCATAGCATAAAACATGAGTAACTTGATTACTGCCGATCTCACATTTTTTCCTTAAGAAAAAATACTCAATTCCGTCTATATAAAACGACTTTGATCTTTTGTTAAACCCGAGAAAATCACAGTCTGTAAATGTGTCATGCTGGCTAATACCTGATTTATGAACACCAGCTTGCAGTGTTTCTGTTATGTGTTTTGTTATGAAACTAATATCAAAGAAAATTGGTTCAACGTCAAGTCCGCCGAAGTGTTTTCTTTTGCATTCAACTGACCACAGCATGTCTTCACTAACATTTTTGTTAGTTTTTTCTCCATTTCTAAAACTGTTAATAAGGTCATTTGATGACTTGTAAAGTCGCCCATCAATAGCGTTTTGTATAAAACTTTTTGTGACTAAACCATACGTAAGGTTGTGTTTTAATAGGAAAAATAATGACTTAGCGTCACATTCATTAGTAAACCCAGACCACTCTTGGTTGTACGGTATAACGCTAGCATACCCTGTGCTGGCGTACTCGCCACCAAGCCTGGGGTATATGTCAAATTTTGACTTTTCATTTGAGTACGAACCACCAATGCTATGCAGAAATTCTCTTTCACACGCATCGATGCTGCGCATCATGCGCTGTACAATTTTATTACCATTGTCGATGTTGTAAAGAGCACAGTATGACATACCGCTGTTATAACAAAGTTTATTCATTCTGCTGGATAAAATAGTTTTATACTCTGTCATAGCTCCTGGTTCAAACACGGTAAAGTCATCATTTAATTCAATGTACGAGTCATATAACATGTCAAAGAAATCAGGTTCGACGGATACATTGTTTTCTAATAAAAGAAGGTACTTCTTAAACGAGTTTTGTATAGCTTGAACGTGCAGAAGTGTTGAATACTTGTATATGGTGTTGTGTTGGTTACCAATCAACGAACCATCAATGCCAGCGTATAATAGTGATTTGTTATTGACGCCTCTTAGCTCAAGTATACCATCGACGTACTGTTTCGTCAGTTCAGCAAGTTTTTGTTTTCTTTTAAAACACAGTATTTTTATATCTAATCCTTCTAGGAACTCTTTTTTTGACAGTTTCATCAACGTTATTACACTGTAACAGTACTGGGGGTTGTGTTACAAATGGACTTGAGTGTTATATTATTAACTACTGATGATAGGCACGATAGACACAGGGAATTCAATGAACAGTACGAATTCTTGAAAAACAACAGCTATGGTGTTAATGTTAAAAAATTTTTAAAAATTGATGGAATTGCGTCAAGTAAGTACGGCTTAGAGTTTAAAGAACACGGAGGATCAGTAGGTTGTACAGTTAGTCACATGTTCATATTAAATAACATGGAGAGCTTATGTGATACTGATTATTGCCTTGTTCTTGAAGATGACGTTGTTTTTTGCCCTGACTTCTTTTCAAGATTGCATAAGTTTATTGCGAGTCTACCAAGTGACTTCATATTTGGGCCAATTGGATGCTCGATGTGGGGGTCTTATGGGGAAAGAATGCGGAAGGGTATGGGCTGTTCATCACTGAAAAAAGTGAACGAATTTGTTGATGTCCTAGAAAAGGACAGATGGAATTGTTCACACGCTATTTTGTATAAAGTAAAAGAAGCTAAGGATTTCATGAGAAATTATGACTACTTATTTAAGCATAGTGTTATAGATGGTGTTATAAATAAAATAGACACATACACTCCTGGAAGGGCATTGTGGGAAGACGCAAAACCAATGATGTTAATAAGACCGACGGTCGATGAATTCTCACTTAGCCATGGGTTCTGTTGGCAGTCTGCAAGCCCATCAGACATAAACATTGGGAGAGAGGTCCAACTAGGATACAAAAATGAACATGAATTTGAAATGATTGACTATATGAAAGTTGGGCTGAAAAGTAAAAAAATTGACGAAGATACAAGGAAGAAGGCTCGTGATATAATCGTTTCCACAAGAAACAAGCTATTTGACAACAGTTTGCAGTGTTATAAAAAAGGTGACAAAGAAACCGGAATAAAGTCATGTGACGCATTGATCAGAGAGTACGATAAGTCAGAAGTAACAATGTATAACCTTGATGACGTATTTTATAATTTATCGTGGTACTCGTACAGTATTGAAGACTTATTTGAAGTGACGGAACTTGGTAGCATGGGTGTGTCGTTAGTTACTAATTTAAATCTAAAATATAACTTAAATCTAAAATATAACTTAAAAAACTGGACATCATGTACACAGCCTGTTACTGTCAATGGTAAAACAATAGCGTTCGTTAAACGTGATATTAACATACATGAGTGTTTGTCCTTATGTAGAGTTGTCGAAACAGTTAATGACTTTGTTGTTGGTTATTCTAAACCTTTTCTAATTAACGGAAGAAGAAATGTGTCAATGCTATCTGCAACAATAGTAAATAACACACTTATAGTTCTAACAACAGAAGGAAAACTTTTAAAATTAGAAGAAAAAAACGTTTTCTAAAAAAGAGAAGGATACAGCCCGATGGTATACTGTTTCGTTAACTCAGCAGTCTTTGTTTTCTTTTAAACTACGGTCTTTTTGACAGTTTCATCAACGTTATTACACTGTAACAGTGTTAGGGAGGGTTGTGTTACAAATGGACTTGAGTATCATATTACTAACTACTGATGATAGGCACGATAGGCACAGGGACTTTAATGAGCAGTATAAGTTCTTAAAAAACAATAGCCACGGTGTTAATATTAAAAAATTTTTAAAAATTGATGGACTTGTATCAAGTAAGTACGGCTTAGAGTTTAAAGAGCATGGCATAGCAGGTTGTACAGTTAACCATATGTTCATATTAAATAACATGGAGAATTTGTGTGATACTGATTATTGCCTTGTTCTTGAAGATGACGTTGTTTTTTGCCCTGACTTCTTTTCAAGATTGCATAAATTTATTGCTAACTTACCAAGTGACTTTGTACTTGGGCCGATTGGATGTTGGATGTGGGGGTCTGATAAAGAAAAATTGTGGAAGGATATAGAGTCATCACTAAAAAAAGTGAATGAATTTGTTGATGTCCTAGAAAAGGACAAATGGACATGTGCTCACGCTATTTTGTATAAAGTAAAAGAAGTAAAAAATTTCATGAAAAGTTATGACTATTTATTTAAGCATAATGTTATAGACGGTGTTATAAATAAAATAGACACATACACCCCTGGGATAGCACTGTGGGAAGGCGCAAAACCAATGATGTTAATAAGGTCTCTTGATGAATTTTCAAGTAATCATGGATTTTGTTGGCAGTCTGCAAGCCCGTCAGACCTACACATTGGGAGAGAAGTCCAAAAAGAATATGAAAACAAATTTGAAACGATTGACTATATGAAAGCAGGGCTGAAAAGTAAAAAAATTGACGAAGATACAAGGAAGAAGGCTCGTGATACAATCGTTTCCACAAGAAACAAGCTATTTGACAACAGTTTGCAGTGTTATAAAAAAGGTGACAAAGAAACCGGAATAAAGTCATGTGACGCATTGATCAGAGAGTATGATAAGTCAGAAGTAACAAGATATAATCTTGATGATGTGTTTTATAATTTATCGTGGTACGCGTACAGTATTGAAGACTTATTTGAAGTGACGGAACTTGGTAGCATTGGTGTGTCGTTAGTTACTAACTTAAATCTAAAGTATAACTTAAAAAACTGGACATCATGTACACAGCCTGTTACTATTAATGGAAAAACAATAGCGTTCGTTAAACGTGATATTAACACACATGAGTGTTTGTCTTTATGTAGAGTTGTTGAAACAGTTAATGACTTTGTTATTGGTTATTCTAAGCCTTTTCTGATCAATGGTAGGAAAAGTACATCAATACTTTCTGCAACAACAGTGAATAACACACTTATAGTTCTAACAACAGAAGGAAAACTTCTAAAGTTAAAAGAAAAAAACGTTTTTTAAAAAATTCTTCTTCTTTAAAATTAAAACTTGTTTTTAATAAAAAGAAGAATCTTCAAGTTAAAGAGAATTTTGCTAAGAAAGAGAAAGATATGAATTTTGCTTCAAATTTTAGTAAGAAAGAGAAAAATACAGTTATCACTACTTATAATTTTTATAAT
>JACCDR010217100.1_pt1 | contig 45848 bp, 48 predicted proteins | sample 7446431 | NCBI WGS metagenome assembly JACCDR01 (sample SAMN15323443, study PRJNA562643) | freshwater metagenome | isolation source: river surface water | place: USA:Blue River Watershed | collected 2017-08-17 | reverse complement strand
TTTCACGCCTTCAAGAACGCAATCACAACCTGTTTAAATACTTTTACTAAACAAGAACTAGACCAGTGTCTAACTTGCCAATTTCAATCCTTCAAAAACGCACAAATCTATCCCGTTTAAAGTATAACATAGGTATAAAGAAGATGATAATACAGCATACACACCAGATCCACTTTTTATACGCATGTTGCTAGGGTGAATACATTTACAAAATTGTGGAAAAAAAAATAGAGAAAAAATTAAAAAGAGATTAAAAATGAGCAAATGCGACAACTTCGTTGCCCAGTAACAGAGTTGTGGAGAAGATTCACGAAAGCCCTCAAGGACTATTCACTCACTCATTTACTTATTTTTTTTGGAAGATTGCCATTGATGTGGGTATCTTTACAGGGTGTTAGAACCTGCTTTTTCCTATACTTTTTCTGGACAGATCTGGCGTGTATTGGCCGATGTCTCAGCACCTTTGTTGTCTATTGAGATTCGGCAGCCTGACCATCGGGTTTCATTTGCAGTACTCAATGTGGCTACCCGGCAACTACTCTGGAAAGACTTTGTGCCTCCCGAACGTTGGTGGAGTAGCAGTGCATTGTTGCACCACGGCGTATTGCTGCTGCAAACCTTTCCAGATGGACAAAATCCAGATCCACGGGGCTTATGGGCCATAGATGCCTATACCAGTCGTATCTTATGGACAAACCCAGAAAAACAACTTTTGAACCTCTATACAGATACGCAAATACTCACCCGTAACGTTAAAGAGAATATAGACACTTATGCTGTGCTGGAGCTGGAAAACGGACAGGTAATTGAAATCTCGCCTGAAATGCTGTATTCAGGTAACAGGACAGAAACCAGAAACCGTCTTTTCTTTCCCGTACACTATCCAGCAGATAGCCCGTATGTAGAGAATATTGCGGGTTTTTTGTCAGAAAAATTGAAAGTTTTGCCTGAAAAAGTATTTGATTACTTGGAATACAACCAATATATAGTGATTTCTTATTACATTTACAGCGGAAAAGAGTTGGAAAACTTTTTAGTAGTTTTTGATACCCACTCCCACGTGCTACGCTTGCACAGCAGACTAGCAACCCAACGCACGGGTATCGGAAAAGATACATTCTTTATATTTGATCAATTGTTGTTTTTTGTCCACGAGCAAACTACTTTTCTTGGCTATGAACTTTACTAAGATTCTGATATTTCCTGCCTTTTTATGCAGCAGCATGGCTTTTGCGGCAGCACATACGCCTGTTGATTCGGTTGGCGTTGAACACATCGGAAAAACAATTCTGGTTTTATATAAAGTAGAACCGGGCGAAACCTTGTTTGCCCTAGCACGAAAATACAATGTGTCTGTACAGGCTATTAAGGCTGAAAATCCGAATATGAATGAGTCCCTGAAAGTAGGGGAGATTGTACGTATTCCCTATGCCATGCCCACAGCCCATACAGCTCATAAGGCCACTTCAGGTAAAACCTCTGGCAAAATACATCATGTAGCTACAGGCGAAGGACTATACAGCGTGGCACGTAAATATAAAATCTCGGTCAATGACCTGAAAGCTTGGAACCAACTGACATCCGATGAATTAAAAGTAGGGCAGGAGTTGGTTGTGTCAAAACCTGCTTCGGCTGTAGCAGCTGTGCCAGTAGCCAAAGCCATCCCCAAAGCAACCACGCCTACAACACCTTCTACAACAGGTGTTCATACGGTTGCTTCTGGCGAAGGACTGGCAACCATTGCCCAACTGTACCAGGTGTCGGTGAGTGACCTGAAAAAATGGAATAACCTACCGTCTTCCAAGTTGAAAAGAGGACAGGAACTGGTAGTAGTAGCCCCAGAAACGCAAGTAGCTAAAAATACCTCTAAAACAACCCCCGAAGTAACGGTTGCCATTGTGCCACCACCTGTGGAGAAAGTAGCAGAATCTTCTGGAGCTAAACCCATGACTGTCGTTGCTACAACCACCACACCTCTGACTCCCAAAACAGTTGACAGCACAGGAAATAAAGAGGAAACAGCACGCACCGAAAAACCAGTACCCCCTGTGAATCCGATTGTAGTCAATACCAGTGGCTATGTGAAAACCGTAGAGTCTGGTGTGGCAGAGGCTATTACAGAAGGGGCAGGTAGCGACCTGTTTCTGGCCCTGCACCGAACAGCTCCTGTCGGAACTATTATGCAGGTTCGGAACGAAATGAATGATCAAAGTGTATTTGTAAAGGTGATTGGCCGTTTGCCTGACACTGGAGACAATAACAAAGTCTTGATAAAGATTTCCAAACGGGCTTATGAACGACTAGGGGCAATAGACAGACGATTCCGGGTACAGGTGTCCTATATGCCACAGCAATAGGAATGAACGGCTGAAGGGTTGAATGATTTTTACTTCTTTTATGCCTTTTGTACATATAATGAGAATGCTTCGCTTCAAGCGAAGCATTTCCTGAAAACCGTCCACACCAGTTCTTACATAGATTTTAAAACACTGTCTAAATAGAATCTTTTATTCGTAAACATACACGATTCAAACTGAAACAAAAGCTATGAGTGAAGATTCCAGACCTTCGTTTGTGTACTACGCCTGGCAAATTTTCTTTGCCCTAATGTATCCGATACTGGTTACGTTTTCGCTGATTTTTACAGGGATTCTCCTGCTTTTTTCAGGCCTGTCGAGGTTGCTGATTGCAGTAGCTTCGTTTTTTGCCAAGAAAAAGCCAGCCCCACCCTTGGAGCCAACGCCAACTATTGAGACACCGCATGTGTAAATGAGTGAATGATAGGGTAAGTAATGGATATGTATGACACAATCATCTAGAATCAGTAATATAATGTTCCAGACTATCAATAATGTATTTTTGTTCATTAATGATAAACTTGACCACATCTCCGATAGAGACGAGACCAACTAACTGATCCTGGTCTAATACAGGTAAGTGCCTGACATACTTATCAATCATCAGGTTCATACAGTAGTCTACCGAATCATCTGGCGTGACACAAGGTGGATGTTCAGTCATTACTTCATGTAAGGGAGTATCTTTTGAGGCTTTCCCTTTGAGAATCAGTTTCCGGGCGTAATCCCGTTCGGTAAAAATACCTATGAACGTATAGTTCTCAATAACTAAAAGTGCTCCCAGGTTTTTTTCTACCATCATTTGCAGGGCATCATACACTGTTGTGTTGGGTGAAACCGAGTAAACGGCACGCTCTTTCACTTCTAAAATATGTCTGACTTTTCCCATATTAGTCCCTCTCCGAGTTAAGTGGGTGATGGATTGAAAGCAAATATCAATGTAGTATACTTAGATTGAAAAAACAAAAAAAATAATAAAAAAAATGCTATTGCAGGGTGACTAGCTAAAAGCTGTCCTTTTGTACCCCATAAAATGATTTTAGACAGCTTCTAAACAATCAAAATTCCAGACACATTTTTTCTTTAATACCCTCAACAACCTGTATGCCCATTGTGTGAAATTGTCGGAAAGAAGTCAAAAATCTGATACTCAAGAAAGTATAGCAGAACTGTAGGGGTGAAAAATTTTTCGCCCGGTGTTTCGTACCCGAATGTCAGGAAATGATCCGAACGTTTGGAAAACACCGCATGTGTGGGGCAACACACACAAATGCACCCCAACTATGCGTGATGGTCTGCGTGTTCGGTGGGTCAAACGCCTGGGCGAATAGTTATTCGCCCCTACAAGGCAACACTCCTGGATACAACTTACAGCTTGGATTTTTCATCACAGATATGTACTTTGGCTGCCAGATAGAAGCAATAGTGGAGTAGAAATTGCCTTAAACTAGTTTTCACCTGTCATTTTTATCCTTTGGGTTTTTAGCCAAAATATGTTTCAACCCCTCTACAGACCATTACATAACTGTTTTTATACCTATTTTCTTCTATGCAAATTACACTGGTTCTTCTGCTTCTGGTAGTAGCTATTATTTTGTTTGCTACCGAGAAAATCTCTGTGGATATAGTCACGGTACTTTTACTAATCGTACTGATGTTTTCAGGGATTCTAACACCTGCCGAGGCTTTTGCAGGTTTTAGCAGTGATTTTATTATTATTCTGGCCTCTGTGTTTGTCATAAGCGGGGCTTTACAGGAAACGGGGGTGTTGGATCGGATTGGAACGTCACTGGTCAAAATATCCTCGCAGGCTTCGGCCAGTTTGGTTACGGTGTTGGTGATGTGTATTGCAGGAACCGTGTCTGCATTTATGAATAATACTACAGTAACAGCCATTTTTATTGGGCCTGTAATTGGAATAGGCCGCAAGCTCAATATTAGTCCCTCTAAACTTCTCATGCCGCTGGCATTTGCATCTATTTTGGGTGGAACCTGCTCACTGATAGGTACTTCTACCAACGTAGCCGTAAGCGGATACCTCGAAAGTCAACACTTTGAACCCATAGGCATGTTTGAAATAACACCCGTGGGTATTGTCCTGTTTGTTGTAGGAGTATTGTTTATGTTTTTAGTAGGAAATCGGATGTTGCCCGAAAACCGAAACCAGGATTTTATGGATGTGTATGCCATTCGCGAGTATTTGAGTGAAGTATTGGTCGTTGCTGGCTCACCATTGATTGGAAAGCGGATTTTTGACACTGAACTGAGCAAAATGGATATTCGTATCCTGAAAATTATCCGCAAAGAGAAAACCTATTTCCCCCATCCTGACCTACGTATTGAAGCCCATGATTTGTTGCTGGTAGAAGCAAAACTCGACGACCTGATCCGAATCAAAGAAACCAATGGCATTGAAATACGTGCCGACATGCTGGACAAAACTTCCCTACAATCACCTGAAATTCAGCTAGCCGAAGTCCTCGTTACACGCATTGACTCAGACCTGGTGGGAACTACCATCAAGAAAGCCAATTTCAGGCAACGGTTTGGACTAGTAGTACTGGCTATTCACCGCTATGGCGAAACATTGCGGGCCAAGATTCATGATATTGAACTAAAAATGGGCGACCTACTGCTGGTACAAGGGTCTCCTGAACGGTTACGTTACTTGCGTGAAAGCCATGATTTGGCTGTGCTGGGTGAGTTTACCCCATTGCTTTTTCGCCAAAAACGAGGTACATTGGTGGTAGTAGCTTTTGTGGCGGCCGTGTTGGTGGGATCATTTACTAAGTTGCCGCTGTCGGCCTGCTTTATGACGGCTGCAGTGGTTTCAGTGTTGTCGCGGTCTATTTCAGGGCAGAAAGCCTACGAAATCATAGACTGGCGGCTACTGGTGCTGATCGGGGGCATGAGTGCCTTTGGTACAGCCATGCAAAAAACCGGAGCTTCGGAGTGGCTGGCCCATTACATTGCGCAGATTTTCAGTCCGTTAGGAAATATGGCTATTTTGGGAGGTTTTGTAGTGTTGACAGTTTTGCTTACCCAGCCAATGTCTAATGCCGCAGCAGCCTTAGTGGTATTGCCAATTGCCATTCAAACGGCTCATGCCCTGTCTGTCAATCCGCGTACGTTTGCCATTGGGGTCATGCTAGCTGCTTCTATTTCATTGGTGACACCTTTTGAGCCTTCCTGTATTCTAGTCTATGCACCAGGCAAATACAAGTTTGCAGACTTTTTTAAAATTGGGTCGTTGCTGACGGCTATTCTGATGGTTATTATTATTATACTAGTACCTTATTTCTGGAAATTTTAGGGACAGGTTGTGAGGTGTGAGTTTTTATTCACTCATTTACACATTCGCTCATTTAAGAGGTATGCACATTGCCATTGCAGGAAATATAGGTGCAGGTAAAACCACACTGGCACACATGCTGGCCAGTTATTATGGTTGGGATATGCTATCGGAAATTCCCGAAAATAACCCCTATCTGACTGATTTTTACCAAGATATGCCTCGATGGGCGTTTCAGGTACAGGTGCATTTTCTGAGTAGCCGATTTGAGCAAATTCTAGAAGTAAACCGCAATCCAAACACTGTTATCCAGGATCGGACCATCTATGAGGATGCGTATGTATTTGCCCGCAACCTATATGAGTCGTCCCTGATGACTCGCCGCGACTACCAGACCTACCTGACCTTGTTTGAGTCCATGTTACAGCTCGTTTGCCCACCTGACCTAATGATTTACCTCGAAGCCGACCTACCCAAGCTACTGGCTCAGATACGAAAACGAGGCAATGCCTACGAACAGGGTTTAGATACAGTCTATCTGGCCGCCTTACAGATTCACTATCAAAACTGGCTCAATGCCTACCACGCAAGTCCGGTACTGAAAATAGATGTCAGTGAACTTGATTTCTTAAACAAACCCACTGATTTTATAAAGATTACACAGATGGTGGACAAGAAATTGGCAAGGATGAAAAAGTGATTTTTTTACCAATGTGTTTCAGTTGGCTCAAAGTCTTCTCTTGCTTATAGAAACTAAACTAAATCGGATGCTAAAAATCCTAGAAAAGGAGAGGAACTAGGCGTTTTGGCTTGAATAAATCAGGTGTTTACCAAGCTTTGTTGCCGATGATACATACTCATTTTTCCTTCAGAAATTTTCCCCACTTTCGATGGGTTACCCTCTCTCTATTCTGGTATTAACAGATGAGTTTGCAAATTCCTCTAACTGCCAGATTTGTACTTTGTGCACACGTACTTTTCTGTAGGTTGTGAGTCTTACCCAAAGAAACCTCATTACTTCAGTATAAAAACCATTTACATTGGATTCACTCCTGACTATTGTCTGGAGCCTGAGACAGATATGTATCTGCGGTTGTTTGCATACAGCAGCACACCTTAGGTCGTTCGATGGCTCAATCAGTAGCATACAAATGTATTTTTGTAAAAAGGACATATACTGATTTTTGAAAACACAGGTTTGACGACCTGTTCTGTAATTCATTCATTTTCTTAACAAAAAACGATCTATGAAACTGTCCCTTCAGTGTGTACAGACCGGAATGGCTGTGCTGTTACTAAGCTTTTTTTCAGCCTGTTCTAGTAAATATTCCTCCCAAGAAAAGGCTAACCAGACCCAAGACGTAGAGGTTGCCAATGCCTTGGAAATGCCACCTCCTATGTCTATGAACGAAAAAGAGATGGATCTACAAACCGAATCCTACGCCTATGTGCAAGAAAATGATTTTCAAAATGCCCAGAAAGTTCCACTTTCCACTTTTTCCATTGACGTAGATGCGGCCAGTTACAGCAATGTGCGTCGGTTTGTAACTGGAGGTCAACTACCGCCTGTGGATGCGGTACGGATTGAAGAACTAGTGAATTATTTTGATTATGACTATCCACAACCCACTAAAGATGAGCCTTTTTCGGTGTATTCCGAGATTTCTCAATGCCCTTGGAATACTTCCCATTACTTGGTACACATTGGCTTGCAGGGCAAAAAAGTAGCTACCGAAAACCTGCCGTCCAGCAACCTAGTGTTCCTTATAGACGTGTCTGGTTCGATGGAAGAGCCCAACAAACTGCCCTTGCTGCAAAAAGCCTTCGAGCTAATGACTGACAACCTGCGGGCTTCTGATAAAATATCTATTGTGGTCTATGCTGGAGCAGCCGGACTCGTATTACCTGCTACTTCTGGGGCAGACAAAGAAACGATTTTGGAGGCTATTGGTAAACTTCAGGCAGGTGGCTCTACAGCTGGGGGAGAAGGCATTCAACTGGCCTATCGTGTGGCCGAAGAAAACTTTATCAAAGGAGGAAATAACCGCATCATCCTGGCTACTGATGGCGACTTTAATGTAGGCGTTTCATCTGATTCTGAAATGATCCGACTGGTAGAGAAAAAACGGGAATCTGGCGTGTTTTTGACTGTAATTGGCTTTGGTTCAGGAAACTACAAAGACTCCAAGATGGAAGGCATTGCCGACCATGGCAATGGAAACTATTATTATATTGACTCTGAGCTGGAAGCCAAAAAAGTACTGGTCACAGAAATGGGAGGAACCCTGCTCACGATTGCCAAAGATGTCAAAATTCAGGTAGAATTTAATCCCGTTGCTGTGCGGTCATATCGACTGGTAGGCTACGAAAACCGACTGCTGAACGACAAAGATTTTGAAGATGATACAAAAGATGCCGGAGAAATCGGTGCTGGACATACCGTCACGGCCTTGTACGAACTGGAACTGACCGAAAATGCTTCGGCGGCGGCTTCTTCATTGAAATACCAAACTTCCAAACCTACTACCTTGGCACAAACATCTGGAGAATTACTGACCCTGAAACTCCGCTACAAACAACCTGATGGCCATACTAGTCAGGAACGTACCCAAACCCTGTACCGCCGCCAGATCAAACCAGTTCGTGAAACGTCTGATGATTACCGGTTTTCAGCCGCTGTTGCCTCATATGGCATGTTGCTTCGCCAGTCTGCATACAAAGGAACTGCTACCTACGAACAGGTGCTCACTCAAGCCAAACAAGCCAAAGGCCACGATCTGAATGGCTATCGGAACGATTTTATTGAATTGGTCAAAGCCACCGAATCCCTGCCTGAACCCACCACTACTGCTGGAAAAGAGTAGTTAGTTTATCACCTGAACTGAAACAACGAATTCCAGAACCCTTTTCTGGGTTCTGGAATGTACCGTAATTATAGATGGAATGGGTTTAGTTACCTATAGAAAACCCAGAGACCGATACGTTTCGACTAATTGGGTAAGAGCTTGCTCAAAAGAAGGATAATAGAGCCGGGAACTTTGAGAATAACCAGTGTAACAGATCAGGTGCCAGGTATGCGGTAATGTGGTATCTGCATCTAGACTGGCTGGTTGCGGTGCAGGTTCCTGCCCGATCCAGAATGGATGTTCAAATAACCGCATGGTACCTACCTGATGGTAATGACTGCCACCTTTAATAGACCAGAATCCTTTGGCATCCATATCCCAGTCTGCAACCAGACCCGCATTATGGATCTGTTGTAAATATTGACTATGGGTTTCCTGAGATTTCTGTAAGAGAGTCATAGACGTATGTTCCTGTATCATGCTGTAATATCGGAAAGATATAGGTGACGAACAATACCCCAGCAGAGGTATTTTTTTTGATATGAATACGTTTTAAGCCAAAAAAGTAGTAGACTTGTTGAGAGGATATGCGTAAGATACAGTGCGTATTTAAGTACACAGAAAGCCGTATGATGAGGCATGAGATAGGGTTTTATGACTGAATTGAATGCTTATAACGGCTCTGTCAGGTGTGGGAGATGTAGGAAAATGGGTAGGTATGTTTGGTTTTATCAGCCTAATAGGAGGTACATGCAATGTATAAAAACACATGATATTTATGGACACTCAGTGAATGTGGGAGGGCCTAAATAAATAAATAAAAAATTTTTTAAAATTAATATGGGAATATGTTTTTTATACTCATATTTTACCCATACCTTTATAGGATTAATTATTAAAATTTATTCTAATGCAATCTGGTACAGTAAAATTCTTTAATGAAACGAAAGGATTCGGCTTCATTAAATCCAACAGTTCTAATGAAGATATCTTCGTTCATGTTTCAGGTTTAATCGATGAGATTAAGGAAAACGATCAGGTGACTTTTGAAGTCGAACAAGGCAAAAAAGGTCCAAATGCAGTTAACGTTCAACTAGCATAATCCTGGTTACACCATAGGTTTATTGTATTGCCTGTGCTACAAAGATTTTCTGTGAAAAAAGGTATATGCATTGCAGTACTATTTTAATGAAACGACTCTGTAGTAATAAAAATACCTTATAAAAAAGCCGCTGAACATCAGCGGCTTTTATTTTTTACGCCTATCTCTGCTGCTAGTGTATATTTTTCTAGTCAGTAAAAATACTTGTCCCGCTGTTTTCTACGGGATATACAGTCATTATTGAATAGACTGCCAGCCATGTCTTTTTTTTTACGTATTTTTTCATTCGTTTGTAACCATGTTAGCTTTGACACGTTTACTGGTTTGCCTGATACTATGGCTGTCTGGTTCTATCCTTCAAAAGCCGGAAGTCTGGCAGTCGCTTGGCGAAGGGTTATGGTATGGGGCTTTTCAGGCTTCTGTCACTTCTACACACAGTGACTCCCGCATTTCTGTCTTAAAAATTGATCCGACCCATTACTCCTTTTTTCTGACTTGTGCTACCCAGAAAGAGAATGCCTTTACGCCCCATCCGTTGGATGAGTGGTGTCGGACAAAAAAGTTTGTAGCTGCCATCAATGCAGGTATGTTTGATGGTTATGACCAAACCCAACCCTCTCATACCTATCTATGTAACCGGGGTTATATGCAAACGTACGGGCACATCAACAGCCATCAGGTAACCCACGACAATGCAGTGGTTTGCTTTGATCCGAAAAACGATACCTTGCCTGCTTTTCAGGTTGCAGACATTCGCAATTGTACCACCTTACCGATGCTTCGCAAACAATACCATACCTTGATACAAGGTATCCGGATGGTGAGCTGTCAGGGGAAAAATTGCTGGAAATCCGACCAAAAACGCTGGAGTGTTTGTGCTATCGGTATGGATATTGACGGCAATGCTTTGTTTATTCATTCACGTTCACCGTATACTATGCACGTGTTTACAGAGATGTTGCTAAAACTGCCCCTGCATCTGAAAAGCTTGATGTACCTCGAAGGTGGGCCAGAGGCTTCCTTATATGTGTCTGCAGCAGGTACCACCATTCGCCGCTTTGGCAGTTATGAAACTGGTTTTAATGAAAATGATACCAATGATCATTATTGGAATCTGCCAAATGTAATAGGGATACGTGCCAGATAGATGTGTTTAGGGCATGTTTAAATTTTCAAACTTTTGCTAGTTAATAAACTTGATTAGTTAAAACCCGCATGTGTGTGTACGTACATGCAGGATCATGTGCGTATGCGATATTTGGTTGTGTCTCAATCTGCATGATGGGTTTTATTTGTTGATTATCAGATGTTTACATGTGTGATTTGTTTCTTTGAGTAGTCTTATTTGATAGAATAGAACGTCATTGTATCTAATCAATAACTACACAGAGATAAAAAGTGGATGTACGACAAGGAGTAGCTTTTTTGGCCATCATACATTTTGATACACAACCCCAAATATTAAATAATAACCTTTAATATTTTTGAAAAATATCCATTAGTTAGATACTTTTCAAAAAACAGTATTTTGGAGCACACTAGCTTTAAAAACAGGTGCGATTGAGACAAAATGTAGTCTACACATATACAGCCAAACAATATTTTGCAAAATACAGATTCTGACAAATGTATTTTTTGAACAGGCTCTTAGTCAGTCTTCTTTTCCACAGCTTTTCTTACGTATTCGGTTGATTGACGGACTTTTGTACCTGGTTACTATTGTTTGAGTTTGATGTATCCATGCTGTGTTGAGATTTTGTTAGGTAGTTGAGTCAGAGATTGATATGTTTCCTATTTACCTGAAACAAAATTTTTTTTACAAATAATTTAACTGTATCTTAGATACGTAATAAAATACTTGTATTATCATTGTAAACTTATTGAACACTATTTAGATTGCAAAGAGATAATTTTTATTCAAAATGAAAAAAGACACGTTCTTTAACCACTATTATACGAATATAGGTCAGTGCATAGCAGATTTGCTGATTACAAGCGTAGCATCAGGAACTGTCTGGCTGGCATTTGATAGTAAAGGTTGGATTTTGAGTATGATTATACTCTTTGCCTACTGGGTGGTGCGGTTTTCTCGTCTTTCTGTCAATGGCAAAAACTATTTTAGTGGACTGCTTGCGGCTGTACTCTTGTTGGAAGTAGCATATATTTTACAACCAACTCCTTTCTCTTTTCTCTCTCTTGTATTACTGCTGCCACTTATTTTACTTTTACAAAACAAATTATCCATTTTGTCGGCAGGGGCTGTCGTATTGCTTTTTTTGGGAATCTCGTATGCCTATCCACAAGTGGGGACCTGGACGTTGAAAGGTGTTACGCAGCTTATGTTTTTCATCGTTACGACTTATCTGGTACTGCTTTCGATGATCGCAGCTTTTTTTGAAAATCAGTTAAAAAGACAAGACCTGCTTCGGGCGCAACTCTCCTCTGCTACCGAACAGATTGCTATGAATATTATGATGGCCCGTGAAATTGCGTCAGGAGTGTATCGGGAAGAAACTGAATTGGCTACCGATGAGCTAGGCAAGACCCTCAAAGCCATGGGAATAAGCATTCAAACGATACAAGAGGAAGATGAGCTGCGGCGATGGCAGATAGAAAGCCTGCAGGAACTGTCGGAAATCATCCGTTCTATGAAAGATGAGGAACAATTGCCTTCCCGCATAATGAAGTCGCTAATTAAGAATCTGGATGCACATCAGGGAGGAATCTACATTGCAGAACTTAGCGAAAATTCAAAGGAAACACGTGAAAGACTTGTGTTAAGAGGGTCATATGCCTACAATCAGGAAAAAATAGATACACCTGTGATTGAAGCAGGTGAAGGAATGCTTGGACAGGCATATCTGGGCAGAGAAATTATTCATCTACAAAAACTACCTAACAACTATATCACAGTTTCCTCTGGCCTTGGTGAAGTGACCCCCCAGACTCTAATTATCGTACCTATCATCCAGGACAATCAGACGGTAGGGGTACTGGAAATAGCTTCGCTACACTCACTAAAGGAATACCAAGTAGAGTTTCTGAAAAAAACCTCACAGATCATTGCTTCGGCTGTGCTTTCATCCCGTGCCAATGAGCAGATCAGAGAGTTACTACGCAATTCTCAGCAGCTGACTGAAGAGCTTCTATCTCATGATGAAGAAATGCGTCAGAACCTTGAAGAACTCTCTGCCATGCAGGACAATTTGGAACGGGCTCATGCCGAAATCAACAAGTCCAAAGAGTTTCTAGATTTGGTCATAGACAATATCAACGATCCGCTCTTTGTCAAGAACCGCAAACATGAATTTGTAATGGTCAATGAGGCATATTGTGATTTTATGGGCTACAAACGCGAGTTTTTGTTAGGAAAAACTGCACTGGATATTTTTGGTGCTGAAAAAGGTCAGCGGTTTGTCAACGAAGAAGAAAACCTGTTTATCAAACGCATTCCATCTATTATTGAAGATGAGATTACAACCGTTGGAAAAGGTACCAAAGCCTACCTGAAACGCAAAGTAATAGTTGAAGATGGCAACGAAAACCTCTTTCTGGTAGGTCTGCTGACAGATATTACCGAAATGGCCAACCTGCGGAAAAAACTGAGTGAGTAAATGAGTGAATAATCCTTGAGGACTTCCACGAATACCATCCACAGCTCTGTTACTAGGCAACGCAGTTGCCTCATTTTACAAGTATAAATAATACGGGTTTAGTAATGCTGCAAACTTGTCGGTATAGGTTCCGTGGGCAGATGTTTTGATAGTTAATTGATCTACTACCGGTTTGTTTGTTGTTTGTGAGGCAAATTGTCGGATGGTTCTAATCAGCTTTCCGCCTGTATAATCCAATACTTGGAGTTCGGTTGTTGGGTACAATCCATAGGTCTGGCAGATTTCTTTCAGAAGGTCATTTTCGTAAGGGGGTAATAGCACGGTAAAGGTTCCATTGGGTAATAGCAGTTGGGATACTACTTGGGCCAGTCCAGTTAGTTGCAATGACTCGCCGTGCAAGGCTATATTCTGGTTGGCATGGGAGCGTTTGAGGTGGTTGGAAAAGAAAGGTGGATTCGAAAGAATGCAATCATAACGGGCCGTAGTAGTTTTTGTCCACTGCAATACATCTTCCTTAATCACAGTGATTTGTGTGGCCCATGGGCTGGCTGCTATATTTTGTATGGCTTGCTGTGCGGCGGCAGTTTCTATTTCTATCGCATCTATAGGAGCAGAGGTACGCTGCGCCGCCATCAGTGACAACAATCCGGTGCCCGTACCAATGTCTAGCAAACGGGTTGCTTGACTTACATCTACATAGGCTCCTAATACACAGGAATCGGTGCATACCTTCATGGCACACTGATCTTGATACACCCGAAACTGCTTGAATTGAAAATACGAATGAGCCACTGATGAACCTTTATTTTCTGGATGATGCTGATTTATTTCTACTGCAAAGGTGCAAAACCTGTTCCGTAGTTCACACAAAAAAAGGTAGAATTTACTTTTTTTCTAGCATCTCACATAAACTATAGAACAGGTTTTGTACCTTTGTGGTGAATAAAAACATCAGGGTTGTGACAATTTCAGTATAACCGTAATGTTGACATTGTCGCCCATTACCCAGCTATTGCCTCCTATATGGTAGTGGCGGCGGTCAATTTGTATCTGGCCAGTCAGAAGGGCTGTGGTCTGGTTGGTTTGCTGAAAGGTAAACGGAATCTCTACCATTTTGGTCACATCCTTGATCGTCAGGTTGCCTTTGGCTAGGTATGCATTGCCTTTTTTAGTGATAGCTGTACTAGTAAAGCTTATGGTAGGGTATTTGTCTACAGAGAAATACTCTTCTTTGCGGAGATGATTGTCTCGGCCATTAATGCCTGTATTAATGGTTTTGGCTTGTATGGTACCACTCAGACGTGCTTCTGGCAATTGGTTTGGGTCAAATAGAACAGAGGCGGAAAATCCGTTGAATGTTCCATCTACATTGATACCTGCATTTTTAATCCTAAAAGCTACAGACGAGCCTACAGGTTGTACACGCCATTGAGCTACTACAGGTGTGAAGGTGTATAGCGATAAAAACAGAAAAAAAAGAATCTTTTTCATGGGATTTGTAGGCAAAATGAGCAAATGGACTTGGTTGTATATACAGGAAAAGACCTACTCTTGTGGCTGTTTTGTAAATAGCTTCAAATCTGCTTGTCTCCAAGGAAGGCTTCGCTTCCAGCGAAGCCTTCCTTTAAAAACACGCCAACAAGTGTGTACTTACAAACTTTGCAAGGCTTGTAGAATATTCTGCACAGAGGTCCGTTTGGCATAATTCGGATCGAAATACACATATTGGATTACGCCTTTTTTATCAATCACATATACGGCTGGTACAGGCAGTGTAAAGCCATTTTCTGCATTGCTCTTTTCCAAATCAATGCCATATCCTTTGTATTTCTTCTGTGTCTTTTCATCAAGCTGAAATCCCGTCTGATACAGATTCATTAGGGTTCCTTTAGGATCATGAAGCATACTAAAAGAGGCTTTGGTTTTCTCGACGGTCTTGGCAATGCTTGCATCAGATTCGGGTGAGATGGTGATAACCGAAGCTCCCAAATTGGTCAGAAACGCAAGAGAGTCTTGTAGCTGGCTCAGTTGTTTGTTGCAATACGGACACCAGAAACCCCGGTAAAAAACCAGAACTACGGGGCCTTTTTCGAGTTCTTTTTTCAAAGATACGGTCTGGCCTTTGTAGTCTTTGGCCTCAAAAAGCGGAGCCTGCTGACCAACTTTTAGCCCACCAATATTTTGGACTTGTGCAAAGCTATACACAGACCACAGGAAGGCTGCTACAAAGGTATACAAAAATGATTTCATATAATTTTAAAAAAAGAATGGATAAAAATTAGACAAAAGAGTGACTGATTTTGAGCCTTCTAACCAACAGGGTCGAAGGCTCAAAATTGAATGATTAATTAGATGGATGTTGAATAACTGTGATCGTATGCAGATTACATGGTAGGCGGCTTGATTTCGGCATAGCCAAACAAGGCGGAAAATCTTTCGCACCAGATCAGTACATATTTGTAATCAGAGTTATAGGTTGATTTGTCCACCTCATAATTAAAGGCACCGCTGGTAGCTTTTAATGCGCCCAAACTGATAAAGCCACTTCTACCATCAGTGCTTTTAGCTAGATATACTTTCAGATCTGGGCCACTGCTTGATTTGAAATCTTCAAAACTAAGCACAAGTTTGTCTGTGCCTGTGAGCAAACTTACCTTGCCACTGACCGAATAACTCATGGAACCTGTAAAGTTGCCTGTGGTAACAGGCTTTGTCGGGTCAACGTCTGGTGGAAGTATATCTACTTTATTAGCAGGAAGCGGGTCGTCTTTTTTACAAGAAGTAGCAACCAGTAGAAGAACTGCGATTAAATATAGGATATTTTTCATACGAAAAATGGGTTTAGATATTGACTTTCAATTTTGAAATACTGATTTTTTTCAAGTCACTATTCGCCTTTCATGAACGGACGGAAGCTAATACCCACTGTGAACATACTAGCTTTAGTCCGGAAACGGTCGTTAGGTTCGGGAAAAGTTTGTACTTTTTGGTCGGTGGTGTATTCCGAAAATAAGAATGTATAAGCGGCACGTAGGGCTATTTTGTTGCTCAGGCGGTACACCAGGTAAAACTCCGAATTCAGGCTGCCACGGTCACTGTCACTGATAAGTAATGCATTGAAGGCCGTAGGTGTAGAAGGTGCTAGGCTGGTTTTCTTGTTCGATGTATAAGTTCCGTTCTGTTTGTTGCCAAACGTCACGCCTAACGCATCAATGTTAAATCCTACACCAAACTTTTCAAACGGGTCGTATTGCAAGTGAATAGACGCATTCAAAAAATACGTGCTGGGTTTCTGTAATAGAAGCGTATCCAGATTGGCTTCGATGGTTTCTGTAAACAAGGCGGCTATACTTTGGCTCTTGGAAGTAATGTTGGCTGGAGCTGTGATGTATTCCAGGTCTGTGCCATGAAAGGTAGTAAACCGGAGGCCATAGCCAATCTTGAATTTCTTTTTTTCACCCAGTCCATGGAGTTTGTACCACGACAATGAACCGCCAAACTGCTGGCTACCCAATGATACAGCTGCATCTACATAGCTGTCTTTGAAATATTGTGCTTGTACAGATATGCCTGCAAAAAGGAATAAACAAATAAAGATCGTTTTTTTCATGACTACAAATTGAGAAAATACAAATGATAGTATACGTAAAATGATTGTTTCGAATTCTTGTGTTACGTCATCTGCAACCCACTGGCCTGAGACATCCCTTCAATGGGTATGCCGTTACTCGCAGCTTACGGGTTGGGTCTGATAGCGTAGCGTTGAGTAAGCAATGCCGAAGTTTTCGGGTATATGTATTTCTGGAAAATGTTGCCGGATGGCAATGGCCATAATAGCCATATGATGAATGGCATGTTCCAGATTATAAAGCAGTTCACGGCCTATGGTTGATTCTACTTGTACCTCTTCAGACGTTTCTTTGGAAAAAGAAGCCGACAGCAGTAGGTGGGTATGGGTCGGAATTTCGTAGATAGCTTCCGAAAGTTCCTGCAACTTCCCGATAGCCAGTTGGATATCGGTTTCCAGACTTCGGTCGTGTGTGCGGGCGTCATAATTTAGGTGTCCACTGGGGTAGTCACGTAGCAGAATGTCATAAAACTCTACAATATGACGCAGATGTTTGCCCAGTGTATTTCCAGACAGCACCGGTAATGGCATGGCATATGCTTCTAGTGAAAGCTGATAGGTTAGATCCAAAAGTTGGGTGAAAATTTCTTTACATGCGGTTTGTAGATGCATACTTAATACATTAAAATAGATTGGTTACTAATTAAGAGTAAAAATACAAGCAAAACGTTGGGTTAGGCAAGTATTCTTTTTTGGATCATCAATGAGCAATTTTTTTCTGGAGATACTGTTGTATGTGTAAACGATTGTGCCACAGTACCCATGCACAACACACAAATACGATACATGCATAGGCAAACAGTAGTCCGCCATCGTTCTGTACTTCAATACCTAATATAAACAAGTGAGAAAAAATAGCTCCAGTCATCAGACCTAAGCCCAGCAGACCGCCTATCCAAGCTGTTCGAGGGATAAGCAACAGCACCGAAGCCAGCCCTTCTGCCATGCCTAATCCAAATCTTCCCCAAGGTTCTATACCTACGGCGGAAAAGATATAGATAGATTCTGCTGCACCAGAAAATTTAAAATAAAGTGTTTGCAACATAATCACCGCTGCCATTACACGGGCTGAAATATACAGAATTGTGAATATTTTTTTCATACAAAAACCAGTGACAGATTAAAAAAACAATGTATAAGTAATGATTATTAAGTATAAAATATCAAGTACCAATGGGTATTTAGTTTATCGTATTTTGAATCAAAAGTTAGTTGTAAGAAATTCATAATCAATTAATTAGTTGTTCGTTGTTAGAGTACGTCAACGTTGAGTAATTACTTAAAAGGTGTAAGCTAAACGATTCGATAATTTGTATTCTTGCCGTTTGGTTGCAGTGCTATTGCTGACAATCAAATAAGAAATATAACAGGAAATACGACTCTGAGACAAAACTGGATTGCGAGTTTAACTATATTTGCTAAAAAAATCAGATATTCGATATACGTTAAATAAAAATTTATGATTTGTACAGAAACTACTTATCTGGAACTTGTCAAAGACTTTCTGGGCTTAAGCAATCCAACCAGATATATTTTTCGTTATTTTTTAGCATAAACCATAAACCATAAACCATAAACCAATATTCTACATGTGTACAGTTACTTACCTGCCTTATGGTGGAAAGGGGTTTATATTGACCTCCAGTCGTGATGAAAACCCACAAAGGCCCACTTCTATCAGTCCTGTTACAGAAACCTTGGGTATACATACCGTTACCTTTCCTAAAGATGAGGTGACCGGAGGAACCTGGGTAGCTGCCTCAGATCATTATACCTTGTGTCTGTTGAATGGGGCCTGGGAAGTTCATCAGAAAAAAGATACATACCGGCATGGGAGAGGACAGATAATAATAGACTTTTTTAAGTATTCAGATGTCGAATCGTTTGTGAATAACTATCCATTGTCCAACATTGAACCATTTACACTGGTCATCATTGAACCCGATAAAGTCCGGGAATTACGTTGGGATGGAGAAAGTCGTAAAATACAGGTATTTAGCCGGTGTGTACCACGGATCTGGTCTTCAGTGACCCTATATGATGCCAGTGTACGTCGGCAGCGGGAAGAATGGTTTACCAATTGGATCTGCAACCACGGATTTGAATATACAGTAGATGACATTCGCCGCTTTCACCTGACGGCTGGCAGAGATGATCCACACAATGGCATTCTGATGAACCGCAATAACCTGATCTGTACCGTCAGCCTGACTAGTATCTGGCAGACAGATGCAAAGCCAGAGCTGTTGTATAGAAGCTTGATTCCGGAGTCTGCGCCTATGTCTAAATAAAACGATCAGAGACCTTTTATATGGCCTGTTGCCTGTTTATTTTTTACCTTTTGGGAAATAGGGGTAAAAAGTAAATATTCACACTGGAATTACACAAGTATTTGTACTTTTGTGTAAATGTGCGTTTCTATATTGGAAAATCAAACCAAGACTATATCGTCCGACTTCTCATCTGTGGAAGAAGATATGTTTCGTACACTTTGGCAAACCAACCAGCCAAAGTTTATGGAAGTGGTTTTTCATCGTTTTTATACGCCGCTGGGTCGTACAGTCAATCGAATGTTGCAGGATACAGCGGCTACTGAAGATATTGTGCAGGAAGTATTTGTCAAAGTATGGCATAGCAGAGATACCATCCAGTTTAACTATTCTGTACGTGCCTACTTGTACCGGGCAGCTATTAATCTGGCATTAAACTACCTGGAAAAAAACAAGCGGCTACAATTGTTTGATCTACAGTCTACCCCTGAACCTTTTCATACGGATGTCGAAGATCAGTTTAACCTACAAGAAGCAGAAACACATATAGAAGATGCCCTTAACAGTTTGCCGCCTGCCTGCAAAGCTGTATTTGTGTTGAGCCGCTACGAAGACATGACCTACCGTGAAATTGCCGATTCACTGCAATTGTCGCCCAAAACCGTTGAAAACCAGATGGGTAAAGCCCTTCGTCTGCTCCGTGAATACATGCGTGGCTACACCCGTACCCTTCTGCTTCTGTTCTGATATTTCTCTGCCAGAAATAGACACTTTTACTGGAAAAATGTACCTTTGGACTTTATATCCAACATTTGTCCATGAAAGAAAAATACATCAATCCGTTTACCGATTTTGGGTTTAAAAAACTGTTTGGTACAGAAGCCAATAAGGCTTTGTTGATGGACTTTCTCAATGAACTGCTGGCAGATAAGGGTAAAATTACCTCTCTTACTTTTATCAAAACCGAACAACTGGGAGCTACAGAACCCGACCGTAAGGCTATTTTTGACCTGTATTGCCTCAATGAGAAAGGCGAACGATTTATTGTAGAATTGCAAAAAGCCAGGCAGCAGTTTTTCAAAGACCGCAGTGTCTACTATGCTACATTTCCTATTCAGGAACAAGCCCAGAAAGGTGACTGGAACTATAAACTAGAGGCAGTGTATACGGTTTCTATCATGGATTTTGAGTTTGATGACACATCTCCCAACCACCTTCGCCATGATGTACAGCTAGTAGAAACCCAAACCCAGCGGGTATTCTATGACAAACTTCGGTTTATTTATCTGGAAATGCCTAAGTTTAATAAAAGTATAGACCAACTGGAAACCCACTATGACAAGTGGCTCTATGTACTCAAAAACCTACCCAAACTAGACCGTATTCCAGACAAACTCCAGGAGCAAATATTTGTACAACTCTTCGAAATTGCTGAAATAGCCCGCTTTGACGAACGGGAACTACGGGCCTACAATGAATCAGTCAAAGTCTATCGGGATTGGAAAAATGTATTGGATACGGCTATTACTGAGAAAGTTATAGAGATTGTAGGGCTGGCTATTAAAAACGGTGCAACCAATGAGTTTATTGCTGATATTACAGGGGTGTCAGTGGAAGAAATAGAAAAACTACGTACGCAAAAACCAGATACATATGAGCCCTGAATTTATGAAAACCTATCGTGATTGGCAAAATATCACAGATACTTGTATTAGTGAAGCCGAGGAAAAAAGAAGCAAAGAAGTAGCTTTAAGACTGATTGAATTAAAACCAGAGTGGGATAATGCATGTATAGCCCGAGTGGTAGGATTATCCGAAGAAGTCGTTGAAACCCTGCGGCATATATCCTGACACACTGAACTTTTAGTAAGAATACCCACGCAATGCCGTTGCTGGTGTTTCTGTCTGCAACATCACATGGTAGCCTAAAAACTTACTCTTCTACATCGGGTCTACATCTACCACGGTATAAACCTGCTTAAACTTTTTGGTCAGCAGAATTTTCTGAATTTCTTCCCTAATCTGATCTTTGATGAGCTTCAGGTTTACATTTTCCTTTTCCAGCTTAATCAGAATCTCTTTGAGAAACTGGTTGCGTATCCGGTTAACGAGCGGAGCCTCCGGACCTAGCACCCGGCTTCCTAGTTTTTCACGCAGGTTATCGGCCAAGACCTGTGCGGCTTCTTCTACCAAAAGTTCATTTTCATTCTTGACAATGAGGCGAATGAGCCGGGTAAAAGGTGGATAGTTAAACTTCAAACGTTCTGGCAGTTCTTTTTCGTAGAGTCCTTCGTAGTCACTCTGCACAATTTTTTCAATCACAAACAGTTCTGGATTGGCTGTTTGAATGATTACGCGACCTTGCTGGTTGCGGCGGCCAGCCCGACCTGCTACTTGCGTTAGCAACTGGAAGGCTCGTTCGTGTGCCCGAAAATCCGGAAAGTGGACAATGTGATCTGCATCAAAAATCCCTACCAGGCTTACCCTGTCAAAGTCTAACCCCTTGCTTAGCATCTGAGTACCAATCAGAATGTCGGTTTGTCCGGCTTCGAAAGCCTGTACAATGTTCTGAATGGAATTTTTCTGTCGGGTGGTATCCAGATCCATACGGGCTGTACGGGCTTTGGGGATCAGCAGTTGTAGTTCGTCCTCAATCTTTTCAGTACCATAGCCCATCGTTTTGATACGCGTAGAGCCACACACAAGGCATGTGGGAGCTAGTTGTTCTACATAGCCGCAGTAGTGGCAACGGATTTCCTGGCTGTGCTGGTGGTAGGTCAGGCTTACATTGCACTGGTGGCAATGCGGGATCCAGCCACAGTCTTCGCACATCAGATAGGGCGAATAGCCCCGACGGTTTTGAAACAGAATGCTTTGCTCATTGTTCTCTAAATTTGCCTGCAAAGAATTCAGCAGGTGTTCCGAGAAGTTGTGTTTTACCTTTTTCTGTTTCCGTTCCGTTCGCATATTGACCAGCTGCATTTCCGGCAACTGAGCCTCTCGAAACCGTTGTGTCATCTTCACATATCCATACCGCCCCTGGGCGGCATTGTAAAATGACTCAAACGAAGGCGTAGCCGAACCTAGCAGTACCTTGGCCTGTTGCAGTTTGGCTACCACCAAGGCCAGGTCACGGGCATTGTACCGAGGAGCTGGGTCGTATTGCTTGTACGAACTCTCATGTTCTTCATCTACGATAATTAGCCCTAGGTTGTCAAATGGAAGGAAAATAGACGACCGTACGCCAATGACAAAGTTAAATTTGCCCGATAACACCCCCCGCCAGACTTCTACCCGTTCGTTGTCGGAAAACTTAGAGTGGTAAATGCCCATCTGGTCGCCAAATACCTTGCGGAGGCGGCCTACAATCTGGGTAGTCAGGGCAATTTCGGGCAATAGGTAAAGTACCTGTGAGCCCGACGCCAATACTTTCTGAATCAGGTTGATATAGACTTCGGTTTTACCACTTCCCGTGATTCCATGCAGCAAAACGGTATCTTTCTTGGCAAAAAAAGAAAATATCTCATCCGTAGCTTTCTTCTGTCCTTCCGAAAGCTGCACATCGTCACCGGGGTAGGGGATGTCTGCAAAACGGGAGATGATGAGTTCAAATTCCTCAAAAACCCCTTTGCGAAGCAACGTTTGTAGTGACGATTCCGAGATGTCATCTTTGACTAGTACCTGTTTTTCTATGCCATCGGCATTGGCTGACGGATTCTGCATCACCTGTACCCGTGAAAGATACTTCATCAGTACGCCTACCTGCTTGTATTGTTTGCGGTCTTCTAGTTCGTCAATCAGGTCTTTCAGTGATTCCCAGTCTTGATAAGCAGGTGTAAGACGGATTTTTTTGACTATTTTCGGCGAATATTTTTCTCGTACCTCTTCATAAAACAATACTGCTCCCTTTTTACTGAGCGACTTAATAATCGGATAAATGTCTGTATGACCTAGCAAACGGGTAGCCTCGTCGGTCGAGAGGGCATTTTTCTCTTGGACGGCCTCCAACAGCTTTTCTTCCAGCTCTGAGAGGGGCGTGGCCGTATCAAACTCCGGGTTGTATTGTAGTTTAGACTCACTGTTGATTTTCAGTCCTGAAGGCAGGGCCACATTCAGCACCTCCCCAATGTGGCACATGTAGTACTCGGAAATCCACCGGAACAATTCTAGCTGTCGGGTGGTCACCATGGGCACTTCGTCGAGGAGTTCGAGCAGGGGTTTTGCCACATATTTTTTGGGCGCCTGGTCATGGAGCCGGGCTACTACCGCCGTCAATACCCGACGCGTACCAAGCTGCACAATGACCCGAGCTCCGATCTGGATGGTTGCAGCCATCACAGACGGAACCCGGTAGGTGAGCAGATTGGGCAGGGGTAAGGGTACAATCACCTCCGCAAATAACGTGACGGTTTCAGGAAATAAGCCAAAACTCAGGGTGTCAGGTATTTGATTTTCAGTTGATTGCACAAGCGTTGGAGGTTTCTGGTAGAAAATTTTGGGTTATAGATTTGATGTTTTAGGGCAGGGTTTCACATGAGCCATTCTCTCTGAACCCCCTACAATGGCTAGCCTGCAACCTATTATTTGATTGGGTACAGGAGGACAAATTTACGCATAAAAAAAAGGAAGCGAAAGTCACTTCCTTTTATTGGTACAACAAAATGTGCTAATGCAGGTATAAAACTGAATTGCTATGCATAGAACGTAAAACGTAAGGGGATGGTTTACCTGGCAAGATAAAAGAATGAAAAACAAAGCTATCCTCCTGCTGGATAGTGCAATACATGCCTCTGCCAGATTTGAATTGATAGGAAAATAAGAAAGAATACAGCGTGCAAATTTTTTATCTAAAAAATTTGCACCTATTTATAACAGTAGTATATTGCAAAAGAAACAGATGGAATGAGACTGCATGTGAGTAAAGCTATTTTTCATACTGAATACTCTTGGTAACCTATCACTCAATGAAATGAAAAAAATACTGCTTCTCCCTATACTGATAGGGTTTCTTGCTTCTTGTAGTAACAGTGTGGATCTTGCTATTGATAATCCGACTTCTGTACCTGTGACCTTGTATGTAGATACCTTGTATGTACAAGTGCCACCCGAAGATGTGGTGTGGGTAGAGATGGGCAGAGGAAACCATACCATCAAATTAGCCAATGGCGAAGAAACTAAATTTGACTTTACAGAGGAAGTCTATATGATAAACCCTACCAAAAGGGAATACCTGAGTGTAAAGGAATACTATGGTGCTAAACCTCCTGTCATACCTGAAAAAAAGGTAACTTTTATGGGCGTGGAAATGGAAGGCGACTACAGTGTATATAAGGATGTAATTTTACCTGTAACCTGGGATTATGGCCCTAGAGAAGAATTGCCAGAAACGGTTGAGGCAGATGAGGATGAAACTTATGTGTTTCTGGAAAAACTCTATAGTGAAGGTGAATTCTATGCCAAAGTAGTGTCTCAGTTGCAGCAAGAAGGATCAGAAACTACCCAAGAGTCAACAGTAGCTGCTCCAAGCAAGTAAATGCGTAAGTTTGACGATAGGTTCTTCAAATAGCATAAATAGTTGACTGATTAAAAAAAGTCATTGTTTAACCAGTCAACTATTGTAAGTGTCGGATTCGCATCAAATTAAGAATCTGTTTTTTTTACCTTTCTTACACCCAGTATCTGGCCAATGGCTGCCAACATAGTTGCCAAGCCAAGTACACCTGATAAAAATCATCAAGATACCATCTTTAATTTTTGCGTCGTTGGCTATTGGTTTACATTACGTTTTTGACTTGTATGGGTGTAGAAAAGAGCCGCTGGAAACAGTTGGGAACATACAGTTGCTTTTGCAAGAAGTAGTACATGTGGTCGGTTTGCATCCTATTGGGGAAAAATACAATCAGTTCTCACCACATGGTGTAACTGGATTTATCCTGCTGGAAGAAAGTCATATTAGTATTCATACCTGGCCCGAAGAAAATTTTGCTGCCTTGGACATTTTTTCTTGTCGGGATATTACGGCTATTCAAGAAATATACCTGATTTTTCAGAAATACCTGACTCCCACACACATAGATACACATATCCAAAAACGGGGTAACAGACTTACACAGCCAGATGCTATCCAAATGGATTCTGATAGACATGTGTCATAAATTCACAGTCGTTGGTAATAATCCTACCCTCTTCACAACGGAGGTTCAGTGCCGAAGGCTTGTCTGTGTAAAACATCCCAATCTGGTAGTCATATTTTTCTGAATCGGTTGCCAGTGGCATAAATTGCTGATAGACAAACTCTCCCTTCTGAAAATCTCCTGTAGACTGTTGAATAACACCTCCTGTCTCATTGAGGACACTGATATTCTCACCTAACCGGCCATAAATTGGTTTTTTTACAGTTTTTCCAACCATAGGTTTTGTGACAAATGTAGGGCAGAATAAGGCATTGGCAGGATATTTTTCGGTAATATAAGCCATAAATTGCTTGTTTTGCCACAGCATGGTATAGGGTGGATTGAGCACAATGGCTTCATTCAGGCAAATAATATCGGCCAGTAGCTTGCCCAGTTCTGGTTCTTCAAATACAATCCAGTCCCAGGGAAATAATTTGAGCCAGACATCTGCTTGTATATAGTTTCCATTGCCTTGTTCGAGGAAAATTCCTTCTTTTTCAGAAAAAATCACTTCTTCCAAAGGGGCATAGTAAGGGGTAAATCCGCTGCTATAGGCAATGTCAAGCAGTGTAGTGGTATTGACTACATCTTCTGGATGCCCGAGTGAGCTGCCTAGTATAGAAAAATCTGTGCTGACTTGGTGTTTGCGTTGCAGCAGACCCTTGATGTCTGTAAAACGGGCAGACAGGTGTTCTTTCAGGTAGTTATACTGGCGATAGCTGCCTGAGAGAAGTTGGGCCTGGGCCTGTTGCCAGAAGATCGTTTCTGGAATAGTGGTACAGGTATCGGCATTAAATTCAATAATTTTTCCCGGTTTGCCGTTCAGTGCATCGTTAATGTCAAACCGACCCAGCAGAAAGGGGTGGTTGGTGCGGGTATTCCACGCATGCACGATAGCTTCCTGAAAAAAAGCAGGAATGCCAAACCGGGAAAGTTGTTTTTGGGAGATAATCGTTTCGGTAGCTTCGGTAATCAGGTCAAATGCCTGCCGGGTTAGCCGTTCGAAATACGACACTTCTGCCGAAGTCAGGCATAAGACTTCTTCCGAAAAATAGTCTCCTTCTTCAAAAAAATAAGAAAGCTTAGGGGCTACGTCTTTTTTCTTTAATCGCCTGACATCCACAAACCGCTTATCCTCCAAACGATCTGAATGATTTTGCTCCGCCATATCCTCTGGATAATTTACCGGGGGTTTTGATTGTACGTGAAACAGACGTAGATGCCAACTGATTTTTGACTCCCATAGACTTGTCGTAGGCCGCAGGACTGCTATAATACGAACGGTCTGTATTGACATTGCCCATATTCATGAAAGCAGAGGCTGCCATGGTATGAGAGAACGTCCGCAGCAGGGCACCTGATAGATGGTGGCGACCATGATGAGGCTGATCCAATGCCAGCAAAGAAAGGGTATCTGTGGTTTTGTCCAGGTAATGAATAATAGCCTTGGAGTCTTTCTTATTCGGAATGGTTTCTTCGTTAATCACTCGGAATTCATCACCAGGTTCTATTTCATTCACTTCAGAAATGACACCTTTGGTAGATTGACTGACCTGCAACTCTTCCATGTCCTTAAAATGAGGAGCACCATTAGAAGAAGAACAGGCTTGCCAGAGAAGTGCCGAGGTAAGTCCAACCAGTACAAGTACAGCTTTTTTATTCGGAACTTTAAAAATTGTTCGGATATTTTTTTTCATATTTGCTCGCAGGAATATATCTGTAAATCAGGCAGTAACTGACTGTACAGATACTATACATGGACATAACTTTTTTTTAGTAAGAGGGACGTAATATCCCTTTTTTTCTGAAAGAAAAGAATTAAAAATGAGTTTATCAAGTCAGTATAAAAAAATATGAAAAAAAAAGTCCTTCTGATTTTCAGTGTATTTTTTGCAGGTTTATGTTCGATTGTCTACGAGCTATTAATTAGTACTACTGTATCCTATTTTTTGGGCGATAGTATCAAACAATTTTCGCTAACCATTGGTGTGTATCTGTTTTCGATGGGGGTAGGGGCGTATTTTTCAAAATTTGTCCACAAAGATATTCTCCGGTTTTTTATAGGTGTAGAATACCTGCTTGGCTTAGTGGGTGGACTAGCTGTGCCTATCCTGTATTTTCTCTTTGTCACTGTAGATCATACGACTTTGCAGTTTTTTTCCCTGGGGCTAGTGGGTATCATTGGCTTTCTGACAGGGATGGAGGTACCACTGCTAACGTTTGCCTTTTCTCAGAAAGATTTTAAGGAAGGACTCTCTACGATTCTATCTTTAGACTATGTAGGCGGATTGGTAGCCACACTTATTTTTCCATTTATTTTGCTGCCTGTACTAGGCCTATTCTATTCGTCCCTTGTTTTTGGATTGATCAATGTAGTGGTGGGACTTGTGCTGGCCGTATCATTGTCTGAAATTCCGGGTAGCTACAAATACTATGGCATGGGAATCAGTGTGGTTTTAGTGATACTTGTGCTCAATACTGGATGGTTTCTGAAGGTGTGGGACGAGAAAATTTTCAAAGACCCAATTACGGTCAATCTTCAGACACCTTACCAATGGATTGTCTTTACCCAGAAAGGAGAAGATACCCGGCTGTTTCTGAACCGGGTTATTCAGTTTTCTTCCCTAGATGAATACCGCTACCACGAATCCCTGATTCATACACCTGTCAGTACCCAGAAAGCTCCTAAAACGGTGTTGGTGTTGGGGGGAGGTGAAAATCTGGCTTCTCGGGAGTTACTCAAGCATGCATCAATCCAACAGATAGATGTAGTAGATATTGATTCGATGATGTTTCACCTGTCCCGGCATTATAAGGATCTGATTCGCCTCAACGCCAATGCTGCTAACCATCCGAAGGTACACCTGATTCAGCAAGATGCATTTGCCTATCTGTCACAGACCGACAAAACCTACGACCTGATCATTGCCGACCTGCCCGACCCATCTAATGAGGCCCTGGCTCGGCTGTATAGTCGTCAGTTTTTTATTCTGATCCGCAATGTGTTGAACAAAAATGGTTGTTTTGTTACCCAGGCAGGAGAAATTTACCTTTCCAATACAGTATATAGTTGTATTTTTAATACCATAAAGGATGTATTTCCGGTGGTTTCAACCTATCATGCCTATGTGCCCTCATTTGGCGACTGGGGCTTTGTGCTAGGTAGTAACCATGCCATGCATTTTGATACCCACACACTGCCTGCTAATCTGAAGTTTCTTACCGATACACAGTTTCAGTTTTCTTTTAATCTACCCAAAGATATATCTATCCGTAAAACCCATATCAATACCCTCAATAGTCCAGTAATATTGGATTATTATTTGTCTGACTGGGAAAAATGGAAAACAGATATAACGAGTACTTCGTATGAGTAAGGCTGGTTTCTGTGCATGCGTTTAATATTGAATACTGATGCGTCGTTGATGCTGGTCTTCACTTTTAAAGGGCAAGTGAATCTGTAGGGTTTTTTCTTCATACACAGCCTCAATGCGTTCAATATCCACAAAAGAGGGAAGTTTAAAGACCCATCGGAACAGCGGAATGGTAAACGAGTGATTGGAAGGTTTCTCCTGCTGAAACGAGTCAGGCAGAAACGAATGTATAATCAATTGGCTGCCTTGCACGACAATTTCAAACGATTCGGGTTGTATGCTTGGAGCCGTCAGGCGAATCTGCATTTCATTTTCTATTTGTTCCACCTGGGTATGTACCGGACTCACCCCACCATTAATGGTATTGAGCAAATCAATTTCATTGGTAAAACTTCTTAATATATTGTTTATGGTCTTCATTTCTGTTGTGAATAATTGATAGTTATAGGTTTGGTGTGTAGATAAACAAACAACATGCCAGCTACGACGGAATGTACACACAGGTTTGAAAACCAGTAAAAAAGCCTTTTTAGAATCAGCGTCCGCCAAATTGGCTGATTTGTGCACTTTTTTTGAGAGAAAATGCGTCAGTGTGGCAGGAGTAGCCGTAGATTTGTTGGTAAGTAGATGCTTGTGGTGGGTTTGTTGGCCTGTAACCTTGTATAGAGGAGACGCTTTTTATCCATAGTAGGAGATCAGACGGATTGTTTATTGTTTTATTATTTCTACAGCTTATTTTTGAAAAAGTTAGCTATATTTTTCCTTCATCTATTTGCAACTTTGGGGAAGTCTGCTGTATTTTGTGGCTGCATTACTGAATATATACCTATAACTCGCATATAAACAAAATGGATACCAAAAAGTTAGATGAAGCATTGATTGCCTTGGTAGAAAAACGAAATCAACTGAGTACCATGGACTATTCTGATTCACGTTATGATGACGTAGAGGAAGAACTGCATGATATGGAAGACGACTTTGTGGATAAGTATGGCGAATTTCTTGAAGCAGCCTTAGAAGAAGTACATGATGCACACGAAGTAGATTCGGATGTGTTGTTACCAATAGCTTACCTGGCACAAAAATATGAACAAGTAGGGCAGCATCCAGATGGCAGACCTGTGTATGAGGTGGATATACGCGAAGGGGTCTGGATCGAAACTGATAAGTATCCTGGAAAAGAGGCCCGTCTGGTACTGATTCCAAGCCCTACCCGTCTGGTGATGTGTGTGGGCAAACACCGCGAAGAAGTCTGGAATGCTGGGAAGAAATAAGCATGTATACATGGTTATGAGTTGTGAGTTGTGAGCACACATATGCAACTCATAATTCTTCGGATGGCCAGATAGGACTATTGTTTAGCCTTTTTGTCGAAGAATACACTAAATCAAAGTTAGTATTTGTATGAGTAAGGTCAATCCTAAAATAGATTTAGTATTTAAAAAACTATTTGGTTCTGAAGAGAATACAGATATTCTGTTGTCATTGCTGAATGCCATTTTGCCCGCACACCAGCAAATGAGACATCTTACCCTTAAAAATCCGTATAATGTTTCTGATTATGCAGAAGGTAAGCTAAGTATCCTTGATATTAAAGCCCAAGATGAGAAAGGCATTCGATATGACATTGAAATGCAGATCAAAGGGACAGGTTTCTATGGAAAACGAACCTTGTTTTACTGGGCAAAAATGTTCGGTTCTCAGCTAGAGTATGTAGCTCCCGAAAGTGAAGATCTCGATATGGACAGAGGCTATGCCGATTTGAAAAAATGCATAGTCATTAGTCTGATGGACTTTAGCTTCTTTGAAGATAAAAAATACCATCGGTATTTTACCCTCAAAGACGGAGATACAAACGAAGTACATAAGGACTTGGATTACCTGGATTTGTACTTTATTGAACTGAAAAAATTTAAAACAGAATTACAATTTGTGCATACAGCCTTAGAAAGATGGATTGTCTTTTTGAACAATGCACACCGCTATACCCAAGATAATTTGCCCAAAGAATTAGCTGAAATCAAGGAAATTCGCAATGCCAGTGCCAAGCTCGATATTATGTATCTGGACGAAAAAGAAAGGCAATATTACGAATCCCAACAAAAATTCTTACTAGATGAGAATACAAGATTGAAAGCTGCCATTGAAAAAGCAGAAACAGAAACAGAACAACGTAGGAATATCGAAATAGCTAAAAATCTTGCGATGTTAGGCTCTGATAATGAATTTATTATTCAAGCTACAGGCTTAACCATTGGGCAAGTGGAAGAGTTGCGTAAGCAAATGAATATATAAACTTACCCTTTTATCATCAGGCGAAAGCCGATGCCGTGCAGGTTGGCAATTTCTACCGTTGGATCGTGGTTGAGGTGTTTGCGTAACCGTGAAATAAACACGTCCAGGCTACGGCCTGAAAAATAATCGTCACTACCCCAAACCTGACGCAGAATTTCTTCTCGTTTCAGCGTCTTTCCTATATGCTGACAGAACAGCTTCAATACATCGGCCTCTTTCTGCGTCAATGACTGCGTATTTTCTTGATAGTGCAAGGTAAGATTTGGGTAATCAAATAGATACATTCCCAGTCGGTAGGTATGAACTATCGTGACAGGAGCTTTGCTGCGTCGGAGGAGGGCTTCGAGGCGTAGCGTCAATTCTTCGATATTAAACGGCTTGGTCAGGTAGTCGTCAGCTCCAAGACGGAAGCCTGCAATCTTGTCTTCCTTCATCGAACGGGCAGTGAGGAAGATAATGGGTATCTGCTCGTTGTTTTGCCGGATGTCATAGGCCAGGGAAAATCCATCTTTTTTAGGTAGCATCACGTCCAGAATACAGATATCTACCGGAGTTTCTTTGTACACATGCCAGCCTTTTTCTCCATCGTCGCAGAGTGTCACGGCAAAACCTTCCATTTCGAGGTTGTCTTTAATCACAAATCCAAGATTGATGTCGTCTTCGACCAGCAGAATATGGGCTTTGCTCACGTAGATACAGCGTTTGAGTGTGAATAATCGTTTACTACTTTGTTTTCGCGTACATTGGGCAGCCAGATATGAAATGTGCTTCCTACATCTGCCTTACTGTTGGCTTGGATAGTTCCTTGGTGTGCTTTGATAATCAGTGCTACATAATTCAAGCCCAGCCCAAACCCTTTGACATCGTGTACATTACCTGTAGGTACTCGGTAAAAACGGTCAAAAATACGTTTCAGGTGTTCTGTACTGATGCCTATGCCATTGTCGGTCAGTGTAATCCGAATCCCATTTTTTACATGGCTAGTCGTAAGTACCAGACACGGCGTACGCTGATTGTATTTAATGGCATTGTCGAGCAAATTATACAATACATTGGTAATGTGCAACTTGTCGCCCATAATCTGCGATTGACCAGCTTCCAGGTTTAATTGCAGCTGGCCTCCTTTTTCGGATAATGAAAGCTGAAAAGGCTCTGCTGCCTGCCTGATTATGTCGTGTATGTCTAGTTTTTCCTTGTGCAACCGAACCTCATCATTTTCCAGTGATGCCATCTGTAGCACCCGTTCTACCTGTCCTTTCAGCCGCATAGCCTCTTGCCCGATGATGGTGGCATAGCTGAGCAGCCGCTCAGGAGAATGGGTGATTGTAGGATTTTTCAATACTTCTGCCGAAATAGAGATGGTCGAAAGAGGCGTTTTAAACTCATGGGTCATATTGTTGATAAAGTCGTTCTGGATTTCAGAGAGCCGTTTCTGCCGAAAGATCACAAAAGATGTATAGGCAAAAAACGAAATAACAATTAGTAAAACCCCAGAAGAAAATATCCAGAAACGCATCTCACCAATCAACGCCAGGTCTTTGTTGACAAACCGAACACCAAAATAATAACTGTCGCCGCTTACTTTCGGAAATGCCTGCAAGGAAGCTTGGGTCTTGTTTTCTTCTTTTCCAAAAACAAAATAGTCGCCATAAACGGCCTCATTGTTGGCACAGTCATAAATAATGTATTGAAAATCAGCTCGAATATGTTTTTTTTCAAACTCATCTTTCAACAGGGTTTTCAGCAGGTATTCGTCAATGACATCGTTGACCATCACCACATAGTAGTTGGCTGACACTTGCCGGGCAGTGACTGAGGGCACAGGGGTATGCTGGTTGTAGGTCAGGATAGACCGGGATACATTGCTAAGGGCCATGCGTACATTGCGGTCAAATTCTGCCTCACGTACATAAAAAGCCTGGCGAAACCAGAATACCTGCACCACCACAATTCCAAAAATAGAAAGTGTAGCTAGGATCAGCACGAGTCGGAAGGTGCGTCTTTTCATACATAGATGAAAGAATAGTAGAAAATGGGTGGCAAGTGACTAGTTTTGTAACTTCAGCTTTGCCTGCCTCCGTTATAGAAAGAATCATATGCGATTAATGATGCAACAATTTTAGTTATTTAACCATTCCAATCAGTAGCCATTAACATTTTATTAACAATAATTAGAAACTCATTCATAGATATACCCAAAGTATATGTATATTTTTGTAAAGTTCAATTCAATATTCTCTTCTTAATTATCTATGCATATGAAAAAAATTATCTCTGCACTGTGTATCGCAGTAGCTATTTCTGGAGCCAGCTTTGCTCAGTCTACAACAACTAAAAAAGTTACCCAACCTACTGTAGGGGCTGCGAAAACACCTATATTTAAATGGGAAAAAACGACGCATGATTTTGGGACTATTCCTCAAGGAACACCTGTCACAGCCGAATTCAAGTTTACAAACACTGGCAAGGATGCCCTGATTATCACCAGTGCCCAAGGCTCTTGTGGATGTACTGTACCTGATTATTCCAAAGAACCCATTGCTCCTAACAAACCGGGCGTGGTTCGTGCTACTTTTAATGCGGCTAATCCAGGCGCGTTTACTAAAACAGTTACGATTACCTCCAACGCAGGTACTACACCTATCGTATTGACTATCAAAGGAGAAGTAAAACCAGCACCAGATCCTGTGGCTGCCCCTAAATAGTAACTTTTTCAGGCTAATTCCCTGAATCGAAAATGCTTCTATACTAGCCGTTGTGAATATTCACACGGCTAGTTTGTTTTTTATCTGATGCCAGATATTTTTGTAGGTAAGATGCTTTTATCTTAAGAGAATAAATTTTCAGACAAAGGTAAAAACTGGAATGAAGATTGTGGAAGATTTATAGCATACATTTTTTTTCTAATCTATTAAAAAGTGTATTTAATGGTTGATTGCATAACCCAATGGTAAATAAGTACTTATTGGGTTTTAATCTGTAATTTTAAGCTTTTTAATCTATTAGACAACCTATCCTTTTAATCCTGATTATTTGACTTGATGCTATGTATATACGTTTCGTTTACTTCCTGATTGTGAATTTTCTGTGTGGACATATAGCTTATGCCCAGCTCCCTTCTGTGCAGGAACAGTTGCAAACTGCTCAGCAAAAAGTGCAAAAAGGGCAATACCAAGAAGCCATCCAAACCTATGAAAACATACTAACAATCAACCCCCGCAATACTGAGGCCCTGGAAGGACGTGCCCTGGCCTTACTGAAAGCGGGTAATCTGCTCCTTGCCTTGCAGAGTGTCAATCAAAGTCTGTCATTAGATCCCAATAATTACAAAGCTTATACTTTGCGGGGCGTGATTTATAATGAGTTGGGCAATTTGCGGAGTGCCATGGGCGACTTTAACAAAGCTATTGCATTAGAGCCTACCTATGCGGAAGCTTTCTACTACAGAGGAGCCGTCCGGAATGCCGAAGGACAGTCCCGAGAAGCTATTCTGGATTTAGAACGAGCCATTGCCGCCAAACCAGACTTTGAACCTGCCTACCAAGACCTGATTCAGCTCTTACTGCAACGGGATGCAGAAAAGGCGGCCTCCTACTTGGAAAAAGCCATTGCCTTTAACCCTAAACGAAAAGACAACTATGCCACCCGTGGAATGATCCACTTACGCAAAAAAGAATATGCACAAGCAGATACTGACTTTTCGCAGGTACTAAGCATAGACTCTACAGATGCAGATGCCTACTTTCAACGAGCGATGGCCCGGAAGGTGCAAGAGTTGTGGGCTTCAGCCTTGAGAGACCTCAACAAGGCCATACAATATGACAAGAACCATGAACAAGCCTATTATCAGCGTGGTACCATTCATGCACAGCTAGATAGCTATAGTGAAGCAATGAAAGACTACCGTAAAGTGATACAGCTCAACCCCTACAACGCCAATGTGTATTATGACATGGGGGCTGCTTCTCTGAGTTTGCAGGACTATCGGGCTGCTGAATCCTATTTTTCTAGGGCTTTAGTGGCCAATTATGCAGATGCTGAAGCTTGGTATTACCGAGGTGTAGCCAACAGCCGACTGAAAGAAAGTAAACAAGCAGAAAATGATTTTTCAAAAGCCATTCAGGAAGGATTCGACCGCAACCATCCAGAAGTATACCGCGAACGGGCATTGGTACGCATGGAACTCTTCCGCTACCAAGATGCTATTGTTGACTGGGATCGGTTTCTGGAAAAAGAAGCTCAGCATGCGGTTGCCTATCAGTTTCGGGGCTTATGTTATTTTCAAATTTTTCAATATGCCAAAGCTATTGAATCCTATACAGAAGCCCTAGAAATCAAGCCCGATTATGTGCAGGCATTGTTTAACCGGGCTGCTGCCAAAGCCAATCTCAAAGATTATACGGGTGCCATTGAAGACTATAGCCGAGTGTTAGAACTAGATCCACAGTCGGCCGTAACTTACTATAACCGTGGACGGGTTAGAGTAGCTGCGGGCCATTCGAATGAAGGATGTGCCGATATTCGCAAAGCTATTGAGCTGAACTATAAACCTGATGAACGAGAACGAAAAAAACTAAACTGTGGTGCCTGAAATGAGCAAAGCTACTCATAGTTGTAGGTAGAAGTGTAAAGAATGATTTTTACAGGTTGCAAGTGTTTGACCATCAGGCTGATGGTGTAAAATGGAGACTTGCCATCTCTGCTTGCCAGACAGTTTATATACAAAGAATCGGTTTTTGTGTGAGTAAGATGAAAAAGTAATATTTGTATATGGGAGTAAATATATTATTTATAATAAAATCAAGCTTTTTTATCTTGTTGTTCTGTGTAAATAAATTTTTTTATCTTTTTTAGTTACCTATTTGCTTATATTCTAACTAAAGAAATACTACGAAGTATCCATTCTATTTGCTTCTGATAAAACTTTATTGCTTTTTTGCTATCTATCTGAATGACAGTATTTTAATTAAGAAGCAGTAGTGTTTTAGCTTACTTATCTGTGTTTTGTATGAACATTCGTCAAATCAAGGAAACATGCCTGTATGTGAGTGATTTAGACCGTGCAGAGTACTTTTATCATAATCTGCTTGGATTTCCTACTGTAGGGAGGGTAGAAGGGAGGCATGTTTTCTTCAAAGCAGGTAGTTCTATGCTTCTCTGTTTCATTGCCGAGCAAACCAAAATAGACACACAATTGCCTCCACATTATGGATATGGACAACAACATATCGCATTTGAAATTTCCCCAGAGGAATATGGAGGATGGAAAAAGGATATTCTGGGCAAAGGAGTTACGATTATACACGAACAGAAGTGGAAAGAAGGATTGTATTCTTTTTATTTTCATGATATGGATGGACACCTACTCGAAATCATACCCACAGGTATATGGGAGTAAAACAAATGAGTAAATGAACTCTGTAGTTAGCAGGGAGTCTTTTTATTTACTAATTTACTCACTTGCTCATTTACTCATTTAAAACGATGGAAGCTATCAGTGTATTTGATATTTTTAAGATAGGGATTGGGCCTTCTAGTTCGCATACACTAGGACCCTGGCGGGCCGCTCAACGGTTTGTTGCAGAACTCAAAGAAGCCGCCTGTCTGGCGAATGTGATTCAGATAGATGTGTTTCTCTATGGCTCACTGGCCAAGACTGGCATAGGCCATGGAACAGACCTAGCCGTAGTACTAGGCCTACAAGGCTGTGACCCAGTTACTATTGCAGAGTCTGAAGTGCCTCGTTTGGTGAAACACACCCAGGATACATCCACACTGCCCCTGTCTGAAGCTCATACCATTCCCTTTTTCTGGAAAGAAAACATCCATTTTCTGTATAAAGAGGCCTTGTCATTCCATCCAAATGGCATACGACTAGAGGCGACCCTTGCTGATGGCTCATGCATACAGTCTACCTATTATTCTATTGGGGGTGGGTTTGTCGTCAAAGAAAACGAGGAAGTTATTCGGGACTCTGTTGCCTTGCCATATCCGATTCAAACAGGAACAGACCTAGAGAGATACTGGACAGATACACGAAAATGCATTTCTGACCTAGTACTGGAAAACGAAAAGACGTGGCGTACACCTGAACAGATCCGAAAGGGACTATTAAACATCTACCACGTCATGCTGGCCTGTACCTATGCGGGTTGTCATACTGAAGGCTATTTACCGGGTGGTCTGAATGTGATTCGCCGAGCTGCAGCTATCAATCAAAAACTATTGGCTGAGCATACCTACCATAATGCCAGTGAATGGATCGAAGCCGTTCGCCGAACACCTGCCCAGTTTGAAAGCGTAACCAAATGGATTAGCTGCTTTGCTTTGGCCGTCAATGAAGTAAATGCGTCGCTGGGACGGGTGGTGACAGCTCCTACCAATGGGGCTGCAGGCGTTATTCCGGCAGTGTTATTGTATTATGTGTGTTTTTGCAAGCAGGCCAGTGAAGACAAAATTGTTCGGTTTCTGCTGGTTGCAGGTCAGATTGGAAGTATTTTCAAGCAGGGAGCTACACTGTCGGCGGCTATGGGAGGTTGCCAGGCTGAAATCGGCGTGTCATCAGCGATGGCTGCTGCCGCTCTGACCGAATGCCTAGGTGGCACACCTGCACAGGTATTGATGGCTGCCGAAATAGCCATGGAACATCACCTGGGTCTTACCTGTGATCCAGTGAAGGGACTGGTGCAAGTGCCTTGTATTGAACGTAATACCATGGGAGCCATGAAAGCTATTACTGCCTGTACCATTGCCCTGGAAAGCAATCCTGCCTTAGCCAAAGTTTCGTTGGACAATGTGGTCAGTACCATGTGGCAGACGGCTCTGGATATGAATGACAAGTACAAAGAAACTTCCGAAGGAGGACTGGCCATGTCTGTAAACTTGGCTGAATGCTAAAAATTATTTTATGGGCTACAAAGAGTCTTTTTGAGCTACATTTTTTCCTATTGACAGAGGCGTAGCCAGCGGCTACATCTCTGTCAATAAACTCGTTTCACTTCAAAATACACCTTTTCTCTTCCGTAGAATTAATTTAGACAGCGTCTAAAAAAAGGTTTTATATCTTTTTTTTTAAAAAATATTCTAACTTTAGATAATTAGCTACAGAAAAAACACTATCGGTTTGAAGGATGCTACTGGCAGAAAATCACGGTTTTGTACTATTTAAGTATAAACTAAGCCTGAGTACGTCAAGTTTTTATAGATAGACCATTTTTGGCATATTGTTCGTATGTACTTTTTTGATAGATATTGGCTATCAAATGGGGGCTGTCAGGAGCGGAAACTGATGAGTATGTCTCATTTGCTACAGATTCTGAAGCTATCCAGCCTAATATCTTATTCAGGTTCCTGATACATGTATTTTATAAGTTGTATCCTGTAATGAAACAATTGTAAAATAATAATAAAATTGAGTAATGCTAAATATTAAGTAGCTCTGCATGGCAATAGATACATTTTTTGTATGTTATTTTGCAGTATTGTTTTATGTTTTTTATCTAACATCATCTAATCTGTAAAATTAATTATGATCCATCACGCTACCAATTATGAAAAAACCGGTGTGTCATTGCTAGATGCCGGTAAAGCCATGATTATGTTGCATGGTCGAGGAACTGCTGCTTCGAGTATTTTGAATCTATCCTCGTACTTCAAACATTCAGATATGGCTTTTATGGCACCACAGGCAACGAACAATACCTGGTATCCGAATTCTTTCCTGGCACCTCTCGAGGAGAATGAGCCAGATTTGTCGTCTGCCCTGAATGTAGTAGAACGAATGATGAATCAGATACTTGCCAATGGAATTCCAGAGGAAAACATTTATTTGTTTGGATTTTCGCAGGGAGCCTGTCTGGCTTTGGAGTATGCTGCCCGTAATCCCAGGCATTATGGAGGTGTATTTGGTTTAAGTGGCGGACTAATTGGGCCGATAGGCATGTCTCGAAATTATGAAGGATCATTTGATGGAACACCCGTATTTCTGGGCTGTAGCGATGTTGATTCTCATATTCCCAAAGAACGGGTAGTGGAAACTGCTGCTGTCTTTGAGAAAATGAATGCCAGTGTGTCTACTCGTTTGTACCCCAATATGCCACATACGATTATTGAAGATGAGTTGTACATTGTCAATCGTATTCTGGCTACGTCCAAAGCTACAGTATAGGTTCGGATGTACTTTTAGATATAGGTTTTATTTTTTGAGTACCTATAGTGCATAATCTTCCGTAGATGATAAGCATTTCTACAATTTCTGGATAAAAGAGGATTGAAAGGGTATAAGTATCGAAGTCCGGAATTTTTGTATTTTTTTGAGGGAAGGAACTGAAACCTTCAAAAAAAAGTATTATAGCCAGAGACAACTATCTTACAAACTGAAATCTACCACCTTTCTACATATACCCTGCTAATCAGAGGTATATATCTTACATTCAATGAATCTGACTATTATTTCTGCTAGTACCCGCATCGGAAGACAGTCGCACCGGGTAGCTTTGGGTTTGGAAAAATATTTCCAACGATTAGATAACCTCACTATTCAGGTGGTTGATTTGCTAGAATACCAGCTCCCAATGTTTGAAGAAGTATCCATCCGACATCCAGATCCCACACCTGCCATGGTAGAGCTAGGCTCTATTCTAAACCGTACGGATGCTTTTCTGTTTGTCACGCCTGAATACAATGGTACGTATACGCCAGCCTTGAAAAACATGGTGGACTCATACAACAAAACGGAATTTTCACGAAAACCTATTGGTATTGTTACCGTTACAACGGGTGGCATGGGTGGCATACGAGCTGCCATGCAGATGCAGCAGCTTATTCCAGCTTTGTTTGCATTTACAGTACCTCAGATGCTGCTGGTGCCCTTTCTAACCCAGAAATTTGACGAATCTGGTACGTTGCTGGATGAAAATTTCAACAAAAATCTAGATGCATTTTCCAAAGAATTTCTCTGGCTGGCAGAAGCCGTCTATGACAAGAAGAAAAAAGAATCAGTGCTTGCCTAACGAGTTATTTAGATAGAAAAAGGATTTTCTGTTTTAAAGCCTATGTTTGTATCGTCTTTGGCTAATCGGCCTGTTCAGTCGGCTGGCTAGCCAAAGATTTTCTAGCCTTGTACAAAACGAATCTGCTGACACCAACGCCAGTAATGGCTTTCTGGTTGCTAAAACATTTTCCCTCAAAAAAGGTTTTTCTATCAAACTGTTTTTCCTTCCTTCTCCTTTACTTGTATGGACACAGACAAAGAATATACCAATGGTGAGATTACCATCGTCTGGAAACCCGATATGTGCCAGCATTCGGCTCTTTGCTGGAAAGGGCTAGTGGATGTATTTGATCCTCGCAAACGCCCGTGGATCAATATGCAGGGAGCTGATAATGAATCTATTATTCGTCAGGTAGGTACTTGTCCGTCTGGGGCATTGTCGTATTATCTAAACAGTGAAGGACCTGCCAAAGCTGCATCAGGTACATTGCTGGTCGAAGTTGCTACTAACGGACCGCTACTGGTACACGGCTCACTGACGGTTCGGGATGCCGCAGGAAATGAAGTGTCAAAAGAAAAAGTTACCGCTTTTTGCCGCTGTGGTGCGTCACAAAATAAACCTTATTGTGATGGTTCACATAAGAAAATAAACTTTACAGGCTAGTATCCTGGAATGTCTACCGTTGTTCCCACTTTCTTCTATTCAAATCCGACTCATATTCGCCCACACCGTTCCAGACAAACGCCGTTGAATCGCATTCCAAGTCAATCGTTCGGTTTGGGAACACCTGGGCGAATGTGAGTCGCCCCTACATGTGATCAATAATAGGTGTATATGTAGTCTGACTATCAGGTGTTGAACACTGGTCTTATCTATAAATCACGTTAACCTAAACAGCTTCTGAGCCTGTTTGTGAGCAAGTCACTTTTCCGCCCAGAGATCGGATCTACCTGTGTCTACTTATTTGATTGTGAAAAAGCCATTGGTTGGTATAATAGATTTTTTTGGTTTTTTTAATATATAATAATTTAAAGAAAATATTATTTTATTTGCATTATATGTTAAATAAAATAATATTTGATCTTGATTTTGTTTAATAATTGTGTGATTAAATATGTCTCATATATAGGCTTGATACCAAACAGAATTTCTTATAAGAGACTATTTGGCTACACAAACATCTTTTCACTCTCCAAATTTTTACTCTATATGAAGAATAATTGTACACTTCTGTTTTATGGTGTTTTATTGATCCTGACAAGTTCTATAACTGTTGTGGGTCAGACCATTAGTGCCGATGGCAAAACAGCCACTTATACCCAGAACAAAACGATTGGCTCCAAATTTCGGGTGCCTGATAGTTGGGAACGCATTGTGATCAATGCAGGTGTAACTGTAACAGGTAGTTTTTATTCTGATGGCCGTTCGGCTCCACTGACAATTGAAGGAGTTAATCGGCAGACTTCTATTCTGAAAGGAACCGGCAATTTTCAGTCAGCTGGTACGCAGGAGTCACGTACTCATTCAGGCATACGGATTGAAGCTGGGGTAAATGTAACAGTCAAAAACCTGACCAGTCTGAATCCAGACAAGTTTCATACTTCTTGTTTTGGAAAGATTGAAGTGATTAACTGTGACCTGATTGATAACCGTGGTCAGCATACAACAGATGGCGTACATGGGGGTGTCAAGTCAGGTTCTATTATTCGTGGATGCTATATTAATACACATGACGATGCTATGTATTACTCCGAATGTGGACTGATTGAGAACACAACCATTGTACATAATAAAAATGGAGCTCCGTTTCAGGGTGGCTGGGGCGTAACGCCTGGTACGGGCTGGGTATGTGTGATTCGTGACTGCAAAGTAATTGATGCCAGTTCAGAAACAGGCGGAGCCGCTAATAATAATGGCTACAACCAAGGCGTGGTATCGTGGGCGGGTAAATCCAGTGCATTTGCCAGTCTGACGGTTCGGTTTGAGGGTACATTTACGCGTCAGGTCAGAAGTGGAGCTAAACGTTCGCCGATGTATCAGTTGGGAAGAAGAGAAAGTGAGCTGAACAATGCCGAACTGAAGTCTAACCTGTGTACCAATGCCCAGAATACACTTCTGAAGCCATCGGGTGGTAGTGCCACCTTGAATACCAGTGGTTGTAGTGTCACTGCATCTGGAAGAGAAGCTGGAAATGTTCTGGCAGGTGATGTGATCGAAACATATACTTTTGACAAAAACGGCAACTTGTTAGGCATGAGCACCGAAACGTTAGCTGTGATACAAGTACGTCCCAATCCGGCCAGTGAGGTAGTTTCGATCGAAAATCTGAAAACTGGCAGCCAAGTAGTGGTCTATGACATGCAGGGAAGAATGCATATGCAGCAGAAGGTGTCTCAAAACAACCTGAACCTAAACGTATCTCGCTTCAATAAAGGCTTGTATTTGGTGGTGATTTCTAATGGAACAAGCACAGAAAAACACAAACTGGTTGTGCAGTAAGCATAACGGGATTTTCGGATTAGACATATCCTTGTAGGCGTTTGCCTCATATGAACGTTTAGGCAAATACGCATGGATTGTGGGTGGTCAAGGAAGGCTTCGCTCAAGGTGAAGTCTTCCTTTTATGTTTGGTAGGTTTCTGTCAGTTGGTGATCTGGCGAATGTGAGTCACCACCTACTTTTGTTTCATCAGTTACTGAAAGGTAGAAATAATTTCATTCAGCTGCTTTTTTCAGGTCGGTGGCGTATTGTTTAAAGTTTTCTGTAAAATCAGGTAAGGAGCCTTGAATGAGGGGTAACATGAGCCCAGTGAACACTTCTTTCATCAGAAAATCGGTAGATCCATCGGGTTGCGGACTCAGTGAAAAGGTGCGTTTTCCGCCAAAGATCAAAGCCAAGCCACTTTCCCATACCAGTGTAGTGGGTGTAAGTTCACGTACAGTCAGTTTGAATGTTCGTTTGGGGTCTAAGGTAGAGATAAGTTCTACTTTTTCGCCTAGCTTGATGAGTCCTTTGATGGAGACGATGGTAGAATTCCATTGGGTATAGGTATCGACTTGAGTGAGTAAGGCCATTATTTTGTCTGCAGAAGCCTGTATACGTGCCGATATGGCTGTTTCTCTGTGAAACATACGGTTAGTAGTAGTAGCTTGGATGGTTGTCATGGATGTAAAAAGACGGGGTTGAATGGGTAATTATTCGGTGCAATCAGGCAATAAAATGGCTATTTTTTCTCATCAAATGGTGGGGTTAGGTGTGTGTCTTCGTTTGTAGCTGCTCGTTCAGAGAGTAGCTTCCAATGCCTCTGGAACTAGCTTGTTTTCGGTCAGAATCTGGGTGAGTTCTTCTGTTGATTTGGTGCGAAACCGGTTCAAGAACCGTTCAATTTCTTCTCTGTGTTGCTCCGCAGTTTCTATTTCTTTGGGTGTAATCAGACTTAGCAGGTAGTAGTTGGCTCGTTTGTAGTTGAGGGCATAGGTAAGCAACACCAATGCTAAGGAAAGCAGATTACAGGAAATTTTCAATACACCTATGATCAAAGAAACCATCTCCTGGTTGGGTAGAAAATAGATAAAGCCACATAAACCCAGCAGCAGCGTAAACAGAAGAATATACTTATAGAAGGCACGAAAAAAGAAATACGAAACCATACATAAGCTCACCGCTGCAAACGCCCCATAATGACCTGGCTCTAGTAGGTAATAATAGTCGGCTGATAGAAGAGAAGGGTTGACAATCGTATACAGACTACACCCAGTCAGTATCAGCGTTGGCAGGAGTTGTTTGTATCCAAAAATGGGTGATTTCATAGATAGATAGGTGAAATACATTTCAGATAAGACTATTCAAGGTTATTTCTGAGCTCATTCCTGATTTGCATCAGAATTTTACCCAGTTTATTCAATCCTTTTCCATCGCCGCCATCTCCCCAATATTCGTCATTTTCGGTATGTTCTACAAGGTTTTTTGTACCAGTCGCCAACAATAATTCTGTGAGTTCGACATGCTGGGTAAACTTGGCTTTGACGGCTTCGTACATGATACTGTCCTTGACTGAATCCCAGTTGCGGCGTAACTTTACAGTACGACTGCGGCCTAGCTCTGCGGCTTTCATGGGACTGGCGACTTTGCGGATCTTATCTTCATAGGGAGTACCCGAAAATTTCTGTGCCTGAAAATAGTGTTCAGAGGTAGGCCAGATTTTTCCTTTGAGACGGATCGGATACAGGGCAAAGTTGGATAACTCCCCATAGGGTTCGCTGACACTGTAGAAATGAATGCTGTTTTCCATGGAGAGGATAGATTTTAGCATTATATAAGGTTATCTGATCGCTATTGTGGAGGCTAGTTTTCTGGCTCCGTAGCGTTTTTTTGCTGCCGCCATTCCTTCAAACTAAGGCAGGTATCAGTTGTGGCATCGTAATACAGGATGTGCATGACATCGGGATAAACATGAAAAATTGCATGGGTAATCAGATTTGTAGCTGTCTCTTCGCCTGTATGCACGATATAAAAAGGGGTTTCTGGTGTAGGAGATTGCGTAATCCATAGCCTCAGATGTCTGTTTTCATGTGTGGTTGTGGTTATATAGGAAGCTTTCTCTTTGATTTCGGGCAAAGCTAAAATGGCATTGATGATTTTTTGTTCTTCTGCCTGTGGTGTTGAAATCGTAGAATCAGGTTCTTTGGAAAAGGGATTTTCTAGCGAAACGATAATGAAATCTGTAGACTGTCTGTTGATGCAGCTACATAGAAAGACGCACAAAAGGATGAGATAGCAACGCATTTGTCTAAAACGGGATTAGTCAGCAATATACAAATACCACAACACCCATAAAAAGACTGGAAAAAGTTTTTATTTCTGGTCTTGGTATGGGTGTTGTGGGGGTATAAGCTCATATCTACCTGTCTGACAGGTGTTTAACTTCTGCGTCTTTCGAGTAGGATCATCATCATCAGACTCAGGATGATGCGTTCTTCTTCACCTTTTTCAAAGTCGACCAGTTTGGATACTTCAAATTTGCGTCCGAAGAAGGACGGTTCTTTTTTGAGGCGTGCTACTATAGTGCCATCCGGACGAACTACTTTGTAAGAGGGATTGAAAAAATAGCCTGTCAGTATACCTGCTATGGGAATCTCACTTAGAATGGCATCCGCTACTTTTACCCAGCCGTTTTCTTCCTGAATAACCAGATCTGGTTGCTGATTTTCATCAAAGATTTCATAGTGAGCTTTCCACAGAGATGCCCATCCTTTACGGGCTACCCGACCCACTTCTATACCTGTGCTGTTGGTAAAGGTGTAGGCTGCTGAAAAATCAATCCACTTATTAGCTTTGATAGTATATTTTAACTCAGACTTGGTTTCGTTCGAGAAAACTTGAATTTCTTCAATAAACTTGAACATTTTTTGTTTGACATAGGCCAGTGTTTGTCCATTTACATCTTGTGTAATAAAATCATTGGACAGTGTTGAAATTTTGAATGTCAGACTAAGAGGAAACTGAATACTATTCATGGAGCATAGATTAAAAAGATGAAGCAGCAATGATACATTTTTTATTTCAATCAGGGCATATTCATAAAAAATTTATTTGGTCAAAGCAGAGGATAAATTTAAAAACAGTCCGTCATTGCTTGGCAAGCTCGCAATGACGTGAATAAATACCCTAGGACTTACGCAAACTACTCTACTTCAAGCCCTAAAGGGGCAACATACACAGGTTCACAGGTATAGCCCTGTGAACCTGTGTATGTTGCGTAAGTCCTATACCCTATATTTTGGCTGTGTTTCAAAATGTATGATAGATTTTCAGTCTGACTATCAGTAGCTTATGTGTGTAATTATTTTTTTGTCTTCCCGCAGGGATCTTCGCGCAAATACAGCGGCCGTCGTCTGTGTGCGA
>JACCDR010698671.1_pt1 | contig 45979 bp, 54 predicted proteins | sample 7446431 | NCBI WGS metagenome assembly JACCDR01 (sample SAMN15323443, study PRJNA562643) | freshwater metagenome | isolation source: river surface water | place: USA:Blue River Watershed | collected 2017-08-17 | reverse complement strand
TGTGCCGTTTCCTATATCGAACTTAACTTCCAGCGAGCCTTCGAGAAAGACCCAGACATCACCGCGGCCATCGACGACATGACGAACCAGATAGCGCAGATAGAATCTCGACTAGCAGACGCGGTCGATGGGCTTATTCAAGAGGGCAGCGCCGAATACGAAGAGATGAAGATTGCGCTGCAGAATCTTCAGGAGCAGCAAGAGATTCTCGTCAGAGAAGGCGTTGTTTATGATTTCCCGCGCAGTACAGAGATAATTCCGCATCGTGCGTGTCGCCAGCTCAGAGGGTTCATAGGGGCTGACTATGTGACCCGCGAATTCCACATGACTGCAGAAGAGATACAGAAGGTCTACGGCGTTGACGTTCGTAACCACTACACTCCGCACAACGGGCCGAAACAGGTCGATGTGCTGGGCGGGGGCAATGGCTCCAACGATGGCCGCTCGGCAACAGGGGGCGGTACGGCAGGCCGCATTGAGGCCACGGGTAAGGCTTGCGTGTGGCGTGTGCAGGACAAGGTTAATAGGCAGGTGTTCACTATCGTCGAGGGGTACCCGGATTTTGTGAAAGCGCCCGCACCGCATCCGTTGCAGGTCGAGGGTTTTTGGACCATATTCCCCCTGACTTTCAACGACATTGAGGACGAGAGGGAGATATTCCCGCTATCAGACGTGGAGTATCTCACTCACCCGCAGCGTGAGTTTAATAACGTGCGCCAGGGGCTGAGAGAACACAGGAGAGCCAACCGGCCTAAATATCTTGTTCGTGCGGGGGCTCTTGAGCAGCGCGAGAAGGACAATCTCCAATCCCACGAGGCTTCCGCTGTCATCGAGATTAAGGGCATGGACAGCGATACGCCACTTGAGGGCCTGATCTCCGGGTTCAGAAGCATCCCTATCGACCCGTCCTTGTATGAGACCCGCAGTATCTTGAACGACGTGATGTATGGGGTGGGGGCACAAGACGCCAATCTCGGCCCGACATCGGGGGCAACTGCCACGGAGTCTTCTATATCCGAGCAGTCGCGCATGTCGACAATCGCCAGCAACGTCGATGACCTCGACGAGCATCTTTCCGACATTGCACGCGCAACGGGGCAGGTGATGCTCGCGGAGCTATCGGCCGATACAGTCAAGGAGATTGTAGGCCCGGGCGCAGTATGGCCAGAGCTCGACCGTGAGCAGATAGCCAAAGAGCTTATGCTTGACATCAAGGCGGGCTCATCGGGCCGCCCGAATAAAGCGGCGGAACTGGCCAATATGGAGCGCGGCATGCCTTATCTGCTGCAGATAGGGGGAGTGAACCCTACCGTCCTTGCCAATCGTTATGCTGACCTTCTCGACCTAGACACAGAGGAGCTCATCGTCGAGGGCGTACCTTCAATCGTGGCAATGAACGCAATGGCGTCTAAAGAGGCGGCAGGCGGCCAGTTGCAACCTGGCACCGGCGACCCAGAGACAGACCCTTCCCAGCAAGGTGCAGAGGGCGCGGACAACGCCGCCGCGCCAGGGGAGAGTATGAATGAGAATGAGGGCGGGCCGCAACCAGGCTACCCCGCACCGCAGGTGATTAATTATGATGCTACAGGGCGGAGGGGTTTATGAAAATAGCAAAGCTGCAGAACGGCCAGGAGCTCTTCTTCGATGATGAAACGCCAGACGAACTGATAGACTTTATGGTGCGTAGCCACATCGAAAGCACTAAGCCGGTCACTGCTGCGGATGTGCGGCAGGTGAAGGAAGTGCTTGCCCAGATGGCGCAGGCTCAGGAGATAAGTGTGGAGGTGCAAGCGCAGGCAGTCAAGGCAGAAGATCTCGCAGCTTATACCCAGGCTAATATGCAGGCAATGGCTGATCTCGCGTCTAAAGTCGAGGCATTGGCGCAGGTGGTATCTTCAGTCGGGGCGAAATTATATGAAGCGCTCACCGCAGATAGCCGCATAATTAACGATCAGGCGGGCATGCCAGTGGTGATGAAGCGAGTGATTAAAGGGTACTAGACATGACCGATTCAGTATTTCCGGGGGATTTTGATGACCTGACCTTGCCGTTAGATCCGGGTGAGGGCCTGTATGTGTGGCAAGACGGCACTATCCGCGACGGAGTCGGCCAGGACGCCAGTATTGTCGTGGAGGCCAACCCCGCACTGATACATGAGAATCAGCACGCCCTCGCATTCAACGCCATAGCCGCTTTGCAGGCCAAGGTTGGGGTTGACGACAGTGAAGACCCTGACAGTCTCGATTACAAGGTGGCAAGGAAACAAAACATTGTTCCGGGGTTAGACGAGCTGGGCCCGCCTAATAGCTTTCCGACCGTCAACGCCGAGGGCGACGGAGTGGAGTATGTCCACGGCACGAACCAGAGCTTGCAGACGGTCGATCCTGTTGAGTTTGCAAGCGTCACGGGCGGCAATCTGACCGAGGGGCGCGTACTGCATGCCGGTGCCGACGGGATCATAGACGACGATTCTAACCACGTTTGGGACGACACGAACAAGCGCGTAGGCGTTCAGGTTTCCACACCCAAGGCTACGCACCATGCAGCAGCAGCAGTTGGCACTACCATTGCAGACGTGACCACGGGCAGCATATCGCTCGTTACCGAGACATTACCCTCTGCGCCTACAGGCAGTGTCACAGCTATTGCCATGCCGTCAGCGGGTAGCAGCGGGACGGCCTCTTACACTAACGGGGGTGCGGGCAGCGCCTTCTCGGCCAATGGAACCAGCCGCAAATTTCGCGTTTATCCTTGCCTACTTGTCGCAGCCCTCGGCATCTATTACCGCTCTCAGAGTTATGAGGAGCTTGATGCCGGAATGGACGCAAACGACAGCCAATCATATGACGTGGCAATAAACGCCACGTCCGTTGCAATAGCGGGCGAATCGGTTTACTATTTCATTGAATACGAAGAGAACGGCAGCGGTAGCTGGTCAGCCGTAGGGTTATTCCCGTCCGCTAGCACGACACTTACTAGCCTTAGCGGGAGTGACAGCACAACCCCGTGGCCGACCTTCTACACGCACGCAACGACCCCTCCTCCCGATGCTCCGACATCCTTTGACTCCGCGACACAGGTATATGACGGTTCGATGTCGTATTACTACGCGAGCGGGCAGAACATCCAATACGAAATCGACCAGTACAAAAACATCGGCGGAACAAACTATGTTTCTGGCTCGCCTGTTACCTACAGCTTCACCGATGACAGTTCTGGCAACTATTACTCTGTCGACCTGGCGTGGACGCTGGGCGGGAGCAACTATGACGGCGTGATTCTTCGCAAATCGACCGACGGCGGCACCACTTGGGCATATCAGAACATCGGTAACGCCAGTAGCTATAGCGACTACAACTTCAGCGATGACGGCTCTGGCACGATGTGGGGAAACACTTACAGCGGCGGATCTAGTACCAGTTTTGACTTTTATCCTTATGCTACTGCTCCCGCTCCCGGAGGGGCGACCATATTCAGCCCAGCGGGGGCTCTCTACGGCGCAACAATTTCGGATAGCAACTATTATATCCTAAAGCATACGTTTAGCGGTGCAACCTCGGGAAAGGTGGTGGATGAGGCATTAGGGTATGGCAACCTATTCTCTGGTGGCGTTCTCTATGATGCTGGTTATACGTCATGGGGGTACGGTCCAAGCACTTCCCCAAGCAGTTATGGCTTCACAGGTACAAACCAAAACCGTGAATACGAGGTTTATGCAGAAAGCCTGTCATTGGGTATTTTCAGCCAGACTCCCCTAGTCCTATCTACAACAGCAGGCAGTGGTTCTAAGTATGTAAGCATCACGGTCTCTTACCCCTCGGGGCAGAACCGTATCAAAATACGCCGAAGAATAAATGGCGGGGCGTGGAGCGGCAGCAAGACAATTACAAGCCCAACCACCACAGTAACGGACGACGCAACTGATACTTCATGGTCAGGCAACACCACCGTAACGCCAAATGCTGTCGTGGGCACAGCAGGACGTTACGACCGGGATAGCACCGCTGTGACCAATCAGCCAATTCTGGCCGTTGTAGCCACTGGAAGCGGCACACGCTACCCCAAAATATCTTTTGGTGTTGCCGATAATTCGGCAAGCGACGCAAGCTACCAAGCGCATATTCATGCCGAGAGTAGCACAGGGCACATGACTATAACCACGAATCGACTTAATGTGGGGTCTTCGTTAGGTGCAACTCCGGCGGTACTGCTTGGTGACTCCAACGTAATCAACAATGCTAACTCGTCTTCGAGCCATTTTCAGGTAAAGGGGTCAAACGACTCTTACCTTATTAATACGCGTTCTGACCAAGATACTTTAGGTTTAGGGCAACAATTGGGCACAGACGAATCGGCCACAGTGGTTATACAGCCAGCACGCTCCTCCGACACTTCGCTTGTGTTCAAAGGTCACTCCTCGATGACCGACTCATCAAACGTAATTCGCATACAGGATAGCGGTGGGTCTTATAAGGGCGAAATAACTCAGGCAGGCTGGTGGCGCGGTGGCACGGGTGCGTCGGCCAATCCGTCATTGTCCTGCCGTTCAGATACAAACACAGGTAATTACTTCCCCTCATCAGACGTTATGGGTACTGTTTGCGGTGGCGTGGAGCAGCAGCGCTCTACTACCGCGGGGAACCTTGTGCGTGTAGGCACGGCCCCTGGCGCTTTTGCCAAGATAGGCGGCACGATAAACGTCAACACCTCCGCCGTTGGCAATGTGGGCACTGGCGAAGACAACCTGATTAGCTACACCTTGCCCGCCAACGCCCTTACTACCAATGGCGACCGCTTGATTATACGGGCCTCAGGCACGTTTGCGGCGAACGCAAACAATAAGAGGGTAAAGCTGTATTTCGGGACGCAAGTTCTTTTTGACACTACAGCGCTCGCTTTCAACAGCGGCGATTGGTGCCTAGAGGCGGAGGTCATCCGCACCGGTGCAACCACGCAGAAAGCCTGGGCGCGTTGGATTTCGAGCAACACCACACTTGGCGTAAGTATGGATTACACCACGCCAGCCATGACGCTTACAAACAGTCAGGCCATAAAGTGCACAGGTGAAGCCACAAGCAACAATGACATCGTGCAAGAAACATTCTCTATCGAATACAAACCAGCATAAGGAAAAGATATGGCGCTTCTCAAAACACTACAGATTCGCGGGTATGACGTAAGCTACTGGCACATCGCTGAGCTTACATACTCTAAGCGTGATAACATTACACGGGCCACATTGCGCGGGTATGGTAGCAAAGCCATGCGTGAAGACTCGATCGAAAACTACTTCCCCGAATCGTCCCTCACATATGTGTTAGATGGCCGCCTAAACGAGGGCGAGATCTATGCAGCCCTTAAACTCCCGATGATGCGGCGCACTATCACATCTCCGGCGGTTGCGGAAGAACGCAGCATGGCAGGCGAAATCCTTGTAGAGGCCAAGCCGGAGGAATATTTCGACGAGGACATTAACGTGTTGACCGACGCGGTGGACGACATCTAAGGGCAGAGTATGGCGCTTGCGTATTACAATGGTGCAAGGTACTACAATGTAGGGTACTATAACGGAGGGCTCTCGTTATCGCGTGCAGCGAGTCAGGAGACGCATTACATTATACCGAAAGGAGGCCCTTGGCGCGTAGGGCGACGAAAGCCAGAGCAAGAAGAGTCAGAACGCCCTGTACGCCCTAAACGCAGAAAAGAAAGCGCACCCGTAATTGTAGCGCAACCCGTTAGCTTACATTCCGCATCCGAAACAATGGTAGGCGCAGTAACCGCCGCCCGTGTGGTTAGCGCTAGACAGATACTTGAGTTGAAGAGGGCAAGAAAGCGTGCAGCACTATTGTTATTGTTATGCGGATAAAAATAGTGCTTGATATGCCTCAAATATTTTGAGATAGTGGCTTTGAGCATTTTTGCTCTATGTTAAATTCATAAAGGACGTAAAACATGGCGGATTCGTCAACCGATCACCTGAATGATGGTGAGCAGGAATTGCTTAACGATCAAGAGGGATCACAGAACACCGATGACGTAAATGGCTCGGAGTCGTCAACCGAACAAGACGAAAATAAACCGAAGGACGTTGAGAGCGCGGTGCGAGCCGCTCTTAGCAAATCGGGAGAGCAGTCGTCTAGCTCTGGCGATACGGGGCAAGAGGCAAAGGTAGCCGATAAGGCCAAGGTTGAGGACGACAAGTCCGAAACTGAAGCCGAGGGAGACCTGACCGACGCTGAGATGGCGTTGTTGAAGCCGAAGACCCGTCGAGCTTTTGATCGTATGCGCGGTCAGGTGAGCGAGCTTAGCCAACAGGTTGAGACCTATCGCCCGGCAGCGGAGAAGATGCAGGGCATACAGAAGTTCATGGACAGTTCTAATCTGACGAACGAGGACATGAACGTGCTGTTCAACATCGGTGCTATGTGGCGGAATAACCCCGCCGAGGCCTATAAGGTCATAACTCCTATGTATGAGGCTCTGGCGCATCTTGTCGGTGAGGTACTTCCCGACGACCTGCAGCAGCAGGTGCAGTCAGGCAGAATATCATTGCAATACGCTCAGGAACTTTCCCGTATGAGGGCGCGTGAAGGGTTCAATACCCAACGCACGCAGGAAGATCGGGAACGTCAGCAGAGGGAGCAGGAGGCGAGAGCCATCCAGCAGGAAGCGGGCGCGGCAGGTGACGCAATCAGCAAACTAGAACAGCAGTGGCAAGCATCAGACCCTGACTATCGTGTGAAAAGCGCCCGTATTCAGGAGAGAATAGAGCTTGAATTGTTGAAGGGAGCGCAAAACGGCAAGTTGCCTCGCAACGCCCAGGAAGCGGTAGCAATAGCGCAGAGGGTTAAGGCAGAGGTGGACGCTGAGTTTAAGCGCATTCTTCCCAAGAAGCAGGCAGTTCAATCCGTGACGGGGGTTAGTACCTCAACCGGATCGAAACCTGCCCCAAGATCAACACTTGAAGCGATCTCGCGGGTTATCGGTCAATAACACGCCCTAAGGAGGGGCTTTGACCAATGCCATTTACCGCACAAGAGTTGGAAAATATTGCCAACGCAGCCCTTGATTTCCACATGGACAAGGGTCAAGTATTTTCATCCACCATTCAGTCTAAACCGCTTCTGCGGGAGATGACCAAAAGCGCCGGTACGTTCGCCTCTGGTAAGGAGAACATTACTGTCCGCGTTAAAGGTCAGTACACCACAGAGATCGAAGGTTTCGAGGGCGACGATAGCGTAGGCTATGGAAACCCAGCTAACATCAAGACCGCTTCATTCCCATGGAAAAACATCCACTGGGGTATCAAGGTGACCTTGGATGAACTGAAGAAAGATGGTATCTCTATCAGCAACACGACCGACGGTACCGGCGAGAACCGCCACTCTAATCGCGAAGTCACCGCGCTAGCTAACCTGCTCGATGACAAAATCGAAGACATGAAAGAAGGCGCAGAACGCGGCCTGAACCTCATGTACTGGCTGGACGGCTCTCAGGATTCTAAGGTTATTCCTGGCATTACCTCGTTCATCGTTGACGATCCAACCGCGTCTCTGAACGTGGGCGGCCTGGACCAGTCGCTGTCTGCAAATAGCTGGTGGCGCAACCGTGCCAACCTTGCTATCTCGGTTGGTAGCGATCCTACCCAGCAGGTTCTTGTGAACTTCCTGCAACAGGAGTTCCGCCAGTTGCGCAAGTTTGGCAGCCCCAAACACATCGCACTCTGCGGTAACGACTTCCTGACGCAGCTCGAGAAAGAATTGCGCGCTAAAGGCAACTACACGCTGGAAGGCTGGGACAAAAAAGGCACCATGGACATCTCCATGGCCGATATTGCCTTCAAGAACGTGGGCTTCGAGTATGATCCTACCCTGGACGACCTCGATATGTCCGACCGTTGCTATATTCTCGACATGAAGGCCATCAAGCCAATGAACATGGACGGTGAATATATGAAACGTCACAGCCCTGCGCGTCCTGCAGACAAGTACGTTATCTATCGCTCTGTAACGCTGACCGGCGGCCTTGTTTGCCGCCAGCGTAACACCAGCGGTGTCTACGGCCTTGCGTAATCTACACAACTAAGTCGGAAGTGGCCGGGGTTAGCGCCCCGGCCTAGCCCTAAGGAGGGGCAAAAAGTATGTTTGATATTATTCGTTTCTCACTGGCCGCAACCGTGGCCAACGGTGGCACCGTTACCGTGGGCTACCCTAACAACCGCTCTAAGGACAGCTACAGCCTTAGCAACGGCAAGCATGTACTGATGGTTGGTCAGAACAAGATGGAAGCGTCTAGCGACTTCACCATTGCGTTCAATGCCAATGCCAGCGACATGACCGTTACCAACGCGAGCGGTGCGTCATGGCCACAAGGCGCAAGCTGCATCTTGCAAGTTGAGCGTGTTGGCGACAACGCAGGCGAGCCCCTTGTTCTGGCTCAGTCGATTGTTGACACTGGCCGCGTGGCTACCGCGCTGCCTCTCATCCTCAACCTTGGCTCTCCTGATGCTGCAGATGCTGACGGCTTCTTTGCCTCTCAGAACCTGACCAGCGCAGGCGTTGCATCTGTCAACACCACCGTAGCCGCAGCAATCGCGGCGGCAGCTCTTGGTGGTACGGCAGACGTTCCTCGTAACGTGGTTGCGTCCTGGACCGGCACCGCAGTTCTGACCGTTACTGGTACCGACGAGTACGACAATGTCCTGAAAGAAAGCTCAGGTTCTGGCACCTCGTTCACCGGCAAGAAGGCATTTAAGACCGTTACAGACATCGCTGTATCGGCCAACGTGACCTCTCTGACGGTAGGTACTGGCGAGAAGATCGGTCTGCCGGTTGCGGTCCGTAAAGCAGGTCAGATTACCGGCATCTTCAAAGATGGCCAGCTCGTTGGTAAAGGCAACACTGGTAAGATCCGCCTACCATTCCACATCGACGTGGCAGACCTTGCTGCAGGCACTGCTAACGGCCCTGAAATCGTATCTCCGATTGACGGCGTCGTTTCACTGCTCAGCACCACAGTGGTCACGACCATCAGCACTGGGGGCACGGTTACTGCGAAGATCGGCACGACCGACGTCGACGGTCTGTCTATCACCGTGGCCAACTCTGCCACCAAAGGTACGACCCAGACCGACACCCCGACCTCTGGCCACGCATCTACTGTAGTGGCCAAAGGCGACCGCATTCAGATCGTACCTCAGGATGCGTTCAACGGCGGCGGCGCGCTGTCTGGCTACATCGAGATCACTGCGACCGACGGTGTTGACGAAGGCACCTTTGTTGCAGCGGATGCGACCGAAGCCACAGCCACCACGGGCGACGTTCGTGGCACTTACACTCCTTCCGCAGCGTCGGATGGTAGTGCAGGCTACAAGCTGACCGTGCTTCTGCCTGACCCTAACGATTTGGGTATGGCGCAATACATAGGTTAGTGCTAAAGTGATGAGGGCGGGGCTCATAACCTCGCCCTTATCTAACCTTTAGGAGTTTAACCATCATGGACTATTATAACATCAAACTCAGGTTGCACGGGAACGTGAACCATGAGGTTCTCAAACAGAATTTGTCAGCGCCAGAGGTCATCGTATTGCGTGCTATTCACGGCGAAGACGGCGTTCTTGACGTTAAATATTCAAAGACCAAAGAAGTTGATGCCTCGGAAGAACGCGAGCGCCTTGCACTGCGTTACAACAGCGCCCTGTCGAAGCTCGAACCGAGAACCAACATCACCCACATGTTTGGCGGCGACTACCTGCCACTGGTCGAGACTCTGAAAGATGTAGCGAAGCCAGCAAAGGAAGCGCCAGCTAAGACAGTCGTAACAGGCGGTCGTACTAATCGACCCGCCGTACCAGCAGGAGCAGCGATATAATCTATGGCCCGCGGAACCCAACTAGAGACGCTCATCTACATGCTACGTGCAGAGACCGGCCAATCGGTGTTGGTTTCCGCGGGCGTAGATAACAAACCCGCCCTGACCCAGATAATCAACCGCTGCCAGCAGGTTCTGGCCGACGATTACGCATGGCCGTTTCTTAGAATAATGCCCTTCAAAGATCTCGAGGCAGGCGAGCGGTATTATGACTTAATCTCGACTTTCGGGGGCCTTGACATTGAGCGCATCGAAGCAGTGGCCGTTTGGGAGAATGGACAGCCCCGCCAGATAGCGCGAGGTATTAGTTTTGAGCAGTACGCACAATATGACAGCAACGACGACGTGCGCGGGTCCCCTGTTCAGCGCTGGGATATACGCTACACTGATGAGACGGGCGATAGCCGCGCGGGCGAGCAGGTAGAAGTGTGGCCAATCCCTGATGACGACGGGCAGCGTTTGCAATTTGTCGGCTACAGGAATGTCCCCCTACTCTCGGAGGATTCGGATAGGGCCATGCTTGACGATCAACTTATCGTCCTAACCGCCGCCGCCGAAATACTTGCCAGGCAGAAGAATGAGGACGCGCCCCTTAAACAGAAGATGGCTCGTGCAAGGTATCAGCAACTTCGTGGACGCTATAGCTCCAACAGCGAGCCGTTTATCATGGGCGGCGGAGTCAATAACGGGCCGAGCAGTCTCCGGGGCAGAACCATAATCACGGTAAGGTAGGGGCCTCATGCCTTATATTGTCATTGAAGATTTCAAGGCGGGCATGGATAGGCGCAAAAAGCGCGTATCTGGTAAGCCCGGGCAGTTGTGGGAAGGCAAGAACGGCCACATCAATCGTGGCGGGGATTACGAACGCCGCAAGAAGTTTGTGGCCAAGTATAACCTCCCCGCCGCAGCAACAAAGGGACTCGCCGCAATCAATGGCCAGATCTATGTTTTTGGCGCCACCACAACGCCTGTTGGCATACCTTCTGGCGTCAATTACCAGCGATTGCAGCACCCTTCCAGCGGGTCAGCGGTGATTGAGAATATCCTCAGCGTCACGGCCTTTAGCGGGAAGCTGTATGTGGTCGCAGAGTTTGATGATGGCAATATATATCACTATTATGACGGCGCGCGTGTCACATCTTGGGATTCGGTAGCGTCGAGCGTAGCCAGCAATAACGCCGTAGCAAGTGCACTGGCCGCTAAGATTGACTCGGCCGCCGCGTATTCTGCAACTAGCCTCAGCAATGTGATAACCATTACTGCCGCATCGGCGGGGACGCCTTTCACCATTAGCCAAAGCACAGTCAACGGGGGGACCAACCCCGACCAGACCATAACGCTTGCGCAGACACAGGCCAACATCTCAGCGGTGGCCGAGGTGCGCGCATCGAGCGCATTCAACGTAACGGGCGGCACTAGCAACCCAGGCACTAATAAAGTGACAAGCATAACTGTTGACGGGGTAGAGGTGCTCAGCACCGCGGTGGACTGGGCAACCAGTAACAGCGCAACAGCCGCCGCCATCGCGGCGCAAATAAACTCCTACAGTTCAAGCCCCGAATACTCGGCGCTCAGCGATGGTGCTGGCGTGACAATCCGCGCCGCGGTAGGCACCGGTGCAGGCCCTAATGGGTTTAACGTAGTGGTCAGCACGGCGGGGGACGTAACGACATCCACCCCGACGACCATGGGGGGAGGCGTCACCGCCGTTTCGGCTCAGGCGCAGATATATACCGCCACTATCGGAGGCACCTTTGAGACGGCCGACATCTTCACAATAACGCTGGACGGCCAAGAATACAGTGTATCGGGCGCAGCGGCCGGAACGGGGACTTTTGCCCTGACGTTCCAGCAAAAAGTGTATAGCATTACAAATAGCCTTCTCTACTTCTCCGCATTATCCAGCCCTACGCAGTTTGGTAGCGGCGTGGGCAGTGGGTTCATCAACATAAGCAACCAAAATGCCCTTAATGAGTCCCTGACCTCGATACAGGAATATCAGGGCAATTTGGCGATATTCAGCCGCAGCAATATCAGTATCTATGCGATGGACGTGGACCCCGCGCTCAACACTTTCCGCCAGACAGTGCAAAATACTGGCACCATATCACCACGCAGCGTTATACCTTACGGTAATATCGACGTGTTCTACCTCGACGACTCGGGCGTTCGCAGCCTGCGCGCACGCGACAGCTCAAACGCCCCAGCAGTGAACGATGTGGGCGTGGCCATCGACACCTTCCTGAGAGAGTATGCCGCCACACTGACCGAGGGCCAAGTGCAAAAGGCTATCGGCATGATAGAGCCCGTAGATGGCCGCTATTGGCTCGCTATTGGTAATAGAATATTCGTGTTCTCGTACTTCCCAGGGTCTAAGATAAACGCCTGGACATATTATGACCTGGTTGACGAGATAAGCACGGCGGACGTCAGTGATATGGCGCGCACAGGTCGTCAAGCGTTCGTCCGCAGCGCCGACAAGATATATCTGTACGGCGGCGATGCGGGCACGACATACCCGAACAACGGAGAGATAGAGTGCACGCTGCAAATACCGTTCCTGTCAGCAGGCACACCCGCCACCTTCAAGGGCATGGGAGGGTTCGATATTGCGTGTGAAGGAACGTGGCTTGCGAAATTGCTGCCAGACCCCAACGACACAAGCGTACAAATTGAGATAGGAACCTTTAACCAGATAACACTGTCAAATGCCCATAACATCATCCAACACTCATGTTCATTGTTCGCCATCAACCTGTCATGCACAACAGCAGGATATGCCTGCGTCTCGGGCATGGCCATACATTACGATGCTGAGGAGGCTCTGTGATATGCTGACTACTCGTTTAGCGCCCATGATTCCCGCAGATATTGATTTCGTTATCGAGCACTTGTGGGAGAGAGGGGAAGCTGAAGCGGAAAAGTTCGGCATGACAGACAAAAATGAGATAGGAAGATACTTGCATAGCCTGCCCCGCGAATTCGCGTGGACAATATGGCACGGATTCTCGCCTCTTGCAGTGCTTATCGCGTCCAGAACCGACGACGGGGTTTACCACACGTCCTTCATAGCGACCAACGAGTTCCCCAAGGCAGGACTTGCGGCCACTCGCATTCTGAACCGCCTATTCAAGCAGGTGATGGCCGCACATCCCGATAAGAAGTTTGAATTGTGGAGCGCCTCCGATCACCCTTCCGCGGACAAGTGGTTTGAGGTAACAGGCTGGAAGTATTCGCGCCCTGAGGGGCTGTTCCGCGTCTACGAAAGTTGCTCAAAAAATTTTGTTGCAACAAGCGCGTAGATAAAAGATAATGCGTTAATCCATGACAGGGCTGTAGAAGGCGTCGTCCCGCCATCAAACTGGTTGATAGGAGGGACTTATGTGTTTTGGTGGAGGCGGTAGCGCCAATCGTGCAGCAGCGCAGCAGAGGGCAGACGAAGAAGCTCGTCAAGGCCGTATTAGACAGGGTCAGCAGCAGATCGACGACATATTCGGCGCGACATACACCCCCGAATATTACGACAAGATCAAACAAGATTACCTCAGCTACTATAACCCCCAGGTCGAGCAACAATACGGCGACACCCGCGAGAAGATGACGTTCAACCTTGGCCGTCAAGGCATTTTGCAGTCTGATGAAGCGGCTAAACAGTTTGGCGATCTTGAGGAGGCTTTCGGCCGTGAGAAGTCAAACATAGGCAACCGCGCATTAGAGGCGGTGCAGTCGGCTAAGGGCAATGTGGCGCAAGAGAAGAACACCCTCTACGGCCTTAACACCTCAACCGCGGATCCGTCGAAGGCGCGTAGCATGGCTGAGCAGGCCCTTGCAGGCATCACCACGCAACCAAGCTACACTTCTTTGGGCAACCTGTTCGCCAACTTCATCAATAATGCAGGAGTGGCGGGCGCAAACGTGGCTAAGCAGGGCTATCTGAACCAGCCAGGATACAACTTCAATAACAGCGGTAAAAGCGGCACCGTTGTCTATAATTAAGAGGGCGAACGATGTGTTTTGATCCAATATCCCTATCGCTGATGGTCGCAGCTACCGCCGCGCAGGCTGGCGGGCAGCGCCTGAATCAGCTCGCCCAGAATAAGGCCATAAAGGCCAGCGTAGCGGCAGAACGCGGCAGGCAACAGGCCTTTCAGAACGAGGCCGACCAGCAGTTTCAAGGCACTCTCGATCGGTTCAAGTCTGATAACATGAATAAGCAGATTGCCGACACGTCTCTAGAGCGTGAACAGACCATCGCGGGCAACATATCAGGGTCTAACGCAGAAGGCGACTACCAAGCAGCCACCACAGACGCACCGCAAGTAGTCAGAACAACAATGGCTAAGAGGCTCTCAGACGCTGTGGCCAAAAGCAAGGACGAAGCCAAGCGTCTAGCTAAATTAGGGTCGACAGGCGCTGTCGGGTTTGGTAACGCGCTGGCCATGGGCGACACAGGGCGTAGACTCGACACTATAAGCGGCTTCTCAAGGGGGTCTCTTGACACCAACATGGCGGAGCAGGCCGCCGCCGCACAAAAGCGCAGCGGGTGGGGCGATGCTCTCGGTTTAGCAGGTCAGGGGCTCAGCCTGTATAACATGGCGAGCGCGCCAGGCCGTTCTGGCGGATCTATGTTCGGCGGGGGTGAACTGAAGCCTGTGGGAGCACAGTACGGCCCTGGTCAGTACTCGCGCTTCGCTCAGTGGCAAAACTTGTTTTAGGGAGCGGTATCGTGCCAATCAAAATACCAAACACATACAACGCGCAGACCCCGCTAGGGCAGGCAGTCTCTAATGCGATGACAGCCTATTTTTCGAACATGCCCGACGAGCAGGACATGGCCAAGGCTCAATATATGCGCCAGCAGGGCGACCTGATGGCCGCGCAGGCCGAGCAGGCGCGCCGGAGAGGGCAGGCCGCTGACCAGTTAGGGAATACTGTCCGTGAGTATATGCAGAAGCAGCGCCCGCAGAAACGCGAGCAGGAGCAGCCCCGCCCGTCAACGGAATTTGCGGGGCCTATGCCCTCTGAGACAGTAATGGTGCCAGGCATGAGCCGCGAAGAGGCCAATGCGATGTACGTCCCTGACATCATATCGGCCACCTACAACGCTGGCCACGGGATGAAACTGCCCGACCTTATGCTGGCGCTTGCGCCGTTGCAGGGCGCGCCCGCCGAGGATTACACTTCTCTGGCACTAGGTGCTGGGAAGCCGTACAGTTCTACACCTGCAGGTTTCCGCGATAGGCAAATGGCTGATATGCAGAAGACCTCTGCGCGGCAAGGCGCAAGTGACGCGCGTGCTGCCGCAGTTGACCGTCGTGCGGAGGAAAAGCAACAAGCCGCGATTGACACCAAAACGCAAGGCCGTCGTTCTGTAGAGGCTACTCTTCAAGAGATTAATAGCCTATATGACACGCTCCAATCCGGCGGCGGCGCAATAGCAGTTGGTAACAGCCCTGTCGACAACATGGTAAACTGGCTGGCAGCCCGCGGTGGACCCTTAACGGCAGGTACAGAGAACCAGTCGACACGCAACAGCATCAAGAGTAAGATACCTCTCATCTCTGCGGCCATTAAAAACGCAACAGGCATGTCATCTCAACAGCTCAATTCTAACTTCGAGTTGCAGCAGTTCATGAAAGCCTTGGCGGACCCCGATTCTACCGATTACGAGGCCGCGAAAGACATCCTCCGTAGCCTGAGCTCTCAGTTCGGCATGGGCGGTCTAAACGAGGGAAAAACTATCAACCCTGTCATGGCCTCCGAGCCCGCCGCACAGCCGGAACAACCCGCATTCACCCCCGAGCAGATCCGTGCGGAGAAGGAACGCCGCCGCAGGCTGAAAGGAGGCCAGTAATGGTCCTTTCTATAAGAAACAACAATCCTGGCAATATCCGTGACCCCAAGGGGGCTTTCATGTCTTACGAGACACCAGAGCAGGGCATGCAAGCACTGCGTAACGACCTGACCATTAAGGTGGGAGGCAAGAGTAAGGCAATGGCTGGCAAGTATGGTCAGGGCTATAAGCCCACTCTAGCAAATGTCATATCGACGTGGGCCCCTCCTGTAGAGAATGACACCGCGGGGTATATTGACTTTGTGGCCAAGCAATCGGGGCTGTTGCCAGACTCTCTACTCACGCCCGCGGACATCGAGAAGATACTCCCTGCCATGGTGCAGATGGAGGGAGGCAAGAAGGCGGCGACACATTTCGGCGCGGGCAAGCAGTACGCTGATGCAGGCAATATGATGACCGATGCTCAGGTCGACGCGCCACGCAGCATTGAAGATTTGTCAGATGAGGAGCTAGATAGGCTCGCGGGTCCTGAGCAGATTGACCTGCCCGTTGTAGAGCAGAAAATGGTCGAGCCGCCCGCTAAGAAAGGGTTTATCGACAGCGTAGGCAGCGGCGTTCACTCTTCGCTGACAAAACGAGGATTAGGGCTGATTCAGACCGCCGACGATATAACAGGCATGCTCAGCCCAGAGGTCCGCGCGGCCATTCCGAAGGCACTAGAAGCAGCTAATAAGGAAGAAGAGGGGACAGGCCTTACAGGTCTCATCACTGGCATCATGGCCGATCCTGTAAACTGGATGGCGGCGGGGCGTGGCGTTGCGTCAGGCGGCGCGTTGGCAGGCGGTGTCGGCTCCTTCACTCAGGCGCAAGAAGAGCCCCAGACCCTGCTTGACAGAGGTAAGAGCGGCGCAGTTGGCGCAGGCGTTGGCGCGGTGGCGGGTAAGGCTATAGAGGTCGGTGCGGGCAAAGCACGGGACTTGGCGGTAGGTATCTCTGACCGCGTAATGACCGCTCTTGGAAACACAAAGGCGGCAGACCGCATTGTTTATCGCAAATATGCCGAGGCGCTGATTGACGACGGATATGCGCCCGAGCAGGTAGAACAGATGCTCGTAGCAGCGAAGAAGACAGGGTTCTCCCCCACACTCAGCGAAACAACAGGCAGCAGGAGCGTTGCTCAGTATGAGAAGAAAATATCTCAGGGCGCGGGCGCGGGAGCTACGCAATTCAACAAGAATCTTGCAGAGCGCGGCACTAAAACAATCCCTGGCCGACTTGAGGCGATGGCTGCTGATCTGAAAGGCCCTCCTGGGGCTGTCGATGAGGCCTACGCCGCCGCGCGCGGTGAAGGAAACGACATGATAAACGCGAGCGTCATGCCAGAGGGCGCGCCGCCTTCGATAGCACCTCCTGGCGGCACTTCGGCCAATCCTGAGTTGCTCAATAAATTGTCCTCAACGCTGGAAGGGGTGCAATCGAGCATTGATGCGAGGCTTGCCGAACTTGGAGGGGTAAACAACATTGAAGCCAAAGCACTCTCACAGGCCAAGGCAATAATGGACAACGCCAAGCGCAGAGGAGGCAGCTTTGAGGCGATTCTCGATGCAAAGAAACAGCTCGACGACTTGTTTATCGAGAGCGCTGATGCCACCTCACAGAAGAAAGCGAACTCATACATAGTGAAGCATGTTAAGGACCTCGACAATGTCCTGGCAGAACTTGCTCCCGTCAATTACCCAGCAGCCAAGATGTCGGCCAAATCGCGCATGGCTGGGCGAGACATAGAGGCCTCGCTGAACGACGCGCGTAGCGGCAACATATCTCAAGTCGTCAGCGACCTATGGGGCTCACCAGGGGCTCAACAAGAGTTCTTGAGTAAACTGCCGACAGATTCAGCACGTCAGGTATATGCGCAAGCATTCGAGGCCCTTAACAGTATATCCATGGGTTTTGGGGGGAGACCCCGCCCCGTGGCCACAGAGGGCGTGCTGCCTAAAGAATTCAGGGGTATTGCAAGCCAGTCCACATCTCCTCTGGGCTGGTTCCCGGCGCTGACAACATGGGCGGGCGAGACCTTCGTACCGAAGCTCTACGAGGCTGCTGCCAAGACGTCCTGGGAGCCGGACGCAGGCCGCCTCGCTAATACGATGGCCTCTCAGCTAGAAGGCTCCCCACTTGGCCGCCTTATGGCCGGAGCGGTTGGTGGTCAGGTAGGGGTGCAGTCACACCAGAAACCAAAAAAGCGTTCTGATGAAAATAAGGGAGGTAATTTCTGATGGCTGGTGGTAAAAAGAAAGGCGGCGGCGGGAAACGCTGCTAACGCAGAGTTCCTTGATGGCGCTGCCAGGGGCCTTCGGAGTTATGACCCGAGGGCCTTTTTTATTGCTTGCGTAAACGCAACCAGTATGTTAATGTGCAGTTCTATACAGTAGAAAGGAATATCCGTATGGAACTATTAGTGAAAGACGCCCTGAAATCATACTGGGAGGAACACGTAGCTATCAAAGCCGTGGCGAAATCCCGCATAGATTACGCTATCGGGCCACTCCTCAAGCACCTATCAGCCAACGACTTGTCCGCCATCGACATAAGGGCGTGCCGCGAGTATCAGAAGAAACGCGCGGCGGAGGGGGTAAAAGACTCCACCATTCGATACGAACTCGGCATATTGAAGGCTGCAGCGAATCACTGCGTTAAGTGGCGTTACCTTGATGCACGCGCCATGCCTATAATCGAGATGCCAGCAGGCTCGCCGGAAAAGCGTATGTGGCTGTTTAAAGATGAGTTGCAGCGTCTGGCGGCTGCTGCGGAGGGGAGGTGCCTGTGGTTCATCCTACTGGCGTATTACACGGCGGGGCGCAAGGAGAGCATCGAGACGCTAGAGCGCAGGCAGATAGACCTTGAGGCGCGACGCATCAACCTCTCGAAGCGTGGCGCGCCTAAGACAAAGAAGCGCAAGCCTATCGTACCTATCGACCCACTGATATATGACAGATTGGTAGAGTATCTGGCGAGCCATAACAGTCCTTGGGCGCTGGGGACTCCGAACGACATAAGGTATGAATTCGACAAGGCAGCCGAGCGGGCGGGCCTCAACGTCCTAGAAGAGAAGGGTATGCGCGACGGGGGCCGATTAACGCCCCACATCCTGCGCCATACGCGAGCGACGCACTTGCTCCAGGACGGAAAAAGTCCGTTTGCAGTTGCCAACCTTTTAGGCGATAATTTACAAACAGTCCTGAGGGTGTATGGCCATGCCTGCCCCGATTTCTTGGCGGAGGCGATTGCATGATGATAGATGCCTGGGCGCAGTTCAGTGAAGAGCAGTTACAGCGCGTATTTCGCCGTAAACAGCCTGAGATACCGGCGGAGCTGGTAGCCGCCATGACCAGAGAGGAACTGATCGCGGGCATAAATGGCGAAGGATTTGTCCGCCTTAGAAAATCACAATATAACCTTGGCTATTGACCGAAACTGCCCCAGTCTCTAGCCTGCTTGGCGGCGCGTTGTTGTTGCGCCGCGGCTGCAGACTGCTGCGCCTGCGCCCTGCGCACCAGGTCCTGCCATACCTCGTATGACGACTGACCGGCCACGCCCACGGGAGCTTTCCCGCCCTTCACGGCCAATATGTCCGCCCATTGCAGGTTATTCTTCTTTAGCAGAGCGTTCGCCATCCGTATAGCATTCAACGCCTCGCCGTCAGCCTCGCTTGTTGTTAGAGCAAGGAGCTTCAGCAACCTATCTATTGTCTTCGAGTCCATCATCGGCACCTTCCCCCATGGCCGCAGCAAGCTCTGCGCGTTTCTCTTCCAAATGTTCTCTCATCATCTGTTGTGCGTAAGGGTAGGCCGCCCGCCACGTGTAATAGCACCTGTCACAGCGTATTCTGACCCACATGTTCCCAAGCAGCCACGGCATCGAGTAATTCTTACACTCTCCGAGTATCTCTAGGACCACCCAGTTCTTCATGCGGTGTTTTCGTTTACCCGCGCACTGACACGTAGACTGAGCCATAACCCTCCTACTTATGATAGCGCACGCCGCGCCACCCCTTTGCGGAAACGGGCAGACCCTCCGCCCATGCAGGAAGTGTCATCATCAACTCGTTGAACTCGTCGAGCGAGCCATGACCCTTCCGACATTCAACAACCACCTCGTCGTGTACCGTTAGCACTACTTTATACCCTGCGCTCTCCACACGCAACATCGCCTCGGCCATCACGTCGCGCGCAACGGCCTGTGCAATGTTTTCCATGGCCAGACCGCCGTAGAACTGCTTTTCTACCCACTTGCGTGTCCACTGGTCCACGCCCTTGTAAACAAGGCTCGGGCGCGCGTCCTTCTTGATGAAGAGACCTTTCTTTAGCGCCTCCTCTCTCGACACTGTCTCGTCGCCCTCTGGCGTCTCGACTATCACATTGGCGCGCAATCTTGGATATGGATAGCACAGCGCGCGCCCTGACGGGAGTTTGCACCATAAGAAAGACCCGTTGACAAGGTACTTAACGCGGCAGGCCTCGAAGAACACGCCTGGGTTGTCAAAAGCGTCCAGCGCTGCGGCATTTAGCTCTTTCCACCCCTCCGATATGCGGTGGTTTTTGATTCGCCACATGCGCTTGATTACCTCCGCAGCTATCCATGACTGTTCGTCCATGCCCGATTTCTTACCGCGCCACTCCCATGCAGATTGGGCAGCGCGCACAATAGCGTCGGGCGCTCGCTCGCAGATAGCGTCATGGAGCGTGCCCACCTTCAAGCCGTAATTCTTCGCCATGTTGGCAAAAGCCCCTGGGCCGCCCTCGAAACCAAGTGCGAGTTCGCACACCTTACCCACCTGACGAAACGGGCGTGCATCTTCTGGCGCGCAGCCATAAACACCGCCTGCCGCCACCAGATAAAGGTCGGGGCCTTTGCCCTCGTCGTAGGCACGGAACGCATCCAGTTTGTCCTCTTGCCCCGCCAGCCATGCCGTATCACGCCCCTCGATATTGGCAAAGTCGGCAGCCATCAATTCGTTGCCGGGCGCGGCAGTAATCATCCCGCGCAGGCAATCCGATACCACCGTCATAGGCCTGCCCCACATCATGTCGAGCATCACATTCGAGCCCGTAAGGATGGCATTTATGGCCGTATCATACACCTTCTCGTCGAAATCGCCTCTGTCATCGGTGACAAGGTAGAGCCGAGGCAGGTTCTGAAGCTGAGCGCCCCTAGCTGCCCACCGGCCTGTACCCGCCCCATGATACTGCAGGTTGCCTCTCATGCGTCCGTCAGCGTCTCGACGGGTTAGCATAGCGTCAATCTTCGCTGTTGATGTCTTCGCGCCTTCCTGCCTTATTTCGAGCACTGCGCGGCAATCCGCGGGCAGGTCGAGTATCAACAAGTCCTCAATAACGTCCTTAGCTACTGTTTTGGTGTCTACGCCTCGCGCCTGCAAGAATTGTATGATCTGCTGCACGTTAGAGACGCCTTGCACTTCGCCCTTCGTGACCTGTTTCATCCTCTCGTCGAGCCTGGCAGTCTCTCTGGCCACTATCTTCTTCGCGTAGTGGCACAGTTCGGCATCGACATAAACGCCTCTGTCATTGATACGCGCATCGAGGTGAAACACCTTAACCTCGGACGGGCGGAGCCGCAGCACGCGCGTACTGATAGCCTGTTCGGTCTTTACGTCCTGTATGCAATACTCGTACAGGCGCTGCCTGCGCGGCTCGTCGTCAAACCATAGGATAGCCCCCACAGGCTCATCTTTTCTTGGCTTGCGCGGCTTGCACATCTGAAGCATTAAGCGGTGGCCTTCGTGGTCCTTGCGGATGTCAAGGCCAAGTGCAGGCGCTGCATCCTCCAACTTTCCGGGCAAGTTCATCGCAAACGCCTCCGCCATGGTGCAAGTGAACTGCTCCAATCTTGCCTCGGGCCACCCGTGGCGGGGCGCAAGCACCTTGTTCCAACATTGGCGCTCGAAGGAAGCGTTCCATGCAGCAATCAGCCCGCCTGACTCTACGTGTTTACGCACCTCCTCGGGGCATGGCTGGCCAGGAATCCACAGCTTAACTTCCCCCGTCGGCCCGAAGGCGTAGGCTGCGCAGTAGAGCTCTGTGGAAGGGTGAGCGAAGTAGGTGTACACCCCTGTCTTCTTGAGGTCGACAGTACTGCGCGTCTCAACGTCGATATGGAGTGTCGTATCGGCCACTAGAACATCTCCTCGAGGGCTGGGCGGGCATCTGGCGCAGGCTTGTTGCCTGACAGGGCGCGAGCAAGTGCCTCCTCGGGCGTGTCGGCTATGCTCACCGTCCAGCCATCGCTATTTATGCGCTTGACGTTGGCCTGATATTGGCCTTTGCCTGTCAGGTATATAGTGACCGCTGTGAAGGGTGTGGCGTTAAGCAGGCTCATGCGCTGCCCTCTGGTATTATAAGCCCCTTATCGGGGATAATGACAGTCGGCTTCTTAGGCGCAGGGCCTAGAATCTCGAACGCATGCTTGAACTCGCCATTCTCTACCTGAAACCACAGTTTGAAGGGAGGGAGCTCGGGGTGGGTGAAGAGGACGCCGTGTCTCATCACCTCGTCGTCAATCTGAACAAGCGCTCCTACGTCTATTACCTTGCTATTCTCTGTCATGGTGTCCTCTAGTGTGAGATTTTGGGAGCGGGCAGCATAGCCTTCTAGAGAGGCGCTGCCCGCGCTATTCGGGTCCCTTAGCCCGGCCGCAATCTAACGCTGCAGGTCACGTCCCTTTCTTGGCGCTCAAGGGGGCGCATACCGGTACTAAATGGGAATGCCTACGCAGTGCCCTATCCGGTATTCCGTTACTTCTGGTCGCCTTCCCACCCGATAGGCATAGCAAAGCCCGCGGCGTGTTTATGGCCACCTCCGCCGTACTGCTTAGCGATTTCGCCCACATCAACGCCGTCAGGAGCGCTGCGCAAACTGAAACGGCGCTCGTTATGTGCGTCGAAGTAGCAGGCCGCGAAAGGCTGACCCTCGCCCATAATATGCCCCGCGTCGCTGCTCATGGTGTATGGCAGGTTGGCCACGGGTACATAATGGCCGCCTATCCACATATGGCGCTTACTCTGCGCTACCAGCTCGTTAATGTCTTTGAAGTGCTTGCGCTCGATGGCGGTGCCTTCCGCTATCAAAGAGGCAACGGGCTGCACCATCAGATCAGCCCATATCTTGAAGTCATAAGGGTAACTAAATAGCGCCGCCTGTATCTCTCTAGTGCCTTTGTGCTTAAACTGCCACAGGTCGCGGTCTTGGATATGGTGAATGATCTGAGGCACTGGCCCGCCCATGAACCACTCCCAAGCCAGCATCGCTCCCGATTTCTCCATATCAAAGAACGCGTGGAAACGAACGTGGTGAAAGTCACCCAAGTCTTCGGCTGCGGTCTTGTGGTGGTCGAGAACGAAGATAGCCAGAGCAGACTCTAACATCTGCTCAATGACTGCGCGCTTATAGCTGAAATCAACAATCAGCACCTTCTTGCCCGTCACGTCAGGAGGCGCTTCGCCGTAGAGGCCTGCATGGTACTCTATCTTGTCGCCAAAGCGCATCCAGAGGGCAAGCGCCGCGCCGAATCCGTCGGCGCAGTTACCGTGATAGATGACAAGATCTGGCACGAATTCAGTCTTAGGGTTTATGAGCATCGGCATCAGGTATCTCCTCTATTTCTTCCAGTAAAAGTTGTTCACAACACCAATCGCATTTAAGGCCGAGATTCCCGTCGGGTAGGACCTTCACCGCGTGTCGGTTGACTCCTGCCCCGCAGAATGGGCACATTCCTGATTGACTTTCGTCCATATCCTATTGACCTCTGCTTGCGTTTGTGCAATCATATTAGCGAAAGAGGAAATCTCTTGCAAGCAAATTATTTGCGAAAACGCAAACAGGTGAAACATGGAACCAAATAATCTTCTGTTGTTAGCAGCCAATGTATCAAAGCTGCGCCGAGTCATCACTTCGAGGCTCAAAGCTATCGGCAAATCGCAGAACGACTTGTGCGCTGCGACAGGCGTTGCTGCGTCGACAATGACGCGGTGGGGCGACAGCGCGCCTAATACCTCCACGCTCCTCAGGCTCGAAAAGCAAATCGCTTTGTGGGAGTCTGAGAACTCGCGTAAGAAGAATAAGCGCGCTGCCATGCCTTACTCCTCTAATTCTAAATCGAGAATAGAGAACCCAAGCGCTCTAGCATAAGTGTCCAACACCGCAAAGTATTCGATACGCTCGTTCTCGCTTGTTGCGCGCAACTTTATCAACGCCTTGAATATCTTGGTGTCGAATCCGTTGCCCTTTACCTCTTGGAGCAACTCACGCATGTCGTCGGCCACCGCCTGTTTCTCTTCTTCTAGGCGCTCGTAGCGTTCAACATACGCTCTGAGCTTCTCTACCGCCACGCCGCCAACGCGATTATGCCCTTTGGTGGCTACTGAGGTATTTTCCTCTTCAATCGAGGAAGCTGGTTTTACTCGTCTCTTCATAGAAATATGTCTCCTTTATTCTTTCTAATTGGATTAACTGGCTAGACGTCAGAGCGCTACTAACGGCCAAATAGCCGATCTTCTCGCTGCGGTCGATCAGGTCGCCAATGAACTCCTGATCCCACCCGCGCAGGTCGCAGTCTTCTAGGCCTTGAAGCAAGGATTTGAAGGCATCAACCTTTGCGTCTGACTCTGGGGTGTCGTCTGGGTCGAACATTGCCCTATTCCTCAGAATGTGGCCGCCCCGTCTCCGAGGCGGCCGAGTTGGTTACATACCGAGGAAGTCGTCAGACGATGACGGGCTGCCCTTGTCCGAACCCTCAACAGGCGCAAACTCGTCTTCTGCGCGCGCACGGCCGCCCAGAGGCTCGTCGTGGTCGAGAAGTTGGAGGTTCTGCAGGCCGAAGCTGATACCACGGTTGCCGCTCACGTCGTAAGCATACGCACGGAGGGAGGCAACGCACCAGCGGCCAGGATAGATCTCTGACTCGTCAGTTACGTTTTCGCCCTTGGCGTTGACGATGCCTGGCTTGTTGAGGGTGGTCGGGCGTAGTACGATCATGCCTTCTTCGTAGCCATTGTACTCATACTTGCCCGCGTCAAGGAACGGTGACTTCAGGTTCTGGGGGACCTTATCACCCCACTTCTCCTTAGCAGCCGCCTTGGCCATCTCTTTGAGCAGCGTAATATCGCAGCCTGCAGGGATGAGCAGAGCAACAGAGTAACGCTTCTTAGCTGTTGGCTGGTTCGGCGGGCTCTGCGGCTCGGACAATACGGGGAAACTGATACGGCATTTAGGCGTAATGACGTTACCCGCTTTAGAGGTTCGGCATGTTTTGAAATCAATAGTCATTATTGTTCTCCTTTTCAGGTTGTGTAATCCTCCCGTCAGCACCATGCCGACGAGATTGTTTATGGCTTAGTATCTGACTATTCCATAAATTCGGTCGAGGCCTCAGCGCGCAGTCGTTCTCTGCCGCTGTCGGCCCTTACAAGAGTAGAGCCGCTCGACACTGCGTGCGCAAGGTCGCTCAGCATACCCTCAATCTCTCTCTTCTTCAGCCCCTTTGCCTTTAGGAACGCCTCGAGTTGCGCAGGGCTCATCAGCTTGCCAGGGTTGGTTATGGCCGCCTTCGAAAATCCGAAGTCGAGCATCTCTGTAAGGAGCCGCTCTTCTGACTTCCATTTGCGCGTCGCACGTTTTGGTGCCAGCATGTAGCGGGGTATCTCGCGCCCTGCCTCGGCCTCGAGATGCGCTCGCGCCCTGACTGAGCGTATAAAGTGCTCAACCATGTCCGCATTATCGAGAATATCGGCCATCGCCTCAGGGGTAAGAGTGTCAACGGGCGACAATACAACGCTACCGTCGGATGCGAAATCGGCACGAGCCGCCTCAAAAGCCTTTTCTCTCAAGGCAGGGCATGTGGCCGATGCAGGGCAGAAACTCTCTTTGCACCATGCGCCAGCAACCACTGGCGCATTTGCTGGCTCGGTAGCCTTAGCCGCCGCAACCAGTTCGCCAATCCAGTCCGTGAGATAAACAGGGTCGGTCTCCCACCTGCGGACAGGGCCTTTAACGTGTCTGCAACGTGGCTGAACTACCACCAGTTCAATAGAAGCTAGCGCTCGGTTGAACTTGCCCGTTGTGGCACCGACACCGTAATAGAGCATCTGCTCGTTCTCTTCCACCTCTACGGGTATGCCTCGCCCGTGCTTATAATCGTAGACGATGATGCGGGCTAGTGAAGGGACGTAGATACTTGCGTCGTTCGTACCGAATAGCCCGGGGTAGACATGGCCTAGGTCGAATTTCTTTTCCACCGATAGCTGCGCGTCGGGGTATCTGGCCATGTCCTCGCGGATAGTGTCGAGATACACTTGCACGGCCTCGCACATCTCGTCGGTGACTTCCATGCCGGGGAACTCTTTGAAAGGGCGGTCGATGAACGCTGCTGCGTCCTGACCGCTGTTCAAAGCCGCTTCTGCCACCGCATGCGCAAGCTGCCCTTCCCGCGCGAAATCGCTGCTCTCGCTCGGTATGCCCCGGCAGGCATTGACGCTGCCAGGGCAATTCATCCAGCGATAGGCGCTCGATGCTCCGCGCTCGGAGTGCTTTTTAACCTCGGTCATACGCTAAGCGCTTTCTCGGCCTCAGCAAGGAACGCCGAGAACTTTTCGGGGGGAAGGGTTTTTATGCCCTGGACACCCATTTTCTCAAATATCTTGCGCCCAGCGTCCATGCCCTTCACAGTAGCAAGGTAGAGAAGTGTTGCGCGGCAGTAATTGGCCGAGGGGGCCTCGCCTGCCTTAGGTGTGAGGTCGTCGCGCATTCTCTTTGCTTGCGCCTGCACCTCGGCAGGAGCGCTCTCTGTCTCGGATAGAACATCGTTGATGCCTGGGGGTGGGGCAAAAGCAGGGGCCTCTGCGGCTGGCGCTGGCTTTGGTTCTGGCTTCGGTTCGGGGGCTATCTCTGCCATCGGTTCAATCTCTGGCGTGGGCTCTTCCTTCTTCTTAGGACGTGATTTGCGCCGACTGGCTACGTCATCGTTCGCAGCTTCTGGCTCCGCTGGTTCTGGCTTAGCCTGAACAGGGGCTGGGACTTCCTCTTTCACTGGCGCAGGGGCGTCCTGCGCTTCAGTGGTGATGGTCTCGGCGCTCTTGAACTGGTTGATGGTCGCAATGAACTTAATCATCTCCATTGCTGCTTGAGCACCGTCTTCGCCACCTATAATAATCTGTACTGTCATTTTTAGTCTCCTTATGGTTAAAATTGTTAGCCTAGCAACGCAATAATGTCTGCTACTTTTCGCGCCTCAGCGGCCGAAATCTTCTCGTGGATAGAACCCGCCAGCGCGGCAAACCGCACCAACACGCCCGTGAGTCCACCACGCCTGTCGAGGCGCGCTATGATCTGTCCGTTCTCTTCGGGAACCCATGAATACTCGGCCAGTAACATATCTTTGCAAACGGTCTGCAACCCGTCCGTCCCAGTACCCGCGGCCGTTATCTGGCCGATGAACGCCTTACAGTTAGCGTTCTGTATAAAAGTGTGCTTTGCGTTATCCTGTTGCTTGGCTGACATACCTCCATAATATACCGCTGATTCTACTCCGTTGGCTTTCAGCCCGTCGCGTATGCCCTCGATAACGTCGCGGTGGTATGCAATAATAACAATCTTTTCTAGGCCGCCTTCTATTTCGTCCGTGATCTGAGAAACGAGCGGGCTAACAATGGCAAGGCCTGTCAATCTTCTGAGCGTAGCCGTTTGGCCTCCTGCCAGCGCCGCCAGCCCTTCAACCCCATCCTTGGCCAGAACGCGCGCAATCTCTTTGCCTTCTTCGCTCTGCTCTACTTCTCTGAGCGCTCTCAGTGCGTCGGTCGGCTGCAACACAAGAGTGTCGACTCGAGGAGGTTGGCTGTCGCGCTTTCTGCGCAACATGTAGGAATCCATGCGTGAACGCAGTAGGTCGCTATCTTTATTCCCGACAATCTTCACACCAAAAGGCGTCTCGCGGGTAACACAGAAGCGAGAGACAAAATCCCAGTAGTTCAGAATGCGCCCACTTTGCATAGTAATCACCTTCGGCGTCATGGCGCGCATCTTTGTCCATAGCTCCGCGTAGTTGTTCGGCGCGGGGCTGCCCGTGCTGTCCCACACAAAAGGAATGTTCTCAATCACGCCGCCGATAGCGTCGCACTTCGGGCCGAGTAAAGCCTTTGTGCGCTTGGCCTTTGGGTTCTTGACGGCGTGCCCTTCATCCATGATGCAGACGTCATAGCCTGCCTTCGCAAACAGTGAGGGGTTATCCGCCATCTTATTGTAACTGACCACATCAACTCTCGGCTTGATGGCGTACTCGCGTACTTTCTGCCCCCACTGCAAGGCAATGCCCGCTGGGCACGTGACAAGCACCTTCTCAGCGCCTGCCTTCTCCGCCGCGCCAAGCAGTTGCACGGTTTTGCCGAATCCAGGCCTGTCCCAAAGATAGAATCGTGGGCTTTCTGCGAGGCGGTTGATGCCTTCTACCTGCGCGGGCTCTAATTCAAAAGGCAGCTCCATTAGAACATCTCCGACAATGTGCTGAATCTCAGCCTAGGCACTTCGCCTCCGCCCGCTGCGTAGTAAGCAATCAATGCCGCCTCCGCCCTCCCGTCGTCCTTCACTCGCGCAAACAACTCTCGCTGCCGCGGGAACAAGCGAAGGGCGGCTCGGCGTGATTCATCTTTGTTGCCACTAATACGCATAGCCTTTTTCCATTTGACGGGCGTCACCGTGTCATAACGTAGCCCTGCGCCAGCCACCATCATCTCGGCCGCGCCCGCCGCCGCGCCGAATGAAAACATACTGGTCACACCTTGGCCAGGCATGGCCGATACCTGCTCGATGAGTACTTTCTCGACTTTGAGGCCTGTCAGATACGAGCCTATCGTAGCGAGCCCGTGGTAGTCGAGCTTGCGTCGATTCTTGCCGTTCGACTTCACCGTGAAGGTCGGCATGTCCCACGCCTCAATATCGCCTGTCACCGCGTTGTAGATGGCGATGGCTCCTGATAACCCTGGGTCAACGCCTACATAGTAGCTCATACATCGCGCCCCGTGTCGCAGTCTTCGCAGGTGAATTTGCCAGGGGTTGCGTCTTCTGGGCAATGCAGGCAGCGATAACGGGCGGGGCGTTTTTCCACTATCTCAACAATGCTGCGCAGATTCATCATCTGCGTTGGTCGGTTCCAGTCGCCCCAGTCTCGCCCCTCACCGTCCGTGACAAGCGCAGCGGTGAATGTGTTGCCCCCGTCATATTTCACAATTTCCCACACAACATGGCTTTCCCTGTCCGTGCGGAATCTCAGCCCCTCTGCCAACCCTATTATCTGCCCAGGCTCGACATAGCCCCCCTCCCATACGTAGTAGCCCCCTGGTTCCGCCTCCGCGGCGCGCAGGTTCTGTGCAGCTATCTCGGCTTCCAGTTCAGTAAGGCGGTTAAACTGCGTTGGCCTGTCATCTCTACCAACTCCGCGCAATTGATACGTGGCCAATGCCAGGGCATTCCATGCTACGTGCAGCATATGCAACTGCCCGCTTTCCTTGTCGCGGTCTTCCCCCATGTTCCAGGCGGAGGCGTGGCGGATCAGGCTGTCAAATACACGACTCCAATTCATACCCTTTTCCCAGTTGCGGGGAGCGTATTTCAACGCGCCGCGCCCGTAAATGTGTGCAAGCTCGAGCAACGCATCCCAGGGCAATAGGTGCATGGGGGCTTTGCCCTCGTCATATCTCATTGCGGTGTTATTCTGACTATCTGCCATTGCGGCCTCCTACTAATGTTGCATCATACTCGCGCATTATCTGCCTGATACGTGTCACCGTGCAGGTATAAACGCGGCCTCCTTTACGGAGGCGAGTCAAAAAGTTGGGGTTATGAGCAAGCACACGCGAGACGCCCGATTCGGAAAAACCGTGGCGGTCTGCGAACTTTTCAATCTCCCTGACCAAGTCTTCGTTGCTTAACAACTTCGCCTCCTAAAATTTGACGTCGTACCATAACTTGCCGTTTGCGTAGATGCAAACAAAAAATGTATCACGCGTGATATTTTTCTGGTTGCAAAAATATCCACAATGCGATTATGCTGTCAATCCTCAATGTTCAAAATAAAAATGTCGCCAGAGAGCCTTTAGGGATGAAAACCAAGCTAGAACACGCCGTCTTACTCGCTAACAGAGGGTTTATGATATTCCCTCTATCCCCTAACAGCAAGTACCCGCTCAAAGGCTCTCACTGGCGTGAAGAGTCAACCAACCATTTGCCGACGATCAAGAAGTGGTGGTCTGAGAATCCTGACTACAACGTAGGCATCGACTGTGGGAAGTCTGGCATTTATGTCATCGACGTTGATACTAAAGAAGGAAAGGTCGGGCAGAGAACCTATTTGTGGCTTGACGATCTTCACGGCTTCGACGCCACTATGACAGCCGTAACGGCCACGGGTGGGCGGCACCTGATATATAATCATTATGGCCTTGGCAATACTGCCAGCGCCCTTGGCAAAGACATCGACACTCGCGGCGAGGGCGGCTATATCGTCGGAGCGGGTAGCACAATCAACGGGGCTTCTTACTACTTCGACGAAACAGCCCCTTCTGTCTCTTACCCATTAATGTCGTGGGTCGTTGAATACCTCAAAGAGCACACGATTGCCAGGCGCTCTGAGAATAGGGGCGAGGTTATCAGTGAGGACTCCCCTACGGACATTGAGCGCGCAAAGCACTGGCTGCTAGAAGCTGCTGAACTGGCGGTCGAAGGCGCTGGTGGCGATCATACCACATTCGCAACGGCCGCTAAGTTACGTGAGTTCGGCCTTTCTGCCGATACCACTCTGAGCCTGATGCTGGATCATTGGAATGATCGCTGCTCCCCGCCTTGGGGCATTGAAGATTTGCAGCGCAAAGTGGACAACGCGTACTCCTACGCCCAAAGGCCGCAAGGCGCGGCCTCGGCGCAGGCGGACTTTGACGCGGTATTGCAATCGCCCCCCGCCGATTTCATGCGCCAGTTCTACTTACCTAACGAGAGTACCATCCCTCCGCGTGATTGGATTGTGAGTGGCATCGCCTTACGTGGGCAAGTCACTGTGCTGGCCGCGCCTCCTGGCGTCGGTAAGTCTACTTTCATGATGACACTGGCCGTGCAGGTGGCAACGGGTAGAAATCTGCTCGACATCAAAAGCAAGCGAGGCCGCGTTGCTTTGTGGAATAACGAAGACGACACGGAAGAGCTACAACGCCGCTTCGTAGCCATCTGTAAGGGGGCGGGTATAACTGCGCTCGACTTACTCGAGAATGACGCCACGGGCGCGGCGGCCTGCTCTATGCTGCACGTCCAGTCGGGCGAGCAACGCCGCCTGCGCATAGCGCAGCGTGCAGGCACTGACCACAACATCAAACCTAAGGATGTGGATGATCTGGTCTCCTACATCACCGAGAACAAGATAGATATGTTGGTGGTCGATCCTTTCAGCGAAACGCACCCCGCCGCAGAGAACAGCAACGAAGAGATGCAAGCGGTGGCTGTTCTCTATCGTGAAGTGGCTCAGAGGGCGCATTGCTCCGTGTTCCTAGTCCACCATGACAGAAAGCCCGCGCAGGCTGATGCTTCCGCGCATATTGGCAACATGTACGCAGCGCGCGGCGCTTCGTCGCTCGCTGGCGTCGCACGCATTATGCTGACGCTATACACTATGCCCGAGAAAGACGCGAAACTGTATGGCGTGCCCGAAGAAGAAAGGCGCTTCTATATGCGCCTCGACTTGGCCAAGGCGAACATGTCCATTGGTTCGGGGGAGCCTTCATGGTTCAAGCGCGTCGGCGTGGTATTAAACGCCAGAGAGGGCGATCCTGATAGCGGGGAATCTGTCGGTACTGTGGTCGCGGCGAAGCTGAAGCATAGAAAGCTGGCAGAGGGCTCCGCACAAGCTGACCTCATCAAAGATGTGGTGAGTCTGGTGTGCGATAGAGACGAGCCAGAAGAGGGGCTCTCTCTGGCCACGGTGGTAAACGAACTGGTGAGTGCTTATCCGCAGTTTATGGGTAAGAATCCTGATAGCCTGCGCCGCGCGATAAAGCGCGTATTCAGCGAGGGCGATGTGCCCGTGACAGGCGGCATACTGCGCCTTGTAACGCGCGAGAGGCAGAGGGGCGAGGCCAATAGCAAACCCCGCGACTTCCTCTACCTCATGCAGCACGAGATTGACTAGAACATGTCCGCTATTTGTTGCTTAGACTTCGAGGGCTTCTTGGCCTTCTGGTTCTTCTGCTCGACGAGGTTCCTAATCGCTCTGGCCATGGCGCGGTCGATAGGCACCGTTCCGCTTATCCACCTGCTCACTGAAACCTCGTGGCGGCCTATATCCGCCGCTAGGCGGCGCTGGCTGCCGTAGGCGGTTCCGTAAAGTTCAATCAATATCTGTTTTAGTTCTTGTGGCGTCATGGGGTGGTTCCTTTTGTTGGGGTGGTCACAGTTTTTGCCATAGCTATTAATAAATCTCGAAATGCTGGCGGGGTCGATATGCGTGGTGTACTGTCTTTGCCACCGCCCTTAGCTCCAACTTCTCCTAGGCGTTTTGCTCGTTTCAACCCCATACGCGCCACTACAGCGGGGTCGTATCTTGGCTCACTAACTCCCCAGTCCAACTCAGGGAATTTGATGCCAACAGCATAAAGCCAGGTAGGTTTACGCGCATAATGTCCGTAGCGGCCTTGCTCAACGCAGCATGAGCGGCCACCATGTGCATCAGGTTCAGACCATCCGCCATTTTCATCAGGCACAGGAAGATTAAAATGTTTCCAAGCATGACTTCCTTTCGGATGCTCAACAATCCCGCCATAATGCCGTACAGCCCAAAGCGCGGCAAAGAAGCACCCGCCATCATCGCCCAGCTTTTTCTTTTCCGCACCCTTAGAGATTGCCAGCGGTTGCCCGAACCACATCTTACCCCAGCGCTGGCACGGAGGATGTGCTATAACTGGCCACACACCTGAATATCTTCGGGCATCACGTTTCTCATCCCAAGGGTCAACGCCTGGCAAGCCAAAGTAAGAACCGTTCGTTTGAACAAATAAAGCAGCTATCATCTCACACCTTTCTCTGTGTATGGCACTCCAGCGGCATCTAGGACTGCTTTGGCATAGCATATTGCCGCATCTTCATCGTGGACGCATTGCTCATTCATTATCGCTTCCACGCACACCTCCAAATCCACTTGCCTCTGGGTGATGTAGGGGCGGATTGCGTCATAGGCTCTGGCGGCTGTGAATGGTAATGCTTGATTGTAGCAATAGCTTTCGGCATCCATTAAAGCCTCAAAAGCGCCCTCATCCACCTCACTCATCGGCTTTGTTTCTGTATCAGTCATTTTGCGGCCTTTCTCTTGGTGGGCTGTCTCTTCTTTTGACTTAACCACACCTTCGGGAATGCGTGCCGCTTGCGCAATTCGTCTTAGTTTATTCCCAAGGCATTGCGGGCAAGTGTCCTCATCCACCACGGGGCTTTGCGCCGAATGTGCATCCCTGATAGCTGAGTCCAGCTCGGGGGCGCTCATACGCCGCAGGTCGGCCTTTGTGTACTTCTTCGTCGGAGGGTTTTGCGTCCTGCACGCATTTACAGGGGTATTACAAGCAAAACAATAATAGGAAGTCTCTATGTCGGTATGCGTGTCAAACATATGCTTTCCGATTAGCTTCGTGCATTGCTTACCGCATACAGGGCATGGCGGCACTCCTGCGCACTCATTTTTATTGGTCATATCTTATCCTTCCTGTTTCTCATACTTATTCACAACTTCAAAGAAGCTATCCCATATCGAACGGCCGTGCTTCACCCAGTTAGCCACGGGCGGGCACCCTTCTCTCGCCCACGCGGCCATCTGCGCGCCCGCCTTGAAGTGATGATGTATGTCGTTGACGGCCACTTTCTGAATCAACCCCCATTTGGTGAGTAAGCGAATGTTCGCCCTTGTCCTATCGTAACGATAATGCGGGAGCCCCAGCGGGGCGGTAAAACTGCCGTGCTTATGCACTATGGCGGCTATCTCATCTATGGTGTGCGATCGATGAGTGAGAATAACTCGGCTCATATCGCCCCCGCTTTCTGCATGCAGCAATCCCTCAGGGCTATACGCGCGCGGATTATGTCGCATTTAAGCGACATAGGCATACGCGGCCACATGCTGACTCGCTCCGCTGGCGGTATTGTTACCCAGAGCTCTAGCAGGGAGTTAAGCCTGTGCTCCTCAAGAATGCGCAGTAGATTGCTCAGGCTGCGCACTGCCCTTGATGCTAGTATGGATCCTTTCATTGCCTTGCCTCCTACAATTTAGTCAGTTGATAGAGAACGGTCATTGCGGCCAGTATCACCAACCCGCAAACAACCCATGCAGCGCCAACGGTCACAATCATATTGATAAACCCGCCTGATTTCTTCTGCATGATATTACCCAGCTTGTGACACGCGGCCGCTGCATATCCGTCATCCCACGCGAACCAACGCGGGCTCCCGAACACATATGGATTATCTCGGAAGCTGACACTTTGCATGTTGGCCATGTAGCCCTGCCGATAGGCTGCGCCTGTCTTAAATACCTCAATCATTGTGCGCCTCCTTCCACGCCCAGCCCCTGCAATAGTCGGGCTACGCTGCTAATGTGACTGTCCACGATCTCAAACATGTCCTTGTTGCTATGATACTCGAACGGCTCCCATAGCTCGAGGCCTATGTCGTCAAGTCGCGTGTCGTCGTCTGAGTCCCTGAAACGCACATAATCCTCCGCGTCTAGGTCTTCATTGCAGAAGTAATGCTGCATAACGTGGCGGATAATGCGCTTCTGCCATGCGAGCGGGTAAGCCTCTAGGTCTGCGTGTAAGACTTGTTTTGTCATGTTACTTCTTCCCTCTTACAATGGTTTTCAGGTTTTCAAGATAGTTATTCAGGCGGTTATGCTCGGCCTCCATATCGCCTATGTTGCTTTCGTCCTCCCTGTTCTTCAGGAAGTAGCTCACCATATCAAGCAGCTCCTGAAACTCCTCGGCTGCCTCGAGCGCTTCAACGCGTAGCTCCACTTGGTGCGCCTCTTCAAGCGCCTCCATTTCCTCTTCGTATGCTTGGCAAGCCTCGCCTTCCATGTATTCCAACGCGGCCAGCACTAAGGGGTTATCCTCGGCTTGCGGATTGAGCCTCAGGAAGTGGCGGGCGTCGTCTGCTAGATACGCCCTAACGGCCGCTGCCTTTGCAAAAGATTGACGCTGTGCGATGCGGGTTGCGCCCGCCTTTGTTTGCTTTCTCATAATTCAATTCCTTTCCTGTTCAAAAGTACATAGTCAACAAAGGCGCGTAGTGCCTTTAGTTTAATCTTGTCGCTATTAGGCTCAACTACCAAGTCACACATGATGTCGAAGCACTCGCCGTCGGTCAGCCGCGCGGGATCTTCCAGCCCCTCCTCGTTGATATTCTCGATTGCCTTTTGCATAGCGATTTCAGCCAGTGCGCCCTTGTCTGTTGCCATTGCTACGTAATCGTGCAGCATGGCAAAGGCTTGGCCGCGGTGCAGGACTCCGTCGGCAAGCTCAGTGCCCACGTCGGCCGTAAAGTCTGCCGCGCCATATGCTTGCACCATGCGATAAAACTTGCCCTTCTGGCCTGTCTCGTGCGCCTCGTAGATTTCTAGTAACGTGGCCATGGTCTATGCTCCCTCTGTCTGTTTAAGCGCTGGCAATATGTAATGGTTGAACGCCCATATTGCGTTGTTTGTTAGCTGGCGTTGCCACGCTTGCACGCTCGGTGCCCACTTAAACCCGTGGCTTTTTAACAAAGCAATCATGGCCGTTTCTGGTTTACCGTCAAAGAACAATTGCAAACGCATTGCCTCGGTGTTCTCAAGGCACCGCACGCCTGCAATCATCAAATCTTTAGGCGTTGTCGCTTTTCGCTTCTCAATCTCAGCGATGCGCTCCTCAACCTGCTTCATGCGCGCCCTGTTGTTGCTCAGTGCGAACGATGCAAAGCCAATGCCTCCGAAACAATCAGGCCTTAGAATCTCGGCCGCTCTCTCTTCACTGCCAAGAAGTGCAACCAATGCCGCCCGATCGATAGGCTTCTTGCGGACTATCTTATTAACGGCAACCATGGTTTCTTGTGCCTTGGTTAGGCCTGCCAGCTTCTCGCGTAGCCTCTCTATAGCGTCGCCATCACCTGAAGCAATCGGCCGCGCTTCTGGGTGTGCTTTGTAATACGCCTCCTGCTTCAAGGCCTTTTGCACACGGTCAACATAGGCCAACATCTCGCCGCTGATTCTATGCTCTCGCTCGCTTGCCTTGCGCTGGCGTTCAACGGGAAAGCCTGAGCCTCCTGTTATCATCGTACTGGCACAACGTGACTTCGCGGCCAAGGACAAGAGAAACAGTTTCTCAAACTTGGCTTGTGCCTCTGGCGCCCCTTCAAGGGACGCCATGACATTGTCAAAATAAGCACACTCCCCAGCGCCGCGCCGCTCAGGGTCAAAACTCAGGTTGATATAGGCGCGGCGGGCTGTTTCGTAGTGTTTGTGTTGTGTGTAGTCGGGCATGTGTTCATTCCTCCCCAAATAGATAGACGATTTTATCTTGTGGCGTTTGTGGCGCTGTTACCTTGGCAATCAGTGCGGCCATATCTGCCCGCTCCTTTTCGCTGTAGGTGTGGCCGTAGGGCTCTGATGCAATGGCCAGAATAATCACCATCACCAAGCCAGACAACGCAATCAGCGGATTGTTGAGAGTGTCCATCATACGCCCGCCCCTTCTGTTTCATACACCCACAACTCCCAGCTATGACGCCCCGCTAAGAACTGCTCCTCGGCCTCCTCAGGGCTCATCCCGTCGTAATCGTCGGCGCAATTATAGCAAGCCTCCGCGTCCTGCTCGTCAATCCCGATATAGTCGTCGTCCTCGGCGTCGTCGGGTTTATACATCACCTGTGCAATGTTCGCCCCTAACTCCTGTTGCAACACATAGGCGGCCTTAATTGCCTGCGCCGTGGGTAATTTAATCGCTATAGTGTTCAGCATGCGGCGGCCTCCTTCTCAGCATAAAACGCCACGGCCTCAGCATATCGCGCATCAAATTGCGCCAGCGCTTCCTTGTGTGCGTCAATCACTGCCTTTTCAGTGATGCGCGCCACCTTTCCCGTGCGGTGCACAATAACCGCGTAGTCACCAAAAACAGCGTGCACCTCTGACGCATACGCAACGCCGCTCAATTCGTAGCGCTCCTTGACGTACACGCTGGCCATTGTAGAGAGCCCGCCTGTCCGCTCGTCCTTTGACGTGGTAAAACGCAAGAAGCGCTCGCCTGCACGTCCTGAAACGGTATTTACAGGCGCCGCGCCCATGCTGCGCTCAGAGCGTGCGCTCCATCCGTGGAATCCTTTTCTTGTCACAATCTGCATATAACATTTCCTTTTCATGTTAAACCCTCTCGCTTCATTGCTAAGGGGAAGAAGCCTATAAGGCCGCTTCATCGTGGCGGCGCATATCCAAAACGCCGCCACTGTGAAGAGTCCTTATAACCTAGGCCGCCGCTTGTTTGATTTCGGCCATTTTGCTAGCCAATACCCACAAAGCGCGATTCAAGCTCACATTCCCGTCAATGCTATTAACTGGGCGTGTCTCACGACGCGAGCGACGGCCATTTGCTGCGCGGTGCACGTACCCAGCGCCGCCGTTGATTAGGTGCTCCTGCACGCGGTTAAACGTGCGCCACATGTCGCTACCCACATCCGCCTCACGTACAGGGCGCAAGACTTGCGCAGGCGATACAGGCGCGGCCTTAATTTCGCCGTTGTCGTCCTTATCGTTAAATCGAAGCGCCAACGCCGCGGCCGCGAAGGCCTCAGATTCAGGCGCGGACAATTGCAAGCCTTGCAGCTCGCCAACGCGCGAGCCTATCAATTTGCTGTCTTCCAGCAGTGTATATGCCCCTTCAATCACGTTGTTAATGATGTCCCCCTTGTGAGCTACGCGCTGCATCTGGCCATTTTCGCAGGTTATCAAGCCATTGCTGCACACAATGCGAAACAGTCCGCTCATTAACTGGTAACTGCTCGTGCCGTCGTGGCTGTTTACCAGAATCAACTCACGCACGCTGTCACCTGCAACCATTTGGCCAGCGTCGCTAGCGTGGCGCAGTCTGACCATGTGCTTAGTGAAAGCGCGCTTTTCATCGTCGCGGCTCCCTCCTTGTCTAACCTCCGTTACTCGAAAGCCTTCTTTTTCTAATCCTGCCAGTACTGCGCCCGTTGGGATGTACGTATAACGGGAAGAACGCGAGGCATGCTTATCTTCAGCGAAAATACTGGGCGCAACGCTGCGCACTTGGTTAGCGTCCAAGAACTCGCCGTGACGTGCGCGCATGATTGCGGCACCAGAGCCGAAGCGCGCGGTGTTGGTATGAGTGAAGCTGTATGTGTTGTTCATGTTAAAAGTCCTTTTCTAAAAATGTGAGCTCGCTTAATTGCTGGCCACGGGGTATTGTTTAGCACGCTGTTAAATTAAACGCAATAGGGAAAATGAAAAAAGTTTATAGTCGTGTTAAGTTTATGATATAGCGGGACAAAGCGGCCAAGGGCGAAAAATCGTTATAATACAGGAGCGGGACAAGCGGGACATAGGAAAAGCGCGGGTTTCGGGCGGGACGGGGCGGGACAAAAGGCCTGTCCAGCTAAAAAATCGTTATAATACAGGAGGCGGACAAAAAGGGCGGGACAAGTATTTTGTCCAGCTAAAAAATCGTTATAATACAGGAGACAGACAGCGGGACAAGTTTTCTTACTACGTAAACGCTCCCGCCTGTCCAGCAGGCGGCGGGGCGTTACGGTAACGGTGCGGCCGTTACGTCGTAAACGCTGATTGTGCGATTTTATCGCAGTGTTAAAAATGTGAGAGCGTGGCTTGCGAGGGCGGGGAGGTTTTGAGGCGTGCAGGCGTGCAGGTTGACAGCGTGGCGCTATTGGCCTATGCTCAGGTGCAAGGAGTTTATTAGCTATGAAGAATCCGCCTGTGAATCTAACGGATAAAAAAGACAAAGAGCTCGCCGCTGTAAAATCGTTAATTCGTGGTGAGAGTATCCATAAAGCCATGGCCATTTCGGGAATCAAAAAACAGGACATTTTTGACTCTGTTTTTTTCAGTCCTGTAGCGCTTCAATATTGCCATGAGAAAATCAGAGGCAAGATTGTTTTGCAGGGCACGCCCGCCGCTTACAACTTCATGTTCAAGGCAATGCAGGATCCTAGGGTTGATATGCGCATAAGGATGCGCTGCGCTGAGTTCTTCCTCAACTCAGGCGGACAAGGTGCACCCAAAACGCAGGAGATGCCGTTTTTAGAAGCGAAAGACAAGCAGGCTAGGGAAGTGTCCGCAAAGGAGCTTGACGCGCTCCTAGAGCAAATTAAACGCATGAAGGCCGAACGCGAAGCGGCGGGGCAAATAATCGACGTAACACCGCAACCAATAGCGCAGGAAGACAACACCCGCTCGCCTGCCTCTCAACCCATTGAGGATATGTTCTAAACACTGTCTTGGATAGGACAGTCAACAGGCCGCAAGCCGCTCTTAGCCTGCAATATAGCCCCCCACCCCTAGGGGGAGGGGCGCAAATGCGCTCAGGGTCGCGACCGGCCGCCCCGAGATAAGCGCCGATTTTTTACTTTTAATCTTAACACGCACCGCTAATAGCCTCACAGCCTCACAGCCTCCCAGCCCATCAGCCTTCAAACCCTATCCGCCTTCCAGCCTCTCAACCTTCCAGTCTCGCCCAGTTGACAGTATGAGGCTCCCCTGCTACTATCCCCAAACACCCTAAAGGCGAGGCGCTGCTGGCATCATGTCCCAACCTATCCGATACACCCCAAGTTATAACTTTTCTGGTTTTCAGGAACTGAACCCAACCGCGCCGCTTCCTGCCGATCGCCTCGATACAGAGCTGAATAACATTCGTACAACCACCGACCAAGTGTGCAACAATCTTGCGTTGATACAGCGGGACGATGGCCAACTGAGAAACGGGATTGTCACGGCTGACGCACTCGCCGCGTCCCTGAAGGTGGCCGATACGGTGTCCGCGATCGCCGCGGCTGCATCGGCTGCGGAGGCCGCCGCCTCTGCTGCAAGCGTGGCCGACGTCATCCAGGTAGAGAATTCTATTCGTCGCAATGCGTATCTTGATTTTGTTGTAACAGGACTTGCGCCTTCCATTGGCGCGCCGCCTGATGAAAGTCTGACATTTTCAGTCTCTGCGGGGGAAGCGATAGTCAATGGCGAGTCGGTGGTCGTTGCGTCATCGACATCATTCACCATGCCCGACGATTACGTTTATGACATATGGCTCGATTCGGACGGGGCCTTCCATGTCGAATCCGCGCCGTCTGCCGAGTATAACACGCTGCCGAATTACCGCGAGGCCTCGCTGAAAATATGCAGCGTTCAATCGCAAGGTGGCTACGCGATCGGCGCGCTGTCACGGGCGAACACGAAACCTGTCACCAAGACATCGACAAACGAAGGTTTCAAATTCTTCGATTTTGTGAATCTGTTGTATATTCCGTCAAACCTTGTCCCGTGGGCTCCCGAGACAGACTATTCTATTTTTGATTACGTTTACACCACCAATGGAAACGTCTATCGTGCGTTTGAGAGCGGCACGAGCGGGCTGACCGAACCTGAAGATAAGATTGGGCCTTCCGAGGACCAATATCAGGTGACGGACGGGGCGATGCTGTGGTCTTATCAGGGCGATACAGCCTATGGCGATCTGTTCCGCGTGTCGCCAAATAGCGGGTTGCGCTGGTACTTCGTGTTCAACGGCGTCAGAGAGATGCTTCACAACATGGGATCTTATACCTTCGACGGGTATACAGGCGATCTGGGTCTGAACTTTATCTTGAAGGCATTTGAGATGGTCATCACGACCCGCCGCGATAATCAAGATTACAACCGTGGCCAGATGATGATCCAGAGCGGACTCCTGTGGCGGGCGTTGGATGACGGCACCAGCGCGGGGACTGACGCAGCGTTCACTGGAACGATGGCTGTTGGGACTGAAATAGCCGATGGCGGGGTGACGTGGAAAGCGTTTGCTATTTACTATGGGTCTGCTGATTGGTTCTGGTGGGACGTCGATAACGAATATCTGCCCGCGATCCCACCTGACGCCCATGACAGCCTTGCATCGACGTTCTGTTGGCTGATAGGGCGTTACGTCAAGTTGAACGGCGGCAACGTGTCGTTCTTATCTGGGAGTTCCTGGATAAGCGGTATGACCTATGCGGACATGCTCGACGAGATATACGAAGCATCTTTGGGCACGCAGATAGCCAATAACCTGACAAAGACATTCCAGGGCGATGTTGTGCCGGGCAGTGGAGCAAGTTATCCGTTCCAATTCCTCGAAGACAACTGCGAGAGTTATGTCGGCATGATACATTATGCCTATATCCTGGGGCGTCTGGGTGAGACCGCCCGCCGCGATGAAGTGTTGGCCGATGCGGCGTCGATCGCTACGGGGGTAGGCAGTCTGTTCGGACAGGGCTCGACAACGGGGCAGAGGTTCTTCGTTTACTATTACGGGTTGTCTCACGACTTCGTTGACGCTTTGGAGCCCGCAGATCTTCCTTGGTACCCTCATGGACAATCCCAGTGGTTTCCCGAATATTGCAATCTACCGTTCACTACAGACCAGTTCCTTGCCGCGCGCCGTTTTGCCGCTTATAAGTACCCCTCATGGTGGGCGCGCAATAACAAGTCATCATTCCCCGACCTGATCGGCGGGTGGCTAGCTTGCACAAAGTGGAAAGACCCTCAGAAAGTTCTTGAACAGCTCGAACTTGTAGAGAGGTACCATTTAGGCATTAATAGCGGCAATCTTGGATTGTTCATTACGGAGTTTGCTTGGTATCTCCGCATGAAAGAAAAGATATTCCCCGATAAAACACTCTTGTATATCGACGACGACGGTACAATGGTGTGGGAAGACCTTGAACAGGAGGTTCATCGCATCGCGCCGGGCAGTGTCAGCGGTAACGCACCCGCCTTTAAGGTGTATAACAGCGCCCCCCAAACATTATCTGTGGCCACTCCGACAAAGATAACGCTCAATGTCGAAGCCTTTGACTCAGGGAATGCGTGGGACACGTCCGCCAGCAGATTCCAACCAGGAACTGCAGGGTATTATGTGTTCATGGCGCAGATTGCGTTCATTGGGCCAGGCACGCCAGCGGGTGAACGTGGCGAAATTATGCTGTATAAGAACGGTTCGCTGATAGCTTCCGATTACAAGGAGCTGAAATTAGGGTCAGTGGCCAACCAAACGCCTATTTTTAGCGTGTTGTACCTGAATGGAACGACCGATTATGTCGAACTTTGGGGCCAAACGCAGGTTAGCGGCAGTAACAACGTGTATTTTTCGGAAACGTACACGTGGATGACAGGGTATAGGCTCGGAGCGAGCTAAATCGTGTTGTCTTGCTCGGGCAAATATGCTTTACTCGGGGAAGCGCGCGTTATTGCGCCCAACGCTAATCGAATGGGTGGGTTTTATGAGTGAAGTCATACTGTTAAGGGTCGAGAATATGGCACTTTCGGCGGAAGCTAAGGCGGTTGACGCCAAACATATCGCGGAGAAAGCAGTGAACCAACAGTCATCCCACGAGATTCTTTGCAGTGAACGGTATGCCAACATAAATAAGCAGTTGGAAGCCATACCCAAGATATATGACACTATAAATGACCTTCGTTCAGTTGCAAACAAGGCACTGGGCGTTTGGTTAGGGGTTGCGGGCGTTGCTGTTCTTCTCGGTATCGTCTATACGGTAATAAAAATCTCACACGGAGGGTGATCGCCATGGCAAGTAGAATATCCGAACCGACACGCGGCCTTCGCAACAACAACCCGGGCAATATCCGCCATAACTCGGCAAATAAGTGGCAAGGAATGGCCGAAGAACAATCCGATTCTGAATTTGTCACGTTCAAGAGTATGCCTTACGGAATTCGTGCGATGGCTCGACTTCTTATCAATTACTTTGATAAAGAGGGGCGTAATACCGTTCCGATGATAATCAAGAAATGGGCTCCTAACCATGAGAACGACACCCAAGGGTATATCCGTCTCGTAGAAGCTCAGATGACGCGCATCCTGGGCGAGAGAATCGACGACCAGACTAAACTCGACCTTCAGAACTACGACCATCTACGTGCATTGGTGGAGAGCATGATCCGCGTTGAGTGTGGTGCCGATTGGCAAGACCACATAACAGACGCTCAGGTGGTAAAGGGCCTCGTTCTGGCGGGCGTGGAGCCTGTCGAGAAGAAACCTCTGGCAGAAACGCGCACTATTAAGGGTCAGAAGGTCGCCGCGGTGGCCACCGTAGGCGGGGCTGTCGTGGACCAGTTGACGCAGGTTGCGTCAGTGAAAGACCAGATCGAACCTCTGATTCAATATTCAGAGACTATAAAATTTGTTTTCATTGCTCTTGCCCTTCTTGGCATCGCCCTGACAGTATGGGCAAGGGTAGACGACCGCCGCAAAGGCATAAACTGATGTTTAGCGTGCTGAAGCAGTTTTTCGCAGCCAACGCCCTTCGCCTGATGGCTTTGTCTGCGATATTGGCAACGGTCGCAGCGGTAATATTTGGCGCTCGGCAGGCGGGTCGGAGCGCAGAGCGTGTAGACAACCTCACCCGCCAGATAAAGGGGGTACAACGTGCTGAGAAAATTCGTCGCGCAGTTGATGGTGACTATCGTGCTGGCAGGGTTCCTGACGGCGTGCGCCGATTCTACATCGACTGACAGTTTTTGCCTTCAGGCGAAACCAATTCCAAACAGCAACCAATGCCCGGCTGTCGTGCGCCTCAGTATCGACGCCCATAACGCTGTGGGGGTAGATAGCTGCGGATGGTGATGGAAGACTTCGACTTAGAAAATGCCAGTTACGAGGAGCTGCTACGGTGGGAAACCGCCCTCAAGCGCAAGCGCCGAATCGAGGCTGCGCGGAAGTCGATGCTCGAGTATATGCTGGCCACGCGTCCCGACCCCGACAACCCAGACCCTGAGGCGTCCACTTACGAGGTTACGCCCCTGGCTCGTCTTCTGTGTCAGGTAATCGAGAAAGTAGACAGGGGCGAGGCGCGCCGCGTTTGCGTGTCGGTAGGCCCCCAACTTGGTAAATCAGAGATACTGAGCCGCTCAGGCCCCGCATGGTTGTCTGCGCGTAATCCGCGCAGGCATATGATCCTAGGGTCCTATAACGACTCCTTCGCCCAAGAGTTCGGTGGCGAGGTGAGAGACATAATTCAGTCAGAGACGCATCGCGCCATTTTTCCCGCGCACGAGTTGAAGAAAGGCAGCGAGGCGAAGAACAACCTTGTGACCACCATGGGCGGGAAGATGGCTTTCGTGGGCGTGGGCGGCTCGGGCACGGGTAAACCGGCGGACATATTCTTCATCGACGACCCCTTCAAGAGTGACGCGGATGCTCAGAGCGAGACCCACCGCGAACATGTATGGAAGTGGTTTAACGGTGTGACATTTGCGCGCTGCCATAAGAGGTCGTCAATTATCATCGTGCATACAAGGTGGCATGAGGACGACCTGATCGGTCGGTTGGTAGACCCCGACCACCCAGAACGCAATAAGAAGTACCGAGGCATCGCTGACCGTTGGACATACTATAACCTGCCCGCCATCGTCGAAGACCCAGAACTGGCGGAGGCTTTGGGGCTGACGCTGCAGGTGCCGACAGACCCTGATGTTATCGAGCAGTTTGGCACTAAGCCAATGGCCTCTTTATGGGAAAATCGTAAATCTCTCGAGCTCTTTGCGGAAGCCAAACAGAACGACAGCCGCATCTTCAACGCGCTCTACATGGGTAAACCCGCTCCTGACTCGGGGAGCTACTTCCTCGGCACCTCAATCTGCGAGTACGACAGAGAAGATCTGCCTACCAACCTCCGCATATACGCAGCGTCTGACCATGCGGTGAGCGAGAAACAAACCGCCGATTATACGGTGCTCGGGTGTGTGGGCGTGGATGAGAAGGATGACATATGGGTGCTTCCTGATCTCGTGTGGGAGCGTATGGAGACGGACGTCACTGTGGAAGAGATGCTCGGCATGATGAAGCGCAATAAGCCTCAGCTTTGGTGGATGGAAAGCGAACTTATCTCAAAATCATTCGGCCCCTTCTTAAAGAAAAGGATGCACGAATCGAGAATTTATACTACGCTGTCCCCACAAAGGCCTAGTAAGGACAAACGGACTAGGGCAAGAGCTATTCAGGGGCGTATGTCAATGGGTAAGGTGCACTTCCCACGTTTCGCTCCTTGGTGGCCGTCCGCGAAGTCTCAGTTGCTAAAGTTCCCTTACGCGGCCAACGATGACTTTGTCGACTGGTTGAGCTGGATAGGTCTAGGCCTTACTTCCGAGTACGGAGCCGATGTCCAGGATTCTAAAGATGACAAGGTCATTGAGGTAGGATCGATAAGATGGATATTAGCAGCATCGGAGCAACAAAAGCGCCGGGAACGCATAGAGAAGAATACTAAGGGGTGGTAATCATGGACGATACGACAGAAGTATTAGGTGCAGGGCCAGCGCCGCAACCAGCAGGAACCCAGCAGTCGGGTGTCAAGCGTGAAGCCGACCCCGCACTGGAGAGTCAACGCAAGCTGGTGCAGAAGTGGCAAAAGGAAATATTGGCGGACAAGGTTCACTTTGGCGATTGTTTCGCCCGCATGCGTAAGAACATGCAGTATGCGCTCTACGGTGCTGACAAAGGGTGGGTAGACGGCGATAACTACACTGTCCCTATCATCAACCGGTACATCAATCAATCCGTCGCAGCACTCTACGCGAAGAACCCCAAAGCAGTGGCAAAGCGCAAGCCCCGTCTCAACTTCTCCCTCTGGGACGGCACCCAGGAGACAGCGCAAGCAGCAGCACAAGGGGTGATGGTGCAGGACCCCATGTCTGTAAGCATTATGGCCGAGCTTCAGCAGGCAAAGACCCAGAACCTCATGTTCGATCGTCTCGGCCGCACTATGGAGATTCTATTTGAGTATTACACGGGCGAGAGCACCCCTAATTTTAAACAGCAGATGAAAGCCCACGTCCGCAGAGCGAAGACGTGTGCCGTTTCCTATATCGAACTTAACTTCCAGCGAGCCTTCGAGAAAGACCCAGACATCACCGCGGCCATCGACGACATGACGAACCAGATAGCGCAGATAGAATCTCGACTAGCAGACGCGGTCG
>JACCDR010767815.1_pt1 | contig 46057 bp, 65 predicted proteins | sample 7446431 | NCBI WGS metagenome assembly JACCDR01 (sample SAMN15323443, study PRJNA562643) | freshwater metagenome | isolation source: river surface water | place: USA:Blue River Watershed | collected 2017-08-17 | reverse complement strand
GATCCCGCTGCTCTGCTACGACTTCGAACAGACCCGCTCGGGTCAGAAAGTCGGCTCCGAAGGCCGTACCCTCGCCCGCCTGACGGCGTTCGAGCAGGTCTTCGCCAGAGGCGACGCGGTGTCCTTCCAGGACCTGAAGAACAACCAGTCGTACCTGGTGGTCATTGACGACTACCGCTTCGAGCAGCGGGCCCAGCCGGGCTCGAACCGCTCGAACTACGGCGGAGTGCTCTGGGTGGAGCTGCGCACGATCGCCGACGTGGTCACAGCGTGAGGACAAGACGTGGACTATGAACTGATCAAGCCCGACGCGCAGGACAAGTACGATCCTGCGCCGTTCCTGAGCTACGCCCGCCTGCGTCAGGCGGACAAGCAGGAGCGGGACCCCGACATCGGGGACGTCGTGCACTTCTGGGACATGGTGGAGGCCAGGTGCCGGGCCGCGATCGTCATCGCGGAGAGCCAGGAGCGCATCAACGCCGTCACCAAAGAGGTGACGGGCTACTTCGAGTCGTTGCGCATCATGTACCCCGGACGCCCCGACGAGGATCGGGGCATCGTTCACGACGAGACCAAGACGGGCCCCTCGTGGCACTGGCCCTGCGGGGGCCAGTGATGAGCCCCGAAGAGCAGGCCGAGCAGTTCGCCCGCGCACAGCGGGACGTGGAACGTCTCCAGGAGGAGGGCGCCACGTCGTGGCTCATCGTCAATGCGGTCTGGCGACGCTTCCAGGCGATACACGACAGGGAGGCCCGCCGTGTGGCCTCCTGACCGCGTCATCATCGCCCCCGCCAACGAGGGCGAGAGAGAGGCTGTGAGGCACGCTCAGCGCGCTCTGAGGCTGTCTCCGACCGGAGACATGGACGAGCCCACGAAAGCCTCTCTCAGAGGCGTACAGAACCTTTTCAAGCTCCCCGTGACCGGGGTCCTGGACAGGGCCACAGCTGAGGCCCTGGACAAGCTGAAGCACCCGTCATTGAGGGAGGAAGCGTGAACGACAAGTTGATGCAGGTGGTGGTGTTCCTCGGCTCGCTGGCCGGCTACGTACCGCTGGCCATGGCCGACAAGTCCACGGCCGAGTACGTGGCCCTGGTGGGCCCCGTGCTAGCGGCGGTCATCCTCAAGAGCCATCTGGGCCAGCAGGACCAGAAGCTGGACCAGATCACGCACCAGACCAATGGCGTACTGACCGAGCGCATCAACACGGCCGTAGCAGAAGGCGTGAAGGCGGCGCTGGCGCAGCGTGAAGAACCGGACGCGTGAGGTAGTCATTGTCAGTGCGGTGACGTACTGTCCTGCCTGGCAGCAACACCCGCGTTCACAAGTCCCCGTGAACGCAAAAAAGGCCCCCGCTCCGGTCGTGAGACCGAGGCGGGGCCCTTTTTGCCCCGGGAGAGGCCGGGGGCAGGGTGCTCATGCTACGCCGACGGGGTGTCAGTCTCCTGGAGCGTGATCTGACGCTGGATGGTCTTCACGAGGGTGCGCTTCACCCTATAGACCTCAATGACGCAGTCCTTGTACTTTGCGGCATCCCGGGCCATCTGGATGGCCGTCTCCTTGTTCGGGATGTCCCCGGCGGTCCCGGGGACCTCGAACCATTCCGCGTCAGCCATCAGCCCTCCTTCGCGCCCCGCTCGCCAGGGCATTGGTACCAGACGCCACCCTGGAGCCACTCGTGGCTCTCGTGGAGCTTCTTCTCTTCGCAGCGCCGTTCTTCCCAGGGGGAGGGCGTGATGAGCTTGGCTGCCACCCGAAGGCCCATCACGTACGCGCGCTTATCGCGGCTCTTGCCCCAGTCCCTGGCCCACTCCTCGTCGGCCTTGGCCATGATCTTCTCGCCCTGTTCGCGGTCGTAGGCGTCCAGGAGGCCCTTCAGATGAGCCTCCCAGTCGTCGATGAAGTAGCCCGTCTCCGGGTTGCACCAGGGGTCGATCCCGTTGTGATTCTCCTCCGCGAAGCGGAGGATCCTGTCCCTGGCGCTCACGCGACACGGGGCTTCGGGGTTCCGTGCGCATGCCGCGCAGTCTCCATCTCCGTTCGTGTCGTTCACGCAGGCGCTCACGTCTGCTCCTCGGGGCCGTACAGCTCCACTTCGCCCTGGAGGCGCTCGGGGATGTCGGGCTGCTGGGCCATGGCCGCCCAGCCGTTGGCCGGCGGCTGATACTCCGACGGAGCCGGGTGCGCCGTCTGCGCCATCCCCAGCGCCATGCCGGGGATGCGCTCGGGGAGGGGCTCACGCCCCGCCTGAGCATCGTAGAAGGCGACGATGCGGCGTAGCCGGTCGATCAGCTCGTCGTCCTCCAGGGAGGCGTCCACGGTCCAGGAGACGTCCATGGAGCCGTCGGTGTACTCGAACCTGGCCGCCCTGGTGGTGGCCTTCAGGTGCAGCGTCACTGTCCCTCCTTCTCGGGGTCGATGAGGTCCGCCAAGTCGTCGAGCACGTAGTTCACGTGCTCCTCTGCTTCGCCGACCGGGTTGGCGACCTTGGAGGTCCGGATCTTCTCGGCGAGTTCGTGGGCGTGCTCCGCCAGGAGCTGGTCCAGGTAGTAATTGACCTGGTCCGCAGGCCACTTGCAGCCCTCGTAAAGGGCGTTGCCGACCTGCGTCCGCCAGGACGGCGGCGGCAGCGGGCCGCCGAGGGCCAGCGACTCTTCCTTGCTCACGCGCTCTCCTCGCTTGTCATGGGCGCCACCTGGCAGATGCCTGCCACAGGGCCCAGCGGATGGGTGATGACCAGGGCGCCGTCCACGGCGCGCACGGTGACGTCGCCAGGGACGGCCACCTCGTAGAGGTGGCCCTGGACGGCGTAGGCGACGAGCAGCGGAGGCCGCCGCTCGGGCTGGGGCGGGGGCTGCTCGCCCTCTCGGGCGTGGTCTACCGGACAGGGCGCAGAGTCGCAGTCGCACAGCTCGGACTCGCAGGCGGTCTCTCCGCACGTGCAGCGGTCCTCGGGCGCCTCCTCTTCCTCCTCGGGCGTGAGGGGCGGGCAGGTGCACGCCTGCGGAAGCCCTGCGTCGCAGTAGCCGCACAGTTCGCGCTTGGGGTCAGGCTCGGCCTTGCGCTCCTCCTCTCGCCAGCGCGCCTTGCAGTCCGGACAGGAGTAGTAGAGCCAGCTCTTCTTGCCTCCGGGGCCGTCGTAGAGGGCCCCGGTGTACTGCTTGCGAGAGTGCTCGCAGTCAGTCGATGAGTCGTCGGAGGCCATCCGGCCCCTCCTTGCAGTAGAAGCTGTTCACGTCCATCCCGCCGGGGATGGTGATGGGGATAGCCCGTACCTCGCGGGCGAGGAAACCGGCGAACTTGCGCCCGGCCTTGTCCGGGTCGGCGAAGGAGTAGATCCGGTCGTAGTTGCCGTCGAACATCCGGCCCCAGTGCTTCTGCCAGGCATCCACACCCGGCGAGCCGACCGCAGGCATCCCACACAGCACAGAGAGCGTGTCGCGGTCGATCTCGCCCTCCGTGATGCAGATGAAGGGCGAGTCCTTCTTGAGGTCCAGGACGCCGTACAGATTGGTTCCGGCGCCCTCCATGGACAGGTACTTGGGGCAGCCCTCCGAGGCGCAGTCGTGCGCCTTCAGGCACCGGAAGCGCAGGTTCACCACCCCCGCCGGGGTGGTGTAGGTCAGGACCAGCCGGCCGGCGTACTGCTCATGTCCCGGCAGAGGCCGACGAACGACGCCCAGGCGGCACGTAGCGGCTGCGCTTGGGCTGAAGCCCCGGCTCGCCAGATACGCCAGGGCGCTGGTATCGCCCTGAAGGTCTTGTTGATACGTCATGGCCGCTTGCTCGTAGAAGCTCCGCTGCGCGGCGCTCAGCGTCTGCACGGTCGCAGCTCTCTATCAGTTGGACGAGCTTCACCGCGTCGCCCGAGGCGCCGCACGCGAAGCAGTGGAAGACGCCCTTCTCCGTGGAGACGGACATGGACGGACGGCGTTCGCCGTGGATGGGGCACGAGACCATCTCGTTGCCCCAGCGGCCCTCGTTCAGGTCGACGCCGTAGTGGGCGAGGATGGGCTTCAGAGGAAGCGGGTCTCGATGGTCAGCGCGTACAGCACGTCGCGGCCCAGCTCGAAATCCATCCGCACCCATCGGGCCTCCATCGGGTCGCTGACGGCCTCCAGCCCCAGCTGGTAGGCCGGGATCCAGAAGTCCCACTTCGCCACGCTCTTGTAGGGGACCTTGACGACCAGGAAGCAGTTCGCCGCATCGGCATTGACCATCTCGGTCAGCGTCTCGCGCTGCCACTTGGCCAGCTCCTGCTTGACCTGCGCCTTGACCTCGCCGACACAGTTCTGAATCCCGGCGATGTCGCCCTTGTCCTTCGAGCCGGAGAGCGTACGGCGCTCGACCGCGAAGAAGCGCTCGCGAAGGTACTTGACAGTCTCCGTCTCGGCCCGGGTCCCTTTTGCCTTCGACTTGGTCACCAGCACCCCCGGGCGTGCTTCAGAGCCGCCTCGAAGGCGGCGGGCTGGGACAGGTAGCCGATGGCTACCTGAGCCTGCCCCTTGCGGGGGCATGTATGTACCCACATCCAGCCGGAACGGCCCTTCATGACCGCTGCCTTGACCTTGACGTGCACGGGCCAGTTCGGCACATAGTCGGGGAGGTCGTGGGGCAAGCCCCGGTGGTCGTCCATCACGCATACACCTTCTTCACGGGTATGCCGGCCGCTTCGGCCAGCTCGATGGTGTGCTTCGTCCCGCGGCTGTCGAAAAGCGGGAAGGCGAGCACCAGATCGGCGCCCGCCTCCTTGACCATCTTCTCGTTGCGCATCGGTCCGGCCCGTCTGCCGTAGACCTCCCAGGCGGCCGGGTATCTGATCTCGATGACGCCGAGATCCGCTCCGGCGGTCTCGTACCAGTGGTGGGCCGCAGCGTCGGCCCCGGTCGCACAGGCCCCGTGCACGAGCGTGAAGGGCCCGTGCTGGAGGTAGAGCTGCGTCAGCTCGTGCGCGACCCTCACGGGGTCGGGCCAAGCGCGACTACCAGTGACAATGACACGCACCGCGTCACCTCCTCGAAGTGGTCGCAGTTCCTGCGCACGCACTCGCGCGTACGGATCTCCCAGACGCCCATGTCTCCGTCCGGGCACTCCTCGAACTCGGATGTCCATGCGCTCCAGCGGTGGATGTGGAAGCGGCTCACCGCTTCTCACCCCACGGGGTGTCCACGTAGACCTGGGAGTCCTGGAGAGCGACGTTGTAGCCCTCCACCCAGCGCTGGTAGTGCTCTTCGTCGCCCTCGCACATGACCTTGCCTTCGGCCTTGGCGCGGTCGATGAACATCTGCAAGTCGTCCAGGCTGACGTGGCGGCAGCGCCCCGGCCCGTCGGGGGCCTGGAGCATCACGCGTCGCCACGCCTGCTGGACGGTCAGCCGCGGCTGCGGCCCGTACTCGAACCCGTTCACCAGTCGTCCTCTCCTGGCTGGCTCCAGCCCGCATACGCGTGCGGGCTACTGACGTAGTCGGAGACCAGCGAGGTCTCCGCGTTGAGGTTCATCGGGAAGTGGTTGTTCGCGTCCGCGTCGGCCTTCGCGTGACGGTTCTTCACGCACGCCACGTGCAGGTCCCCAGTCCCCGTCATCCCGCAGGTGACGATCAGCTCGGGGATCGCGGCCACCTTGCCGTGAATGTCCGAGCGTCTGGGGCAGGGCCTCTTGGTGCGCTCGCTGTCCGCTGCATGGTGCACGAGAAGGAGATGCGTGCCCGTCTCGCGGGCGATGACCTTCGCCTGGCGCATGAGGTCCCGAAGGGACCCCCACTCGTCTCCGGTGTCGTGTCCGACGTCCGAGGCGATGTCGATGACCGTCTGATCGGGGTAGCGGCCTTCGGCCTCGTGGTGGGCGTACAGCCCGTGCCAGATGTCATCCAGCGTCGGGTCCGGACGGAAGTCCCAGTCGATGAAGTCGAAGGGCGCCAGCAGGCGGGCGCACTTGTCCGGGTCGCTCCTCAGCCAGTCCTCGGTGACCGAGGTCGGCATCCCGGAGGCCCTGGCCAGGATGCGGGACTGGATGGTGTCCTCTCCAGAGTCTGTGGAGAACGCCTTGGTGGACACACCCATGTTGAGAATCGCGTTGAGCATGATCCGCGTCTTGTGGGAGCCGGGGACCCCGGCGAGCATCGACACTGACGCCCGCCGGAACCTGATCCCCCTGGACTCCCACGAGGCAAAAGCAGGAGGCAGCGGCTCGTTACCGCTGCCTCGTCGTTTCACGCTCCTGGAGAGCTTGACCATCTATCACCGGGCTACGTCATCATGAGGACCGCCGTCACGGTGATGGCGATCAGGAAGAAGCCGATCCAGAAGAAGGGCGCGTTCGCCCGCTGAAGCTCTTCCTGCCGCCGTCGGTCGTATTCCGACAGGCGGTACCTCTGGTCCATGGGGAACCCCTCTCCTCAGAGCGCCAGTGTGGCGCTCGGGAGAGGGGCGTGCAACGGAGCTGGTCAGCTACGCCGGTACGGGCGAGAAGTCGCCGAAGGCTCCCGCGTACTGCGGGGAGACGTACCAGCTCTTGTCTGCCTTGTTGAAGGAGACCGAGCCGCCCTCGGTGGGGCGGCCCTTGCGCATCTGGTACTGCTGCACGATGCCATCGAACTGCCCCTTCTTGGGGAAGGGGACCGTCAGACGGTACCAGCCGTTCTGCTGGAACTCGGGCGCGTTGTTCTGGACCGCCGGGGCGGCCGGCGGCGGGGGGAAGCCCGGGTTGCCCTGGAAGCCCGGCGCCTGCGGCACCGAGACGTTCGGCCCGAAGGGCGGCGGGGTGGGCACACCCGGGGCCTGGGGGGCCGCAGGAGCGCCTGCGGGAACCGGAGTGGCCGGGCCGAGGCCCGCGCCGATGGCCACCTGAGCCCCCAGAGTGCTGTGCACCACCCCGATCACGTTGAAGGCGTTCGCCTCCTCCAGCTCCTGGAGTGCCGCCGTCACGTCGGCGGCCGTGTGGCCGCGGACCGTGAGCTGGGGCGGACGGCCGGGGGTGAAGTTGACGCTGAACCGCGCCTCCGGCAGGGGCCCGTGCTCCGGGTACGTCACGCCGTTCGCGCTGCTCTCCACGTCGCTCCAGTCCTCGCTCTCGTCGGTGGTCTGCTCGGGCATGGTGTCAGTCATGCGTCCTCTTTCATGAGATTGAGAAGGTGTGCGTAGCCGGCATACGCCTGCTGGGACATCGCACCGTTGCCGATGCGCGCGAGCTGCTGCGCCCGGGTCAGGCCCGGAACGCCGGTGACGTGGCCGGGCGTGATGCCCATCAGCCACTCAGCGAAAAGGGCCGCCAGTCGGCGGCCCCCTCTCGGTCCGGTCTCCGTCGGAGCCGGCGCCGGAACACCCGTCAGGTGTTCCCACCTACGGATGGCGGGGAGGTACTCCCCCCACCACTCGGCAGGCGAGTGACGAGTGTCCTGAGATTCATCCCGCCCTTGCGGTGCGGGCTCGTCCCCGGGCCCCCCGTCCCGTCCGCCGCTGTCGGCGTAGGGAAGAAGGAAAGAGACCTCGTCGTCAAGGGTTGGTCCGTGCCCCCCCCGCGACGCTTGTCCGGGTGCTGCGCAGAGCCGTTCGCCCCGAGCTGCGCCGTCGGGGTCTTCAGCAGCAAGACCACCTCGTTCAGCGGTCTGGAGTTCTTGCCGTGCAGGTTCGAGGCGCCCGACCGCCAGTCCCTGGAAGTCGGCGTGGGGAACCGCGATCCCGAACCATCGGTCCCGCTGGTGGGCGGCTCCCAGGTCGGAAGCTCGAAGAGTCGTCCACCAGAGGTCATACCCGATGCTGGCCAGGTCTTGAGCGACGACGTCGAGACCCCGCGAGCGGAGCGCCGCAACGTTCTCCAGGAACGCGTAGCGAGGTCGAATATCGCGTACGGCCCGGCAGACGTCCTTCCAGATCTTCGATCGGTCCCCACTGATCCCCTCTCTCGGGCCCGCGTTGCTGATGTCCTGGCAGCTGAAGCCAGCGGTGATGGTGTCCACCTCGCCGGCCAGCTGCGTGAAGTCGTACGTCGTGATGTCGCCGATGTTCGGCACGTCGGGCCAGTGGTGCTTCAGCACCAGGCAGGCCGCAGGGTCGACCTCCGCGAAGTACGCGGTCTTGTCGCCCGTCAGGGCCTCGACGGCCACATCAAGGCCTTTGTAGCCCGTGCACAGGCTGAGAATCGGCATCGTCCTCCCTCCCCTTGCCGCTGATGCAGCCCGGGTAGTGCCCGCAGGCCTCGCAGCAGGCGCCGCAATCGCAGTTAGACGGCATGGCGACGTACGGCGTCGTGGTCGTCGGAGGGGTGCACGTCATGCGCCCACCAGCCCCCAGTGGGACAGTCGATCCAGGCCATGCGCTTGCCGCACTGGCGGCACTTGTGGCGCCGGGCGCCCCAGCCCTCGGGCTTGTCCAGCGGGCGGGCGTTCAGCCAGTGCGAGACACGATTGCCGTCCGTCCGGCTGGGCGCCGGGAGCGGGTCCTTGCGGGCGTGCTCCAGAGCGCGCTTGACCTTGCGGTAGCTGGAGTGGCGGTAGCTCACTGCGCCTGCCTCCGCTCTCGCACGAGGCGGTAGTAGCCGTAGGCCGCGAAGGCCAGCACCACGATGTCTCCGGCCAGGTGCCACGGGCGGTCCATGACCGCGTCGTAGACGGCGTAGAGCAGGAAGGCGGCCAGCCAGAGGACGTCCCCCGCCATCTGTGCGCCGAGGTGCCGGCGCAGGACGCCGGGGATGAAGAAGGCGCAGCCGAGCACGGCCAGGCCGAGGGCGGTCCAGCTCAGGATTTCCATGTCTCTCCTCAGAAGGCAGGCGGATAGCCCGGCGACGCCGGGTCGTAGAGATGGGCAAGAGGCCCGTTCTGGGCCGCACAGGCGGCCGAGACGTCGCAGAGCGGATAGCACTCCTTGGGGAAGCCCTCCGCGGGCCAGGAGCCCGTACGCAGGTACTCCTGGACCTGCTCCCAGGCTTCGCCGAAGGTCTGGCCCACGGCCTCCGGCGTGAAGCCGGTCAGGTCGAAGGGCTTGCCCAACGAACCCTTGCGGTTCATGAACGGCACGCCGCTCGTGACGTCGATGCCGTACTTCACCTTGACCAGGGCCGCGTACGTGCCGAACTGGTCGGGGCCCTTCGGCGGTTTCTTGCCGCTCTTGAGGTCCACGATGTGGTGCTTCTTGAAGACCGGGTCCCAGAAGATCCGGTCCAAGTACGCCTTGATCTCGACCGGGCAGCCGGGCAGGCGCCCGGAGATGTCCAGCTCGATCGCGGGCTCGCCGTCGGGCGTGGTCCAGATCTCCCAGGGGGAGCGCTCGCGCCAGTCGATCCAGGCCCTCACGAACTCCAGGCCCTGCCTGCGCCAGACCTCGATGGGCTCGGTCTGGGAGCGGCGCCACTTGTTCTCGTTCTCCTCCTTGTCCCTGGCCTTGTGCATCTGGGAGTCGAAGTAGGTCTCCCAGATGGTGCTGATCTTCTCCTTGGAGAGATCGGCGTTGCCGACGATCGACATGAGGTCGTAGTGCTCCGTCGTCTCGTGCACGGCGGAGCCGCCCACGGACCACAGGGCGGGCATCTGCGGGGCTCTGGCGAAGTACTTGAGAAAGTAGCTCCGCGCACAGCGCTGGAGCGTCTCGCGGGAGCTGAAGGAGATGTGCTCAAGCTGCCGCATCGGGGGCCTCCTTCGGCTCGTCGGGGCGCGCGGTGAACTCGCGGATGACCACCGCCACGGGGCGGTAGACCCAGACCTCATTGGCGGGGAACCACTTCAGAACCTGACCGCGGCCGGAGAAGACCGTGAGGTAGATCCACTCCCTGTCGGGAGTCTCGGCGCGGTACCACGCGTCGGACATCAGGCCGTTGTTGCGCACCCACGCGTCCCGCCGGCCGAGCCGGTCGGGGAAGGCTGGATGGCGCCCCGCGGGGCTCTCCTCGGGCTCGGGCAGCGGAAGGTCCACGACCCTCGGGGGGGAGTCCTCAGCGTCCTTCAGGACCATGTCCCAGAGCGCAAAGAGCTTCTCTCCGGCTCCGGCTGGGATGCCTGTGCGCTGCTGGATGTCCACCCACTTCAGACCTGAGCCGCGCAGTGCATGGATCTCCCGCGCCCACTCCAGGCGCAGGGGCTCCTCCCAGCCGTCGATGGCCTTGGTGAGCTTCTCCCGGGCTTTCCTGCGCTCCAATGGGTCCAGTCCGCCCCAAACGCCGTCGATCTCCCCGAGAGTGTCTCGCTGGCATTCCTCCAGGACCGGGCACATGGCGCAGATCTCCTTGGCCTGAGCCCAGGCCTTCTTGGTCAGGTCGCCCGGACTATGGCCGTCTCCGCCGGCGAAGAAGAGGTGATCGTCCTCCGCTCGGCAGATGCCTCGCGGCGCCCAGCGCCGGTGCGGGTCGTAGAGCATCGTCACCAGCCCACCGTGCGGCCCCACAGGGTGGCCATCAGCAGTCCGATACCGCCTCCGACGATGCTGGAGCCGATGGCCCAGCCCAGGGTCCCCAGATGGGGCTGTGCGGCTTTGGTCCAACGCTTGATCAGTTCCACCAGTAAGGCACCCCACTCAAGACGAAGGCCGCCACGAGGGCGGCCAGGATGATCAGTTTGTGAGTTGTCGGAAGATGCACGGCTCATCCGCCGTGTTCGAGGCAGGGGTACGGCCTGCCGCAGTGGCAGTGCATCAGCCCTCTGCTTTCGGCTTCCGCCGGGTGGCGTAGCCGGACTGGCTACGCCCGGCCATCAGGCCGCGAGAGAACGCGGCGTCCAGGTGAGGCTGAATCGCCTTCAGTACCGCGTCACGGACGCGGTGCACCCCTACGGCTCCGCCGCAGTCCACGTTCAAGCCGACGGCTGCCTCCACTGCGGCGCTCAACGCCTGCTTCCAATCCGGCTCGGGCACGGTTCCTCCAGGTCAGGCGGCTAGATCCATAGGAAACTTGAAGAGCACTCGTCCGTATGCTCGGCTTCGTGAGCCTTCGGCCACGTTCTGTTCGGCGTCCAGGAGCAGCTCCGGGATCACCCACGTCCGGATGGACATGGAAGGAGCAACCCAGGGATGGAAGGGCTCCGCTCCCCCGGCCTCTTCGAGTCGAGCCATGGCCTGCTCCCACAGGCCGGACTTGCTCCACACCGTCCAGCGGGTGTGGACCGACGGGCCGTGCCCGTACTCCTCGGGCAGCTGCTTCCACTGCACGCCCGTGCGGGCCTTGTACAGCAGCCCGGCGACAACCTGCCGGGTGTCGAGCTTGCGCAGCTTCGGGAAGGTCTCGCCCACGGCCTTCCATGCGTCGTCCGTCAGCTCCGGCACCAGCCGGCCGCGCTCGCGGAACCAGCCGGCCAGGGCGCAGGCGGCGCCCTGGCGTCCCTTCGGGGCGTCTCGCTTCACGGTGACCACCGTGTCGAGCAGCTCAAGCAGACGCTGCTTCTGCGCGGGCTGGAGGTTCTCCAGCTTCCTGTGGGCGCTCTCAGCCATCACCAGGAGGTCGCGGGCCCTGGAGCCCGCCGCTTCCGTCTCCGCCTGCCAGGCGGCCGTCTCGGCCCTCAGCTTCTCAAGGCTGGACAGCTCCTCGTTTAGCGGCCGTACCGCGGCGGCCGCGGACCCTTCCGCCTCGGCGTCCGTGGCTCCGTCCGCGATGGCTTCGCGCAGGGTCATGGACATCGTGAGGTTCTTCGTGCGGCGGAGCGTGCTGATCTGCTTGTCCAGATCGGCGATGCGTTCGGCGTGGTTGATGTTCTGGCCGGCGTTGACGCCGGTCCAGTCCTCGGCGACCTTCTTGAGGCGTTCGACGTCACCCAGGGCCTCGCAGAACTTCGTCCAGACGGCCTGTTCGGTGGCGTCGGCCTCCAGGAAGGCACAGGCGCAGCCAGGACCGCGCAAGGAGGCGGAACCGCCGCAGCGGTAGCCGTGCACCTTCCCGTTCTTCTTGTGGCCGGTGTACTTCTGCCCACAAGGCGACACCAGGCGGCCGGACAGGATGTAGACCCGGCCGCGATTGACGGGCGGGGCCTTCTTGACGAGCTGGGCCGCTTCGGCCAGCTCCTGCGCCTCCTCGGCCGTGAAGACGGGGGGCAGCTGGATTGTGACGGGCTCGCCGTACATCGGCTTGCCGTCGCGGTCGAGCTTGGCCTTGCTGGTCTTGCGGAAGATGATCTGCGACCTGAGGACCGCGTCCCCCAGCATGATGTGCTGGAGGTTCTCGCCCGTCCAGGGCCTGCCGCTGCGGGTAAGCAGCTGCTCGGCGTTGAGCACGGCGGCCGTGTCCGGCCAGCTCTTCTTGGCCACGAAGACCTCGCGTGCACGGCGGAGCGTGCGGCAGTCCGCGTCGCACAGGACAAGGCGGGACTCGCCCTTGACGCCCCGGTCGGCGACGTCGTACCCGAAGGGGACGAAGCCTCCCGTGTATCCGCCGTCCTCGGCCTTCTCCTGAAGGCCGCCCTGCGTGCGGTCGCGGATGATCTCGCGTTCGTCCTCGGCCCGGTCTGCGTCCTTGCGCATCCGCGAGCGGCCCTCGGCCGTGGAGTTGTCGTAGTCGCCCTTGACCACGGCGGTGTAGACGCCGAGGTCTTCCAACTCCCAGACCCAGGGCCAGAAGGCCCGGTCCCGGCGGCCGATGGCCCGTGCCTCAGCCACGCAGACGAAGTCGAAGGGCGTGCGCGGTCGCCGTGCCGCCTCCATGAGGCGGGTCAGGTCGGGGCGTTCGTGCCATTCGAGGCTTCCGCTGAAGCCTCCGTCGGCGTAGATCCCGACCAGGGCGTGGCCCTTCTTGGCGATGTGCTTGAGCACACGCTTGCCGGTGTACGACAGGCCATAGCCCTTCTTCTGGTCCTCGGTCGAGACCCGCAGGTACGCCACGGCCCGGGGCTGTCCGGGCTTAGGCTCCTGGATGACTGCGCCGATCTCGTCGAGGAGTGCCCTCAGTTCGGCGTCGTCAAGGTTCGTGAGAACCTGGTTCATGTCAGTCCCTTCGCGACTGGCCGGACCCCGGGACATTCGCACTGTCGCCGGGGTCATCCGTGTGCGGCATTATGCCGCCGGTTCAGCCGGCCGGGGGGCCGAACAGGATCTCCATCACCTCGTTGTAGACGAGGGGGTTCGCGGGTGCGGGCTCAAGGGTGATGTCGATGCGCGGTTCGGGATCGTCCTTGAAGTGGTCCCGGAGCCATGCTCCGGCGTCATCCGCCCGCGCGTCTCCGTCCTGCATGGTGCTCCGATCGTCACGCCCTGGGGCGGCACTGGTGAATCTGCGCCCCCTCGTCGTGGAGGGGGCAGTGACGCTCGTACTCCCCGCCGCACCAGCGGCAGATGATCGTGCCCTTCATGCCGCAAGCGCAGACCGGGCCAAGATGCGGAGCGAGCCGCTCGACCGCCTGGAAGGCGGTCTCCGTGGTCTCCTTCTCGCGAAAGAAGTCCCACGCTTCGCGTGGCTTCATGAAGGCCGGGACGAGCATGAACCGCCCTTTGCCCTTGCCGGTCTTGGAGTCCCAGGCCAGGTGCTGGCCGGCTTCCCGCGCGGCTGTGCAGGGCCGCGCCAGAGCGTCCCGAAAGCGCTGTTCGTCCCGCAGGAGCAGCGGGGCGCGGAAAGGCCCCAGGACGACCGTATGGACGGCTTCCTGGGGCCCGTGGGAGATCTGGCCGACGACGGCCAAGCGGTGCGTGGTGGAGCGGAGGTCGTCCAGCTCGTCGATGCAGAGCTGAGCGATCTCCTCAGCCGAACGAGACTGGTTCTGCGGGTCTGACAGGATCTTCGCCAGGCTGGCGACCTCGCGCTGACTCACGACGGTTGAAAGCCTCCTCACCCTTCTTCTTCCAGTCGCTCACAGTGGAGGTCCTGGTACTGAGCTGAACGGCGATCTCTTCGAAGGTCAGACCGGACTTGTTCATAAGGAAGACTTCGATGTGGAAGTCCTCCTCTGCTCGGTCGGCGATCTCCTTGGAGTGCGTGAGACGGCCCTTGAAGGCTTCTCTGACCTCGTCGGACAACTGGATCTTCTTCCTGGGCGGCACTGTGGGGGTCCCCTTTTCGGTTGTGCTCTGGCAGCGGTGTCAGTGTGGCGGTCTGCTCAGTAGCTGGCCCCCACACCAAAGACCTTTGCCGAAAACTTAACCGAATGTGGCGACTCCTGTTCGTGCGAACGAACGGTGTAAGACACAGTCGGTCACCGTCCCAGCCGTCTCCGTATCCACTGTCTGGACCGGGACGGCCCGCGATGGCGGCCGTGCGATCGTGCGATGATCCGCGCGAGTGAGGCCGCGCGGATCCGGATGTGGGGGGTCGGCGCGGTCATGGCGTCTTCGGCCCCCGCTTTCGGCGCTCGAAGATCTCCTTACCCTTGGCCTCCTTGGCGGCGATGCCGGATTTGGCGACGCCATCGACCATGTACGCCACGTCGGCTTGCGTCAGGCCGTCCTGGCGGGCCTTGTAGATGCCCACGAGAAGGGCTTCCTGGGCCCTGTGGAGGTCGTCCGTGAGGGCGGAGAGCTTGCGCTCCCACGCCCGCTTTACTTGCCGGGAGGCGCTCACGCAGCGGCTCCCTTCGTCCCGAAAGTGAAGCCCTCGATGCGGGGCAGCTCTTCGCTGCCCATGAACTTCAGGATCGTGATGGACTGGCCGCTCACGTAGGCGTTCCACGCCTTGACGGCCAGGGCGTACGCCATGTCGCGCTTGTTGACCCTCCCGAAGGTCGTCAGACCGCTGCGGAACCGGTTGCGCAGGTGCGCCCTAGGGTCGCCCTCGTGGAGGTCGAACCCGGTACGCACGCCCTTGAGCCACTCGGTGATGCGCTCCTGGTGCTCGGTGCGGGCCGCCTGGGCCAGTACGGCCAGGTGCGGGCCGGCGGGGATGCCGGTTTCGATCTGAACCGCTGCGGTGTCGGCGATGTACCAGCCCAGCTCGGGCCACGCCTGGAAGGATTCCCAGATCTCGGGAATGGTGACCTTGTTGTAGCGGGGCATGCCCCAGCGGTCGCCGTCGGCGAGCGCGGCCAAGTGTCGCGCTCCTGCGCCGAGCTGCGTACGGTACTTGACGCGGATCAGGTCGCCCGCACTGCGGCGGCGGGCCTGGTCCAGATACGGCGCGATGTCGCGCGGCTCGTTGACGAAGATCCGCCACTTGAGCGTGAGCCCCGCGTTAGCCTGCGCCTTGAGGCGGTGCTGCGCCGAGATGATGTAGCCCTCGGTGTCGAAGATCAGACCCTCGGGGGTGGCCTGGCGCCATCGGCCGGCCTCCATGTCCGCCTGGTAGCGGCCCGCGGTCTCCTTCGCGAAGGGGCGCAGCTTGGGGTGCGTCGCCCTGTACGAGAACCATGAACTGGCCATCTCGGGCGAGACGTCATAGACGCCCGACTCCGACGGCAGCGGATACGGATCCTCGCTCGGGGTCAGCGCCTGCGGCGCTGCCCTGTTGATCTCGGCCATACGTTTCTTCTCCCTCTCCTGAGAATGGGACAGCCCGCCCCTGATACAGGGGCGGGCTGTGTGGCCATTGGTTCGGTACGGGTCGGCCAGACCCTGGCCCTTCTCCTGACGAATCCTTGGGTTGAAGGGGCACTACCCGGGGCCTTGCATTCAGACGGCGTTGACATCCCACGCCTTGGCCCATGGAGGGCCAGGCCCTCGATGCGTTCCGCCTGCGCTCGTCACGGTCCCGTGGACCGGGCGGGGCTCGAACCCGCCCTGCGCCGTCTCAGACGGTCGCTCCGCGCCATGGCGGACCGGTCCTTGATGCAGCGAAGCCCCACCGCTCACGGGGCGGCAGGGCTTCGGCTCTTGGGGGGCGTTCAGCCCTCGTGCTGCCATGGCAGCGAATCGGGGTACTCGCGGATCACGGGACCGGAGCCCAGGAAGTGACTGACCGCGGTCTTACCGGTCCCGTGGATGCGGATCTGCGCGCCCTCGGCCTCCAGGTCGAGGCCTGCTTGCTCGCAGGCGCCGAGCCAACCGTAGGCCTTGCTCATATACGTGAAGGACAGGGGGGTCTCTCCGTCCAGTGAGCAGTACCAAGGGCTGACGCCGGCCTCCAGGAGGGCCGGTGAGAGCTTCTCGTCCCAGATCGCCCACCCGGGCACACCGGAGCCGCCGTGCGGCACAACCTTGTAGCGCATGTCACGCCTCCTTCATGACCGCGATGGTCTGCGCCTGGCCATGCACCCAGAGGGGGCACTTCCACTCGCCTGTTGATGCGATGGTGGCCTCCACCGTGCCGGCCTGGAAGTCCCTGTTGGCCTGTACGGCGCTCATGGCGACCCCGTCGGGGTCCTGGGCCAGCAGATCCGTGACAGCCACGGAGACGGCCGCCTGGACCTCTTGCAGCGTGCCTGTGACCAAGGGCGTGCCGCCCAGGGTCGCTGTGTACGTCATGGTTCACCTCTCCTTGAACCAGTGCCGGAGGTCTTTTCTGATCTCCGGCCTCTCCTCGGCCTCATCATCCTCTCTGCGGAGGGGGTTGTCGGCCGACTTGCGTGTCTTGCGCACGCGCTCTTGACGCATGGCCCCTCCTTGGGGCAGCTGGGACCCTGCCCGCCGGGCTTCGCCACACCGGCGGGCAGGGAGCTCGGGTCAGCCCTCGGCTGTCGCCAGGGCGCGGCGTACGGCTTCGCCCCAGGGGGTACCGCGGTCCTGGTCCAGCTGCACGTGGTTCAGGAGCTGCCGGACGGGCGGCTCGAACTCGATCTCCCCATCGCGCCAGAGATTCCGCATCGCCCCATAGGCGTCGGTTCCCTCCTGCCCTTCGAGCAAGGCCAGGCTCACGCCTGCCTTGTGCAGGACATGACCGACGACGCAGCCGGGCTTGTCGCCATGCACGTAGCGGCACGGCGTCTCCATGTCGGGGCCGGCAGGTTCACCTTCGGGAGTCGTGTAGACGTAGTCCGCGCCCTTCTCGGCCACGGCTTCCGCCAGAAGCTCCTTGACCCGTGCCAGGGTCAGTTCGATCGCCATGAAGACCGCCTCTCAGTACGCGCGCTCAATACGGAAGCGGTAGCCGCTCAGCTCATGAACGGCCGTCTCCCCGGCCGCCAGTCGGGCCAGAGAGGCGCTAAAACGTTGCGCCTCGTCCTTCGGTGTCCCGGCGTTGTCGTTGAGGATGCGCCCTGCGCTGCGGGCTGCGTCCCGCTTCGTCGGGAGCGGGAGTCCCGTGCGCTCCGCGCCTTCCGGCGTGGTGCGAATTAGTACGTAAGCCATGGTGACCGCCTCTCCGTAGGTCATGGCGTCGCGCAACGCAACGCACTGGCGTGCGTGGGGTTACGCGGCAGACCATCCGGATTCCATACGGATGGTCATTTGGCCCGTGTGGGCCACAGGCCCACGCATCCGACTGTGGAGAGGCAGTCTGCGGATGCGTGGACTTGAGGTCACACGGACGGGGGAAAGGCAGAGCCCCCGCCCCGGCAGGGGGGAGAGGGCGGGGGCTCTGCGGGCCGGCACCCCTTGAGGAGGGGAGGGGTACCGGGGGTTGGGTCAGCCGATGAGGATCTCTCGCCACTCGGCAGGCTCAGCGCCGCGCGCGTTGCCTTCCTTGCGCGCCAGGTATTCGGGCGTGTAGATCGCGCCCTCCCCGGAGCGTTCTGGCACGGGCCGCATCTTGGTCGGACCGTTGTCGCTCCACACGACACGGTCGTCGTTGATCTTCATGCCGACCATGCCCTGATGGGACTCGTCTCCGACGAGATCCCAGACGATGTGCATAGGCCACGGGCAGGCTTCCGGCGACGCCGGGTAGCCGCACTGCGCGTGACCGCACTCGGTGCCCTGGCGCTCTCGCTGCCAGGTGTGGCGCTTGCAGAGGCAGACCACCACACGCCCGTGCATGGGGCCGTAGGCGTCCGTGAGCGTCACGCGTGTCCCCGGCGGAAAGACCTTCATGCTCACTCGCCCCCGTTCAGCTTGTCCTGGGCCAGGGACAGGTAGGCATACGCCCCGCAAGCGGGACCGGGGTCGTCCTTCTCGTGCTTGTTCATGACCTTGCTCAGCTCTCGCAGGGCGAGACTGATCAGTTCGGACGGGGTGAGATCACCCAGGGTCCGTTCCGTGTTGATACCGTCTTCCATGGCGCTGCCTGCCTCTCCAGAATGGTGGCGCCGATAGCAACGCCCCCGGGTGCCACCGGGGGCGTTGTGCTCTGTTCCGTAAGAGCAGAAGAGCCCACCTCGGAGAGATGGGCCCGTGCTGCGTCCGGCGGATCAGATCACGACTGCTTCGCTTCGTCGTACCGACCGCGGAACACGATCACTCCGGGAGTGAACATCCAGTCGTGCTGTTCACAGACGATCGCGCTGCCGTCAGTGCGCACAACCGGGGTGTCCGGGTCGAACTTCTGACGGCATGCCGGGCAGTGACCGGGCTTAACGATGCGGGGTGCCTTGGACATGATCAGCACTCCCCGTAGGCGTCGTCGCGCTGGCACGTGAACCAAGAGTGGTGCTCTTGCCCCACCTGAGAGTTCCAGTCGCGACAATCCGCGCCCTTACATGCCTCGCACAGCTCCGGCTTCGTGACGTCACTGGACATCGCGACGTCCATGCAGTCACGGCACGCGCAGGGGGTGTAACCGCTCTGCGGCTCCGGCTTGTTCAGAGTGATGCTCATGCTGATCACTGCCTCTCCAAGAGTGATCTTCCGGGAGTGCCATCCCGGTGCTCTGTCCTGTAAGAGCAAGGGGGCCCACGTTCGAGACGTGGACCCGATGCCGCGACAGGGGCTAGTTGGTCACGCGCCGCTGCGCCTGGAAGGCGCGCAGCTTTCCCGGAGCGACGCGATACACGTCCCGCGCGCCGAGACTGAGCACGTACGCCTTGCCGCGCGCGAGCGCGTCAAGCTCATCCTTGTGGTACGGGCCGACGGCGTTACGCCAGGGCCGCCCGTAGTGGTCAACACCGACCAGATAGAAGACGTCTTCCATCGGTCACGCCTCCTTGAACAGCGTCATCGCGTGACGCTCACCGTGGAGGTACGAACCGCACCCTTCACACTGGGACGTGCTGTAGGTGTTCGTCTCGCAGTCGCACTCACCCCGCCACTCCCGCTCGATGCGGTTCTGGCAGTCTCCCGCGTGCTCGTCCGACGTCATGCCCATGGCCACGTGGAACCCGTCTCCGATGGACGACAGGGGCTCATGGTCGTGACCGTGTTCGTCGTCGTGGCAGCCGCCGCACTCGCCGTTGGCGTGGTGCAGCATGCAGTCCTGGCAGACCCAGATCGTTCCGTAGTTCTCCACGATGATCGCCTCTCCAAGGATCATGTAGGGCATGTGCCGTGGGGTGCCACCCACAGCGCATGTGCTCCTGTAAGAGCAAGCCAACGGCCCCCGGTGCCACGGGGGCCGCTCGATACTCCGGCAGGGTCAGTCTTCGGTGAGCGTCAGGCAGTCAGGTGCGACGCACTGAGAGCGCGTTCCCGATGGGGTCCTCCCAGCGCGCTGCTGGCTTTCCGCACTCCGGGCACGGAATGGTCTCGGGAGTCTCGTCCACGGTCACGCGCCCACCTTGGTCAGGTAGTACATGTTCTGGGTGGACTCGCGTCCGGTGGGAGTCCACCGGACGACGACGTCCGGGTATGCCCAGAACCGCTCGATGATGGCCGTGGCGTCGCCACAGTCCACGTGACGGACGACGTCGCCGACACGCAGCGTCTCGGGATTGAAGTCCTCGTTCTCACTCATGATCATTTCCCCTCTCCTGGAATGCCGGCCCCGAGGGGGGCCGTACATGATCATCTGACTCATCAAGCGGACAGGGAGCCGTAAGGCGCCGCTACGTGATGCCGGGGCGGAAACCGCCCCCTGCCCGCATGACGAGTGACAGGCTCCATACGGCCCCTGAATGGCCGTAGGACGGCCTGTCATCGTCGTTGCTCCGTCCTATCGCTGCGCCGGTCAACGTGGGGGTAACCCACTCGGGAACGCGCTCTCAGTGCCTTGCACTCACCCGCCTGACGCCTCGTAGCGCCTACGGGTGGACGTTGCTTCAGATTGTTCGCACCGGGTCTGACGGCCGACGGGCCGTGTTGCTGCCGCTCCCTGAGCTGGGCTCAGGTGGTGCTGGTGTTGCGTTCGAATCACTCGAACGGCCGGTGAAGAACCAGCCATCGGGTAGTTCGGGATATCTACCGGTTCCTCCGCTTTCGCGTCGTCCTCGGTGTGATGGGTAGATCCTGCTCTTACTCGGTTTTCCGAGTCAAGGGCCTCTCAGCATCTTTTTTCAAGATCTTCTACAGGCACCCTCTGACCTGCATGAATGAGCGTTGCCTTACCTTGCGAAGGTTCTTGACGGGATGCCAAGCACTCGCTTTCCCGGATGCGGAACCGATTCCACGATCACGCGAAGGCCGTGTGCGCCCTCTGGCGCACAGTCATGCGGCGCACAAGGGGTGCGCCCCGCGCACACGGGGTGTGCGGTGCATATATGCATGTCAGTCCATGTGCACGTGTCACGTGCCGTCGCGTGACGGCCGGTAACGGGTCGCTCACCCTGTCACCACTGGGGTGCGTGGGACTGCTGACAGAGGGTCAAGCGGAACCGGCGCAGGCCGGTTCGGGGCGTGAGCTGCACCGGTACGCCCGAAGGGCGCACAGGGCGCCGTGAGCGCCCCCAGGGGGCTCGGTGGTCCGGGAGGACCACGGACGGCTCACAAGCCGTCAGGGAGCCGCTCAGGGGCGCATGCTGCGCCCTGCGGCTGGAGTCGCGGAGGCGGAGAGGCCTCCGCCGGCCTCGCGTACGCGTGTACGCGCTCGCGCGCGCATGCGCGTAGCTGGCGCCCTGCGGGCGCCCGCTGTGGCCGTAGGCCACGGCATCACCCCCGTTCCGCCGTACGCCCCCCTCAAGGGGGGCTGGCGGTGGAGAGATCGGCCGCGAAGAGGCAGGAGGCGAAGCCTCCTCCTCTGAGCGCTGCTCTCGCGCGTATGCGCGCGTGCTGTGGCTCCCGTCGGGGAGCCACACATGTGTGCGGCCCTGGTGTGGGCCGCACTGCTGTGGTCCGTCAGGACCACTGCTGTGTGCACCACTGTGGTGGTGCACTGCTGTGCTCGGCGTTGGGCGATAGCCGAGCACACATGCTCACGCTTGCTTAGCTGTGAGCGCGGCAGCGCTCACCCATGCTGAGGTGGACTCGGCCCAGAGCGTCAGCGTCGGGTCGGTGTGTCCACCTCCCATGATCGGGGGCCAAGCTGACCCCTGACGGGGTCCGCTCTGCCCCATCTGTGCTGGTCAGACGGTGTCTGACCCCCCGATGCTTAACCACGCTTGGCCCCCGATCCCTGGTCTCCGACCAGGTCTCGGTGGAAGAACCCCCAGCTTTCGGGCCGGTTTCAGCCGGCCCCGCTCGGGCCTTTCAAGGCCCGCATGCGTAAGGGCCGCCTTGGTGGCGGCCCTCGCTTGTCCGGCGCCTTCAGGCGCCAGCTCTGCGCCCCTTTGAGGGGCGCTCAAAGCTGGGCACGGAAGTGCTTTTCTTCCGGGTCCAGCTCGCTGCGGTCCAGCTTACACACCCCCTGCAAATCAGCATGCACGGGGCACCTATTGACCGGTCGTCAAAACCGCAGGTCAGGGCCGCTGTTGGTTCTTGAGGAACTTGAGGCCCCGGCGACGCCAGTGACGGGTGCCAACATATGTGATCGAATCGTTACCGAAGCGGTCTTGAGGGATTACGGTCACCGTGCCCGCGCTCTTCGCGCGGCGGGCTATGTCGGCTGCTTTGCATGGTGCATGCACCCACTTGCCGAGGAAGGCTTCGATCTCGTCGCCGACCTGGATGTTCTCGCTGCACACGGTGCAGCGGCTTGCGCGTCGCGCTCTCACCGGCCGTTATCTCCTCGTGATCTGCCGCGAGGGGTTCTCGCGTGCATTTCTGAGATTCAAGCCAGCGCTAGCAGAAAGGTGCTAGCCAGCCGTACCCTCACGCCCCGGCTGGGCCCCCCAGGGGCCCCGGGACTGGGGAGGTGGACGCGTGGCACGCCTGACGGTCAACAAGGACGGGAAGCTGGCCGGCGGCTCCCCGCGGGACCGCCGCATCTCCAAGGCCTCGTCCAAGGACAAGAAGCAGATCATCATCGCCACCGTGCGCATGGGGCACACCATCGCCGAGGGCTGCCACCAGGCGGGCGTGACCCGCAAGACGCACGAGTACTACCGCAAGACGGACCCGGACTACCGGGACCTGATCGACCGTGCGCTGACGAGCAACATCGAGAAGTCCAAGGGCCTGCGCCGGGAAGTCCCCGACTTCCCCGAGTTCTGCGAGCGGTACCTGAAGACGCAGCTCTTCCGCCATCACCTTCAGTGGTACGACCTGCTGGAGGGCAGGGAGCCTCGCGAGCTGCACCCTGCGCAGCGCTTCATCAAGGGCGACGAGGACCAGATCGTCGTCAACACCCCGCCCGAGCACGCGAAGTCGACCACGCTGACGGTCAACTACGTGGTGTGGCGGATCGTGCAGGATCCGAACATCCGCATCCTGCTGGTCTCCAAGACCCAGTCCATGGCGGCGAAGTTTCTCTTCTCGATCAAGCAGCGCCTGGCCGAGTCCGAGACGTACTTGGACCTACAGCAGCACTTCGGGCCGCCGGGCGGCTATCAGGAGGGCGCCTCGACCTGGTCCTCGACGCAGATCCGTGTGGCCGGGGCGGACTCCGGCGAGAAGGAGTTCACCGTCGAAGCGGTGGGCGTGGGCGGCCAGATCTACGGCACACGTACGGACCTGGTCATCATGGACGACTGCGTGGACAACACGAACCACCAGCAGTTCGAGGCCCAGATCGACTGGATCCAGAACATCGTGGGCTCCCGCGTCGCCGACGTCGGCGGGCGGATGCTGCTGATCGGCACGCGCATGGCGACGACCGATCTGTACTCGGAGATCCTCAAGCCCCAGTACTACTCCGAGGGCTCCTCGCCCTGGACGTACCTGACCCAGCCGGCCGTCCTCAACTTCGCCGAGAAGGCGAAGGACTGGGAGACGCTCTGGCCGGCCACCAACCGGCCGCCCGTGACCATCCAGGCGCGCAAGCAGGCCGAGGCCGAGGGCTGGCCGAAGGATGGCCTGTGGCCCATGTGGCACGGCGAGGCGCTCGCCCGCAAGCGGCGCAAGATGACGCCGCGGAACTGGTCCATGGTCTACATGCAGGACCAGGTGGCCGATGACGCGATCTTCAAGCAGGCGGACGTGCAGGGCTGCATCGACCGGGCCCGCTACCCGGGCCGGATGTTCGACGGCCAGTCGGGGCACCGTCGCTTCGGCATGGACGGCCTGATGGTCATAGCCGGGCTGGACCCGGCAGCGGCCGGGTGCACTGCGATGGTCATCGTCGCGCTCGACCGGCGCACCGGGGTGCGGTGGGTGCTGGACGTGATCAACCAGCGCGGCATGCCACCGCACGAGATGCGGCAGAAGATCAAGGATCTGACGGAGCGGTTCGGCATCACCGAATGGCGGGTGGAGAAGAACGCCTACCAGGCGTCCATCGTCCAGGACGCGGACATCCGTACGCATCTGAACGCCCGCGGCTGTCTGATCAGTCCGCACCACACGAACTCCAACAAGTGGGACCCGGACTTCGGCGTGGCCTCCATGGCTCCGCTCTTCGAGGGCTGGAGCGAGGGGCGAAACCTGATCCGCTTGCCGTCGCAGACGCAGTCCGAGGGCGTGCGGGCCTTCATCGAGCAGCTGTGCTCATGGTTCCCCGAGACCAAGGGCCTGACCGACACGGTCATGGCCTTCTGGTTCGCCGAGATCCGCTGCCGCGAGCTGATGGTCAGCGACTTCTCGGGCTGGCACACGAACAACTCCGAGTTCACCTCGGAGCGCGACGCGGCCGGGCAGATGGTCGTGGACGTGGACTTCGCCCTGCAAGCGCAGGGCGCCGGAGCGTGGGACGGGACCTTGCGGTGGTAGCGAAAGACGCGAACGACCTTGTGTACGACCCGAAGGGCTGGCTGCGTGGCGGCTGTCGCCACGAGTGGCGAACGGGCCCGATGAGGGACTTTCTGATGCGTCACCGCCCCGCGGTGTGCATCAAGTGCTGGAAGTACGTGGAGGCCATGGCGTACGGGCAGTCCCAGGCATGGCCGGAGTGGACCGAGGAGGACTACGAGCAGCATAAGGACGAGGTGGAGCGCCACTTCGGCGACCACTTCGCCGAGGTCGAGCGCGGAATGGTCCAGGAGCTTTCCGCGCAGCCCGGGGGACGTTCATGACTGACCCGGTTCCGGCGCCGACCGGGCGCCGCCTGTATCTGTACTCCGCCCATCAGGACGACGAGACGCTATGGAGCGGGCAGATCATCTCGCATCACACCCTTGTCGGCCGCGAGGTGCACATCATCCTCGGGACGGACGGCTCAACGAGCGCGATGCGTGACGCCCTCAACGGGGACGACAGCAACGGCTGGTGGGGCGGGTATCACTACCCCGCCCGCGAGGGCATACCCGCCCCGCTGTCCACCGCAGACTTCGCCGCGGCCCGGGACCGGGAGATGGTGCAGGCGGCCCGGCAGCTTGGCGTCACCCCGGACCGGGTGCATCTGCGCACCGACACGCGCACCGCGAACATCACCGTGGCCGACGCGAAGGCCCTGATCCTCGCCAACGAGGCGGCCACCCCAGGCGCCGGCCACTACACCACGCACTGGGGCGACACCGACCCCAACCATGCCGCGCTCGGCCAGGCCCTGCGGGAGCTGGCGCTTGCGGGCGCCGTGTCGGATGCCCGGTGGGTGGTGCGCCGTTCCCAGATCGGCACCGTCACCGGGGCCGTCGAATACGTGCTGCCCGCCGCCTACGCCGCGCAGGCCCGGTTCATGGCGAAGAACGCGACCCGCTGTTACAGCGCCTGGGCGCCGCCGGAGGCCTACGCGATCGGCTACCACTCCGTCCAGGCCGACATGGACTGGGCGGCATCCGGCGCCTCCAACTGGATCGTGAAGAACCCTTGACGCCCGAGGAGGGCCAATGCCACAGCCACAGCCGTCCATCGGGCGGATCGTCCACTACGTGGATCCCGACAACAAGGAATGCCGGGCCGCGATCGTCACAGAGTTGACCAGTGATTCCGACCATCCCGATCAGGTCGGGCTCGCCATACTCAACCCGACTGGCGCTGAGTTCCACCGGACGGTCCCGCATCACGACGGCGCCGAGACCGCGGGCTCGCCCGACTGCCCGGACACGGGGACGCACGGTGACCCGTTCCGCTACTGCGCCTGCGGATGGGTCGAGGCGTCACCTGTCGTCGGCACCTGGCACTGGCCGGAGCGTGTGTGATGCCTGAGCTGTGGATGCCGGGCGCGATACGCGCCGACGTGGGCGACCATGCCGCGTGCGACACGCAGTACCCGCCGAAGGCCATTGGCCATATCACGTGGGACAGGAACGCCACCGCGGCGAAGCCGCAGGATCTGGTTTCCTTCGCCAACTTGAAGACCTACTTCACGGGCGACGGCAAGGCGATGGCGCCGCACATCCTCTGGTCGCCCTTCACTGGCGAGTTCGCGCAGTTCTACCCGGCCGACTCCCGCTCGAAGTCGGTGGTCGATCTCGCGGGCGGGACCCGGACCAATAGGGCCGGGAAGGTCGTGCTCCAGGTCGAGGCGCTGTTCTTTCCGTACTGCCGCTACGGCGGCAAGGTGTACGCCTCCCTCGCCGAGACGCCCTGCAAGGGCTGGACCGAGCTGAACGCCTGGGTGCGCTCCTGGGGCGTGCTGGACACCTGGCCGATGGGCCGCCCGGTCAGCTTTGAGTCGCACCGCGACGAGCAGACGTGGGAGACCCGCGGCGGCTGGTACGGGCACAGCCAGGTGCCCGAGAACACTCACCAGGACCCCGGCAGCTGGCCGGCGTTCATCATCCAGCAGGAGGACGACATGACCCCCGAGCAGGCAGCCCAGCTCAAGGCGGTGTACGACCGCCTGAGCGTCGCTCCGTGGACGTACAAGAACCAGAGCATCGGAGAGGACCGCGACGCGTACGCGATTCTCCGCGAGATCGACCGGCGCCTGAAGGCCGTCGAGGCCGACGTCGAGGCGCTCCGCGCGCAGAACTAGCTGTACAGGCCGTACATTTTTGCCCGCAGGAGGTGGTCATGGTCGATATCGCGAAGGTGGCGGCTCGGGTCGAGGCGCTGCGCCGCGACGCCCAGGAGCGCGACGCGCGGCATCAGACCGTTTTTGACGCCCGCGCGCAGAAGATCGACAACATCGCGCCGGGGAGCATGCCGGACGCGTGGCCGCGTCCGATCACGGCGAATGTCCTGGACACCTCCGCGCGCCAGCTCGCCGAGAACCTGGCGCCGCTGCCGTCCATCAACTGCGCCCCGGGCGTGGTCTCCAGCGAGCGGCAGAAGAAGTTCGTCGCGAAGCGCACCAAGATCGCGTACAGCTACGTCATCGACTCGGGCTTCAAGCGGCAGATGCCGACGGGCTGTGACTGGTACCTGACGTACGGCGCGATGCCGATCGTGGTCGAGCCGGACTTCGAGTCCGGCCGTCCGCGGTTGCGCATCGACAACCCGATGAAGCATTACGCGCAGTACGACCTGTCCGGCAAGGTCATCTCGTACACGAAGGTCTGGCGCGAGGGCGCCCGGCGCCTCGCGGCGAAGTTCCCCGAGCACGCGGACGCGATCCTGGGCTCGGACCAGCCCTTCGGGCGCCAGGTCACTGGCGACACGGAACTTGAGCTGGTGAAGTACTGCGACAAGGACTCCTACGTCCTGTACATGCCGGAGCGCAAGAACCTGGTCCTGATGGAGACCGAGAACCGCTTCGGCAAGGTCCCGGTGGCCATCGGCCGCAAGCCGTCCTGGGACGACCAGGACCGCGGCCAGTATGACGACGTGGTGTGGCCCATGCTGGCCCGCAACCGCGTGGCCATGCTGGGCCTTCAGGCCACGCAGCAGACCGTACGGGCGCCGCTGGCGATCCCGACGGATGTGCAGAAGATTCCCTTCGGCGACGATGCCGTGATCCGTACGAACAGCCCGGAGAAGATCCGGCGCGTGGGCACGGACATGCCGCAGGCGGCCTGGCAGCAGGACGCCTTGCTGGCCGCCGAGGTCATGAAGGGCACGCGTACGCCGGCCAGCGCCACGGGCGACGTGGACGCCTCGATCATCACCGGCCGCGGCGTGGACGCCCTGAACGGCGGCTACGACATCCAGGTGGCCACGGGCCAGCTCATCATCGGCGACGCGCTGGAGCGCGCGCTGGAGCTGGCGTTCGAGATGGACGAGAAGTTCTGGCCGGAGAACAAGAAGGCCATCTCGGGCGTCATCAACGGCACGCCCTTCGAGGAGAGCTACACGCCCTCGAAGGACATCAAGGGCAGCTACCGCGTGAGCGTGAGCTACGGCTTCGCCAGCGGCATGAACCCGAACCAGGCCCTGATCTTCCTGCTTCAGCTCCGCGGTGACCAGCTGGTCTCCCGGGACTTCGTCCAGCGCCAGCTGCCGATGGACGTCGACGTGGCCTCGCTTCAGGCCGAGGTCGACAAGGAGCAGACGACCGACGCCCTGAAGCAGGGCGTGTTCGCCCTGCTGTCCTCGATCGGGATCATGGCCCAGCAGGGCATGGACCCGACGATGCTGCTCACCAACGCCGCCAAGCTGATCGATCTGCGCGAGAAGATGCCGATGCACGAGGCGATCCTGACCGCGTTCCAGCCGGAGCCCCAGCCTGCGCCCCCCACGTCCGCAGGCGGGCCTCCTGGAGCCCCGGGCAGCCCTGGTGAGGGCCAGGGCCCCGGGGTGCCCTTCGGCGTCAACCCGACCACGGGAGCCCCGGGCGGCATCGCCCCGGGCCAGGCCCAGATGGGCCCTGGCGGCAAGGCTGACGTGATGTCGCTCTTGGCCGGCCTGACCAGTAGCGGACGCCCGACGGCCTCCGCATCAGTGAAGCGGAGCGTCCCGGCGTGAGCTGTCAGAACTGCGGCCGGGATGACGGCCATTACATCGGTTGCGAGGCACTGAAGCCCACCTCTGCCGAACGCGAGCGCACCCGCGAGAGTGAGTGCATCAAGGACGGCTGCACGAACCCCCGTGCGGTCAGCAAGGGCCCCCGGCCCACGAAGTACTGCGACGACCATAAGACAGGGAGCAAGAAGTGAGCGACGGATTCGCGGGCGACCCGTTCCACGAGGGCGGCAGCCAGCCCATGGCGCACCTCAAGGGCGGCATGGAGCAGCCCCACACCCAGATGCCGATGCAGGGCGAGAACGACGGCAAGAGCCAGGGCGGCGCGAACGACGCCGCGCCGATGACCGGCTCGTGGGCCACCACCTCGCTGGGCGCCAAGCCCTCCCCGACCGGCAGCAACGACGCGAACAAGGCGCACTGAGCCTTGGCCCGCGGCGGATACAGGCAGCCGGGGAACCCGGCCCCCGTCAGCGGGCCGGGCGCTCTCTCGCGCCGTACGGACGGCGGTCCTGGCCAGCCCGTGCGCGCCCCCTCGGGGGGCAAGTACGGCGAGCGCCAGGCGCTGGAGCAGATGCAGCAGGCGGCGCCGCTCGCGGCGTCCCCCGGTGGGGATGTGGGCGCTCCGCAGCCTGCGCAGGACATCAGTGCGAACGTGGTCGGCTTCGACGTGCCCACGCAGGCGCCGGACACGCCGGTCACGGCCGGCGCGGCCACGGGTGACGGTCCGGGCCCGGAGGCCCTGGGCCTGCCCAACGCGCCCGATCAGGACATGCGACGCATGATCGCATGGCTGCCGGTCTTCGAGCACATGGCGAACCAGCCAGGCTCATCCAAGGCGGCCCGCAACCTCGTGCGTCAGTTGAAGGGCATGGCATGAACTGGTGGACGCAGGTAGGGAACTACCTGGGCTTCTTCGACGAGACGCCCGCCCTGGCGGTCGACATGGCCCTGAACGGGCCGAACGCCAACTACGTTGGTTACGACCTCGCCTTCGGCCTTCAGGCCGCGCGCACGCCCATCGACGTCTACCCGACCGAGGGCCTCTTCTCCGAGGGGGCCTGAGTGTCGGACTTCGGCGATTTCCTGAAGAACGTCCGCGACGGCGCTTCGGTTCTGCCGATCGTCGGCGCGTACATCAGCAACATCGGGCCCCACGACAAGGAAGGAACGGCCACCAGCCGCTTCCTCGACGAGAGGGTCTTGTCTCCGGCGTCGTACCCGCTGGAGAAGACCATGCAGGGCATGGCGTGGCTGTATGACAATGGCGTCAGCCAGCCCATGAGCACGTGGCTCCTCCAGGGCACGCACGTCGAGAACGGGAACTTCTCCGACTTCTTCAGCGCCTCCGCCTGGGCCAAGGCCTGGCACGTCGCCAACAACGTCTCTCCGGGGCAGGCCTTCTGGGCCGACCACGGCCAGGTCGAGGACATCCTGAAGGCGCAGCCGCTGTATGCCACTCCCGAGGCGGCATACCTGCCGCCGGGCTGGAAGGATCTGTCCGAGGACGAGCAGCAGCGCCTCCTGAAGGAGGCCGGGGCCCCCATCATCGGCAACCGCGCCGTGGAGAAGATGCGGCGCGACTCGACGTTTTTCAAGTACGCCTCGGGTACGACGGACTTCGCGGCCCGCTGGTGGCTGGACCCCACGGTTCTTGCGGGCAAGGTGGCGGGCGCTGCCCGCGGTGTGCAGGTGGGCAGGATGCCGACGGCCAAGGAGGCGGCCACCGCCGCCCTGTGGTCCCGGAAGCTGCCGGACGACGTCCTGATCCCCACGCGCCGCCCTGCGGGGGGCTGGTCCGCGCAGAACATCGACTCCCTGATGGAGTCCTCGCGCATGGTCAAGGCCCAGGAGTTCCTCTGGGCCAACAAGGACAATCCGCAGCTCATCAACAACCTGAGCATGTTCAGGAAGAGCGCGCTCGGCCCCCGGGCAGGCAGCATCATCAGCCAGCTCAAGAGCCCCGAGGAGATCAGCCTCTTCCTGCGCACGACCATGGGTGACGTCGCCGCCCGTGCGCGGCTCCAGGACGAGAACGCCGCCGCGGGCATACGGATGAACGAGGTCGACGCGCGCGTCTCCAAGCTGGAGCTGGAGACGCTGCCGAACCTCGCCACCCGGCTCAAGCCGGGCGCACAGGCCCTGATCCAGGGCCACATCGACGATCTGAAGGCGAAGATCGCGGCCGATGAGGACATGACGGCCCGGTACAACGCGGCGCTGGACCACTATGCAGAACTGGACGCGCTGAACCTGTCGCGGTGGTCGACCAGCAAGGCCTACACCCGCATGGGGAACCAGAAGGATTTCCGCACCGGTCCCGCGATCGGGACGGTGTCGACCGAGACAGGCAAGGCCGCCAAGGCCCCAGGCCTGGCTAAGACGCGCATTTACGCCAACGACATGTTCGCCAGCTCCGCAACTCTGGTCCGGTCCTTCGCGGAGAAGCGACCCAATGGCATCATCGCCATTGACGATCTGCATCCCGAGGCGATTGACGAGCTGCGCGGCCAGATCTCCCGCATCCCGGGGATCGGCCCGGACATCCGCGCCGACCTGCTGAACCGTTACCTTCAGACGCAGACCGAGGGCGAGCGCATGGCGCTCCTGGACGAAGTCCAGGGGCTGGGCGTGAAGAAGGTCGCCGAGAAGCACGGCTTCACCGCCGACGAGGCCAAGGCCCTGTACAGCGAGTACAGGGCCAAGGTGACCTACGGCCAGGAGGAGCTGCGCCGCTACTCCGGCGCCAACTACGGCGACGAGAAGCAGAGCGTAGACATCTTCACCGGCCACGACGGCCGGTTGACGATCCATCCCAACATGGTTACCAAGCTAGCCAACGATCAGATCCTGATCGACCTTGACGCGCTGAACAAGACCCTGTCGCGCAACGCGAGCGCCCTGAAGGCGTTGCGAACGTCACGGCTCGGCAACCCTGACTGGCTGGTGGACGGGGCCGACTGGTTCAACCACCTCTGGAAGTTCGCCACGCTCTTCCGCCTCGGCTACATCCCCCGCGTCCTCTCGGATGACCTACTGGGCCAGACGGCCCGCCTGGGCGCGGCCACCATGGCCGCCCGCACCGGCTACGGCGTCAAGAACCTCGCCACCAACCTGTTCCACTTCAGGCGCCCGTCGTACTACCAGGGCGCCGAGGCGGCGGCCAAGCAGGGCTTGAAGTATGCGGACGAGGAGATCAAGGCCCTCAAGGGTGACCCCGAGCTGGCCCGCATTCAGGAGAGTTTTGACCGCGCCAGCGCGGTGTACCGCACCGATCTGGGCAAGGCCCGCGCTCGGGCCACCAAGGCCCGCAACACGCTCGCGGCCATGGACCAGGCCGTGGACCCGGTGAAGTATGCGGCCATGGGAAAGCTCGCCGACAAGCTGGATGCTCAGGTCCGACAGGCGGAGCGGCGCCTTGAAACGCACTCCCCGGCACGCCGGGAGCGCCTGGCGCAGGCCCAGGAGCAGATGGACGAGTTGCTCGCGGGCCGTGAGGACCAGTTGAAGGAGATCGCGAAGGCGACAGAGGCCCGCAAGCGGGGCTTCCGCCAGGTCTCGCAGATGAACAAGCCCATCTCGGCCGGGGGGATCGAGCTGCCGCCAGCACTCGCCGGAGAGAAGGGCGAGTACTACATGAAGCTCATCTCCTCCGACGACTCCCTTCGTACGCTCCTGGTGCGCAACAAGCAGCTGATCCACTCGAATCTCCAGAAGAGCGCCAACACCAAGGCGGCGGCGCCCATCTCCTACCCGGGCACCGAGAAGACCTTCGTGGAGGCCTGGCACAAGGCCATCAACCACCAGATCATGCAGGACGACTTCGCCGTTCAGGCAGTCAAGGGCGCCTCGGCTGACGAGATGGCCAAGTGGCTGACCTCTACGCCCGCGGGGCGGGCGTACCGCAAGCGCCTGGGCATCAAGTACGACACGCCCGAGCGGATCGCGCAGAGCGTCTGGCACGAGGTGGACGAGTACATGCCCGCTGGCTCGGGCCTCCGGGAGGCCGCCCTGAAGGGCGAAGCGGACATCGACTACCTGACCGAGCTGGCCAAGACGGGTGCGTACCCGCAGTACGTACACAACTCGCAGCTTGGCGAGGCGCTCGCCGGATCGAACGCGGCCAGCCGCGCGACGGACCGCGTCATCGACTGGTGGTACAAGTGGGCAGCCTCGCTGCCCGCGGACCGCATGAGCCGCCACCCGCTCTTCAACCAGCTCTACGAGGGCCACGCCAAGACCCTCGTCTCCCAGGAGCTGAAGCAGGGCGCGAAGGTCACGCAGGCGGACGCCGACCGCATCGCGGAGACGGCCCGCAGGCTGGCCCTGAAGGACACGAGGAAGCTCGTCTTCGATATCGCCCACCGCTCGGACGTGGGCCACGCCCTGCGCTTCATGAGCCCCTTCTATTCGGCCGTGACCGAGGGCTGGCAGCGCTGGGCGCGCATCATCGCCGACCGACCCCAGGTGGCCGGGTACGCGAACATCTTCTTCAACGCGCCCCTGGCACAGGGCTGGATGCAGGACCAGGACGGCAACCGGATCGCCAAGGACGGCACGGTTCAGACCGTGGACGAGAAGGGCAACCCGATCAAGAGGTTCGTCCCGAAGGGCGAGCGCATGATCATGGTCCGGGTGCCGAAGTGGCTCCCGGACACGAGCATCGGCCGCGCCGTCGGGATGGATCCGGGCGGGTCCTGGCTCGTCAGTCAGGACAGCATGAACCTGATCACGCAGGGGGATCCCTGGTTCAACCCGGGCACGGGCCCGATCGTCGCGATCCCCGCATCCCTGCTGGTGCAGGACAAGCCGAAGCGGGCGGAGATGCTCCGCCATCTCGGCGTGTTGCCTTTCGGGCCCACGCCCGGCGGCATCGGGGAGACGGTGGCCCAGCAGGCCCTGCCCGCGTACGCGAGGAACTTCCTGACGGCCTGGGACAGCTCGGACGAGCGCTACCAGCGCATCAAGCTCCAGATCATGCAGCGTGCCGCCTACGAGCACGCGAACATGGGCAAGCCCATGCCGTCGGCGCAGGAGATTGCCGACATGACCAAGCATTACTGGTACTTCTCGGCCGCCACGTCGTTCCTCCAGCCGTTCGCCACGCAGCGGCAGGATCCGTACCAGTTCTACCGGGACCAGTACAACAACCTGCGCCGCAAGGACCCGCTGACGGCGGACCAGGAGTTCCTGGACCGCTTCGACGAGAGCTACTTCGTCTTCGCCCAGGCGACGACCGAGAACCACGGCGGCGTGCCCGCCACGATGAAGGCGGTCGAGCTTCAGAAGAAGTACGGCAGCCTGATCGCCAAGAACCCCGAGCTGGCCGCGCTCATCATCGGGCCCGAGGGCAACGGGCCTTTCTCGCCGGAGGCGTACACGTACCAGCTCACCACGCCCCTGGTCCCGGGCGGGGCCGAGGCCCAGCGCACGCGTCTGAGCGCGGACGAGGCGATGGCGGAGAACCAGCGCCGGCTGGGCTGGGCGAAGTACACGAAACTGATGAACTACCTCACCGCCAAGCTCTACTCGGCCGGATTCAAGACCTTTGAGGATGAGGGCGCGGAGAACTTCAAGCGGGTACGAAGCCTGATCCCGACCCTATACGGGTCGCCGACCCTGCCGGACGGCAGCGTGAACAAGAAGTACAACGAGGAGTGGTCGAAGGATTACTACTCGATGGATCCCCTGAAGTATGAGCGCCTCATCCCGGCCCTCACCTCGGTCGCCAACTCGGAGTTGGCGCAGAACCCGAACCGCACCGATCTGCGAGTGCTCCAGCAATACCTGAAGACCCGCGAAGCGGTTGTGACCGAGCTGCGAAGGCGCTACGAGGAGAAGTCGGCCGACAAGAAGGCCAGGGGCCTCAAGGGAGACGCGGCCAAGTCGCTGAGTGCCCAGGACAACGCTGACTTGGCGAAGGGGTGGTCGGTGTTCGTGGACTCGCTCATCGAATCCGACACGCGATTCGGCGACTTGTACCACCGCTACCTGTCCCGGGACATGGGCGTGGACGCCGAGGAGCTGCTGAAGGAAGAGGAGGCGGCGTAGTGGCTATCACGAGCGGCGGCAAGCCGAAGCCGGACGACACTGGCGAGATTGACAGCCTGCTGGCCGGTGGCGGTGCGGCCACCGGCACAGGCCGGGTCTACATGGGCCAGACGCCCATGCCGACGGTCCCCAAGGGCACCTCTTCACAGGCACGGAAGAACATCCTGAACCAGGGCAAGGCCAACCAGGGGCCTCTATGGATGACCACTGCCGAGGCCGAGCAGGCCTTCTACACCTGGGACTCGAAGAAGCAGGCGGACTTCACGAAGCAGGGCATCCTGGCCGGCATGCTCAAGCTCGGAGACGGCCCCTTGGAGGCCGCGAAGAAGTGGAAGGAGCTGGTCAAGGAGGCGGCCCAGTACGGCGCCGTAGGCGCCCATGTGTCGCCTCTGGACCTCATGGCGAGCTACGTCCAGGCCTCTGGAGGTGCGAGAAAGGATGCCTGGGCATCCGCAGGTGTCTGGCAGATCAATACCGTCACGGGTGATCGCAAGTATGTCGGCCCCGGTACGTACCTGGGCAACGGCAAGGCGCAGCAGGTGGATACTCGTGTGGACCTGACCGACCCGGACACGGCCCGTGCGATCTCCACGAAGCTCTTCCAGGATCTGATGGGCCGCGACCCCCGGGAGGGGGAGCTGGCCTCCTTCGCGAACGCCCTGCACACGGCGGAGCAGTCGAGCCCGGTCGTCTCCACGACGACCACGCAGTACGACATGACGACTGGCCAGCCGATCGGCTCGGACACCACGCAGTCCGGTGGCCTGACGTCGGATGCCAAGGCGTACATCCAGGAGCAGCAGGTCAAGAAGTCCAAGGAGTACGGCGCCTATCAGGCGGCGACCACGTACCAGGGAGCCCTGGAGTCCCTCGTCTTCGGAAGCCCGGGGTAGCGCATGTCACTCGCCGTACTTGCGCCTCCGGTATCCGGCCTTCTGGCAGGCGATGCACCGCCGCGATGGGCGGCGGTTGCCCTCGCGCGGCTCGTACTTTGTGTTCTCGGGCGTGTACTCGTGGCCCTGCTTGCAGTGCGTCATAGCTTCACCGCGCCTGCGGTTGGACATGGCGACGGCCGCCGAGGCGTTGCCCCTGCGCATGTTCTCCTGCTGCGTCACGGCTTCCAGGTGAGCCGGGTTGACGCACGCCTTCACTCGACAGAGGTGGTCAACGACAGCGCCTTCAGGTATCGGCCCGACGAAGAGGATGTGTGCCGCCCGATGGGCGGTCATGGTCGTACCCTTCCGACCGCCGATGTTGAAGTAGCCGTACCCGTTCGGATTGATGGCGCCAGTCCAGAGCCAGTGTCCATCGGTCTGGTTCACGTGCGAGAGGAAGCGGTCTGTGGGTGACTTTCGCATAACCAAAATTGTACCGTGGGGAGGTGATTAGGGGTGGCCAGCGGAACCGACATCACGGACTACGCACGAAAGTATTTGGGCACCCCGTATTGACGTCTGGGGAGGCAACAGCCTCACCAGCGGCGTGGACTGCTCGGGGCTCGTGCAGCAGGTCTACAAGGCGTTCGGCATCGAGCTGCCCCGCGTGACGTACCAGCAGATCAACGTGGGCGCGAGCGTGGGCCCGGACAAGCTCCGTCCGGGCGACCTGGTCTTCTTCGACACCGACCGCTCGAAGAAGGGCCCGGACCACGTCGGCATCTACATCGGCGGTGGCAAGTTCATCCACGCTCCGCGCCCCGGCGCGACGGTGAAGATCTCCTCCCTCGCCGAGTCGTACTACATGGATCGCTGGATGGGCGGCCGGAGGATCTCCGGCATCTCCACGTCGCCCTCCTCCGGTGGCGGGAACGCCGAGGAGGTCAGCCCGGTCCTGGACGCCCATGAACTGGCCGAGACGTACGGGATGAGCTACGCCTTCTTCAAGTCCCAGCCGGAGCTGATGAAGCTGCTCCAGGGCGCCGTCTCGGAGCAGTGGACGGCTGACAAGTTCCAGGCCGAGGTCAAGAATTCGGGCTGGTGGAAGAAGAACAGCGAGACCGCGCGCCAGGCGCAGGTGCTCCAGAAGACCGACCCGGCGACGTACCGGGCGAGCATGGAGGCCGCCCGCGTGGCGGCCCAGCAGATGGCCGTGAAGGCCGGAGCGATCCTCTCGGGCAAGCAGGTCGAGCAGCTCGCCAAGAACATGGTCTGGTACGGCTGGCAGGACGCCCAGGTACAGAACTTCCTGGGCCAGTACATCAAGTTCGGCAAGGACCAGATGCTGGGCGGCATGGCCGGCCAGGCGGCCAGGGCCATCAAGGACGAGGCGTACCGCAACGGCGTGGCGGTCACGCAGCAGTCCCTGCTGAACAACGCGCAGTACCTCGTGCGCGGGCTGACGACCATGGAGAACGTTCAGAACTCGATCCGCGAGCAGGCCATGGGTCTGTACCCGGCGTTCGCCGAGCAGATCAAGGCCGGAGCCTCGGTCCGGGACCTGGCTCAGCCGTACATCCAGGTCGTCGCCCAGGAGCTGGGCGTCCCGGTGACGGATGTGGATGTCTTCTCGCCGAAGGTGAAGCAGGCCCTGAACCGCACCAACGCGCAGGGCCAGCCGGAGGCGATGGACCTGGACTCCTTCACGCAGCTCGTACGCAATGACCCGTCCTGGCGCAAGCAGCCCGCCGTGGCGGACCGCGTGGTGGGCATCGGCCGCCAGGTGCTGGCACAGATGGGGTTGATGTCGTAATGGCCATTACGCTCGATCAGCTGCTGTACGGCATCCGCCAGGTGGAGTCCGGCGGCAACTACTCCGTTGTGAACTCGATTGGCGCCGTGGGCGCCTACCAGGTCATGAAGGGCAACATCCCCGAGTGGACCAAGCAGGCACTCGGGTACTCGATGACCTGGCAGCAGTTCAGGGACTCGCGGGCTGCGCAGGACGCGGTGGCCCGCTACAAGCTGGGCAAGTTCTTCGCGAAGTACGGCGCCGAGGGCGCCGCCTCGATGTGGTTCAGCGGCCAGCCGAACCCGAACAGCTCGCGCTCCGACGGTGGCAACACCGTCCGTCAGTACGTCAACAAGGTGATCGCCGCCTCGGGCGGCGGCTCCCTCACCTCCGGTGGCGGGTCGTACTCGCCCGGCACACCGGCGGTGAAGCCGGTGATCGACCGCAACGAGCTGATGGAGGAGTACGGCCTGTCGGCCGCTCTCATCAACTCCTCCAAGGAGCTGAAGGGTATCTTCAGCGCCGCCGTGTCCGGCGGCTGGTCGGCCGCCAAGTTCCAGGCGGCCCTGAAGAACTCCAACTGGTGGCGTACGCAGTCCAGCTCGCTGCGCAAGTACATCACGACCAAGTTCACCGACCCCGCGACCTGGAAGCAGGACCGCGCCGCGGCTGCGGCGAAGGTCAACGCCCTGGCCGTGCAGGTCGGCCTGGGCCGCCAGATCTCGCCCGGCGGCACGTGGTCGAAGGTGCTGAACGAGGCGGTCTACAACTCCCTTGCGCTCGGCTGGAGCGACGAGCGCCTCAAGGACTGGCTGGGCGCCCGCGTGGGCGTCCACGGGGACGTCATGTGGGGCGAAGCCGGGCAGGCCTTCGACAAGCTCCACGAGGTGGCCTACCTCAACGGGATGAAGTACTCCTCGGACTGGTACAAGAACAGCGCCACCGCCGTGGTCTCCGGCAAGACCACGCAGGAGACACTGGAAGACCAGATCCGCAGCGCTGCGGCGGCGCGCTACAGCGCGTACGCCGATCAGATCAAGGCGGGCCAGAACGCCATGGACCTGGCCGCCCCGTACATCAAGAGCCTGTCCGCACTCCTGGAGCTGCCCGAGACGGATGTGGATCTCTTCAACAGCCACATCGCCAAGGCGATGACCGCCAAGCCCGCAGCGGGCGCGCAGGGGGGCTCCCAGATGCCTCTGTGGCAGTTCGAGAACGAGGTCCGTGCGGACCCGCTGTGGCGCAAGACGAACAACGCCCGTGAGGGCATGATGACGGTCGCCCATCAGGTGGCCAAGGACTTCGGGTTGGTGTTCTAGGTGTCGAGCCCCGTAGAGCAGAACGTTCCCGCCGACTTCCAGGACGTCTTGGACCTGCCGGGTGCTACCGGCACTCAGTACACGCCGGCCGAGCTGGCGAAGATGCAGTACCAGATCAGCGTCCTGTCCGGCCAGCCCGGCACGTCCAGCGGGCTCATCCAGACCGCCAACCACCGGGCGCAGGTCATCAAGCAGCAGCTGGCCAACCCCAAGCTGACGGCTGCCGCGCGCAACAAGCTGACTCTGGAGCTGCGCAAGCAGCAGCAGATGGTCACGGACCAGAAGAAGATCGTCCAGCAGTCCACGCAGCAGCTCGCGAACCTCCAGAACAAGTACTACTCAGCCACCGGGCAGTACGACAAGCTTCTGAACGGCGAGAACCGTGACGCCTTCATGGCGCTACAGACCATCTTCAACGGCTACGGCCTGGGGTCCCTGGCCGGGAAGATCTACGACTTCGTCAAGCAGGGCTACGGGGCCGACACTATCGGCCTCCTGCTCCAGGACACGCCGGAATACAAGGCCCGCTTCGCGGGCAACGAGGCCCGCAAGAAGGCGGGCCTGCCCGTCCTGAGCCCCGCGGATTACCTGGCGACAGAGTCCGCCTACCGCCAGGTGCTGAGCGCCTCCGGGCTACCCAAGGGCTTCTACGACAACCCGGCCGACTTCACGAAGTGGATCAGCGACGACGTCTCTCCGACGGAGATCAAGGACCGCGTGGACCTGGCCGTGTCGGCCACGAGCCAGGCCAACCCGCAGTACAAAGAAGCCCTCTTTCAGATGTACGGCATCAACGAGGCCGACCTGACGGCGTACTTCCTGGACCGCAAGCGGGCCGAGCCCATCCTGAAGAAGCAGGCCGCAGCCGGCGCCATCGGCGCCGCAGCCCTGCGCCGCGGCTTCGCCGCGAACGCCCTGGATCTGGAGGGCTACGCCACGCTCGGGATCACGGCCGACCAGGCCGAGCAGGCCTATGCGCAGATCTCCTCGGGCTTTGAGACCATGCTGGGCCTTGCGGGCCGCTACGGGACCACCTGGAACCAGCAGAAGGCCGAGCAGGAGGTGTTCACCCCCGGGGCCACGAACGGCGGCCAGGAGGCCGCCAGCGACACCGGCAAGCGCCTGCGCTCCCAGGAGCGCGCCCTGTTCGCGGGCTCGAAGGGGTCCAGCATTCAGGGCCTCAACGCCGGGTATTCTGCGACGTAGCGGATAGTGCAGCGGCCGAGCACGCCGCGCTGGAGTCGGGTTCGAGTCCCTGCGCCTTCGGGTGCTAAATGGCCCCTCTCGCGGTAACGCCGGTTCGAATCCGGCTCCGTAGGCGGAGGACGTACCGCCGACACCTGCGGGCGCGCAGGAACACGTAAGCCCCCGGACCTCTCCCCGGGGGCTTTGTGCTGCCCGCGTTCATGTGCTAGCTGAAAAACGCTAGCTGGGTTTACAGTCGTGCACCGACGGACCGACCGGCCCCGTTCCAGTTCAAGGCCGGCAGCGGAGCGCGAGGCCCTCCCCCCGGGGGCGTAGCAGGCCGCGCAGCGGATGACCGGGAGTGCGCAGTGAGCGAGTACAGCTTCGGCGACGACTTCGAGACCGACGACACGTCGGACCTGAGCGAGACGAGCAACCAGCCGCAGGGGCCCAAGTGGTTCCGCGAAGGACTGGACAAGCTCTCGGGACAGGTGAAGGCCCTCCAGGCAGAGAACGACCGCCTGAAGGCCGAACAGAAGACCAAGGTCGTAGCAGAGACGCTCAAGGCGAAGGGCTACGCACCGCAGGCCGCAGGCCTGTTCACGGGCGAGCCCGACAAGCTGGACGAGTGGCTGACCGCCAACGGCGGCGCCCTGGCGAAGCTCCCCCTGGGGGAGCAGCAGCAGGGCGAGACGGTGACCCGGCAGGGTCCCCCGGCCTCGACCGTTCCGGCTGACGGTCAGGAGCAGATGCGCATCATGCAGGAGCAGGGCACGCAAGGCGTGGCCCCGCCCCAGGGCAGTGAAGCCGAGATCGCCGCGGCCCTCAAGGCCGCGACCTCGATGGAGGACTTCGCCAAGCTCATGCAGTCGCACGGAAGCCCGTTCGACTGGAACTCCTGACCTGCCTCCCACGTCCATGACGCACTTGGAAGCAGGTGAAAAGGCCCCAGAGAAGCGGTGCTACCGCTGTAAGGCACTGAAGCCGGTGGAAGGCTTCTATCGATGCCGGACAGCAAAGGAAGCGCTCAGCTACCTCGAAGGCTAGTTCCATCGCCAACGCCTATACAGACACTTCAGCCATGTCCAACGCGGTACAGACCGCGTACGACAAGGTCTTCGAGTTCGCGCTGCGTTCGCAGCCGCTCTTCCGCGCGGTCGCCGACAAGCGGCCCGTCAACGCCACCGCCCCCGGCGGTTCGATCGTCCTGGAGCGGTACGCGGACCTCGCGACCGCCACGACGGCGCTGACCGAGACCACCGACCCTGACTCGGTGGCGATGGGTAACCCCACCACGGTCACCATCACGCTGAACGAGTACGGCAACCCGGTGCTGCGCACCCGGAAGCTCTACCTCTACAGCCTGACCGACGTGGACCCGGCCATCGCGAACATCGTGGCGTTCAACGCCGCGGACTCGGTGGACACCATCGTGCAGACCGAGCTGCGCTCGGGCACGAACGTCATCCAGCGCAAGGCCGGCACGGTCTCCTACGTGACCACCGGTACGGTCTCCACCCCGGTCGGTACGACCATGACGGCGACCGACTCCTTCACCTCCGCCATCGCCCGTCTCGCCACGGCGAAGCTGCGGACCAACAAGGCCGTGCCCCGCAAGGGCTCGCTGTACTGGTGCGCCATCCACCCCGAGGTCTCCCACGACCTGCGGGCCGAGACCGGCTCCGCCGCATGGCGCGACCCGCACAACTACAGCGCGGCCGGCAACATCTGGGCCGGCGAGATCGGCGCCTACGAGGGCGCCTTCTACATTGAGTCCCCGCGCTGCTACAACGCGGTCGACGCCGGTACCGGCGACAACACCGTGCGCCGCTTCCGTACGTACTACGCGGGCCAGCAGGCCCTGGCGGAGGCCGTGGCCGACGAGTTCCACGTCGTGGCCGGTCCCATCGTGGACAAGCTCGCGCGGTTCCGTCCGCTCGGCTGGTACGGCGTGGCGGGCTGGAAGATCTACCGCAACGAGGCGCTGATCCGCGCCGAGACGACCTCCACCATCGACAGCTCCTGATGTCGACCTGGACGTTCAGGCCCCCCACGGTTGATGAGGGGCCTGCGTCCTGGGAAGACCGCCTCTTCCTCCGGGTCAAGCTCACTCGCGGCATCACGATCCTGGAGGGCCCGCCCGGCACGTACCGGGCGGTGCGGTTCCCCACCCAGGACGAGATCGCAGCTTCCGCGCCCGGGATGTACATGGGCGGCCACGAATACGTCGTGAACGACGCCACGAAGGCCGCCCTGATCGCGGGCGGCGTCGGCGTCACCGGCTCGAACTTCACTCTCATCTCGTAGGAGACGGCCATGGCCGCAGTCGACCGCTGCCCCACCGGAGACGGCGGCAGCAGCACCATCACGAACCAGGACGAGCGCGCGATCCTCGACGCCACGATCGCCGCGGTTCCCGTCCGGAACACGCCGCTCGGTATCGAGGACGACTCCCACGTTGTCATCGGCTACCGCGACGGCGAGGTAGCGGGGTCCTGATGTGCCGCACCGGCTGTCCGACCCAGGACCACGCCTCATGGGGCGCCTGCGCCCGCGCGGCGAATCTGCGCGTGGCGTACTGCGGTATCGGCGGCGGGGACGCCACCGAGCAGAAGCGCTGGGACGCGGAGCTGTCTCTGTACCGCTCTGCGCGCGCTCAGGGCGTCCAGCCCGACGGGACCAAGACCAGGCAGATAGAGGCCGCTCTGAGGGCCTCTGAGGCCGCTGGAGCGGCCTACGGACGCGACTTCTCGGCGGCATCCCCGATGCCCGCCGGCGCAGAGGCGGTGTGACATGCCGGACGGGTCTCCGGTTATCCGGAACGAATCCCTCGCCAGTGGCGCCAAGACGGCGGCTCCGGCCGCGAATGCGGCCCTGGCGACCATCACCACGCCTGCGGCGGGCTACTACCGCGTCGAGGTCTGGTGCGGCCTGTCGGGCACCCTGGCCGCCGTGGACTGCTCGAACTTCGAGCTGCGCAAGGGCTCGACCGTGCTGGCCGTGCTCGCCGTGTCCGGCAACGGCACGGGCGCCACGGCGTCCAACACGGCCACAGGGCCCTACCGGTTCTTCCTGAACCTGGACGGCGCCACCACGATCACGGTCAACGCGACAGCGGCGTCCACCGCTTCGTCCGTCTACCACTGCACGATGATCGCCACGAGGCAGACCCCGTGACGACCTATGGACAGCTCGTACAGCAGGTGCGCCAGCAGCTGCTGGGCTACGCGCTGAACCAGGAATCCATGGCGGAGCTGTCGGTGTCGATGAGCAGCGGTGACACGACCTTCCAGGCCGACACGGAGTCCATCGACAATCTCTCCCGCGGCATGGTCGAGATCGACGACGAACTGATCCTGGTCAAGAAGACCGACTCGACCTCCGGGACGGTCACCGTTCTGGGCGGCACCAATGGCCGCGGCTACGGCGGCACCACAGCCGCCGCTCACAGCTCGGGCGCCCTGATCACCTCCAACCCGGCCTTCCCCAGGGCCAGGATCAAGGAGGCGATCAGCCAGACCATCGTCAATCTCTATCCGGAGCTGGTGGTCTTCGGCTCGACCGAAATCACCAAGCTTGCCCCGGTCATCGAGTACGAGCTTCCCTCGGACTGCTCGGACGTCTGGTACGTGACGGGCCAGCTCATCGGCCCGTCCAAGGTCGCGCAGCCGCTGCCGGACTGGCGCTACAACCCCAAGGCACGCACGGCGAACTTCGCCTCGGGCAAGTCCATCCAGATCCTCAACTTCGTCACCCCGGGCCAGGCCGTCAAGGTCGTCTACGCCAAGGAGCCCAGCGCCCTGACGAACGACTCGGACGCGTTCACCGCGACCGGCTACCCGGAGCGGTACGTGGACCTGGTGACGTACGGCGCCTGCATGCGCCTGCTCCCGGCGCTGGAGTCGGCACGCCTCCAGCAGCAGACCGTGGAGGCCACGGAGCGCGCAGCGCTGGTCCCGCCGGCCTCGGCGGCCAAGGCCATGGCCATGTACGCGCAGCTGTACCAGACGCGCCTGGCCGAAGAGCGCGAGCAGCTCTTCAGCGATGTCCCGAACTACGCAATGTTCCAGGGGAGCTGAGCCGTGGCGAATGCGGTCTTCTTCAGCAACACCGCCCAGCAGACAACCCTGTCGGGTTCGATCGCGGCCGGGGCCACGACCATCACGGTCGGGGCCACTACGGGCTTCCCGTCCAGCTTCCCGTATGTTCTGGCGCTCGACTTCGGCGCCGCCACCGAGGAGCTGGTCTCGGTCACGGCTGCCGCCGGGACCAACCTGACCATCACCCGCGCCTACGGCGGCACGAGTGCCCAGAGCCATTCCCTGGGCGCCGCTGTGCGGCACGTGTACGACGCGACGGAGGCGACCGCCTACCGCACCCACGAGGCCGCCTCAGCGGCCGTGCACGGCCTCACAGGCACGGTCGTGGGTACGAGCGACAGTCAGACGCTGAGTAACAAGACGCTGACGGCTCCGACCGTCACCAATCCGACCATGACGGGTGGCGGTTCGCTCGCGGGCACATACACGGGTACGCCGACGTTCTCCGGCGCGGTGGTGCTCTCGGGGACCCCGTCCATCAGCGCCGGCGCAGCCCTCACGGGCACCTTCACCGGCACCCCCGCGTTCAGTGGGGCCGTCGTCCTGTCGGGCACGCCGTCCATCTCGGCGGGCGCCTCGCTGGCGGGGACGTTCACTGGAACGCCCACGTTCAGCGGGAACCTGACCTTCTCCGGCAACCCGCAGGTGACCGGACTGATGCAGCACCTGCGCACTCCGTCCACGGCGGAGGCCTGGGAGATCTACGTCTCCGGAGACGCCAACCCCACCCTGAAGGCCCGCACCAACGGCACGCTGCTGTGGGGCCCCGGCGGGGCCAGCGGCGTGGACACCAACCTCTACCGCGGCAGTTCCGGCGTGCTGGTCACGGACGGCGGGCTGAAGGTCGGCGGAGCGCTGACCGACAACTCCACTGGCATCACCTACAAGAGCCAGCAGCAGGGCAGCGTCACCATCTCCTTCACGACGCAGACCTCGTTCACGCAGTCGGTCACCTTCCCGACTGCGTTCGCCGCCACCCCGGCGGTGACCACCAACATCAACTCTGGTGTGGCCGCCACGGCGAGCTGGGGGTCTCGCGGCATCACGGTGAGCAGTACAGGCTTCACGCTGTTCGTCTTCGGCCCGTCGGCCACCTGGTCCAGCGTCGCTGTCCAGTGGGTCGCCACAGCCCAGTAAGGAGCTGAGATGGCCGGGATCGTTGCCAGGCTGCCCTTCGCCCTGTCGGGGCGCACGTCCGCGGCTTCCGCGTCCTTCGCCCTCGATGGTGTGCCGTACGCCTACGCCATCAGCGGGATGCCGTTTCTGTCGGCGATCAGTGACGACCGGCCCATGACGAGGGCCGGGGCCGCCATCAAGAAGGACCAGTTCGACAACCAGAACATCCCTGGTGAGCAGAGCTTGGCCAGCTGGTGGCTGCGCTCGCAGTCCACCTTCATCGGCGGTGCGGGGGTCCTCTACCAGGACCCCTCCAACGACAACCAGTACGCCATCCGCTACGCGGACTCCGTCGGCGTGAACCCATGGGTGAACGGTGAGCTGTCGCTGCTGCGCAGCACGAGCCAGCGCATCGCCGATGCGAGCGCCAACCCCCACTTCGTGGTGGGGTGGAACGACGGCACGGACCGCTTCTGGTCAGCGGTCGGCAATGTTCTGAAGTCCGACACGGGCTCCGCCACGACCACGATCACGTGGGGCGGAGCCAACACCATCAGGGCACTCGCCACCGACGGCACGAACTACTTCGCCGCGGACAGCGTGAACGTCTACAAGGGCGCCGGAAACGGCGCCGGCGCAGCGTTCGTCGCCACCGGGACCACGAACGTGGCGGCCAAGTGGGTCAAGGGCCGCCTGATGCTGGGTCTGGACAACAAGGTGTACGAGTGCGACAACTCCCCCGCGAAGAACCTGCGCTTCACGCATCTCAACGCGGCGTGGACGTGGACGGACTTCGCCGAGGGCACCAACGCGATCTATGCCTCCGGCTACGCCGGCTCGGAGTCGAGCATCTACAAGTTCGTCCTCGACACGAGCGGCAACGTGCCCACGCTCGCCTCCGGCGGCGTGCAGACAGCCCAGCTTCCCCGCGGTGAGGTCGTGTACGCCCTCACGGCGTACTTGGGCTCCTTCGTCGGCATCGGGACCTCGCGCGGTTTCCGCGTGGGCCAGATCGATGACAACGGGGACATCTCCTACGGGCCGCTGCTGTTCACCAGCAGCTCCGGCTGCAAGGCCGTGGCGGCCTACGACCGCTTCTTCTTCGTGGCTGCGACCAACGCCATCAGCTCGCAGAGCGGCCTGTGGAGGGTCGACCTGGGCCAGCCGCTCTCCAGCGGCGACATCTCCCCGTCCGTACGGTTCGCGTACGCCACAGACCTCCAGGCGCACGTCACGGGCGAGGTCCGCTCCGTGACCAACTTCGGCAACTCCGACCGCATGGCCCTGGCCGTCATCGGCCAGGGGGCGTACCTGGAGTCCGCCTCCACGCTGGAGTCCAGCGGGACCCTGACCACGGGCAGGGTCCGCTACAACACGCTGGAACCGAAGATCTTCAAGTTCGTCACGGTCAAGACCCCGGTGGCTCTGATGGGCTCCGTCGGCGTCTCGGTGCTGGACCCCGGCGGGGCAGAGACGTCCATCCTGACCGTCTCGCAGGGCGGCAGTGCCGTCATCGAGAACGTGGTTATGGCGGCGCCCGCGAGCGCGGTGGAGTGGGTCCAGCTGAAGCTGACGCTCGGTCGCTCGGGGAGCGACACCACGCAGGGCGGGAAGGTCAACGGCTGGCAGCTCAAGGCCATGCCGGGCGCCGTGAGGCAGCGGGTCTTCACGATCCCGCTGCTCTGCTACGACTTCGAACAGACCCGCTCGGGTCAGAAAGTCGGCTCCGAAGGCCGTACCCTCGCCCGCCTGACGGCGTTCGAGCAGGTCTTCGCCAGAGGCGACGCGGTGTCCTTC
>JACCDR011395203.1_pt1 | contig 46104 bp, 49 predicted proteins | sample 7446431 | NCBI WGS metagenome assembly JACCDR01 (sample SAMN15323443, study PRJNA562643) | freshwater metagenome | isolation source: river surface water | place: USA:Blue River Watershed | collected 2017-08-17 | reverse complement strand
GACGAGGACGAGGACGAGGACGAGGACGAGGACGCCGATGAAGATTCCGACGAGGATGATTCAGACGAGGACTCGGACGAGGACGAAGAAGACGAAGATTCGGATGACGAGGATGATTCCGACGAAGAAGAAGACGAGGACGAGGACGAAGAAGAAGACGAAGAAGAAGACGAGGACGAAGAAGAAGACGAAGAAGAAGGGATCGAAGTGGACAGTGAAGTGACATGGGGCAAGGGCAAGAAGAAGTTGTCCGGCACAGTGGTCAAAATCAAGGGCGACATTGCTGTCGTCGAAGACGAAGAGGGTGACACTCACAAGGTCGCACTCGACGATCTGACGCTGGCCTAGTAGGTCTGAAGGGGAAGGGGAGGGAGTCTGCAAAGGCTCCCTCCCTAACTTTGCAACTAATGCAATTCAAAGACCTCGTACTTGCGTCAGTTGATCCCGTTGCTTACTACAAAACTAGATTCCCTAAATGGGATGCACGTAGCAACGTAGTCTGCTGTTTCCATTCTGATTCCTCCCCATCACTTGCCTTGAACTTGAGCGGTGGTGGTGCACGGTGTCACGCATCTAGTTGCGGACAACGGTTCGGTAATATAGTTCACTTTGAAGCTAAGCTAACCAATGCCAGTGAAACCCTCGCTGCTAAAAGACTTTACATGGAGTTCGTCCAGAAAACCCTACCAATTTCCAAATTAAATGATTTCAAGAAACAACTACTCAGTGCTGGGCCTGCCTTAAAATGTTTCCTCAAAGACACGGGTTTAACGATTCGTTCGTGTCTTAAATTTCAAATAGGCTATGACCCCAAGTCACATCGGTTCGTATTTCCGGTGTTCGATGCTGTTGGAGGTCTTGTAAACTTCAGGTATTACAAGACCCCTTCTATGCGCAAAGGGGATGCAGTCAAAATCTATAACGAGAAAGGTTATGGCACAATTGAATTGTTCCCTTGGAATCAAGCCAAGAGTTACGATACGACGAAGCCTATCTTCTTGATGGCCTCTGAAAGGGAGAGCATGCTGGCCATTGAACATGGATTGCAGGCTTTCTCTTCTACCGCGGGTGAGGGTAGTTGGTCTGACTATTGGAACCAATGGCTACAAGATTACCACCTAATCATCTGCCTAGATACAGACAAGGGCGGAGTCGAGGCTGCAACTAAACTGGCAACTCAACTTGCAACATTTGCAAAATCAGTTAAGGTAGTCACTCTTCCTCTCAGAAATCCCAAACATAAAGACTTCGCTGATTGGGTTCTGAAGGAGAATGGGAATCCTAAGCAGTTAATCAAGTTAGTTCCACAACCTAAAGTCGAGCGCGCATCGAGCACCTCTCCCGTGCTACCGTCGATGCTAGATGGATTTCACGATCTAATCAGCATCTCTAGCCGCGCTGAACTACTAGGCAAACGTATAAAGACTTCAGGAATTGTATCGGCCAAATCTACTTTGGCTTATACTGTTCCTTGGAAGTTTAAGGTCAGACCTAAAGGTCGCTCGGCGATCACAGTTGAGATACCCATAGGTCGCGACCTAGTGCGGTTTGTGCGAGCAAGTGACAATGAGATCATGAATCACTTGTCCTCGATTGTCGGTAATCAAATCAAGGACATGGAAATCCTTGCTCACATCCCCGTCAGTGAAGTCGAGGTCATCCCGTTAGCTGTAGCGGATCGCGACTCTCCCTATGTAGTGCAACGCTGTTACTACGTCGGACCTTTAATCGAAGCCAACGTCCCGTATGACATGGAGATTGTACCTATCGCCGAGGTTCGGTCGCAGAATACTGTCGGCGTTATAACCAAACTCACTCCTATCGCTTCGACTGTTGACGCCTTCACGATGACTAAGCAGGTGAGGCAGCAGCTGACTGCATTCAAAGGAAAGAGCACATGGAAGAATCTTGCAAGGATTGCAAATGAAGTAGCGGTTCAACATACCCGAATATACGACCGACTCGACTGGCATCTCATTGCTTTACTGACTTGGCTATCTCCTTTGCAGTTCAAGTTCCCTAATGAGCCTGAAGTGCAGCGTGGCTGGATGAACTCTCTGGCCATTGGTGATACTCAAACTGGCAAATCGAAAGTAGCTCAACGTCTAACTCAACTCTTCGAGTGCGGAGTATTTGTCAATGCAGAGAACTGCACCTATGTTGGTTTGGTTGGAGGTGCCATCAAGATGGATAGTGGCAAGTTCGGATTACGTTGGGGGCGCTTACCTCTAGGTGATCGCAAACTGGTAGTGCTCGAAGAGTTGACTGGTATGTCAGTGCAAGACATTGCCAATATGTCCGAAGTCAGGTCCGCAGGTATTGCTCGATTAGATAAGGGCGGTATCTCTGGTGAAACAAATGCACGAACTCGACTGCTCTGCCTAAGTAATCCACGTTCAACTATGCCGTTGTCTGGATATATCTTCGGCGTCAAGGCATTACAACAACTGATAGGTCACGGCGAAGACTTGGCTCGCTTCGACCTAATGACTACACTTACCGATGGCGAAGTCTCTCTTGATACGATTAACTCGACGATGGTTGCAGAACAAGATACGATCCCTAAAGAATCGTATGCAGCGTTGGCTAAGTTTGCATGGGGGTTGAAAGTTGATCAAGTCTTGATCACAGCCAAAGCCGCCGATGCTTGTCTAACCGAAACCAAACGACTGGCCGAACTCTATCATCCTAGTGTACCCATCTTTAAAGGTGGGTCTGGTCGATTCAAACTTGCAAGGATTGCAAATGCCATTGCAGTGCTCTGCTTTAGTTGGAGTCAGACCAAACAGAAGTTAGTGGTCAAGGCCACACATGTTCGTGCTGCGGCTAAGCTGCTGGAGCTATGCTATAACAAACCTAGCTTTGGCTATGGTGCTTACTCGAATCAATTGTTCAGTCGTGATAAACTGATTGAAGTATCCTCCCTCCTTCAGACTATCCGCGCTGCAATTAAACCACAATACCTTCGTCAAACAATCGACACCTTGCTACATGCAAGTCGCTTTACGCGTGATGAACTGTGCGCCTTTGCTGGCGTATCAAATCTGCACGCTGATCAAATCATCTCTGCGATGGTCCGAAGCCATGCCCTTCGCAAAGGTGAAGCTAACGTGTGGGAGATAACTCCCGCAGGTAAAAAATGGCTAGAACAACTATGAACACACTAAAAACACTACGACACAAACTGGAACTACTTGAATCGGCATTGGCAGGAGCCGAGGCTTTTGCAAAGTATGCAAAAAACTATGGCACCTGCGCCAAAGAAGACACATTAGCACAATACAACATCGAACTAATCCATGACTACATCACGGAAACAAAAACAGAACTCGGCATCGCGGAACTTGCTGAATCCCGCTTGCACAAGATGCAAGCTGCACAGCGCGGCGCGAGCGGTATGTCTGAAGGGGAAGGGATGCGACACACATCGTCCCCTGATGATCTACACGGACACCCCGGACTATTTTGCAGACAATGCAAAAGCTCCCTATGTTCTGGATGTTCACCGACTGATTCTCTTTATGCTCGGGTCTATGTCGGTCGATATGCAATCAGTTGCGTTGGATTATACTTTGAGGTGCTATCCAGCAAAGGATTTGCCAACTACCAAAGCGGAACGCTCAGCTTGCATAGTTGAGTGCTCAAGTTATCGTTTTGCACGAATTGCAAAAGTAAAACCCAAAGCGATAGTTGCGTTGGGGCAAGTCAGTTGCGAGGCATTCACAGGTAAATCAGAAGTCAAACTGGTTACTGAATCTCCAGTCCGTGCATGGGAAGGAATGGTTAGTCAATACGTTCCGCATGTATGGGTAGGTTATTCGATTGCTTATGCACTGACTTCCCCTTCAGCAACACTCGGCATCTTCCGTACGCTATTCCAAGCAGCAGAGGAAGCTGGACTCAAACCCAAAATCAATACCAAACAACCAGTATTCCACTGGCCAGACATTCAAAACTAAATGAAAGAGTTACTTATCCAACTTGAAATTGAAAAGTTCAAAGCATTCGTCAGTCTCATTCAGCTACGAGCCCACGGATGTATTGCAGCCAATCAAATGCATCAATTGGCTGGACAGCTACCTCTGCACTCCGAAGCAAGTTTCTTGCATCTCGCAGACCGAATCAACCAAGCAATTGCTACCTTAAATGATCGCATCAAACGAATTATGGAAACGCCAACTCCTAATATGGGAGAGGCCGACTTGGTTAGTCAGGCCAGCGAGGGCGAAAAACCTCCGACGACCAGTAGCGTGGGGTGATCTAACCATTCAAGAATTACATACTATCATCCATGCAGCAAGTCTTAACGAGTTGGAACCCGAAGGGTTTAACTGCACCTGCAACGGCAGAACTTTCTATGTCAAGTGGCGTGAGGTTGAAGAAACCTCTGAGTGAGATACATGAAGATGAGATTCTATTCTATGACATAGAGACTGATTCACAGTTTGCACCTTATGCAAACTTGAAGACATGTGCAGTCCAGTATGGATTCGAGGGTAAGCCTCACGTCATTACCACTGACGCAGGTTGGCGAAAGTTCCGAAGGGCAATGGCCAATCCCGACATGATCAAGGTTGACTTCAACGGAGTCAACTACGATACGTTGGTGTTGGCCCGTCACGGCTTCGAGATTGATCGAACTAATCATCATGATATTTTCTTGATGCTTAAAACTGTAAATCCCGACCTTCCCGCCTTCAGTTTGAAGTTCTCTAGTTTCTACTTCTTCCGTGATCCTCACTTCCCCGAAATGAAACTGGATCGTTGGTGCCGTGAGAACAATACAGAGATGTGGCAAGCTCCTGCCCCATTACTGTTTAAGTATAACGTGCATGACGTAATCCAAACTGAGAGGTTGTTCCGCATGTTGTGGGATGTAGTAACTCGACGAGAGCATTGGGCTGCATATCAGAATGATATTCAGATGGGTCCGGTGTTGCAGGAGATGGTACTCGAAGGCGGCGCAACTTTATCACTGGAACAAGTGTGGGTAAAGTTGCAACAGTTGCAAAGAGGAATCGATCAAGGAGCAAAGAAGATTCACCAGCTAACCGATGGCAAGATTCAGAATCCTTTCTCGGCTCCGCAGCTTGCCAAGTTCTTTTCAGAGGAACAGAACATCGAACTTGAACTGACCGACAGTGGCAACCTATCAGTCAAGAAGTCTGTCATTGTCGAGCTACGTACACAAGGCAATCCAGTAGCTGACGAGATATTCAAAATTCGTGAAGCACGAGCATCAGTCAACTATCTGAATGCGTTTCTTGCTGCTGCTGATGACGATACATTCCTCGAATACCGTGAAGCTAACTGGATACCAGCTAGCTTCTCAATTAGCAAGGCACGAACTCGACGTACGCTATCCGATTCCAAATTCAAGATCAACTTCCAGAACACGAGCAAGGCAGCCAAAGCAGTGCAGATTGTACCTGATGGTTGGGTTGGATGGTGGATCGATTTGACGCAGATTGAGAACATCGTTCATATCTACGAGTCACGAGACGAGGCGCGTAAGCGAGAGTACATTGCCGACCCAAACTGGAATGAATATGTCTGGTTGTGTAATCAGATTCTAGGTAAAAACTACTCCAAAACCGACCTCGATGGAGATTCCAAGACTGGCAAGAAGGGAATTATGTCCTCGGTGATCCCCCACTGGACTGTATATAAGCAATACAAGACAGGTAAACTTGGCATGAACTTTGGAATGGGTAATGCCAAGTTCTGTAAACTATTCGGACTAGACGAAGACCAAGGTCGTCAGACCTTTGAAGACATTCACCAGGCCTGCCCTGCTATCCGTGAATTAGTCAAGCGCGTCCACTATGATCTGACTCATACCGGATACGTGACTGATGTATTCGGTAAACGATACAGCGGACCACCGCGTATGGCATACAAGGTAGTAGCCTATCTAATCCAAGGTTGCGGAACTGGCAGCTTACCTAAAGCGCAGATGCGTGCCAATTGGATTACGCTTCGCAAGTTCGACCGATTTCTGAAGGGGAAGGCGGGGTTAATGTGCGGCACTACTCACGATGAAATCTCTGGTCGCATTCGTCTTGAGTTAGGACAGGAACGTATTTTGCAACTGTTGCAAGAACTTATGTTCAACATGACTGACTTGTTCAGCCACAAGTTTGACATTCCCCTTAGAGCTAAGCTGAGTCTCAGTCGCACTAACGCGGCTGACGCTGAAGAACTCGACCTCGACCGTGACCAGAAACGAATACTAGAACTAATCAAATGACCGACACTCAAAAACAAATACAAGATCAAGTCACTGAACTATTAAGCGAACACTTTGAGGGCTATGTCCTAATACTACAAGCCGTCGAAGACAACAACGAAACCAGAAGCGTCTCTTTTGATGGAGGAAAATCAAATGCAATCGGATTACTCGCACAAGCCAGTCATGAACTACTTAGTACTAAAAGTGAAGATGATGGACAAGAATATTAGCTGCTATTGTCTTCTAGTGCAACTCGACGAACACGCAACCTTCTTCTCTTATAACTAATGGATATACATATACAACCAACTGATAAACTGGAACACTTAACCCCATCCGGTCGATCCCAAACAATCGAACGAATCAGAGAATCAAAGATTCACTTCAGCTACTTCTGGACCGCTGACGGCAGTCTCCACATCGAGGTCGATGGATTCGGATTCAAGCGATTCCCTGCCATTGCAACAATTGCAAATATCGATGAATACATTCTATGGATAAAAGAGGCTCAAGCCAAAATTTCAACCGAAGTTGAAGTAGCCGGGCGGAAAGGATTTATGACAAACACTACAACTGACACTCGCCCGGATGATTCGTTTGCGGCAACTGGTTCGCCAGTTCTCGGCACCGGATTCTATCGTGACGCCAAACCCGGCACCTTTGGTCGTTCGGAATGGCTCGACCTGCTCATGGCCGTCCAAGATGGCCGCGCAACATGTATGCGAGGACTGGAAATCATCGAGCGCGAGATGGACGCCCAACTGGAGAACCCACCGCGCCACGTCTATTGGGGTGCGGGAGAGCCTGACTGCCCGAGAGACATCAAGGCACCGAACGGCGAGTTGCACACGCTGAAATGCAAGGTGTGCGGGCTAGAAAATCCGAGGGATAGCGCCTGCCGCGCGTCTCTGGCGAACGCATAAGCTCATGGACGCCGACCCCAAGACTCTCGAACTCGACAAGGACGCTCCTCGGCGTTCCATGCAGCGACTTGTTCGATGTTCCACTCCGCTCTGTGGTGCCGTCGCCGTATGGGGTGGAGAAAATCCGCACATCTGGAGCGGGTATGAGCGGAAATGCGACACCTGCTACCACCGAAATGGCTACTACACGAAAGCCCACATGAAACGCCTTTCAGATACATCGAACGACGAACACAGCGACCCGCTGAAAGAAACCAAACCAACCACGACAAATGACTAATACCAATCAACCACCACCGGAGCCGAAAATGGCGGGTTCGACTGCTGTGACGGGTTCGCTGCTGAGGCTGCAAAACGGAACGATGGCGAAACTGCACATTTACGTGGAGCTTAAACGCGAGCGCGACGCACTCCGTACCCAAGTCGAACAATTGAAATCAATATTGAAAACACACGGAATCACTGACGTATATATTATCAAAACAGTATGAAAATCTCTAAACGAAAAAAGAATATGAGGATTGCATTCTACGGGCGGCCTCCAGCTATTGCAATCCGCCTTGATCATTTCATGGAGATAAAAGCCATGATCGCTAAAGGACAAATTATACTACCACCATGCGTATCTTAGCAATCGACCCATCAGTCAACTTCTGCGGTTGGACGCTACTCGACACTGAAGGCAAGACCGTAACCAAACGCTGGACTACAGGTTTGATTCGTCCTGAAGGGAGGAACTATGCCATGCGATGCTTGCATATTTTGCAAGAGTTGCAAGTTGTAGCTCCAACCATTGATCATCTAGTCACTGAATGGCCTACGTTCTTTGACTCTGCTCGTGGACATATGTCCGCGAGGCAAAACCATACAGTCAACCTTGCAGGTATCTGTGCATTCGTCGCTGGACGTTACGGTTGCGACCATCGCAATTGGTCCTTGCTGACTGCTATCACGTGGAAGGGTTCAGTCAGCAAGGACGTAACTGCTAGGAAGTTCTTTCGGCGATTCGGTAAGAACTTCAGACACAAGATCAGTGAGCACGAGATTGATGCTGCAATGATGTTACACTGGTTCGTGCGAGTTAATCTTGACCGCTTTGCAATTGATCCCGCAGACTGGCCTGAATTAACTGAATAGCTTTCCGTGAGCGTTCGATCACTGGAGCTTTGATTTCAGGTGCTGCGTTCGACTTGAGCACATCATTCAGATAACTAACTTCAGTTGCAATCGCTGACTTAGCTTTCTGGACTGCCATCCTTTGCAACTCTTGCAAACTGGTTTCGCTTAACCGCATACCGGACCAGTAAGGCTTCCACACCATCTCTGGAGTGATATTACGGTGTTTGATTTTTAACCCCGTTCCCCCTTCAGAGTTCGGTGTGTAAGCCTGCTGGAACTTTTCAAACTCGGCACCAGTTGGGAACCACGGTGGCAGTATCTCCCGCGCAGCTACCGAAGCGAAATCCCCGAAGCCACGGAACTTACGATGTGTCTTATAGTCTTCTCCATATACGATACTTGATGCAAGGTTCAGCATCGGAGTATTCTCGCGAGAGAGGATAGGATTGTTTGCGATAGCTGCATTGTAATCTCCTTTTGCAATTGATGCAAACATCTGATTGAAGGAGTCAGTTGGAATCAGTGGGCTAAAGGTGGAGTAGCGGAACTTGCCGTCTTTCTTGCCGTGAACATACTTGTAAGCTCCCCGCTCCCATTCAGGCATCAATGCCTGCACTCGCTTCCACTCAGCGAGGTCTGAAGGGGAAAGGTTGGATTCTCCTTCTCCCTTGATTACTTCCGGTCCAAATGCTAGTGTCGATAGCACTGTCGCAGCCAACATGCGAGAATGATTAAAGCCATTCTCTCCCTTCAGAACATCCTCGGTGAGATTCTTCAAGATACGTCCCGACTCGGCGAAGTAGCTCAAGTACTGGCTGACGAATGGTACCTGCCTCGCAATCTTAACGGCAGGTATCACTGCTGCATAGTTCATAGTGTATCGATGAACAAATTTGGCAGCCAAGTCTTTGACTTCGGTAGCCGTCTCAGGCAATCCTAATTTATCAGCAAACCGTGTGCGTGCTGACAAGTAAGCAGCTACGCGGGTGAGATTGTCAGGGTAAGCGTATGCCTTTTGCATTAAATGCAAAGGCGTGGTAGCGGTCTTACTGACCATATGTGCTTGCGCCTCGGACAGTCCGAGCATAGTCTTGACTGTGGAAGTTAAATCCAGTGAACCACCAGTGGCTTGCTTATAGTCTCGAATCAATTCTCCGCTAACCTGATCCGCGTTGGCTATACCCATCTCAAAGATTTCCTTTGTTAGTGGATGCTTTGAATTGGTTAGAATCTGATGCGCGTCCTTGAGTCTTGCGGGATTTACCCGTGCAATCCCCATCATTACTGGCGCAGCTAAATAGTTGCGCATCATTGTGATAGGATGCAACACTGTGTCTGACATTTTGATCAGAGTGTTGAACTTACTTAATGATCGAAACACTCCGTTCGTTGGGTTAGCAAACTGCTCGATACCTGCCAGCGAATCGGCGACGTTGCGGGTAACTAGCTTGCCCTCCAAATTACCATATTGAGGTTGTTTGTCGAGTAGATGAACCGACTCTAGCTTGGCGAGATTCAATTTGATTTGCTCTGCCTCGGCTCCAGATGCACTGGCTAATTTGGCTTGTAGGTTGGTGCGCATCGCCTCGACCGCGGCGTAATTGTCGAACACCTGAACCATGCCCTCAACTGGTTCTTTTGCAATTGTTGCAAAGTAATTACCGGCCTCAGCCATTGGTTTCAATCTGACTGCGGTGTGCAAGATTCGTTCTTTAGGATCAGTAATGACTCCAAGGAAATCCAGCCAAGCATCTTGCAGATGCTTACGTTCCTTAAAAGCAGTTTGAGCAATCCGCTCTCCCTCGTCAGTAACTCCAGAGTAGAAGGTCTTTTTGATCTTAGCCTCTTTGATGTAGTGCCGCAAATGAAACCGGAGTTGTTCCTCTGACGCATCTTTATACATCTCAGTCTTCTTAAGTTGTGCAACCACATTGTCGATGGATTCCTGCGATGGCATCCACGCTTTATGGGTAAACAACTTGTAGCTTCGAGTGAGATACTTACCGAGGCTGTCATTGACGATCTTGGCTTGCGCGTCATTGGCACCTGACATAATCATACGCTGCAAAGCGTTGATATGTTCACGTGCTGTGATGACAAACTCTGCATAGTTACCAGATGCAGGGTCCAGAGTTTTTGCAATCTGTGCAAATTGTTCAGCAGTCAAATCCTCTCCGTCAAGGAATCGATTTGATGCTTCAATCAGTTTCTGATTTGGTTCATAGCCTTTAGCTAGTCGTTCCAAAGCCGTATCGATTTGACTGACATGGAAGTTAGCGACCCCCTCAGAACGAATCAATGCTTGCTTAATATCTGGAGCCATCGTCCCCTCCAGCGCACGATCAATCCAACGTACGAACCTCGACATAACATCGACGTTGTTAAAGGCTCGACCTGCTAATTCTTCACGACGTTGGGCCCAAGACTTCAGGACATTAGAAGTCGAAGTCTTAGTAGTTGGCAGACGTTCAGTGGTCAGAAACTTCTTGAGTCCGATAGCCGCTTCCGGTCCAAAGGCAGCAAGCAATCCTCCAGCTATTGCTCCTATAGCTAGTCCTGAGTTTTCTCCATGCTCGTCTGTAAGCGAACCGGCAACAGCACCACCTGCTGCTCCCAGCGCAGTCCGTGCCATTGCCTGATTAACTGCGGGCAAGGCAAAGCCTGCTTCTCCTTTATTCAGCTTCTGCAAGCCTTTTGCATTTGTTGCAACTGGTTCGGAATTTGCTTTCTGAAGTTTATTTATTCGGTGTTTTAGATTGTGGTATTTACTGATAGCCTCGTTGCTGTCATCAGTTCCAAATAGTTCTTCGGCTCTTTGAGTAACCTTACGCTCCGCTTCATAGAGGTCGGCTAATCTTTTATTGATCGTTTTCCATTCAGAGTTTATTTTATTTCTATTCTGGAATAGTGCCTCAACTTGTTCTTGATTGAAAGTCTCGGCGATAGGATCATTAAGAAAATTATCTATAGCCTTCGATTTATTTGATTTAGCGATTTGGTCTATCGAGGATAAATCAGAAGTTGGAATCCCTGCTTCGTCTCCTTCCAATAGGAACTTAGCTCCAGCGTCCTTGTAACGCTGGTTCCAGTATGCGTTATGTACTTTTTCAATCTGCTCATTTATAGGCTTATCGAGATCGCGAAGTTGATCAATCCTTGCATTGAGTTTTGTTCTCTCGCTACGAATTCGTGCGAGAGGTTCTTCGTATGTTCTGACGTATTTCTGAACTTCAGGTAAAGCTAGATGCTCTTGCAGATCAAGAGCAAGATTGGCTGCACGGTATGCTTGTTCGCTTTTAGGTTTACTGAGGTTAGCCTTAGTAATGAAATTATCGATCAAATCTACTCGATTAGATTGTTTTGCAAAACTTGCAAGTTTCTTAGCGAGAGTAGGACTGACGGCAGCAACTAGACCAATTGCTGCTCCCAATTCTGGATGACCTGATGGTGCGCCGATACCTGCACCACCCACAGCACCTAGAGCAGCTTTGCCCATCGCTTGGCTCATGTCGTCGCTGATGCCGCCAGCATCTTTTTCCCAAGAGCGTCGTGGAGCGAGTTTGCCTTTGACTGCTACAGGATCAGCTTCAGGATTTGCAGCATTAAGCCGAGCGCGTGCCTGCTGCATTTCTGCATCGACTTGCGCTTTCACTCTCGCAGCTTCAGCCCGCTGTAACATCTCAGCTTCGACAGTAGTCGGACGATTCTCCATTATACTCCAGTCAGGGGTACGATATCCCGATGGTGCCACAGGTTCCGGTGCTTTGACTTCAGGATACTTGAATGCAGGTTCAGGAGCAACATCAGTTGCACGCGGCTCACCAAACATTGCCCGACGACGTTGTTCAACCATTGCCTCCCACTCAGTTGGCACGGTTGCCGGTTGATTACCTGACTGTTGCTGCCAGCGAATCTTGTCCGCTTCTGCATCCAACTTTCCTTTCAGTTGCTGATTTGCTTTTGCTACCTCAGCTTCAGTCTTCCACCAACCTTCGGTGGCTGCGGCGGGAGCAGGAGGACGTTGCAGAGAAGTCAACGCTTCAGCCGAAGCATCCCCTGCCGTAGGACGCAACGTAGGCACAATAGGTGCCCGAGGTTCTGAAGGGGAAGGGATACCGCCAAGCTCCGCGGCAAGACGCTGCTTTTGCATTTGTTGCAAAACTAAATCCTCGTAGTCTGCTCCGCCCTCTGCTGGTTTGGTATAATATTGTTCCCAAGAAACTTGAGAAGGTGCAACAGGCTTACGTTGAGCTAGAGCTACGTCTACTGCATTCTGCTCATTGACAAAGCTAGGACGGCCAATCGGCGGTTGGCTAACAGATTCAACTGGAGACTGAGCGGGAGCTTGCCCCCCTAAAACTTCATCAACAATACGCTGAGCTTCCCATCTTTCCAGTGGTGCACCTTCAGGTTTTACCGTTACATTTGATTTGACAGTTCCAGTTCGCGGGGCTTCCCATCCTCCGTTAATGGTAGGTTCTACTTTGGGAGTGAAATGATTTGTCACACCCCGCAGCGGTAGTTGTTTACCGAAGCTGGTAGCAAATCCGAGAATCGCATTCACGTCCCCTTGAGTAGTCCCTCCTAGAACTTCAGGAGCAATCGGATTGGGATCATGCGCATCGAACCATTGCTTACTGGCAAGTGCAATTGCGCCGGTAACAGGCCAGCGATACTTATTAGGTAGAGCACGGGCAAGACCATAGCCTGCACCTTCTGCTGCCTGTTCCAATCCAAGAGCAGACGAGTGTTGAGAACCAAGAACACCGAACTCGGCTGCATTGCGAACTGCTGCCGCGGCTAATGGATACTTGGTAACATTTGCAATCGGTGCAACTGCCTTACCTGTCAGATAAATCTGCAAAGCCATAGGGGACAGTTGATTTCCAATTTCTCCGGCCCATTGTCCTAGACCCTCTGGCGTAGGATTGGTAGTAAGTTCTTCAGCTTCAGCACGAGTTACCCCGTCGACTAATTCGTCTTCGGGATTAACTCCGGTTCTACCGAACCAATTCTTGAAAGCATCGGCAATTCCTCCGACTGCTCTTGCCGGTGCAGAAATTGCACCAGTTGCAAAACGGCTAATACCTGATTGCTTTTCAGCGAAGTCAGGTAGCCTTACGAGTGATAGTAGTTCTTCGTCTGTCATATCGATGGCCCCATGAATCCGCTACCTTCGTATGGATTCCACATTTTAGATTCATCTACAGTTGGAGTCTTAGGTCCGAATATAGCCTCCCATGCATCGGAAATCTTACGTCCCTGCATTTCGTTCAGCATTTGCTGGCGTTGCATAGGGGTAGTCTTCTGCCCCTTCAGCTTCTCCATGATGAACAAATTCCGAAGCATCAGCTTCTGCCGAGGAGCGAGTGTTTTTCCTGTCATTGATTCTACACGGCGAATCTCAGCATCCAGAAGCGGAACAATCGAAGCAAACTCACCAGAAGGTGTTTGAGCTTCCAGTTGCTTCCATGCGTCTTCTCCTTCCCTGTCAGGCATCGGCCACTGACTATAGGGGTCTTGATAATCAGGATGGTACTCGCGAGCTTTCTGGTCAAAGAACTTAGGGGCAGGTTGAATCTGCATGACCGTAGTTTCCCTTCCAGTAGTTTCATCCAGAGTTCTCACGGGAACCCGCTGCATGATTCGATCCGCTTGCGGATCGAGCCACCAATCCCCTTCAAGATACCCCTTCGTGATCGCTCCTTTGAGTTGGTTCTCCAACTCTTTCTTGGAAGTTTCATCCATCCACTGACGACGTTCTTCGAGAGACTTTTGTTTCTCTGCTTCCTGCATCCGCTGGTTTGCACTTATTGCAAAAGCTGATTGCTGGTAGTCCATCGACTGTTTCAGGTCAGATTCCAGATCACGACCGAGTCCGAACTCATTGTAAGTGAGCCTATTGTACACAGTCTTTGCCTCCTGTGGATTCTCCGCCAGAAGTTTCTTGAAGCGTGGATTCAACAGCAAGTTCCTATCAGCCATAGGCCGATTCCCTTTCAGGTCGGATTCTGAAGGGAGAAGGGGACGGTAAGGCCGCGGCTGCCATGCCGCCTGTCCTGATCTCAGATTTGCATTAGTTGCAACTCGTTGCTCTGGCGTGTATCCAGACATTTCAGTCAGAAAATCTCTGACGAATCCATTGTCGCCTGCAAGCTGTTGTTGAAGTAACTTAGCATCAGATGCAGTCCAGTCAACCGGAGTAGCCGCGCGTGCGGCATTGCGACGAGCTTGCCCTTCAGCCAACTGTGCAGCTTCGAGCATTGACGCCAATTGGCGGCGCGGAGCGTCCGGATCAACTGCATCGAAGCTACGAGCTAAGGCCTGAACGGGTTCTGGTAGTTGTTCACCTGCTTGCATTCGGCGACTTGCAGCGATTGCAAGTTGCCTTTCGTAATCGTTATAGTACCCCGCGGCAATTGGGGCGGCAGACTGAAGCTCAACGTCCTCTCTAGGTCCACGACCAAACCGTCGCCCATGTTGAGAAGCTGCCTGCATTATTTGTGCTGAGGTCATTAGAATAGAACCTTTCCAGTTGGATTGTTGTAAGGATTGAAAGTATAGACTGTGTTACGATTGATGCGAGGGTCGCTACCTGAGGCCATCCGCATAGGTCCAAAGGTTGGAATATAGCCGGGATCGAAAGTCTCCCTTGCCTTTGCTTCTGCCATCTGCGTTTGCTTGGCACGTTTGGCTGCTTCGATTGCCAACTGGCGTTCTTCATTGGCAAGACGGCGAGACTCCGCGTCTGCGTCGAATCCTTGCTGCCATTGTGTCTGCTGTTGCTGCCGGTCCAGTTCGCGTTGATTGAAGTCTTCGAGAGTCTTGGCATAGTCCAGCCGCAACGAATCCATCCGCCCCATAATATCGGCAGCGGTGGACTGAGCTTTCAGCTTGCGTTCCCAATCCGCAGCTTGAGTTGCGAGATCGACTTCACTTGCTTGGCGTAGATACGGTAGTCGCACCTGTGCATCGACTGCTCCTGCTGCCGAAGCATCAAGTCCTAGCTGCTGATTGCGTCGAGCGTAAGCAGTAGCAGCGTTGCTGCCAGCCTGCGCTCCACTGGATCGAATAAGAGCCGATGCATTCTGCGCTCGTCTCATATTGCCGGAGTCAGCAATGATAGACTGCAACAGAGCAGCCAATTCTGGATTCAGTTGTTTACCCACACGCCGACCTGTAGGTGCCATTGCAACTCCAATAGAATCCCGCCAGTCTCCTGTCAGGTCTGCAAATGTAGTTGAGTTTCGCGTTGATTGGTTGGTTTGCATTTTTGGTAGTTCTCCGTTAGGGCCAATACGAAAATTTGGGTTGGCCGCCCAATTTGGATTTGTATATGTCATGTGAGTTGGACTGATCTTACTGCTGAACCTGTCATGTTGATTACTAGAAAGATTGTACCTGATACGGTCTTATGCCAGAAACCCCAATCATATTGATTGGGAAATTCGGCAGTCGTTGGATTAGCTGAGTTTGTCGTTTGTATGCCTAGGTAGGTAGTTCCTAGGTTTTGCAATACTTGCAAATCACTGGCTTTCAGGTAACGCTTAGTTCCCTTGGAGTTGGCTTTACCTAAGTGCAGCCTACCTGCCGCATCTACGTCCGCCACCATTGAGTTCTTGGTAGATTTTGCATTTATTGCAACTGAAGGCTGCGATGCTACCTGCCCTTCCAATTCAGCTAAAATAGCCCGCAATTGCGGGATAATTTGCTCCACGGTGCTAGCCGTTAGCGGTGGTAGAGTGAGACTCATTTAGTGAACTTCAAGTCAAAGTAAGTATGCCGGACGTATCCGAACTGTGAGAATGTTAGCATAAATCCATGCAATGTGTCAACAGGAAAAAGCTCCTTCACATAGGCTCGATTGTTGTAGCTATTCTGGAAAGCAAAGTTCTGTGACTCGTCTCGGGTGAGTGCAACTACATTAGTGAACGTAGCATCCTTGGCTCCTTGAAATCCTCGATTGACTTCAACTGAGCAATGCGCTATGTCCGTACCAAATGCATACGTGGCATATCCTGTAACTGTCGGAGCATCGTAGTTTACCCAAAACTGCGCAGCTTTTAGTGAATCTCTCTCAGCTACAAACGATTTAGTAATGGCTACAGGATTACAACCCATCCACAGCAGACCAGTCCGTTCGCTTTGATTTAGACTTTGCAATCCTTGCAAGTCTGATGCAAACTCACCTGTAGCAAAATCATAGGCCAAATCAAATGTAATGTCATTAACCCCCACCCAGCTACCTACACGCACTAAGTACCTAGCATAGTAACCAGTATCGGTCGCATTAAATTTGGAAGTCAGGACTCCCCACATACCAACCCATTCTTCAATCTCAGCATCTTCAAGACTGAGGGCATCAATCGAAAAGTTGAATGAACCACCCGTGGTCAGAGTCATAGGGTATCGGTCAACGATATTATATCCCGCCGATGTTTTAGGAATCCAGTTGAACGAATACTTGCTTTCGTCAGAGTCAAACAGAATCCCGATCTTTCCCTTCTCAGAACCAACAACAGTGAATCGACGACCAGAAACAGAGTCCTCGATATTAGCCGAAGCTGTAATATCTGGAAGTAGGAAAGCATACCACTGTTTCAAACCTGCATGGAACCCTAACGCAGTGCTAAAGAAACAGGAAGGTTCAGTATCTCCCGCTTTCTGAGGGAGAAAGAAAAGGGCCAAGTCTGTATCCCGATTATAGATCGCAGAAATAAGGCCTCGCTTGACTACATCATCTGACGTATTGGCCAGCGTCTTAGTTACCGCGTCGCTTACATCCTCGACATTGGTGCCGTCGGTTAGAAAAATCTTATTTGAATTTGCATCAAATGCAAGTGTAGAAATTCCTGCCTGCGTCAGTTGAACTTCCACTTGAGCGTAGGCTGAAATTGAACTCAAAGAACCGGCACTCGCCTTGCGAGTCGCAGCAAAATCCGTAGTATCTTGCGCTCGAAGATTAAACGTATAGCTTGCGGTGGGATTTACTGTATCAACCTTTAGAAGATTAGCCCCATTCAGTTGAGAGATAGCCGTAATATGCCCACCCCCTACTCTGATGTTAAAAACTTTCGGTACGTTTACGTCATCAACAACGTCAGTGGTTCCCCATGCCAACGGATTGCGGGCTTTGCTGCGATACAGAATGTTAGCGTTACCAAAGATACGGATGCGGGTATCTCCTTGCATTGGCAAACTTGCAACAGTTGCAAGAGTTGCATCGGAATAGACTTGGGCTGTAGTGTCCGATAGTCGCTTGAAATAGTAAGAACCACTAGCATCTACTCCTCCTGAGTCTATACCATCAAACTTGGCGAACTGACCATTTCGTCCTTCTCTCCAAACTGAATCATCAGTGATAGTAACCAAACCCGTATATGTAATAGAGACTTCAGCCAAGAAGTCATCATTTCCTCCCGCGTAAAAATACGGTTCAACGTAACAGACGTGACGAAAGATTGGGGCAACGTAGTTATCAATAACTAAATCTTCCCCTCCCACTACAGGGTCCGTCTCTGTAAATTGTGTAGTCCCAACTACGTTATAGTTGGGGATAGTTCCTACCCAAGTCAGTTGGCCTGCATCTGCGGCGGTTTCGGCTAATGCTGCTGTATCAAAGAAATCTGTTCGGTAGATCAGAATCTTATCTACAAGGGATTCCTGAGAGTAATTGACAGTAGCTACTAACTTGCGCGCGTTAGATGCTGGCTTATACCCTGCGGACCTTGGCGATGGATTACTACGTGGCCAGATTTCCCCTCCTGCCGCTACTTCACTTTCAGCTAGTGCAACTTTTGTGGTAGCATAGCAGTAACGATAGCAGCAGTACACGGCATTGGTAAATGTTCCAGTCGCCGTATCTGTAATAGTTGGAGCTTCGGTAGGCGCAGTGATACCGCAAGGAAACACTCTCCCCAATGAATCAATTAGTTTAGGGTGATTTTCCCCATCAGAAAATAGGGTCAAATTCAAATCAGGAGCAGAAGCGAAAGTGCCTCGGACTCCAGATACAACAGGGACGGATAGCGTATTCATTTGCAACTATTGCAACTACGCAGTCTTTATGATTTCGATGTATCGATAGACTTCCGCTCCCGAAGAAGCTCCAAGAGCAGTCTTATCATGTTTGCCATAAACATTTGCATGTGGTGTAGTTGCCATCCACATGCGAAGTTCAACATCAGTTGTAACTCCCAAGGTAACTTGACCTCCAAATAATCCTATCGTGTTACGGTCGGCCGCGATTGTAGGTCCGCGAACAATTGCATGATCCTCGGCCCCAAATAAATCTGCACCCGCTGTGGCGTTATACAGTTTAAGTTTAAAACTTGAGTCCGCCGCCGCATGATAGATCGCGCACCATCCCCTGAACCGATAAGTTCCAGAAGATAGTGTAATCTTGTCCGTAGCTACGGAAACAAAAGATGCCGGAGTTCCATCTGGATTAAGCTGCTGCGCCACTCCCGAAAGAGGTGCTATGTTCCACGTATTGGCGGTTGCTGCTTTGGTTGCTGATACGCCATTGGCGTATTTGTCTACAATGATTGCGTATGCCATATTTTCTTCGATATCTGTTGGGTTTCCGATTAGGTCTGTGGTAAATGTTCTGCCTAGCAGTTCGTCCAGTGTGACCGAATATAAAGCAGAATCTGTTTGAATTAAAACGTGGTCGTTTGAATTGAAAGTTTGATGTATAGCGACTACCCGCTCTTGATTGATTTGAGTTAGTTTCGTGATACCCGCAGGGCGTTTAACCACTCCGAGTGTCTCGGGTGCTAACCCTTGAATCCAATCAACCCCACGGTATTCAGGATCGAGATAAGCCCTTTGGTTAATACCAGTAAGCTGGATCGATCTGAAAGGGAAGGAGCGGGATGATGCTTCGTTCATTGTTCAATTGTAGCTGAGATGCCAGTCCAAAGAGCTTTTGCACTTTGTGCAAAAGGTGACGCCTTGGCTGAATCAGTTGCCATTAACACTTTAGCCGATGCCATATTGATGCAGTAATCCTCGAACTGCGGGTAAGGGAAATCCACAGTAGGAGCACCGAGAGAGGGTATAGAGTAGTAATCGAATTGCAGCTTGGCTCCCGCGACTTCAGAGTTAGGGTTCACCTTGAAATTAGAACCCGTCTGCCAAACGCAATAAGGAAACTGCGAAATCGAAGTAGGAGCGACGCGCCAGTCCAAAAGATATTCTTCAGTTCCTTTGATCCATTTGAAACTCTCACGGACTACGTGTTGCAACGCAGGCACAGCGAATAGCACCTGCCCGTCAGATGTGCTGGTAATCTGGTATTTAGTTACCAGAAGCTCAGGTAGAAGCAACCGCTGGGTGCAATATGCCAAAGCAGCTTGCACCTGACGGTAACAAACTGGATTGACCCCTGAACCTGCGATGCCTGCGTTGAACATCACTTGAGCGATAACATCTTTGACTTTCATTCTTGTGCCCCTTGCTTAACTTGCATTTGTTGCAAAACTCGTTTCATAATAGAAGGATAGAGGGATTCGTACGGCAGCAACGTGCTGTCAGTTGTGGACGATGGAATCACTATTCCCTTGTAGACCAAACGATAGTCGAGGGTATAGTTTGCTGAAGGGAAAAGGTGAAAGGTAGAAGTTATTACTGCCGCCGAAGCTCCCGAAGTGGAACCAGCCACAACTGCATAACCAGTAGGCAGTCCGTCAACGGGTGCCGGTCCTTGTGGTTGTGAGATGGGTCGTAGATTGTAGGTGAATCCACTAATGGTAACTTCCAGTTGGTCGATTGCAATAAGTGCAATAGATACACCAAAGGATGCAGCGGCAGCTACCGAACCAGTGGAGACGTTCTGATCGTTGATAGTTCCTTTAGCTTCAAAAAACGCATCCATTGCCGCTGTTTGAAACAGCGAAAGCAACGTAACATTCTCCGAGGTATCCCCTGACGGGATGCGAAGGATTGCCTTTAGCTCGGTCAGGAAGTCTGCAAAACTTTTATAGCGATTAGCCATCTGTGTGTTTAGTTGAAGATTTGGTTAGGATTCCGATTATCTGTTGTCGGAGTTCTTGTCGATCTTCCTCACACAATTTGGTATGGGCTTCGACTGATTCGATTCTCTTGGACATTTCAGTTTGAGTCTTATCGACTTGTTCTTTATGAAATGCAATGAATCGATTACTGTTCATCCATAGGACCCATGCTAGGACTCCTGTTGAACCGAATTGAAGAAGATATTTAGCGATCTCCGTTTCCATGTTTAAAAGCACGTTGACCCATCAGTACTGGTCCGATTGCAGTTAAAACAAAACCTACCCACCAAGATATAGTAGAAGGTGCCGTAGCTACGAGAGGACCACCAACTGCTAAGCAGCAGGAGCCTATGAGTGTTAATACATCTCTGGATTTCATTTTTCGATTATTGTAGGTTGATTGGAGTTGTTTCTTCAGTTGTGAGTTCCACTAATTGAACTTGATTAGCCGGATCAGCGATAAGAGGAATAAATAGAGGACGCCAGTCAGGATTGCGCAGGGCCAAGTCCGCATCAAGGAACATCATCCCTTTGTACGGCCCTGAATAAATTTTGGACGGCTCAGTCTTATCTCCGGAGTCAAGTTCTAGCCTAGCCTTGTCCGCTTTATCTGAAGGGAAAATGTAGGCTGGAAATTTCATGCTCGTGATAGCGAAGTTTGAAGGGCAGTTGCAAGAGTTGCAAAAGCGGTTTGTGCCTCATCACTCCATGCTCCGCGGAATAATCCAAGTAGTGCTACTCGCGCATTACTGTAAAGGACAGGGGAGCCCCCATAATTGTAACAGCCTGCATAGATTTCAAGATTCACAGACGTAGTACCGCACGATGGGGTTGACGTAGTGGTTTTAACTCCGTTGATAAATCTACGGGTTTCCGTTGTGCTGTTGCGCTGCCCTGCTACGCAACTGTTTCCAGTGAATGAAGGATGCGTTCCTGCCCTGCCCGCATACGACCCCTGCATAGAATGGAACTCGTTTCCTGAATTGTGAAGCATGAGCATTTCAAGTGTCGAAGGGTCGCTTTGCGCAGCCAGCATTGGACGACTCCCGCTACCGACACTATTCACGTATGCGAACATACCTGAATCCGCAGGATTCACGCTCTGCGTATTGGGGTTGTATCCCGTACGGCCATGCGCTGTTCCTCCGAATTGGACTCCGTTGGCTGAGTGGGTAGGGGAATTATACCACGTCATATTGAAAGTGCCTGGACTCCTCCAGTTGACTGCGTGCGCAGCGGCAGTACCTCCCATTAAAAGGTAAAGCAAATCAGTGGTCGTCCAGATGCCATTAGCCTTCAATCCTAAGATAAACGTGTTAGCGGCACTTTGCTGCGCCCCTGATAGCGTTCCTCCAGCGGCTATAACCGCTGCAATACCGGCAGCCGCGTCAGAGTCGAATCCAGAGACGGCATTAGATGGAATGCCTATGTGAACTCCAAGACTCATTTAGTCCAGAAGATTTGGCAGTTGCCAGATACTGTGATTGATTTGATGCCGAGCAATTCACACCCCTGCTTGAGGGTAAATCCGGTCACTGGAGTTGCACCTGATTTTGCAATTTGTGCAACACAGTTAGTAATCGTTACGTCACCCATAGGTGCACGAATGATCAGTGAGCCAGCCCCTTCGGCGGCAAATGAGCCTGAAGCTACGACTGCGCTTTCAAGTTGTCCGAGAAGTCTATGATCCATAAAAAGAAAAAGGGTTAGGAGGGTGACGAGATTTCCCGTCACCCCCCTGTTACACTAGCTTAGCACCAATGGCCAAGACTCAACCACCACGAAGGCTCGTCCTGCGGTTACAGCACCGACGATTGTTGGAACTGCATACAGCGTGGTATCTGTAGTTGCAATTCGGATTGGATTGGAACCTGCTGCGGTATTTGTCCCTGCTGCCGACTTCAGATTGGCGGCAGAGATAATATCGTTATAGGCAGTTCCAGTGATTCCGACAGCCAGAGCGTGCGAGGTTGCAGCATCAGAAGCGGTAATGTTGACGACTGTCGCACGGTAAGCAATTGGCTCCACAGTCGAAGCCTGTAGCTTGGCCAACAGCTTGGCCGTCGCCGTTGCGTCAGTGTAGAGAATCTCTATGCAATGTACCGTCACCGGTCCACCGCGACGACTCTCTGCGCATCCTAGAGAATGTCCTGTCATTGTTCGAGTTTTTCGATTCGAGCCCGCAGTTCGTTGACCTCAGCTTGCAGCGTGTTGAAGTCAACTCGCTTCGACTCTTTTGCAACTTGTGCAACTGGAGCAGAAGGTTCGACGGGCTGCGTAGCTTCGGTTTCGACTTCAGGTTCTTTGGTTTCAGGTTTCTTGGCCATAATCAAGCTCCGATGCGGGCGATGCCGCGTTTCTGATCGTACCCGCCAGTGAACCGCATACGCATACGGGACTGCCACGCGTCACGATTGTTGCCGAGTGGTTCGAGCGGAGAAATCTCCGGCTCACTACGGTTGAACATCACGATGCCGTAATGTTGCGCGGTTGGCTCCCAGCCGATGAACCAGACGTTCGAGTTGGTCAGATACCGAAGTGCAACCACGTTCAGTTTGAACCGATTGGTGACTGCGTTGATCTTGTTGTCGGTGGTGCCGGGGTTCATCATCGAGTTTACCACTTCGATTGCTTGGCGGTAGAGCGTCGCATTGGTCGAAGGCACGTAGATGTTGAACGAGCCTTGGTAGTTGATGATGTTGCCCCTCATGTCCTTGAGGTTGTACAGGTAGTCGATGATTGCCTGCATCACAGTTTCCACTGTGATAGGCAAATCGGTCGAGTTCCGGTTGGACCACGTAGCGAATCCGTCCTCACGGGCATGGTCTGTAGCGAACAGTGCCTTGCCTGTGGAATCCCACGACTGTGCCGTGGTACCACTGTTGAGCAGGTCTGCGGCGAACAGATCACGAACAAGGACAGAACCTGTCAGCATGGTGGCTGGGCGGTCCGCGAGATGCCCGTACTGTTCGTCTTCGATGGATTGACGGTCGATGACGTAGCCGAGCCGGTAGGTCTGCGGTTGGAACGAGAACACTGGGCCTTTGACGGGCGCATCAAGCGGCAGGTTGTCGTAGTCACGATTGGCTGATGGAGTGCCGAGTCCGCTAAGTGCGGTACGACGGATGTATGCTCCAGTGACGCCCTCTTCACGAGCGAAGAGAGTGTATTCCTTTGGGACGTTGGCGTAAGCGAGGTCTTTGACTTCATCAAAGTCCCTGTCGAACTGCTCAACGAATGCTTCTGCGATGATCATATGTAGTTGTTAGTTGTTTTGCAATTTGTGCAAATTAGCCTTGCACTGCGGTTGGAATGATTTTGACGAGAACGCGGGTGCCCGGCTCAGCCGCTCCGAGCGTATTGTTGGGGTGAATACCAACAATCTCGAAGACTTTCGTCGAAGTTTCACTGGTATCCAGAGTTTGGACCCCATTAGATTGGACTCGGATTCCATACTGCTCGCCAATGGCGAGAGTAGCCGAAGTCCATGTCGTTGTCAGCGTGGTACCTGCGCTGATGTTGATGGCGAAGATCGTATCCAGCGGGCTGACTGGATCGTGATTCTTGCCGAGCAATACGTTTGGAGGATTCTGTGAGCCAGAACCCACAGCAGCTTTCTGCGCGAGTCCTGCGATAAGCGCGCCACCTGTAGCAACTTGCTCGTAGGTGTCGGCGTTTGCAGTGATGCGGACGAATGATCCGGCAATCCAAGATTCAGATGCCTTTTCAAGTCGTGCTCCGCGTGTACGAGGTTCATTCGTAGAATGAACACATGGTGCGAATGGTGTCATAGTTTGTTATTTCTTTGATTTGTTGTCGATTTTCTCCATTTGTGCCTCAGAGAGTATTGCTCCACGAGGTACATTTGTGAGTCCGGCGGCAGTATCAGCAAGTGCTTCGCGGTTTTCCTTACGAGCGCGGCTAAGCTCTCCATAGGCTGCGTTGACTTCTCGCTGCACTTCCTGCGGTCGGTACATCAGGACGTATTTCTTACCTCCCGACGTTACCTTGTGCGTTTGCTTTTGTTTGTCGTGCCAGACGTGCCACCCTGGAGCCATCAACGGAAGACCGTCAAGGGGTTGAGGTTGTTGAGCCTGTAGAACATCTGGTCCTTCCTCCTTGTAACAAGAAGCGAATTCCTCAGAGTCAAACTCTGCTGGCAATGTAAAGGGTCCCATCCCTCCCGTCGCGGCGTTAGGCCGAGTAAGAAGGGTACGGAATTTGGGGTGAAGTTTTGGTTCGATCTCGGTAGCCATTATTGTTTACCTCCGATACGGAACTGAGTTTTCCACTTATCCTTGATTGGTTGCATCGCCGCAGCGATGGCAGGGTCAACAACTCGTTTTGCAACTGGTGCAACTGCTCCACCTACAGGGAGAGTTTGAAACGAGAAATTGGTTCGAGGTTGAACCGGTTGAACCGGCGGTACCGCCGAAGGTTGAACCTGCGGTGGAGTGGCTTGAAGTTTGCGATAGTGGTACATGGCGCCAAGGTTGGATAGGATTTCAGGAGTTACGTCTTGCCCCGCTTCAAGCATATCCCCTGCCGCCTGCTGTAGTTGCTGTACAACTTCAGGGTCTTGAGCGAAAGGTTGGTTTGCAATTTGTGCAAAAGCACTCTGTGCAGTCTGCATTGCAGTCTGCTGAACGTATGGTGCGAAGTGCTGCGCCACTTTAACTTGCGCAGTCTCAAGGTGCTTACCAAATACCTTCGCATTGGTGGACGCTTGAATCTTGGCAATGTGCTCAGGCATCCCTGCGGTTACATACTCCCGCAGAAGTTCCTCTTCCATTGTCAGTTCAGGTTGAACTTGCTGTGGTTGCTGCTGTTGGTTCGTCTGTTGCAGCGCTTGCAACTGCTGGTGAGTCTGTGCCAACGCTGAAGCCAGCTTGTCTTTCTCGCTTTGGAATTGGCGGGCCATCGCTGCTGTTTTTGCATTTTGTGCAAATTCAGCACGAGCCTTAACGATTGCCTCCCGAGCGTCATCCGGCAGTAGGTCGAGGTCAATATCCTTAAAAGGATCGGCCTCGGGTACTGCCTGCTGTTGCTGCGGTGGCTGCGGTTGTTGCTGCGGTGAACCTCCCCCTCCACCAGTGTCCTGACTGAGCAGAACAGCGATAGAACCGGAGAGCGGTAATGGATGTTGTAGTTTCATTTGTTTGCTAAAGTCAAGAGTCTGTTCTCAACTTCACGATAGATATTAACTCTTTCTTGGAGTTTTGTCAACTCCTTTTCTTCGAGATTACCGATCTTTTGCAACTCTTGCAACCTCCAGACTTCAAACAGTTTCTTGATCTCCGTTTCGTGGTGCTGGATTAGCTCCTTCAGTTCCTTGCTCATATGCTAGTAGTTGTTGTTGTAGTTGTTGAATCTGTAGAAATCTCTGATGGATCTGAATCTGACGCACCAACTCAGGCCCGCCTACTCGGGCCAGTTGTGGATTAGTGTTCCACGCGCTGTTGTGGTCCTTGAGATACGCCTTTTTGATATTCATGGCCAGCAGGTGATCTTGATCAGGGTCCACCAATACCAAATTGCCATAGTAGCTTTGGATTGCCTGCTCGTTTGCCAATTGAACCTGCATCTGGTATCCACCGTCATCGACGATATCCTCGATACCTGTAATCTTATAGGCAGACAGCAATTTCTTCCAGAGCTTAGGCCTATTGATACCTGCCTCGCCGCGAGAGGCTTCGAGGATATACCTGATCTGGTTAATCAGCGTAAGGGTCTCGATGAACTGCGAGCCTGCATCGCAACTCAATACCATACCAATGGCTTTCCATTCAGGACTAATCTCGAACCCATACTGTCCTGTAATCATCTTTAGGGTATCAGGGTCGAGGAACCGAGTGCCATAACTCAAGGCCCGCTTGGCATAGCCACCAAACATATCGTTGGTAAACAGGTTTACATCAGTAGTCACCCCTGACATTGCCGTCGTAAACACGTTACCCGCTTCAGTGGCAGAGGTACGTGCTCCCATTGCTTTACCGAGGATGGCATCAACAGCCTTAGAGGTGGTCTGTCCTCTGTCCACCAGCATATTGTACACCTGTGGTGTGGTCTGCGTGCCATCAGTAATCTTCATCTCCACTATATCGCTCGGTGTATTGACTGGAATCTTACCAGATGGAGTGTTAATCTTGATTTTCTTGTTCATGGCAGGCGACGTCTCCATCACCTTATGAGGAGGATCATTTAAAAGGTCTTTGTTCAGAATGTACTGATTAAGAACCTTGCAGATATTATCATAGTGGCTTTCAAGTATATCGCCAATTGAAGACGTATAGAGTCCTGTTTCGCAGTCGGGTAGGTATTGCGACCCATACAGAGGGAGTAGGTCATCAGGATAAAAGTTCTTTTGAATCTTAATGAACTCCACTGCCCCGCTGAACAGATTGCTACCGAACATCTCAATTACAAACCGCGACCACGGGATACCTTTCTTGCCATCCTCATCCAAATCCCATATGCCACCGTCTGTTTGCACTTTATGCAAATCTGCCTCATTCATCCCTTGAATCTCTTCAGGGGAAAGTTCTTCGGCTGGTCTGAAGGAGAGAGGGATCATTGGGTACAGCGTCCACTTCATCTCGTTGTTGAATCCATTGGCCAGAGATTGGAAGCTCGCCTTGGGATTGGCTGTCCTGAATGCTGTTTGCAACGATTGCAAAGTCTGGTCACCAATCAGGTAACTGTTCTGCGGAAGTGCATCGAGGTTGACATACCCATGTGGGTTAGTCTTCTCGTTGTAAGGGTTATTGGTTATAGCAAACCGCGGTGTCAGATCGTAGAAGAATGGGCAACCCTGTAGCTCCATGTCGTGAACAGGTAGTTGAGGGTTCAGCCAAATCTTACGAATCGATATAGGCTTAAAGGTTACTGTCAGATTCTTGAGCACCGTTATCTCTGACATCTTCTTTCCATCCCAAGAATACTCAGTGCCCACCTTGTAATTGAGCACGCTATGGGTGAACGCTACGCCATACGTGTAGTGATGTGCGGCTGAACGCTTCCATTCCAATGGTAATCCAGCATTACGTGCACAGAATCCTAGCCAGCAGTTGGCTGAAGTTACCAACCGCTGAAGATTGGAGTACCCCGGCGCAGCACCAGTCTCTTGAAATTCGGGGGCAATAGCGAATTTGCCCGGCAGGTCCTCCTTGAATGCAATGAAGTGGCTTAGGTTACTAAGCCGGTCGATTGCATCGAAAATCAACGTGTCCGCTATCTCGGCCTGATCTTCCCTCCCTACCTTCAGGTTGCCTTGTTTCTTACGTCGAATCCGGTCCTCAGCCAGTTTGGAGTCGAGGTCTGCCCGTAAGTCTGATTGCTTGATCTGGGCCTTTGCCATCCGTAGCAGCTTGTCCCACTTCTCTTCATAGACCTGTCGAGCGATGATCTGAGGCCAGATGTATGTCTTCAACATCCACTGGAATAGCCGCGCCCTGAAGGACTTCGGCATTTTCTCTGCGAGGTTGGCTGGATAAGGGAAGGTAGAGATGTTCCCGTCTGCGTTTTGAATGGATTTGGATAATGGAATCATGTTGCAAGAGTTGCAAATTAGTCTTCGTCGTCTTCGGAGTCTTCAGCTTGTTCCGCTGTCAACCCACGAGCATCAACATTAGCAAAACGCGTGTAGTTTGTCCAGATAATTTTGCTACTTGTCAGGTAGCACACCGCATCGAGTTCGTCATCGTTGTGATCAGGGATTTTATCCTTGGGCATACCCTTGAGTTCCCCTCCACGATACCTCTCCCAAAAGAAGTTACCCCATTTGGTTAGAGCTTCCAGTACTCCTGGCCCTTTAGCTAGAAAATATATCCTTGCAGCGGGCTTACCCTCGTGCTCGGGGTTTACTGAAGGGGAAAGGGGACTCAGTTTGAGTTTGTCATTTAGTTCACTTGCCCGATCTTCCGGTTTTGCTGTGGTCGATTTGATAACTTGCAATCCTTGCAAGATGTAATGGTGCGAGTTTGATAGCCCCGTAGTCTCGTCTGCCTTGAACGCATGGAAGTCCATGATGGTTGCCTCGATCAATTCTGACTCCGGACCCGTTGGAACCTCATGCATCTGCTCGATACCTTCATCCACCCTGATTTTCTTCTGCTCGTTGCCTGATAACTCGATGATATCTTTGCATCTCGTCGAGATGGTAGTGCCTCGCTTCGAGTAGATACGATAAATCACCCACGTATTGCATGGGAGTAGCGCGCCCCATGCGCAACACGTAGGATGATCGTATCCGGGATCGAGCCCACGATAGATTTTCGCGGTAGGATACCGCTTGAAAAGGTCTGCAATAGTCCAGTCCTTGATGACATGGTGCTTAAGGTCGAGGTTGTCGAGCACCAGACCGGAGCTTGTGTAGAATTCTCCCTCGATTCGAGCCTGTCCTTCGGGGTCATTGGCGAATGCCTTGAGCATTTCATTGCGTTTCTCGTTGGAAATAATCCAGTCAGGAGCTAGAGCCACCTTGAAACCGGTGAAAACGTGGTAAGCCTTGGGCCATTGCATGTTTTCATCGTCCCGTTTGGCTATATGCCATGCCAATGCACTAGAACCTGCGGTATTTGCCGGTTCATAGGGCGTGTAATCGTGCCCACCAAAGCTCGGGTCTTTGAAACGTAGCTTGATTTCCTTGAAAATCACATAAGGAACGCCCTCGGTAAGTATAATTGCGTCCACTGCACCCGACGACCATTTAGTGTCCTTGGCTTCGTAGCTCTTTCCTACCCAACTCCAGACCGTTGGTGGGCCTTCAGTGGGTCGAATCACAATCGTGATCGATTTATCCTTCTCGCGGGTGGATTCAATAGAGGATTTTGGCAGCCATTCCAACCAAAGCGGCATGATCACTTGATTGTGATGCGCCGCATCGGGTGCTCCTACCCAAACTGTACCGCCTCGATTCCAAGGTGGACGTGGAAATGCGGGTGCGACGAGGTGTTGCGTAGCCTCGACCCATTTCTGGTTCTCGGGGTCTGAAGGGGAAAGGTTGGGATTTGCTGTTAGTCCGAGAGATTCACCGAGCTTGCGGAGTTTTGCAACCTGTGCAAAAGGTGGGCGTGGTAGAACTTCAACGTGTCTGCCGTGTTTATCGGTGTAGGGCTGGAAGATTAGCCACTGGGGATCGTTGGGAAATGCCCACAGAATCCAGTTCATAATCTCCACGGTGGTCTTGCCGATACGATTGCTGGTATACGCGCATATGAACTCGACTCCATATCTCCACGCATTGAGCATTAGTGCTTGTTCGTAGCTTGGTATGAAGAAAGCTGGAGGACATTGCTTGCGTTGGTGCTGTTCGGCTTCAGCGGCTTTACCTTTTACCCAATCCAAGAGGCGGCGGAGGGCACGACCCTTTGGGCCTGTTGAGGCGAGAAACCGGCTTTGGCTTCGGAGAAGCTGCATTGCCTCGCTAAAATCGGTTGGAGGGTTCTTAACCCAACTCGGTTGTTTCTTTGATTTGATTTTCACGTTGCAACTGTTGCAAATTGGAGCGGTTTTGTCAAGAGCGTTTGAGTATAGGAGAGGGCCTTTGTATTTACCCCGTTGGCCCTTTGTATTTTTCTTCCGCTGAGGAACTGCAGATCACATCACAGGCCAGCCGCCGGGGGTGATAGGGGCGGGTCGTTTGCACATGGGCCATTCGCGCACGCATACACGCACACAATCACACACTCTCGCTCTCGTACTCACTAGCTTCCGCTCGCTCACCTAATCTTTTTATCGCTCTATCATTTAGCTTTCGCACCTAACATTTGCGGGCTGCCTATCAACTGAGGGAGAAAGGAGTTAGGTTTGCATAGATTGCAAGTGCAATGTTAGTCTGCACATTAGGTATCCTTTCCCTTTTTGCAATTTGTGCAAGAAAGCGGGCCGCGGTTCACAACGGGAACAAAGGAAACAAAGGTCCCACAGTAGAAAGGGAAAGGGAAGAAAGGTGAAAGGGAAGCCGGAAACTTGCACAAAATGCAAACCCCTTCGCAACTCGTTCACACAGAAACCCTTATCAAAAGCCACTTTTCGCTTGCACTTTGTAACATATTCCACTACTCTCCTTCTATCTTCCCAGAAACCCCGCTCTAAAGGCGGACCGTTCTTTGACATATTATGGAAGTGCAAACCGCGCGCAATTGCGTAGCTCGTTTGCGCGTAGTTTACCGTCCCGTGAGGGACACAATCAAAACACCATAAAACCAAATCAAAACATGAAAACCAAAGTCACAACAGAAACCAAAGTCAAAACCGCTGCCATCGTATCGCCTGCTAAGGCGCACGCAAAGGCCTTAGCCGCCGCTGTCACTGCAGTCTTAACGGGAGTGAAAGCGGAAAACGAGGCCCGCGCCGCCCTTGAAGCGGCAGAGGCAAAAACAAAGGACAGTGTGATCAATCTCGCACTAGTCACGTCTAAAGCATTCGACACGAAGGATGCGGCAAACAGCTACTTTGCCGAAAAGGTGAAAGAGTTACCTAGTTTCCGTCGGTCTGAAATGCTCGCCATTGCTTTTCCGCCTCCAGCAGTGAAACAAGCGGTGCAAGATGAAATTGCAAGATTGCGCGATGCAACTGCGGCTAAAACGGAGGGAACGAAGTCCGATGCGAACAAGGCAAGCGTCCTTGCCATCGCACGTGGCAAAAAGAAGCGCAACAAAAAGGGAGAGCTTGTGGACATTGCCACAAGTGCAGACAGTGCTGGGAAGCGGGGCGGACACAATCGCCTTTCCGATGAAAAGAAACTGGAAGCGGTCCTCGCGATCTATTGGTCCGAGAAACGGACAATCGCCGGCGATGTATATTCCGCGATCTGCTTTAATGCAGCAGCAGCAGCAGGGCAGATCAAACCCGATGCACTGGAAGCGGGTTACAAGCGTATGATCGGTTAATCGAAACAAAAAGGGAAATCCCGAAAGGGGTTTCCCTTTTTTCGTGCCCTAATCACTCCCCGCACGCCCGCACCTAACTTGCATGTCTTGCAATCCTAACCACACCTAATTCTCGATCTCTCTCCCTCTCTCTCCGCTTCGCTCTCTTCTACCCTCCCACTTTCATCGATGAAACTTTCCTAATACTCCAAAACCTCATATCTATAACCTAATATTATTATTAAAAAAGAATACAACTTATATAATAATAATAATCACCTTCAATACAGTCTATAGAACAGATTAGAAAAGTTTCATAGCCAATCGGACAGGGTAAACCCTATCAAATCAGCCATTTCCCGTTGATTTGATAGGGTTTTTTCATGTACGCGAGAAAACAGACTAGCAAACCGACCCACCCATTACTTAATACATATTAACTAAGACCAGCCTATGAAATTATTTTAATTATAATTTGCACCCTATCCGATTTGCACAAAATGCAATTTCAAGTAGCCTCCTAACCATTCAATCATATTAAATTAACTGTTGACAAAACTAATACGACCTGCTACATTGATGACGCTGATTAAACAGCCTTTTGGAAAACCCAATCGAAGTTCTAAAACCAACTGTCAGATTTGCAACTTGTGCAAAACGATTAAGCAGGCAAGCACTGTGGCTTGCGAGGCAAGAGTCCGGTCACGCTGAGAAGTGGATAACCGGAGAGGCGAAAGGGTCAAATGCTCTTCGCTGATAGTCTCCCATCTCGTAGAGTAAGACTGCCACCGCCCGCCCACCCCGTTTGCATAAAGTGCAAGTTTGAAAGGTTACGCCGATTCTCGACAAGCTGATTGTCGCGGTGTTCTGAAAGGGAAAGGGACTGGCTCGCCAGTTACCTATGCCACTGTGATCAAATCAAATCAATATCACACGCAACCTCTCACAGCATCGCGACGAACAATTACCACTTACACCCTCACGTAAGAAGCGCAGGGAGAATCACTAGAAACCAGAAGCGGGCGAAATCCCGCAAAGGCAATCGGTAGCGTCGCAGCCTAATAGAACTGCACATGACGCCCACACGCATGGAACCCCGATGACAGAAACTAGCTATGGACCGGATTCTATAGCGGACACTCACAAGCATCTCAACGCTTGTGGGTTGTTTGAAGGGGAGTTTGCAACTAATGCAAAACTCAACCCTTCTCACAATCAAACCAAACCAAATGAACAAACCATTCAACCCACGTACTAACTTGCACAAATTGCAAATCATGAACAAGCCACTCCGAGGCCAACTCATTCGTGCCACGCGTAAAACTCGGGCAGCCCAACAACGTGCTAATGTGATGTTTGACAAATTCAAACCCCTAATAAAAGGACGATATCCGCATCACATTAAAACTGCACGCAAGTGGTTCATCAAGGAACGATTGCTAATGCAAAAATACATCGCATCCAACAACCAGTAAACTAAGTTCAAATGAAAACCAAATTCGACATTATCCTCGAAACCTTGGACGCATATAGCGATCCAAACAACACTGCATATAGCGCCGCAGCAGACTCCTGTGTCATTGAAACCGCTGACGGCAGAAACTGTGCACTCGGGCGTTGCATGCTTCGCGGGTACCAGAAGAAATTCCTAGAGAAGAAAGGCCCCGATCTCGAATGTGTCAGGCATCTCGACCTAATGTTGCAGCCAGAATATCGAGGACACTCGGTAAGTTTCTGGAAAGCACTTCAAAACTTCCATGATGCAATCGGTAATAGTGGGCTAGTCAGCACAGTTACCAAAAGATGGGATGCCCTGCTGGAGGAACTCGACGATGCAAACTGATTCCTTTTTCGCTCTGTGCATTACGATGATCGCATTCGCTGCATTCGTCGTGTGTCTCTACAAAATCATCAACCGACCATGATCAATCAAATCCTCGCTCAATTTCCTAAGCTAGCATACAAGCGCACGCTATTGGAGAACCGTATCGCTGCACTCAAAACATCTGAACCTTTCGCATGGTTTCAGAACTCATGGGCTGACCGTTGCTACGTCAAACCAGCAGACCGCGAAACCTACCGCAAGGCTTTGCACAAAATGCAAGAGCTTAACAAATAAAAACTCTAGCCTTCATCGCTATCCTCGCAACGACTCAAGTTGTTGTCGTCGGACTTGCAATCAAATTGAACGGAGTTGCAATTGATGCAAAAGCACACAGAACATACAACTGGGTGATCTTCATCTGGATTGTGGCAATGATCACATACTTCTTAACGTAATCCCTTTCCCTTTCAGAACAAACCAAATGAAAAAACCAAAACCAAATCCACATACACCAACACTGTACCTGTCAATCAGTTTGGGCTGGCTGCTGCTATGTCCTTACGCTACATTGGCAGGTCCACTCAAGCTAACACCGGCGCAAGCTGCTGTTTACTTCACCGATCCTTCAATCAACTTTGAAATACAACCATGAAAACCATAAAAGAATTTTGCCAAGAACACTATGCATGCATGGATGGCAGGGAGTGGGCACTGGAAAACTGTCAATCAATGCAGCAAGTATGGGATACAGCAAAGCCTGAATGGGTATTCTGGATCGCAACTCGATCTGGAGTGCTATCAGACAGGGAGCTTAGGCTTTTTGCTGTTTGGGCGGCACGGCAAGTGCAACATCTAATGGAAGATGCACGTTCACTAAATGCATTGGACGTAGCTGAAATGTATGCTAATGGGGATGCAACTAAAGAAGAACTAAGGGCTGCAAGGGAGGCTGCAAGGGAGGCTGCGTGGGCTGCTGCGAGGGAGGCTGCAAGGGAGGCTGCAAGGGAGGCTGCGTGGGATGCTGCGTGGGATGCTGCGAGGGCTGCTGCGTGGGCTGCTGCGTGGGCTGCTGCGTGGGCTGCTGCGAGAGATGCTGCGAGAGATGCTGCGAGAGATGCTGCGAAGGCTGCTGCGAGGGCTGCTGCGTGGGCTGCTGCGAAGGATGCTGCGAGGGAGGCTGCGAGGGATGCTGCGGAGGCTAAGCAAGCTACATGGTTACGTCAGAACACTAAGCCTAACTTCTCAACCTAGAATACAAATGAAATCTCGTTGCTCAAATCAAACCAAAAGCTGCACTCGCAGATATTTCCTCAACGGACCTGATGGGGAAATCATTTGCAGTCATTGCAAAACCAAAGTCACAACTCCAGTCGAAGAGTTTATTCATCCTGACGATCGGTTTCCTATCGTTGATCTCTCCGGCGCAACTCCGCACAAACCACGTCGTGGTAAGTCACGTGCATTAGTACCTGCTATCACTAACTCATTGCGTGCTGCCAAGATAGGAGAAGGATTCCTTTGTCAGGATAAGAACTCAGTCAGCAGTGCCGCTTACCGACTCGGAATCAAAGTCCAGTTCGTCGTACTCAACAATCAAATCTATGCCAAGAGAACCTCGTAAACTAAAACCTAAACACGCCACCTACGAAGGTGGAGATGAACGCACACTCAAACGTATTCCAACGCCACCTAAACATTGGGCGTGGAATCCTCCACCCAAGAAGTCGAGAGCGAAGCCTGTCAAGGTGGAACCTAAATACTACGACAGCAAGGCTCTTGCTCACATGATCGCCGAAGCGCATGCCGGAGTTGATAAGAGTTGGTTGATCACTTGGGACCATCCCATCCGCGGGCAACAGACAACTGAAAGGGACTGGTTGATCCTGTTGCAAGCATTGCTCAATGTATCTTCAAATACTTTCACAGAAGTTTTGCATCTTGTGCAATACTCGAAGCAACATCGCTTGCTTGCCATTGAAGAACTCAACATCGATATTCAGTGGACATGAGAAATCCAAAAGACTTCTATCCAACTCCACGTGCTGCGTTTGAATCTCTGATTCCAGAGCTTGAACCCTTAAAACATCTCATGTTTTGGGAGCCTGCGTGTGGTGACCGTAGGCTAATCCGTATTCTGAAGGAGAAAGGATTCACCGCGAAAGGTAATGACCTACATTTTGGTTACGACTTTCTTGCGGATGATCGAAGGCATCAAGTCATCCTAACTAATCCACCTTTCAGTAAAGCTGCTGAATTTGTTTTGCACGCATTGCAAGTTAGCGATACTGTAATCATGCTGCTACCCCTTGGATTCCTTGCAAGTCAAAGACGTGCAGCCATGTTCAAGTCCAACCCACTGCATTCTCTGTATGTGTTAAGCAAACGTCCGAGCTTTACATTCGATGGCAAGACTGATGCGATGGACTATGCGTGGTTTGTCTGGACGAATAGAACATCCATGCCAGTGGGAATCTTTCACTTAACCTAAACCAAAACAATGACAACACATCCAAAAGCAAATCCAGAAGTCTTAGCACTTCTCACCCTAATTCAATCCCGATTCGACGGCTTCGATGTTGGATGGGCAGTAGCGATAACGGAAGACCAAGTTACTGTCATCCCTGACAACGCAATTCCGCAGGAACTTATCATCTCGGATGCCGATCTTGATGGACAAGACGTAGTTGATAATGCCATTCGAGCAACAGACGTACCCGCAATCTTTGTGGTCACGGATTTGACAACGAAAAGCAAACCATCAAAGTCGCGATCCACTCCCGTCAAACGCCCTAATCCTCCGTATTATACAGCAGAGGAATGGTTCAAGAGTTGGCTCGGGCATGGATGGCAGCAAGCAGCCTTACGGGAGATTGGCACTGATGATTTTGAAGAACCTCCAAAATTCTACAACCTAGCCGCTGCTATACGAGGAAGTTTTGATTTCGACACAACCCTCGAAGGTAGTGATGCATGGCTCAAGCTACTAGCCGCAATTGAAACAGACCGGCCACTACCTGTATATCCATTCAACCGACTTACACGAGAAGATTTTCCAGTCGGTTGCTACATCCGTTCAAAAGGATCAGATGATTGGATGTGTGTGTGCATGGTAGATGACAAAGGAGTACATACCAAGACTCATGTTCTGGACCCGAAAGAACTCTCGGTCGGATGGGAGATTTGCTACCCTCCGGAAATGAAGTGGAGGGACTTGTAATTTGCACTTGTTGCAAACTGAAAGGAGAATCTTTATGAAATAACCTAACAACATGCACGCATCGCCAAACGTGGGAAGAACAGGCAAGCAAACGCAGCATCGCGTGACTTCTGGAGAGACAGCACTAAACTTAAAAACAATGTTCAATAACGTAGGCAAAGTCTGGACACCAGACACATTCAGAGACTATCTAACAACAATTCCACTCACAGCATTGCGATGGTTCAGGGGCGTATGCTTTCATCATACGTGGTTCCCTTCCCTCTCAGACCGACCCAATGGATTCAAAGCAAATCATATCGCCAACATGCGAGACTTCTACCGCACCAAAGACTGGCGATCAGGTCCGCATCTGTACGCAGACGATGATCAACTGTGGGGAATGTCCGAGTTGCAAGAGCGTGGGGTTCACGCTGTAGGATTCAATGCAGGATACGTCGGCATCGAAGTGCTAGGTAACTTCGACGTTGAATCCCCTTACGCTGGGAGAGGTAATGCTTGCTGGACCACAGCAATGCTAGGAGCTTTGTGCCTGCTGGATCGAGCAGCGATCCCCTTATCGCCAATGTCCATTATGTTCCATCGAGAGGATCCGAGCACCACCAAAACATGTCCCGGCCAATTGGTTAAAAAGGAATGGGTATTGCAACAAATGCAAACACTCGACCTACCACTGCGCGATACTCCGACACCTGCTCGTGATCTAAAAATGGTCAGTGCAATTTGCAGAGCAAACCAAGTACCTTGCAATTTGAATGTGGTTGGTGGGCAAATTAAATTGAATGGTGTAGTTCTCTACACCGCAGTCTACGACCGTCTAGCTGAAGCAACCTTTGCAGATTTAAAGGAGATCGAACATGCGATTAGTCATATTAAATGAAACCACTCCCGCGTTTGTTGTTTACGAATCAGCAGCCGTAGCGCAGCCTGCTACTATTGTCTCGGCTCAAGGTCAAGGTCAAGTCGCTCCCTCTAAGCTACGTGAACCTGTTAGTATTCAAGAACTACAAGACTGTTTCAAGGTAGCCGCAGACTACTACGAACATGACGTTGAGTTCGGGATCACCTTCCCGTTAAGAGCATTTTGCAATAATTGCAACAAGTCTTTCACGGTATCGAACAATATAACTAGCATGCACGTATGCCCATAAACCCAATGAAACCTGCCAGCGAGGTTCTCAAGCTGGAGGATTTGCACAAGTTGCAATACCCAATCGTTGCCACAATCAAACTTGATGGTATCGGATGCAGAATTATCGAGGGAATTCCCTTCTCCCCTCAGAACAAGGTGCTTCCGAATCTATTACTGAATGCATGGGCACGTAAGAACAGGCGAGTTCTCAATAACATGCAGGGTGAGTTAATTGCCGCTGGTACAACTCAACTGTTCAACGCATCAACTCGTACGTTCATGAACTCGGTTGCAACAATTGCAAACTCAAGGTTCGTGGTGTATGACCGAGTTAAATCGGGAGCTTACATTGATCGATTCCTGTTGAGTGATCTACCAGTATTGGATCAATTCCCTACCATCTGCAAAGTAGGATATAAATGGTGCCGCAATCCGAGGGACGTGGAACTGTATCTCGATCACGTTCTAACCGAAGGGCACGAAGGTCTAGTGCTCCGCTCTCCTGAAGGGGAATATAAATACGGACGATGCACGGTAGCGGAAGGTTTGAGTCTTAAACTCAAGCCATTCAAGGATGCAGAGGCCACGATCATCGAGTGTATCCCTGCAATGGAGAACCAGAACGAGGCAGTCATCAATGAACTTGGTCGCACTAGCCGTAGCAAAAACCGTGCAGGGCTAGTACCCAAGGAAATGCTAGGTGCGCTGCGCCTTCGAGCCGAAGACGGGCGAGAGTTCAAGTGTGGGCTTGGACCTATGACGCATTCTGAAAGGGAGGAATGGTGGATACATCGCAAGAAGAAGATCGGCTTGCGTGTAACCTACACATTCCTCGACTATGGCGAAGTTGATCTACCTCGCTCACCTAAGTTCAAAGGCGTCAGGCTTGACTGATCTGCGTCAGTTTAGCAATCTCTTTTGCAAGACTTGCAATCTCATGTGGTGTTACCACTGTCTGCTCTGCTTCAGTTTCCTTACGCATTGCCAGATAGTTGCTAGTAGAGATGCCCATTACAACGGCAGCGTCTTTCGCTCCGAGGTCTCCGACCTTCTCGCGAACAACTTCACCTGCGACAATTGCATTCTCAAGCAGTGATCGACGCAGAATGGTAGCACCTTCTACTTCACCGATACGCTTGCGTTCCTTAGCGGAAATCAATCGGCCAACCAGCTTATGCTCTACGCCTATCTGCTTGGCTACCTGCTTCTGCTCCACTCCCGATGCGACAAGCTGAATTGCATGAGTCTTGGTATCATCAGATGGTGCGAGAGTTCTAACTCCCTTCTCCATCTTGAGATCAAACTTTGCACTTTTTGCAAAAGAGATTCCTTTGCCCTTCTTACCAATAGATTTAATTCTTTTAGCCATGACTAACTTTAACAAAATCAAGCACTTATGACAACAACAAAATTCACCTTCACATTCGACAATGAGATAGCCACTGCGCTTGAGCAGGTCAACCAACCCGCAGGGTTATCTCCCCTCAATGCACTCAAGGCTTTAGCCGAGACGCAAGATGGTCGAGTAGAGATCGAGATCAGCAGCAGCCTGCTACCGCCTAGCTACACAACCAACCCCAGCCAACTTGCAAAGTATCTATCAGTTGCAAAGGTTGCAAGTGTGCGGCTGGTGGACCAGACCTTCCATATCATCTTCGATCATACCAAGCAGCCGAAGACCTTTATCCGAAGGCTAGAGACTCGCCTTCTTACTGAAGGCACCGCCTATTATAAATACGCCAACATTCCTGATAGCTACAACCGAGACCCTCGACTGGTAGGACGAGTAATAAAAGACTTGCAAGTATCATACACTCGTAAACAAAAAGGAATTGTATGGTATATTACTGTTGACAAATAAGCAACAGCCTGATAGGTTATAAACACTTTCCCGCAGAACAAAACAAAAACAAACAAAACAAAACAAAACATATGGCTAAGAACAGCAAGACAACCAAACCCGAAAGCAACACCAAAGCAGAGGCGAAAGCCGAGAAAGCGAAAGCCGCAGCAGCAGCAGTCGCCAATCCGAAAGTCGTCGCCGCTATCCGCGCAGAGGACGAAGCACGCACGAATGCAGCCTCGAAGCTCGCACATCTTTTGCAAGTTGTGCAAGACACCGAGGTCACTCGTCCTGAACTGGTCGCCTCTTACCTCGAAGCGAGACCCAACTGCTCGCCTGCCACTGCGCAGTCGCAGGCATCCCGCATCATGGGTCTGCTCAAAGACCCTGAAGTGACTAGCAAGCTGATCTCCGGCGAGATCACACTCAAGACCGCACGTGAGGCTACCACCAAAAAGCAGGAGAACCCGAACGAGGCGAAGGCCAAGGAGAACAAGCAGAAGCGACTCGCTACTGCACTGGCTCAAGTCGTCGCCGCCGCAAAGGAACTCGGCATCGACCGCACCAGCCTGAAGGCGATGCTCACCGAAGCGGCCAAGAAGGCAGGCATCAAGTAACCATCCACCAACAAACGGGGAGGTATCCGCAAGGGTACCTCCCCTTTTTTCTTTATGAAATTATACTTAGCTACACTAATGTCGGCTATAGCCTGTCGACTTCAGCTACATAGCTGGAGCCCTTCACTCGCGACTAAACCAATTGCACAAAGTGCAAAACCGAAATCGAACCCACTAGCAGGTTGGAAACCAACCATCTACACCCATCGCAATCTCACGGCGCGTCGTGGGGTTCGCATCAAAGATGCGTATGGCAACCCATACACCATCGACAAGAAAGGAGTGGTGCGTCATGGTTGAATCAACCGCATCATACGAGGAACGCAACAATGCGACACCGGCACTGGAGTTGAGGGCACAAGTCAGGCACGAGCCATCTAATGGCTTACTGTTTGTCTTGCCGCTTCCTTCTTTGCAGCGGGTAGGAGAAATCATTCTCCCTTCCTCTTCAGTAAAGCCCGTCTTCGAGGGGCACGTATTCAAGTCTGACTGCCCTGAATTCAAGGTAGGCGATTTGGTTATCTGGAATCCTCACGCCGAAACTCGAATCGGTATTGATGGTAGTCAGAAATTTGGAGTAGTCTCTCCGTCTGAAGTGCTTGCAAAAATCCCAATCGAAGCACTGATACCACCATCACTTGCAATCAGTGCAAGTCTACGTCAACTAATCTCACACGAAGCCAAAACCAAACATCAACCATATCATGACTACGCCAATCTTGGCAACTACAACGCGGGACAAGTGCCTGCAAGCCATCACCCGATACCTACAGGAAAGCAAATGGAAGGCATGGGGTCTGGACAAGCTGAAGAAGGCAGGTAACGCAATCCTGCTCACAGGTCCAGCGGGGACAGGTAAAACAACTACAGCGACTTGGCTTGCCAAGCAGCTTGGCAAGGGAATGCGCCGGTTGAATACCGATAAGATCGGATCACCGGAACCCGGCGGGACTGAAAGGAACGTCAGGGCTTTCTTCGAGTCTGCCAGAAAGAACGACAACCCCACGTTGTTCCTTGACGAATGTGACGATCTGTTCGTTGACCGTGAGACTTGCTCGGAGCAGACGTGGAAGATCGGAACAGCCGAGGCTATCATGCTTGAGATGAATGTGTATCGCGGACTAATCATCTGCGCTACTAACTTCCTACACAAGCTGGACAAAGCCTTGTGCTCTCGGTTCTTGGCAATCATTGAGATTGGTATGCCTACCAAGGACTTGCTGATCGAACTGTGGCAGTCCAAGATTCCCGAAGAGTTCCCATTGCAGCCAAGTGCCAAGCAACTTGCAACTCTTGCAAGTTATTCCCTCACTGGACGGCAGGTGGAGAATGCTATCATCCTTTGCGCTAGCGAGGCGATTCAACAGAAGGTAGAACCCGACATGGTTCTCCTTCAGAAAGCGATCAAGACAATCATCGCTCAAGAAATCAAATAATCAAAGGGCACCCTTGGCAAGCAGGGGTGCCCTACCCTTTATGAAATTAGATTACGCAGAGACACAAGTACCTGTTACCGTAGCTTACCTACTCAAACGATTCTATCGCTTGAATAGTTACCTGAAATCAGAGGCAGAACAACGTAAGGGACGCAACCCTATCGACTATGTAATCAACCCCGCAGGCATCAAGCATTCCGACTCTTTCAATGACGACGTAGTAATCGCCCCTTACTACGGGTCGTTCTTTCTGAAGGTGGAAGGGAACGGGATTCTCGGACCTCACCGAGCATTGCTCTACTTCCAAATTGCCAGAGGTCAGATTGTACACATCGGTACTGCACAAATTGAAGGAGTCCTTGCCAACCCCAAGATAATCTGCAAGCAGTTGCGTAAGTTGATTCGTCTTCGGCGATACTACGCCAGCGAACAAACCTTGGCACAGATCATCTATCTACCGTGGGATAAGTGCACACCGAGGATGCAAGAGATGCTGCAAGAAAACGCTTGACAAATCAGTCAAGTTATAATATGCTATGTGGATGCTCGACAACAGCCAACTGAAAGCCTATACCAAATTGATACATCAAGGGGGTGGTGTCGTTTGGCATAAAGTTGGCGAGGGCAAAACTCGTATAGCTCTTAGCTGGTTTGCACATATTGCAAAGTCAACTCACAAAGGTAACAACTACTTCGTTGTAGTCTGCCGCCGTGAGGCATTCAGAGATTGGCAGCGTGAAGCAGAGATTCTCAAATTGACGTGGCGTGTTTGTGACTTTGAAGTGTTTGCAGGTAAGGCACACAAGTATCCAACCGTGTTGCTAGTATCTCATGGTGTTTTGCATAAATTGCAAAACGAGATTGCTGAATGGGGAGTGAGCATCTCTGCTGTTGTCCTCGATGAAGGGTACAAGTTTAAGAACCCCAACTCTAAACTATGTGAAGCAGCTAATGCGATCACTGAAGGTAGGCCCGCGGCTATCCTTAGTGGGTCAATCATGACAGCGCAGAATGTTGAGGACATTTGGGGTCAACTTAAAGCAATCAATCGGCATCACGTTCTTGCCTCGACCTTGACGCAGTTCCGCTCAAGGTATATGGTCAAGTACAAGATCGGCGAAGCATTCAAATACTCCAATCGCAAAGGTGGCTATGCTCGAATCACTCGCATCATTCGCCCTTTTACTTCCACTCATTTTCCTGCGAGCAAGCGCAAACAAGTCAACAAAGTAATCGAGGTCGAGGCCACCCGATCACAGAAGCGAATGTTTGCCCGCCTACGACGAGAGTATTCACTGGATCACAAAGGAATAACTCGTGAAGCTAAAAACGCTCCGAGCTTGATTGCTTTGATTTCAGGAATCAGTGATGGATTTTTCACAAACAATTTGTCCACCGTGTCGGTACCTACTCGGAAACTTCGAAGGTTACGTGGGGTTGTCCTTCCTAAGATTGCACGAGGCGAGCGCGTCGTAGTTTGGTGTGCGTTCCGCCGCACGGTGGACGCTATTTTGCAATACTTGCAACCTCTACGTTGCTATGCAATGGTAGGCGGACGCAAGTTTGACTACGAAGGCTGGCAGCGAGACGGGCAAGTTGCGGTGGCAACTGAAGATTGCGGCGTTAGCTTCAATCATTTCAAGGATTGCAAGACTGCTATTTATTATTCAATGAGTTTCAAATGGTTGAGCTTACAGCAAAGTAAAGGACGGACAGATCGTAAAGATTCTGCACATGATACTTGCAGATACCTTTTCCTTCAGACCCGCGGCTCAATGGATTCTCATGTTTACAATGTAGTGCAACGCTCTAGTGGAGCCGAGCAAGAACTTATCAACAATCTAAAGGGATGGATATATGGAAGTAACTAGCATCAGACCTCGTAACGAAAACCTTGATGCCTATTTCGAGATTCGAGATTGGTGTACAAAGAACGATGTATCCTTCTCTGCTGTGTTCAATGCACTGCTCCAGCCGGTAGCAGACGCACTTGCTAATCGTCAGATCGATTCCGATAAATTAACATTTCAGATGGACTTCGGTGCCATCGACATTCTTCCGTAGTTCAACATGCAATGCAAAACGGCCAGCCCGTAGTTACCCTTAATAGGAACAAGAGGCAGCCTCGCTCGGGTTAGTAACAACCCAACCGAACTACCGTGACAGCAGGTGCGATACTCTGGGCGGAGCGCACCTGCTGTGAACTTTGCAACTAATGCAAAACCAAACAAAACCAAAACCAAAATGAAAACACCACAACATGACAGCGAGTTTGAGATTCTTCCTGAAGCTATTGCTTCGGGATTTACTCAATCCGAAATGACAACATTCGATACGTGTGCAGAGAAATGGTATCTCGGCTACGCTCGGATGCTTGAACGCAAAGGAGACTTTAGTTGGGCCTTACATTATGGCTCAGCTATTCACGCGTCTCTCGAAGAGTTCTACCTTACCAAAGGCAAGCGAGCCGGATGGGAACTACCAGCAGTTCCTAAATCCGTTATCTCCACTTCAGAAACCAAAGAAGAGTGGGACTACTGGAATCATGTGGGCGAAGCGCAGATTGCAGCGTATCGCTCCACATATAAAGGCGACTTTGAAGTCTTCGACTTCGGTGATCGTATCGAAATCGAACCCCATGTCGAGTTCGAGGGCATCCTTCTGAAGGGGAAGATAGACGCACTACCGCTTCACAAGAAGTTGAAGGGGTATTTCGTTCTCGATCACAAGACTACCAGCCGCCTCAATGAAGAGACAGCCGAAGGTTGGAACTTCCGTTTTCAATTCATGTTCTATGTCTGGTTGGCCAGTCGTCATTCCGAGTTCAAGAAGTTGAATATCATCGGCACACTTCCTAACGCAATTAAGAAACCTGAATTGCGTGTAGGTAAAGGTGAGACGCACAAAGGATTCGCCGAGAGAGTCAAGCTCGACATGCTCACACGCCCTGAGAGTTACTTCTACCGTGATCTGAAACTCATGTCCAAGGGAGACATGGAACGGTTCGAGAAGGAGATGCTACGTCCTAAGATCGAGCGGCTCAAGTTCGTCCTCGGTCTAGCAGATGGAGCCGAAGCTCGTCGCCTGAAGGCTGCGTTCCTACGCAACAAGAACACCGACGCCTGCTTTCACTACAACAAACGATGTGCATTCTTCAACATCTGTAAGAACGGATGGAACATCGAGAAAGAAGGATTCAAAGTTCGTGGGGCCAAGCATGGCGAACTCGCAGCTTTGCAATAGTTGCAAAACAATTTGAGCGCGTGGCGCAACGGGATAACGCACCGAGATTCTACCTCGGCGATTGCAGGTTCAAATCCTGCCGCGCTCACTAATTTAAGAATATGAAGCTACCAACAGCAGCAACCATCGAGCCAGTTGACCCTGCACGTCTGTGTGGGTTGTTAATTGGAGAACCCAAAGTAGGCAAGACTACGTTTCTTGCCAGTAATCCAGACGTACTGTTCCTGTGCTTTGAAGCAGGACATGCGTTCGTCAAAGCCCACAAGTTTATTATAACTGGATGGGATAAACGCCGTGGTGTTGAATCCAAATACACCGGCAAAGAAGAACATGGCACCTTCATGGAGGCTATCGCTCTGATTGAAAAGTCCAAGAAGTTTGGTACTATCGTCATCGATACAGCGGACATGGCAGCCAAGATGTGTATGGACTTCTTCTCTGCAAAGAAAGGAGTCGAGCATATCTCGGACATTGGAGATTGGGGTAAGGGATGGGACGTGGGTTTGAATACTCCGTTCCGTCAAGCATTCCTCCGCCTCCAGGCAACTGGGCGTGGAGTGTGGTGCATAACCCATTCGGCCAAGGACGTTGCCCGATACACTAATAGCGAGCAAGCACGCAAGGAAACCAGTCTACCCAAGGGCGTAATCAAAATCTTGGCAAGCCAAGCTGACTTGATCATGCACTTTGTGATGGGCAAGAAGCGTAAGGGCAAGAAGCATCGTGACCGTATTATGGTCTGTGGTTCTGACCCTGACATTCTTGCAGGCAATCGGACAGGTGGAACTATCCCTGAGAGATACATCGTGCAACCCTACGACCAATGGCAACAGTTCGTGGAGTTCTTCAACAATCCAGAAGCATCAGCAAAAGCTGCCCGTATTCACGACAAGATTTACGGATAGTTTGCACAAGTTGCAAAACCAATTGAGCGCGTGGCGGAATGTAAAACGCATAGGGCAAAGGCTTACAGGAAACACAACATCCTGTTAAGATACTAGTCTAAGACAGTTGTGCTAACTTAGTGTAGGTTCAAACCCTACCGCGCTCACTAATTTCCCTAGAACAAAACAAACAAAAACAAAAACAAAACATATGGCTAAGAAACCAAGCAAGAAAACCGCAACGAAAACCGCAGCAAAAGGCAAAGGATGCTCTATCGCATCTCTTTGGGACATGACTGACCCAACTGAAGCAAGCAACAACTTGCCTGTTGGCGACCAGCGTGCCCGCCTCGGCGATATCAAGTTCAGCGACGACAAGAAGAAAGGCCTCGCAGTCTTCTTCCGTTGGGAAGGACTCGATGATGCCGAAGGCAAGAGCAGCAGTCAGATGTATAAGCTGACTGACGCTACCGGCGCAAAGGCTCCGGGCATGAGCTACCTCATGCGTGACCTCGGTCTGATTGGCTACGAAGGAATCAAAGGCAAGAAACTTGAGGCAACCCTCAAGGAGATCGCCGAAGAGGGACTCGAAGTCAACGTCACAGTCAAGGAGAAAGACGGCTACACCAACGTCTATGTCCAAGGCCTGCCGGTCGATGAAGAGATCGACGAGGACGAGGACGAGGACGAGGACGAGGACGAGGACGAGGACGAGGACGAGGACGAGGACGAGGACGAGGACGAG
>JACCDR010925464.1_pt1 | contig 46113 bp, 89 predicted proteins | sample 7446431 | NCBI WGS metagenome assembly JACCDR01 (sample SAMN15323443, study PRJNA562643) | freshwater metagenome | isolation source: river surface water | place: USA:Blue River Watershed | collected 2017-08-17 | reverse complement strand
TAATATCTTAGGTAAATCATTAATATTTCTTTCCACCAATATCTCCTCTCGCTTCTTTAGAGTGATCCTGTCTAGTTTTATTAAAGTTCATTTTCTCTACCACTGCACCACCTAAGTCAAATCCATAAGCTCCAGCCAAGTCACAAATACGGATAAGTGCATCAGCTAATTCCACTTCAGCCATTTTACGATGTGGTAGCTTATCATCCATCAAATCTTTACGATCACCTTCCCTAGCCTCAGACAATTCTGATACAGTGAGCATCAACTTATTTGAGAATGTAAATGGATTGTCTCGTAAATCGTTGCCACCTTTGTCTACCCACCAACCTGCATTGCTGCTAGCTGTGTGGCAATAATCTACTAGGTTATTAACTCCAACCTCAAGAGAGAAGTTAATTGTGTTGACTATTGAACTTTTAATCTGAGCCTCTATTAAATCAAGGAAGTCTAAGTTTAGAGGTTTACTACCTTCCACTGGTAGAGGAATAATATCATCTTCCCCCACCCAAACATCATCACGAGTATAACCTTCAGCAATCAACTCCTCTGTGACAATACCTCTCCCACCACAACCATCATCTATGTAGTGATCGAACGTGAAAACTTGCCCAGCTTCATACCAGTAATCCTCAGGTACATCATCTTTAATCTTAAACTTCTGACCTTTTACTAAATCTACCATTTATTTATCCTCCAATCCATCTACCATCTTCATTTAATACCATTGCCTCCAACACAGGCATACTGTCAATAATCAATCCTGTTCCAATAATAGGACGCTTCAGGTTAACATTATTGTAGTTAAACGCATAACTTTTATCATCAATCAAACATCCACACTGCATAGCCCAATAAAGCGCAATAGGATTCCCCCAATACTCAACTTTAAACGTTTCATGGAAATGCCCTTGCACTGCACACATACTCATAGTTTGAGATGTTTTAGTAACATTAGTTGACTTACCATGATGCAGATAACACTTATTACCGTTAGGTAGATCAACAACTAAATCATAATACCATTTCCATCCATCGTCAACCTGTAATACTTCATTGTACGTCTTTAAATATTCCTTTGGTATGCCGTGATGGTGAGCCTTACGGTAGAGCAAACTGCCATGATTAGACTCAAGAATATCCATCTCTGGGAACATATCTTTTAATTGCTTAATCACAGGCAAGGCCATCCGTAACTCATCTCCTGCACTTGGGAGATTAGGGTCACTATCATGGAAACTAAGTGCATGTTTATCTAATTCATCCCCAAGACAAATAACTCTTGTTGGGTTGTATTTATCCTTCAAATATTGTAAGAAGTCTAAAGTGTCTGGGTGGTGATAGGGTATGTGCATATCACTAATTAGGAGTATACGTGAGTTATCTGGCTCAGCATCTTCTAACACCTCTTTACAGCTCCCTACATCTTCATCTAAGCTCAATTCCAACTTACCCTCACCACCCCATGTATTACCTGCTAAGTAGTCCATAACTGTACGGGAAGGGATATTAAGCATGGTTGCAATAGTGGTGGCTGATAATCCTTGTACTTGCTTTAGTTCTCGTATTGAGTCTCTTACTTGCTTGTCTTTCAATGCTTTGTTATAGCTCACTCTTAATCCTCAATAATGGTTAATGTTACTTTATCTGGATCAATATTATCATCCCATTCGGCTTTGATTCTTAGGTTTGGGTTGATTGCTTCTAACACTTTACACTCTATAGTGATCCGCTTAACACCTAGCAAGATCACTGCATCCACAATACCTTGCAAATGATCTCCATCTTCCATTTCTTTGTATGTTTTTATACTACCGCTCATTATTTAACTCCTCTACTTCAATCTCAACCCTACCATTACCTTTATCAACACCACCAAAGCAGTATTCAACTTCAGGCACCACTGAATAGTTATCCTCACTAAGACAGCCAGCAGCCACTAATGTATCTTGAAAGAATTTATTAACTACCGAACATTTATTATCTACATCTGATAACCTCTTGTCGTTAGCGTAATAAGTATATTTAATTCTTACTGGCTCACTAAATATAAACCCTAGTACAAATGGCAACATCAACTCTTTGTATAACTGCTTAACAACATTACTTTCAAAGTGTTGAGCATTACGATACCAGTTAAGCCCTAAGTGAACTTTCTTATTTGCTTTAGTCTTCCTCGGTATCTCTATACAAATAGGTGATGTGAATTTATATTTATTCCCCATCTGCAATCTCAACTATTCGTTGCCAATGTTGTTCAATGCTCATATGACTAGGATCATTCCAGTTATGCTTAAATACTTCGACAGCAAAACTTAAAGATACTAATCTTGACTCCAGTATTGCATCAAATAAGCAAGAGAAGAATCTTGCAATGATTAAGAATAATAGGCCAATACTGTAGGCTATAGCTTTTAGTTTATTCATACTCAAAGTCTTCCTCGCAATACTTTCTTAGTTTTACCTTGGTATGGGTTCTTAGCGTTCCCACACTGATTTCTGCTTGATTCTATCATTTATTATCACCATAAGCCGAGTTTATCAATATTTTATCCACTGCTTCTTGGAGTGGTATCTCGTTGTGTTTATATTTAAGCAAAGTCCTGACAACAATATCTTCTAACTTATGTGGATTACTTGTATGTGATTTATAATCTTCATAAAATTCTTTACCCTTTAATTTGAACTGGACTTGACCTACTTTAGGGTTATATGTAAGTATCATATTAAACAACTCCTTTAGTTGTAGCTACTAAAACATCACCAACTCTTTCCACATGATTGACATTTGGGAATACTAGGTTTGTTGTGTAATTATTTACTGCTTGTGGTTGAGGTTCTACAAAACTAAAATCCCAACCTACAGGTAGTATCGTATCTTGCTTACCATCTTCAACATTTGCAAGCATAAGGATACACTCTAATAAGACCAATTTATCTTCTTGAGATGCCTCTTTACTGAAGTAGTGTTTGGGTATCCGCATTACCTTATTATCGCCAATCCAAATCTCACCTTTATCTTTACAAATTCTCATTCATCATACTCCTGACGCAGCCATTTATACGTGGGGAAACGAGGCACACCGTATTTAGACAACTCTTGGTATTTAAAAGTAACTAACTTACCAATCAACAATTCACGATTATCCCAAATATATTTACGTGTAGCATCATCAAACCCACTACCAATATTAAATTCAATACCATTCCATCTAACAACTAATGCACCTAATGTATTAGCTGGAACCATACCATCTTTCTTACTAGAACGTTTTGAGTATCCACGTTCATCCACTTCTTTAACATTAGTATTAGTAAGCTTCTCTTCAAAGCCAATAATTTCGGCTTCATCGTCACTAAAACGTTTGAGCTTTAGTAAGTAACCTTCTTTAATGGTTGATCTACCTTGTTTATATAATCCGCTTGGGGAGCGAAGTATTGCACCTTCATAGCCATCGTCAATATGCACTTGCAACATGCCTTCAACACAAGTTGGACTAAACACTAAGTCGTTAGTAATTAGCTCAAGATACTTATTTTGATTGTACATGAACCAATCATTTAGGATAGCAAACCGTTCATTGTAATCACCTGTGCTATCCCACTTATCATAGACAACATAGTAGAAATCAGGTTCACCATCTTCAGACATTACTGCTGACTGTACTTGGTTGAAATCCCCGTGAACCATAAGCTCACCATCAAAGCCATGAAGATTTAATTCAGCAAATACCTTCTGTATAAAACGATTAGGTATAAGCTTCATCTTACGACTATATGCTTGTCCATTAATTGCTATACATCGGATGCCATCTAATTTCGCTTGGATGAAACAAGGGTAGTCTACTTCAGTCTCTAGGCAAGGTATCTGACTTGCTGCTAACATACATTGTTTTAATTGCACTTAGTGTTCCTCTTCAAATAGATTGTTTAACTTATTGGCTACCTTTTCATTATCTTGTAGAGCAGAAAGTTGTACCGCCAGCTCCTTCTTCCTCCTCTTCCAAGCATTATGTGCATCGTCCTCAGAAAAGTAGCAGCCTAAATGCTCGATCACATTGGTAAGAGGATTACTACATCTAGCTCTGAATTTACCATTCGGTCTGTAAATATCAACTCCTAGTTTATATAGCCCTCGCCTTTTTCTACAATCTAGTAAGAAACAGTTTGTGAGTCTATCAACAAAAACACACGTTTCTGGTGAGTATATTTTACCGTTACCTAGTAGGTCTTTATCCAATTCCTTGCCTTCCCATTCCTGACCTTCCATCCACAACTTAAATTTGGAGAAGGTTAACCAATCTTCACACACTGTTGTACCCTCGTAGGTGGGACTTACTGCTAATGCCTTTCTGCTGTAACATCTTTTCAACATATTAGACCAAGTTGTGAAATATGGGCACCTAAGCCTTTTGCACTCTCCCTTTATATCTACTTGGTAATCTGCGTCATTAAGCCCTATGCCATATATCAAAGTTTTTGCTCTTTTTCTCCTAGGTATTACAGGAAATTCCATTTACAAACCCTCATTCAATAATCTCCAATTTCTTTAGTAATGCTCTTACATCTACTTCATCATTTTCCCATCTACGCATACGGTAGCAATCCATATACATTTGCATAATACCAATCACATCAGTCACAATCTCTCGGCCATCCCAAGAGGTGTATTTAACTTCGTCTGGATACCACTTCCTGTATTGGTCATAAACTGCCTTGATACACTCCTTGTCGGTTGTAAGCTCATGTAGCAGCTTATAAGCGCTTTTCTCTCCATACCTAGCCCCACATATCTCCGTAGGCTTATAACCATCGGTAGCATCGCCTATGAGCCATTGGAGGTATCCCCACTTACGCCCTTGACCTTTCACTTCACCTTTCTCGTTTAAGTATAACTCGCCAAGTCCGTCAATGTATTCAGGTTTTACCATCTTCTCTGGATTATACAGCCAACCCTGACTTCCCCTAGCATCTTTATCTTGGGTGATTCCAATAATTTTCTGTCCAGATTTAAATCCATCATACATACGGTGACAAAGTACATCATCAACCTCTTCATTATTGACAATCTTAGCCTTATAAATGTTAATCAAGTATAGGCGTAAATCATCAAGCAATAATGGACGAATACTGTCTTTACGATTACTTTTATATTTAGATGGAAGTGGTAGACTGTCTCGAAAGTTATTCTTTCCTGAGAGATATACTTCAATCTTATCAGCCTTACAAGCAGTTTTAATGTTTTCAATCATCACTTTGATTGTGTGCATTGCGTTAGCCACTTCATCTGCTTCCTGAACGTCTTCAATAGAGAAGAAATCATCAGGCACTTCCAATCCTTTCATAAACTCTTTAAATGCTGTTCTGTGCTTGAAGCTGGCTTCTCCTGCTGAAGTGTTATTTACAACTTTAATACTTCGCTTCTCACATGCAGCAGCAGTAATATAGGCAATCTCATCCCCATCAATTACTGCAATTACTTCTTTTTTACTCAACTTACTCCTCCATCCTTCCTGTAAATAAATATTTTAATCGTTGCCAGAAAGAAGCTTCAGCATATTTCTTAGATAACTTCTGGAAATCTAACTTCCAAGCTTCCCCTACTTGACGATAAGTGTTTGCTTCAGATTTAGCATTCTCCAACTCAGAAGACAATATCTTGATATACTTACCAATCGTATCTTCTAACTGTGGACTTACTGCAATGTAATCAACAGTGACCTCTCTACCTTCTGTGCAAGCTTCAGCTAGGCACATGCCTGCAATACTACTCTTACCACAACAACGTTCTATCATCCATTGCTTAACTGGGACAACATACCTTTGAACGCTGCTTGTATGTAGCACTTCATCAGTTGCATAGCATATTGATTGGTTGGGGTTGAAGCCGTGGATTGACATACTAGCTCCACTACAAAGAACTTCCTCTACAACTACATCTGTAATAAGTTTAACTGGTCTCATGATGTCAACCAATTCTTAGACATAACCAAGGCATCTTAGGGTGCTTATAGAACTCAGTAAGGGGTTTTTCAACCCCACACTTAAAACAAGGCTTTCTTATATCAGAATGGGCCGTCATCTAAATCCTCATCCATATCAGAAAAATCAGGCATCTCTTCTTCAATATCTACCTCGGCTGGTTTAGCTTCAGGTTTCTTACCTTTAGGTTTAACTGTGGTAGGAGCCTTCTTAGTTTCAGCCTTAGCTACTGGAGCCTCCTCCTGTTCAACTTCTGTATCAGAGGCGCTAGCAGTATTATTACCACCAATCAACTTCTGCAATGCACTGCCCTCATACTCAGGAGCCTTCTTCATCATCTCAATCACCTTACCACGGATAAACTTTACAGTATCGGTAGTAACATTGTTATGATTAAGGATTAACGGTTCTTGTTGCAGCTCATCTACAACTAACTTCTTAGGCACTTTAGATGCTTGCTTGAAGTTAACATTGGTGTAAACAATCTTATTACCTTCACTATCAGTCTTCTCTGACTCAGTATGCTTAACATCAATATCAGCTTGGAATGCAGCTCCAAGGAGTTGACTAATATCCATGTTACTATCTTCATCAGTACCTAAGATGTGATCATTGCCAGTAGCCTTGGCCAACTTAGTCAACAAATTCTGTGGGTGGAATGTCCACAACTTACCAGCGATTAACTTACCATCTGCATCTCGTGGAGGTACAGAGGTGAAGTTTACTCCTTCGATATTACCTTTGAAGTTTTTATTCAACATCAAGCGATATTGTTGCTCTCCAATGTCACCACCGTAATCGTGTACTTCGTCTACCAAGTCAGCAAATACAACTACTTGTTGGGCTGGTTTCTGTGGCTTCACCTCTTTAGTTACTGGATCTTCAAAATCTTCACGTTCTTGAGTACCTAAATCAACAATCAAACTGATACGTGCTGAATAACTACCACTCTCTTCCAGTTTAGGATACTTATAGGCAACACCATTTGGTGCTACACCGGGAGTGGAAGATGATTGGTTGGTGTTAGTATTTTTCGGTTTATAGCTCATTCTTAATTTTCCTCTTAGTTAGTTTCTGTAATTTGTTTCTTCAATTGTGCAATCACTTCTTGTTGAGCTTTAAGCTTAGCCTCTTCCTCTTTAAGTTTTGATTGCAATACTTCTTTCTTCACTTTTGGATTGGCGGTAGATTCTAGTGCTATCAATTCATCTGGATTAACTGTCTGATAATCTAAACAAGCACCAAGAAATTCTATTTCATACCCTGTTACCCAATCCCCTTCATTACTACGTTCCCAAGCTTCGTCAATACCAACAATCTTAGCCTTAACTAAGAACTCATATCCAATTTCAAAACGTTTAGGCTTAGGTGGTGTTACTGTTTTCTTAACGGACATATATTTTCTCCTTTACTGTTTAATCTTAGCATTACTTTTCAACTTACGATAAATAGATCTACGACTATCTGCCAACACAATTGTAGATGTGGCATACTCAATAGGCTCATTCATCATTGGGTTTTGGTACATCTTAGTTTGCTTATTAATTTCCTGATAGGAGACAATTGGCAACCCTTCAGCAAGTTCTTTTGCCATCTTACGTAGTATCTTTACTCGTTTAGCTCTCATAGTATTTCTATATGACCTCTCTCTTCTGCTTGTGATAAAAATTGTTCAATTATATTTATTGCTGAATACACTTCTGCAATCTGTTCTGGATCTACTAACATATTCTCAGGCTTAATATAACCACCAGCGAATAAGTCGTAGTAAGGGTCTTCAGAGTAGATGGTAGAATCCACTTCTGATTTATCCTCAAATATAAAATTAATTTGTTCTTCCATTTGTTTCTCCTTTAGTGAATCTCACTGTATCGATAACCAAACTGTGTTTCACAGCCTAATTTTCTTCTGAGGTTGTATTTAACATTTACATTTTCTATTGCATTTTGGACAATCTCAGCGAATTCCTTCTTGTACCTAGGATTGTCCTTTATTACTATAATATTTTCGTCGTGCATCGAACCTGTTAAAGTTTTCTTACCATACTTCTCTTGCATAGTGTCCAAGATCTCATCCACCCACATATCAAAGAAGTAACTCCCTGTACCTTGAGCCAGAGTAGAGAATCTGTCGGACTCTTTACGAAGTGAGTAACAAAATCCATTAATAGGGTTAATCAACCACTTATTACCCTTCTTATCTCTGATTACCACCTGTTCTTCAGCAATAGCTTTAACAGACCAATTCAATTTCCAATAAGCTTCATGTAAAACCTTACCTTCCTTTTCATCTACTCCAGCAGCTTGAGCAATTTTAGCAGCTCCAGCATTATAGACAGATGCGTAGTTTGTTGTCTTCCCTTTCTTTCTTGCAGCTTTAGCATTGGCAGTCTTATTACCGATCTTAAACTGATCGAACTCTTCTTGGGTAATCATCTTAGCTGTTAAGGCCATAAGAATATGTGGGTCGAAGTCATCTTGCTGCATTGTTGCAACGTACTCAGGATCATGTGGCAGCATGAAGTGATGTTTCACTCTATCCTCAAGGCTACTTAAATCTGAACCTACACTTACCCTTCCTTTGCCAGCAACAAGAACCCCTCTTACAATCTTGCCGTAAGCTTTATCAACACCGGGCAAATTCACAATTTCAGCGTGTTGTACTCTAAGTGTATTGGTAAAACCTTTTATTCTTGCCTGTAACTTACCTTCATATAAATCCCTCTTGAAACCTTTTAGTACACCAAGTCTATGCTTAATAACACAATACTTCGCATAAACTTTAATCTCTGGAACTTCTTCAGCTAAGTCAATAAGCGAAGGGCACAACTCTTTCCCGTCATCACCACCAACGGTAATTTGAGGGATTGCCCTTTCTTGTGGTTTGGATTCTTTCCATTTAGTCCACTCCTTCCTCATAGCACCTTCTTTCGGTTTAGATGCTACCCACTTATTAAAAGCTTCTTCATCCTTCTCATACTTAAATGTTTGAGGAACCCAACCTTTAGAGTAAAGAAAAGACTTAATCTGATCTGGGCTATTAGCGTTAGGTGGTTCATAAGATGTAAGCACTTTAATTACATCTTCTTTATTTCCTAACTTTGCCTTTAGATTCCCGTACTCATCAACTTCTTTACTCTCAAGTAGTGCTAGAGTTTCTTGCCATTTTAACCCACTTGCAGATAAAGTCCGATCCTTCTTAAAAGGTTTTGCAGGTTTCTTTCTATCAGAGTATTGAGCCACAATTGGCATTACAGATTCTAATTCTTTCTTTGAATCTTCAAACTCTTGAGATAGTTGGACAATAGAACTCTCAAGAAGTTCCTCATCAACATCCCAACCTGTCTTTTCTTGTAACCTAGCACAATCCATCTTAAACATTAGAAATGTTAATACTCGGTTGATAGCTTCAGTTGTTGAACTTCCTATGTATTGATCGAGATATATTACCTCATCCTCAGACATCCTCTTTCCACCAACCTTACCACTATCAATTTCATATTGTGCTCTGGTGTAAATATCAATAAGCCTAGTCTTCAAATCTGACCATAGAGCTTTATTAATCTTTACGTCCTCTCGGCAACGATGCCTATACTCTTCGTAGGTTAAACCTTCCCAGTCATCAATTGGTGGCTTCTCTATTCCATAATCTTCGTGGAAGGTTGCTAAGCCATGTTGATTTCTATTAAAGTTTAAATACCAACTTAATGCCAAAGTGTCTATCACCATCAACTTAGATAAATCAATCCCAAGTATTTGCTCTGCCATAGGAACATCATAGGTGATCCCGTTGTGCATTACTATAGGTATTTCATTTTCTAAGTGATAATTAAAAAAGTCTTTTAACCTTTTATGGTCTTCACCTTTAATGTTAATTACTTTACCACTGTCCAACTCACAAGAGAGGACATGTATTTTAGTCACTTCTCGGAGTAAACCATTTGCTTCAAAATCTGCTACAGTGGCTTTATCCCAGTTGTAAATCTGTTTCAATCAAACCCCCCCCCCTCGTTAATACAAACTATCACCCTCCCACTCAAACTCTAGTAGCCTACCCTCTTGACTGTACTGGGTTTTAATTTTCTGTTCGTTTCCGTAATCCCTATTCTTCAGGATAGCAATGAAGGAGTTCGATTTGAATAAACCTTCTGCCATTTTATTCCTCTCGAAGCCTATAACATTAGGAAAGAACCTCATGATACCCCGACTACCTGTCAACTGACTTGCTAGAACCTCTCCACCCTCTTCATGACTTCTACCTTTTTCTGGGACATTTAAGTGAGAATATAACCTAATATGCACATCAAGTTCACAAGCTAAATTTGCCAGTTCGCTAGAATATTTATTAACAAATTCGTTTGCTTCTGATGCTGACTTTGTGGCAATTATTCTTGTGATATTGTCTATATCAAAAAACCTGCAACCATATTCAGCATTATTAAACCTTATAGCACTTATAATCTCTGGAAGATCAAATCTATGGGCGATATTACCAGAACTATTCCACATGAAGAGTTTATCTTCTAGCCTCTTCATTGTTTCATAAAATCTTTCTTTGTTCGCCTCAAAAACTTCTGGTCGGTTGTATTGCAAAGAATCTATCTTACCTGCGATATTCCAACAAGTTTTTACATTATCTTCTTCCAACAAGAATAAGGTTACTGGCTCATTATGGACTGAAATGTTATGGGCACCACATTCATGTAAAATAGCAGTCTTCCCTATACCTACACCGCCAGCTACACAAGTTGCTTCACCAAATCTTTGTCCATACATAACCTCTGTAACTGTTGGCCAAGGGTATGATAACCCCATTACAGGAGCAACAACACCTTTTGACATGGCTTGTGCTACAGTTACTACACCCTCAATAGGTGGCTTTCTTGCCTTCCATAAAACAAAATCTACAAAGGTTTGGTGTTCACCCTCTAAAAGTGCTTGGTTAGCATCTTTAATTCTTGAGACATGAGGAGCTACAAGAACGTCAGGTATAACTTTCTGAACTTCTTTAACTGCATTGTCTCCCGCCTCATCGAAATCAAACACTAAAACTATTTCATCAAAGATAGTTTCGATCTCTTTACGCATCCTACCTATAACACTAGCTGCACTGCCAGCACCATGAGGCAAAGAGGTTACAGCGTATTTATATTTACCACCTGAAGCTTTCTCAAGCATATACTCTAGTGCATGGCAGTCCCACTCACCTTCAGTAATATATAAACGTTTAGTACCCTTCTTCTTAGCTACTTCCCAGTTGTATAAGTCAGCACCTTTAATATTACCCACAGACCACATTACTTTCTTATCAATAAGAATTGTTTTGTAACCTATTAAATCCCCTTTTAAAGAGAATGGAAAATTAAATGAGTTTGGTGTCTCACCGTCATACTCACTATATGCCAACTTAACCCCTGAGCGTTTAAAATACTCTTTTGGAATACCTCTATAAGTAAAAGTTGGTGGTTTGAGTTGGCGTATCTCTTCAATTTCTTCTCTAATCTCTGCTTCAGTTTTCTTCTTAGGTGGATTAACTTTTGCACCACCCTCATAAGGATTCTCTACATAAGCTTCTAATCCTTTTGCTGCACAACTGAAACAATAGCCTGTATATTTATTTCTGGCATCATCGTAGAACACTTGAAGACCTTTTTCAGAGGTACAATGATCTACCTGATGTTTTACTTTTTCAACACATGCCAATCTTTATCCCCTTATTCATCTACAATAAATATTCCTCATACACATTCAACAACCAACGATCCCAGTAATTGCGATCAACTGTTTTAGGTAAGCTACTTTCCTCGGCTAACTTCTCTACTTCAGCAATTACACTATCAATCTCTGGTTGGACTTCATTGATAAAATTAAGTTCCCCAGTTTTCACTTTAAGCAAGAATTCAGTTTCCTTTAGTGGGTACTCAAAATCACCTTCCTTAAGAATATCTCGCATTTGATACGAAGCTCTTAATGCGTGTGATATAGCTTTCCAATCGATACCCTCATCATTCTTAGCTTGTCTTGCTCTATCACCGTACTCGTTATAAATCGACTGAGCATGATTCAGTAATTGTTCAAGACTTAAAGTATCCTGATATTTACGACCACAAATTTCATAAAACTTTAGTTGACCATTCTTAGGATCATCCATTGTTACATGCCGTACATATTCACTTGTTGGTAGCTTACTTGCAATTTGTCTGATAGTTGTATTGTATCGGTATTCAGGCGAACAATTATAAAGTAAATAATTGATAACCTTCTCTACAGACTCCATACGGCTTCCCTTTATCCCATACTTGTTAGCCTGCTTACGTGCATAACCAATGTAGGATTTCATATCTTTGGTGTAGAATAGTTTACGTTTAACTTTCAAATCTTCCCATATAAAACTCAAGTTAGGTTTGCTTGCGTCACAATCTCGGATAAGTATGTTGTTACCATGCAACATATCTAAAGCTACAGTTTCACCTTTACAAGCTAATTCAATAAAATATGGCAAACTGAAGATTTCAATATCAACATCGTCTTTCGTATTCTTAGTTTTATCATTACCCGTAGACTGATTAATTGACTTAGCATATTTACCAAGTAGTAGTTCATCTCTTGTTGGTAAGTAAATACCTTTATAATCTTTATCGGACGATGGTGTCTGAAGCCCGTAGAGATGACTGCCGAATACCATTTTACAAATTAAATCCATCACTTACCTCCATACTTCTCAACCCATTTATTGTAAGCTTCAAGTGGTGTATTACCTGCTGTGTAGAGGTGTGTCATGGGATCGTAACAGAACCAAAAACCACACCAATGCCCATATTTAATTCTAGGCTTACTCTTCACACTTAGCTCCAAACACTCTAGACCAAGATTCTTCTAGTAATCTATCCTGTCTTTCCAATCTATTCCAAATATCAGTTTCTTGCCCAAACTGGTCATATCCTGATAGTAGTTCTGTACTTAATAGCAAAACAGTGTTGCCAAAGTCACTGATGAAATGATACAAGTTACCATCACACTCTGAGTACATCCCTAATCTCTGTGGTGGAATAGGTTCTATTTTAGCAATGATTCCAGTTCCTTGATTTGGGTTTCTTGATTTCCACAAAGAATATAGTTTAATCTTCACACCTACCCTCCAATTTTAATTCACTTGAGTTATTCTTAATCCACAATTCACCATCCCTGCACTCTAGCACTAATGGATCATGTGGTAGATAACCTGAAGGTACTGGAGTGGTTGAGCATCCTACTAATGTTAGGACAATAAATAATGTAAATAGTTTCATAATCAATCCCACCAATTAAATAAATATTTGTTAATCAAGTAAGTTAATCTTTGTAGATCAGCTTTACGTTGTTTGTCGGTAGCTAGGCAACGTTTTAAATTCTTAGGGTAATCATACTTAGGTACCCACTTATATCTATCGAATGCAAGAATATCATCTTCAGGTGTAATTAAGTCAGACTTAAAGTAATCATCCTCCATTATCCTATCTAACAATAATACACACTCACGCATACGTCTACAATGTGCTTCCTTGTTTGTGTGGTATCCATACTTCAATTGTTGACGTTGCATATAATCCAACTGCTCACGCATAAACATTAATAGGCCATGATAATCCCATGAACGTGATTGCCATAATGCTTTCCTGAATAGCCATAAATTAATTACAAAGTATTTCAGACCATAATATAGGTGTTTAAGTTTATACCGCCACATAAGTTACCTCCTAGGCCACAAATTAAGTCATTTACGTTCTAGCCATGTACTAATAATTGCCCACAAGACTATTAACACAAACACCACACCTAATAGAGCCAATCCACCCCAGAATGGTAATGTCACCCACCACCAAGACCAATCGATTATTCCACATAGTTTTAGAGTTACAAATACAATTCCAAGTAATCCTAACACTCCGATTTCACCACTACTGCTACTTTGTTCACTCATAACTTATTTCTCCAACTTATAAATTTTTACATAAAGGCCTTTGAAATAGTATTCAATCATTTCAAGCACAATACTCCAATCACCGCCAGCACGATCACAACCCATTAAGTATGGTAAGCCAACAATCGGGTGGCAATTATTGAAACAATAATCCTTAACATAAACAAGACAATCACTCAGCGCCCCATAATTAAGTTGTGCGAATAAATTATACACCCCTTTATCTGGTTCCATATCTGTAAATACAAACTGTGAGTACCCTAAAAGCCTCTGGGGTTCTATCCTATCTGACATTGCCTTGTATCGGTCATACACATCGGGATAGCGTTCTCGAATACTTTTAGCTATTCCACTATTCATCTTCCCTTGACAGTTAACAATATGGCCTATAACTTCCACTTCACCTCTGTCGAAGGCATCCAACAAGCAGCCCTTAATAATTTCAATTGTCATTTGTTTTCTCCTTACAATAAATAGCCATTAAACGTTGACGTTCTCTACTGCCCACCCTTTGTGCCCGTAGGCGTTGGATTTGATATAGCTTTTCCTGCTTAGCCTCAAATACTGGTGTTAACTCTTCTTTTATGTAATCTAATTCGTCTTCCGTGATTGTGGCATGTAATTTTCCAAATCTCCAATAATCTCTTCTCCCCGAGCATACTAAACTTACTTCAAACACCTCACCAGTAGCTCTATCCTTTAGAATAAACTTTCTAGACGAGAAATAAGCCGAACCAGTATTTTCATAGAAGTCTTTAAGCTTAAACCTCTTAGGATTATCCTTAACGCATTGAACAAATGAAATTACTGGCTCGCTAATATCTTTAGGCTCTTGTACTTCAGGTTCTGGATGCAGCCATACTGTCTCCGCCTCTTCAGTCTTAAATATTTTAGTTAAAAATTTAAACATTCTCTCTGCTCCTATAATAAAGCAACATACTAATATAAATCAAGTTAGTTACGAACACAGCTATACCCGCATAGAATGATAGTATCTGTCCTATACTTGGGTAGTAGATTATATTCCATAAACCCCATATAGTGAAGAATATTACACTAACTACCGACACACCTTTAACTGACTTGTGTTCATACAAAACTCTACAATGGTTTAAGATGAATAAACTGGCAAAGAGTTCAAATAAGGAATTAATTAAGTCCATCATATCTCATCCAACCTCTTCAGTATATTATCTTTAGATTTACGAATCTCCCTTTCTGTTTGAATACCATTACAACCATTATTACAGAAGTCATAAGCATCAATAAGTCGGAGTAATTCGCATACCCTCTGATTGTTATAACTTAATCTGGCAATATGAAGTTTATAAAATACATTCTCCATTATTGCCAGTCGTTGTTTATTGTTCAACTCAGCACCCTATTAATCATACACTTCTCTCCACAATCATCAGAATATAACTCTTGTAGTTCTGCTGAATACAGACAGTAAGCTGCTGCGTCCAATGCCAATCCAACCAAGAATTCAGCCATCTTCTGATCTGAAATAGTATCACTTTGAATCTGCTCAAGAGAGCTAATCAAAATTTCCCACTCATCATCAGACTCCCTGAATGATTGGAATGCTAGATCAAATGTATTAGTGTCTGTATCTTCACTAAGAATCTTCTTAGCTAATTCAATAACAGCTTCCTGTTTATTAGCTAAATCATATCCCCATTGCTTCTCAAGTAATTCCTGCTTCAACTCATAATTGTTCAAATCTTGACTCACTCTGCATTGATTCATAATAATTACCCTCTTGTTGGTAGTCTTGTTAAAACCCTTCCACATTATTAAACTTCAGTAGTTGTCTGATCCATTCGTGGCGTAGCTTATGACCTTGACCCCTGAACTTTAACATGGAGATACCTTTTACTCCCCAAAGATACTCTTCAAGTACAAATTCCTGCTGTAAGCTTTTTTGTATCTTAGTACGTAAAATTGAGGTTTTAATTACTGGGCATAAAAAAGGCACTTCCCACCCCAAAAGTGACTCCAATACCTCGACCTCCTCTGTAGTCAACTCAAACATTGGATATGGTAAATCTTCTATATTATAAATACCGAACAACCCCTTTAAAAATTTAATTATCTTATTCATAGCTTATACTCCTGAGTAGTTTATAAAATTCTTCTTTCTTGTGTTCTGCAATCTTCTCATCAATATCAACTCCAGTCAAGGCTACAGATGCCTTACCTAAACATTCAGCCATACCATCTGGTGAATAATGTTGAAACGTAGTCAATAGGATATTATTAAGCCTAATCTCATAAGTTTGCATTCCATCTCGACTATATTCATCTGAGATGTTGGATATAATTATACTCATTTAGTGTTCTCCATAAAAACAATGATTACCCTCTCTTCCGAGGTATTTAAGTTTACCAAAGAATCTACTCACTATTGAACATTTTTTAAAATAAAGTGACTTGGTGAGGTGTTTGAACTCTCCATTCATAGCCCTAGTAGCTATCTTCTTAGCTTTCTCGAACCTTTTAACTTCTACTGGCCTGTCTGACCTACCATCACAATAGAACTCAAATGCACACCCCTTACCAATCTTATACTTAATAACTTGACACAGGGTATTGGGGAAGTATCTAGCATCACTATTCATCCTATTAATCGCTACTTGCCCTACAAGCTGCATACCCCTTTCACTCACACCCAATCCTCCACATATTCACGATAGTTATTACCAAAGTCTAAAACCGTGTTTAGGCTTCCAAATCAATAATAACGCAACAAATAAACCAAACCAAGAAGACATTAAGGATAAGAAAATAGAAAGTCTAAAATCATCCCAATAACTTAATTTAAGGAAAGCATTATACCTATCGCTTGCAAAATTAAACCCATGAGCTAGTACACTACCGACCAGCCAGAAGATTGCAAATAATATACCTTCCATCACAGCCACTCCTTGATGTCATTAAACTTAATTTCTGTACCATCTGGGTGTTTGATAAGTCCCCAAGAGGCTCTATTAACTTCTGTAAAAGAAGTCTTACCATAGTCCCAACACATGAAGCCTTTAGAACTTACCATAGAGAAATGTCGTTTTCCATAATCATCATGTATGTAATCCTTCACCTCCACCTTATCATCTACTTTCAATGACTTAACCCAATCAACATATTTCTGCATCTTTTCCTTACGTTCATCAGCTTCGGAGTATTCTTTGATGAGGTCGCAAGAATGCTCGGCTGATGTTAAATATCTTCCTGTAATTGATCTCGCTTTATAAGCCTTGTTTTCTAAATCTATGCAAACATACCGACTATAAGGCTCACTATATTCAGCCCCTCTATCATAGATCACCAATACCTTCTCACCTTTACGGTTAAGGTAAGTTCTCCCCACCTGCAAGGAAATACTCTTTGGGGTATCACCCTGTAATTTCAATTCATTTGTTTCACATGGACATTTGCACATATCTATTTCTCCTGTGTTAATTATTCCACAAACGGTTACGAATCTCACTCAATGAAGTTTCATTATACAGAACTCCATCCTTAAATACAACCTTTAATTCACCTTGTTGTTCTTGCTCTGGAGTTTGTTGGTCATAAAGGACAAAATTGTCACCTTCTTTTTCGACACGCAAGAGGCCACGAGCGCTTGTCTTACTACTTGCAGCAGTTTTAGGTGTCTTCTGCATACTTACTTCTTTACCATCTACAACAGAACTACTACCTTTAATTGCAAATGAATAAGAATCCCGACTGCTATCTTCTAAGTATGCCCAACTACCTACACCAAATAGAACATTGCTTACACACCAACCTTGTTCAAACATTATAGTGTAGATACGTTGTTGCATGTCTAAGGTTATAGCTTCCCCGTAAATGATACCAATCTTAGGGTTTAACACTTTAAAACCCTTCTCATTTAAACTATAACCAAAAATATCCCCAAGGATTTCAAGACTACCTCTGTACTCTGGAGAACCCACTTCACTATCAGGATCACCACAAATAACCTCTAAAGGAGTTTTAGGAGAACTATCAGGACGGACAACAAATTTCACCAATCCTAATTCATCTTCCGTACGATTCAGAATATCTTCTTTAAGTTCTTTTAACCCTTCAGAAATAAAGCCATAATAATCTCTTGAATCTGATACGTAAGATAGGATACCTGTAGGATAAATATTTTTAATTGCATCACGAACAGATTCTACCTCATTACCAAAATAATCAATTCGTTGAGTCGCCGTAGCATGTTCAAACGCACTGACTGAACATGCTATCATCTCTTTATCTGAGTCGGCATTGTAATATTCTTCAAAGAAATCGATTGACCAGAGGGTGTCGCTTCCAATACTAAACAATAAGTGCCCCGCACCAGATACCATTGCATCCTCTTCGCCACGATGACCACGAGCGGCGAAACAATGGTTGGCAATATTAACCCAGAAATCTGGTGCCCCTGTTATAGCTGCAAAACGTTTTGAAGTTAACCAATATTGTTCGCTGAGCGAAGCAGCATTGCAAGCAGGCCAAACCATACAAGATAAATAAGTTTCTAAATAGTTGGTAAGCCAAAAGAATTCAGGATGTGTACTTTTAACAGTAAACACCGGAATTTTCATATCTACACGACTACCTTCAGGTAAGGCTTTAATTTCTACAGGTAAGTAGCCTAGATCATGTAATTTAGACATAGCTTCAATTTGATTATTACCTTTAGCAGAACCAACGTAGTTTTTAATACGCCGACTGTATTTTTTAATCACCTCGTTTTTCGGTTGGGAGAAAAAGGTAGAATTCCAGTTATCAATCATTTTCTTAATTGCATATTGCAAACCAAAAAACACAACCTTTCCGTTGAAGTGTTCACGAATAACCCTCGCCAAACGGTCTGAACGTGGTGTCATGTTTGAATACACCATCTCAGTACCTTTAACATACTGAGAGATGTGATCTAGTTTATATCCGTCAACTTTATGTGCTTGTAAAATTTTTGTCATATAATCTTCTCCTGTTTAAGTTTAAGTTCATAATTCTTTCTGGCTTCTAATGCCTCTTCTTTAGTGGGAAAACAGCCTAGATTCGTTCTTTTACAGTTTATATTTATGTAAGAAGACCACTTACCTGTGTCTTTCCTTAGATATACTCCACAATCTGCTGATTTACGTCTGTTGAAAGATTGTTGACTCTTACTAGCCCACCTACAATTTAAAGGCTCGTAGTCTCCATTCGGATCTATCCTATCTAAAGTCATTCCTTCAGGGCGTTCTCCCATATCTTCTAGGAAATTTTCAAAAGAGTTTAACCACCTATCGCATACAGTGATACCTCTGCCGCCATAAAAATCCCACATATCTGAACTAGGATTCAAGCACCTTTCTTTCATATGTTGCCAAGACAGATATGTTGGAGATCCATTACCTCTTCTCGCATTCCCATGTACTATCCGGTTCTCTGCTCTACAAGATAAACAACATGTTGAGTTTCCAGTTTCTAAGTTGGAAGCACTGTAGTTGGAAATATTACCACAACTACAAACACATGTCCACATAGTCTTTTTATTGCCTACCTTAGAAGATCTAGAGTGTAGGCACTTTACGAAAAGTTTACCATAAGTCAAACCTTGCCTATTTATAAAACTTCCCAACTAAATACCTCTATTAAAATTATCAACGTCAATTCGATTTATATAAGTACCGACAGTTTGGTAGATGTGCAGTTTGTCTACTTTGCCTCGTAAAACTTCTAGGCCTTTACTGGCAATTAGATGAGTAAGGTACAGATGTATAGTTTTAACTCCTTTCTCTACTAGTTTATCTGCTAATGGTATAAAAGTTCCTAAACCATCTCCAATATCATCGATTATAAAAACAACCTTTCCGCTTAAATCTACTCCCTCTGGCAATGTAGTCTCGATCACTCTGCCAGTCTCAACATCCCTTTTCTTACCTGCCTCAACTACAGTAGTTGCAATCATACGATAATCTAAAGCTTGTTGCAACTTATAAATCTTTGAAAGGCTGCCTTTATCTGGGGCAATAAGTACATCACCCGATTGAATATCTTTACCTGCTACTTCAATAAAACATTGGTATTGGGATTTTACCACTAACATCTCTCTAGGTATGTGGTCTTCGCACCAAGATGAGTGAGGATCAGTTAAAAATATCTCATCAAATTGCAGCAGAATATGTTTAATAAATAAGTTCAAAGGGAAAGGATTCCCTACCTCAAAAACTCTATCAGCTCTCCCATGAGGTAGATAAGGCAAATGCAGAATACGTTTGAATTTACCATCATCTTTAAATGTTCTATGTAAAGCATCTAAAGTCAGATAAATATCCCACAAATAATTATCCACCGGTGTAGTAGGATCAACACTAATTGAATAGTAAGCTGATGGTGGGTAATCGATTAATTGTTGTGGTACTTCAAGTTTGATATTACTACCACCATCTGAAAATTTAATAACTTTAATTGGTACAACAACATTATCTACGATAAGCTGGATTGTCATCTAATCCTCCAAATAAATAAAGCCCTATCTCTAGGGCTGATGTTAGTATAACTATTGAATAGGTACAATACTTGAGTTGTTAAATTTGATACGTTTCTTCATTGTTAGTTTACCTCTTTTTCAAATACGTTTTCATCGAAATAATCTGTCACTGCTTGGCAACCTATTGTATTGTTTACCAACAGGTGTTCAGGGACGCCCAGTGCAGCGATCATTTTAGTCGCGCCATCTCTGCAAAATGTACCATCCGCAGTATCAAATCCGTAGTCCTTTTCAACCTCACGATTATAAATCCCAGTCACAGTAGTCTCAATGCCATTAATTTTAATCTTCTGGCCAACTTGTACAGACTTAACTTCATCTTGTGTCATTTGTACCCACATAGCTTATTCTCCTTTGTTAACTTGATGATCACGTACAGCAATATATGTAGATTCTTTCTGATTGTCGTTCAAAATTACAGTCCAGCAATCACCTGACTTGGTTCTTACCTTACCACCAATATAATGATGCTCCACTTCCTGAATAATTGTACGACCAGACTTTACAATCTTTGGTGGTTTAGTCATATCCAGAAATTTACTATCTCCATTACCATGTTCAGTGGTGAGGTTAATCCTAACAGTTTTCTTTACTAATTGTGGCATATTACTCTCCTGTTTTCAGTTGTTCAATAAAATTCCTAAGGTCTGCCGATAATTCTACAACGGCTGGAGTCCTTTTGTCAATCCAAACATCATTAAATTTGTTTGAATTGAGGGTTTTCAATTCATTTAATTTTTCAATTAAACCATCTCTTCCCAGAATTGTATTATAGTGTCTGGAAAGAACTTCTCCCAAGGATTTGAAAAAGTATGCTGAAGATCGGTAGGTTTCAATAGAACTCTCCAAAGCTCTAACTTTCTTCCAATGATCGATACCATCTGCTGCCGCTTTACGGGCATCTTCCTCGAATGCCAAATCACTCTCGGGGAAAGTTAAGTCATCAATTGAGAAATCATCCTCAGAATCATAAGCTCCATCGTAAATAGCTTTGAGCACGTATTCTCTAGACTCATCTTTACAATACTCTGAGCTTTCATATCTACAACAACCACATCTGTAACCATTTCCGATAGTGTATTGAGCTATGTACATTTGCAATCTCCTGTTTTATTTAAATTAATTGTAACACAGTTCAGCTTCACCATACAACTGTTCTTTCCAATTATCTGGTACATCATTATGCTCAAGCATCCATAGGATACGTTTACCAGCTCCTTGTGGGGTGTTATCAGTACCTTCTTCTGCCCATTCCGCAGCAAAACACCATTGGAACTCTCTACTACGACCGTCATACTTCAAATCCGTCTTCAGTAAGTTATCATCAATATACCCCCACCAACTCCTATAAGCACTTGCATCACCGATCCCAATCAAAGGGGCATGTCCTGCTGCACAACACACAGTTCCACACTCTGGTTTAACTTCTTCAGGCGATAAGTAACTCAGTTCACCATCCTCATCTAAAATAACAGCCCACCCACCCATATCAAAATACTGATAATCTTGCGGTAGATTAATTAAATAATTGGCTAGTTTAGTTAAGTTGGCTACTTGTTGTTCGCTTAGTTCTTGCATATTGGTTTACTCCTTATTAGTTGGTACTTTCAACATGCCAAGATCATACAACTTCTTAGCACAATCTTTAGCTCCTATTGTACTGACAGAATCCAAATACTCATAAATAATGTCAGCTACATCTTGAATCACCTTATCCTTTTCTGATTTGGTTGGTCGGTAGTAGCCAGATATTAAACCCGAAGCTGTTTTATGACGTTGGTTGTAGAATATTGGTAGTAATTCCTGATAGCCAAAACGATGGGCTAAACATTCCAACAAATCCCCATTTTCCCATTCATCTACGCAAATACCTTCTTGGAAATAGTCTGTAGTGTAAAACTCACAAATACTACCAATCGGTGGCAACCCTTTACCATCCCAATACACTGGCTCTGAGACTTCCTTCTCCATTACTTGTTCATAGGTAAGTTCACGACCGCCATAAAATGCGCTATCTCGATCTAAATGGTCTCTTTGGCTATGAAAAAAGCCTCTACATGTGTTTGCAAAAGCCCAGCCAAAATACTTACACCCTCCGTAATCACCAACTTCGCACTTTGGACAGCCATCATCGAAGAATCGTTGAGCCACTTCACGATATTTATCTTCACCCATATCACGACGGCAATAATCACCCGGTTGTAGCTTAATTTTGTATGTCATTGTTTATCTCCTGTGTTAGTTGGATTTCTTTCTACACTATAATCAGTCCTACTCCAGACATCTAGTGGGTGACTCATATTCCAAGATATTTTTCTCTTAAAAGTGTATTCAAAACCGTCACTTTCTCTTTTAGAGAAGGCTAAAGTTTTAGTAACCCTTGTAATAGGATATCTTGAAGTTCCTAGAAATGTCTTTGTGATGACAGTATCTCCTACGTTTAGTAGGTTGTCAAGTGATTTATTCATTAATATTCTCCACAAAATATTTATAGAACACTTCAGTAACTTTCTTATGATCTTGCCAGTCGTAAAAATCTTTAGATGACCCTTTAAATTCATCATAAAGACTTTCAGGCAGTAGATTATAAAGAGCCTGCCCAAACCTATAACTGCCTAGGTAACGATTACTCACTAACTTCCAAGCCTTCTGAATAAGGTCTTGAGCTTCTTGTTGTGTTAGTTTATTCATTACCAATCCCCAGAATTTTCCGAACTGCTTCTTGCTGCTCTTTCTTGCCTTGTTCTAAGCCTTGGTAATATGCCTGTTTAATCAGTTCACGTACAAAATATTCCTCACTTGTCCCACTCAGATCAAACTCTAAGTTTAAGTTGAAAGAGTTATAACCTAAAGAAAAGTCTTCATGCCATATCTCAAGACCCATAGATTGGATCAACTCACAACGTTTGTTAATTAGTTCAGGATTTCTAATTCGTTTCATGTTCAATCCCTCTCACTTTCATTATATCCTCAACACTGTTCAAATACTGTCTTGCCCCAGATATTATCAAAGTTATTTCGATTAAATTCAAATTCCCACTAAACCAAGTAACTTCTTTTTGGATGTACTCTGCATAGTACTTGAGCACCCTTCGGAGGTCAATCAATTCTTCATCAGTCAGGCTTTCACCTTTTCTGAACTCTTCAAGCAAGTAGTGTGACATTTTTAAACCCTCACAGTTATTAATCAGTAAATCCATACTACCACAACCCTCAAATCATACCAATTAATTATTACTATAACCTTACTACCACCCTATAGTTAAAATTAATTGTACAAATCTGGGTTCTCGTGGTAGACTATTTAAGTGAATAGAAATTTATGTTTTATTCCTCGGCTGGGAGTTTTCTGGGTAAACCTCTTCTGTACCAGCTTAAAGACTCATAGAAGGCATGATCAACTTGGGAAGATGGAAGCTATGCTTCTGGGAGTGACAAGGCTATAGACACCAATCTAAGGTGGAAATACTCCCCGAGACAGGTATTAGGCCATATCAATTACTTGGTATGTTACACTGTCTTATCCCGCCTGTACAGGATACAGGTGATGCCAATAGGCATAAAATCTTGTGGCTCCGACTTGAAACCACTATTTTGGATAGATCTAGGCTTTGAGGGATTGCTTATTAAGTTAAGCTCTCAAGGCTATAGGGAAGATCTATCCAAAATTTGTTCACCAACTTGAAATATAATATAACTTAAGTAATAATACCTAAGTTATACTACTTAGTTATATTATAGCATTTATAAGTTAAGACATTCAATTTACTAATTAAAATTTAGGTATTTATGGCAGGTAAAATAAAAGATTTAACAGGTATGAAGTTCGGCAAACTTTTAGTACTTAAGCAACAAGGTTGGAAACAACAAACTAATGGTAAAAGAAGACCACTTTGGCTCTGTTTGTGTGATTGTGGTCAGTCTGCTGTTATCACATCAAGTAATTTAGGTAGATGCACTAATAGTTGTGGTTGTATTAAATCAGAAACTACCAGACTAAGACTCACTAAACATGGCAACCTTAATCACCCAGCTTATGGCAGTTGGCAAGCTATGAAGCAAAGATGTTGCAATCCTAAAACAAAGGCTTATCCTAACTACGGTGGTAGAGGTATTAAGGTTTGTGACAGGTGGTTAAATTCTTTTGAGAATTTCCTAGAAGATATGGGTGAAAAGCTTAATGGGATGACATTAGACAGAATCGACAATAATGGTAATTACGAGCCTAATAACTGTAAGTGGAGCCTAAGATCGGAACAAGCATATAATCAAAGAAAATCTAACAAGAACAAGTCAGGTAAGACTGGCGTTCAATGGCATCGTGGGACGAATAAATGGAAAGCTTCTATAAGTTTTAATGGTAGTAAAATTATTCTCGGTTATTTTACAGAACTGCAACAGGCAATTGACATACGCAAGGAAAGTGAATTAAAATATTATGGATTTAATAGAGATTAGGAGGTTGTATGCCAAATGCAAAAACCAGATATTATACAACAGATGACACTTACCGTCCAACAGCTTCCAACCACATCATGGGTGTTGATTATGATGAAGATAGTATGGTTTTATACATGTCATTTTATAATGGGGCTAAGTACAAATATTATGGAGTTCCGAAAGGGCTTTATGATGGTCTTATGGCATCTACAGGTAGTCACGGAACATTCTTCTGGGAAAATATAAGACCTAGGTTTGATGGCATTCTTATCCCAAATATTGAACCTGAAGATAATCATGAAACCATCGCAGATTATCCTGAGTTAGATAAATTAAACTCCTTGGACACTTACGAACGATACCTAAAACGTCAATTAAGGCTTGGGGCTGTTAGCCCTAGTCAATACAGCCAAGTGGTGATTAAGATCACACAGGAACGGGATAGGCTTACTAGCTTACTAGAGTCCAAGGGTTATTTCGATGAACAGGAAGAGGTTGAAATTCCTAAGCCAGCTCCGACTAAAGTAATCCGTAAAGCATCTAAGCCTGTCATAGATTGGGATGGATTGGCTGTGATAGCTGAAACATTATTAAGTGGTGTGTTTCAAGTGGTAGGTTGGATATTGGCTGGTGTGGTGATGTTATTGGTGAGTTTGAACGTAAGCCCTAGGCATTGAGTTTGGGGTTATTAGAGGGGCTTATAGCCCCTTTATTTTGCCTGCAATTATTACTAATGAATTTTAAACGATGGAAGACTTTGGCTTCTGATTACAGGAAGAATAAGCTCAGGGTATGGTAAGGTATAGGGCAGGGTAGGGAAATTGATTGTAGGTCAATACAGGAAGGAATAAGGCCATTGTATGAGGGTATAAACAAGAAAGCCCACTCAATAGTGGGCTTGTTAGCATTAAGAATTAAATTCAATTAGTTTATCAATCCAGACATCGCGGAGTTTGCACCGCTCCCTGCCATACTTCCAGCGTATAAATAATGCATCTTCAAGAGTAGTCAGGTATTCACCTCCTAACACTTCCTGAATCTTGCAGCACAACTGACTTGTTCGACTGCCTAATAAAAACCTTAATCGATCACACAAGTAAGGGTACTCATGCTTACCCTTAACCTCTAACAACCAACCCTTTTCTTCTTCAGTAAGTTCAAACATAGGGTATTGTACACTATCGAAATCAAATTCTTGCATTTTAGTGGCTCCTGTTAAGTTTCAGTAAGGTAATGATAAGCTAATCTAACATCCTTGTCAACAACTAATTACAAATATTCTTTAAGGAATTGGGTGAATTCGCCGTAGGTGTGGTGACTGTTGAAACCACCACAATTTGCGATAGAGTCTAATAAAGGGTTATCTTTAGCCTCTTCACAAAATCTTTCCCCAAATAAACAGGAGAGTATTGAGTGTATTTCAGGTTCCATATGTAAAGTTCTACCATCATCTAACAAGTAATCTTCCTCAATTGAAACAACTCCAAACTTACTTAGTGCAAACTCACCTACAGCGCAACTTTCCCAACTACTATGGTCAATTTCCTTATCCTTTGGTTGGTTATCACAGAAATTAACAAACTCTTGAAATAAAGCTTTATCTTGAACACATGTCATATTGATTTCTCCTATAAGGGATTGGATATTGATTGATAAAATTAATAAAGAATTGCTAAGATTTGATCTTTGGTAATGATTAGGCTATCGCCGTCATATAAGCCATGAATATGACTGAGAACTAGATCATTGTCAATAGAGACTTGATAACTATTTTTGTCATGATTGAGATTAAGCAATTGAGTCCAGCAATATTCGCAAGGAATGGCTGGGAATTCATCACCAGTAAGGCCAATCTTAATGAATGCACCTACTTTAAGGTCGGCTATGTTTTCATCTGTAGGCTTTAAGGCTTCAGATGACAAGGCAAGGCGGAAACCAGATTGTAGTAGGTCAAGTTGGGTAAAAATTTTCATAGGGTTAGGCTCCAACAGGGATAAGGGCGAGGAAATCTTCACGGAATAGTTCCTTTACTTGACCTGCAAAAGCTTTATTACCATATTCATGGGTAAAGGTAGGTCTGCCAAGTCGTTTATCTACTTCAAGTTGTAGGTCTGAAAAGCTCTCACAAGCCATAATACCAGTGAATCCAGTAATGATTACAGCTTGTTCTTTGGTCAATTTTTGCATAGAAAATACTCCAGCTAAGAAATTAAGGTTAAATTAATTCATTGTGACAACTAAGTCAATATGAGAAGGTAGGTTTTTATCAATTCTATGAGGCAACCAGCAAACTTCTGTAACTGTTGGGATAGGGCGGCGATTGAATACAGGAATTTTATCGCCAATTCTAGGCGCTGCTGGCAATACAACATGCTCATTATTACCAAACTCGTCTATACAAATTACATTCAAGCTCATAGAAAATACTCCAATAAGGTTTAGTCAAGGATTGGTTGAACTATAGAAAATACTCTTCAGCTATTTTTAAAGTCCAGCTGTCAAGTTTATATAAATTACAACAAAAATAGAACCAATTAGAGAAGTTAGGAAAAGCTTCTTTATCGACTCCATCAAAATCCCAGTATTTCTCAATCTCTTTAATAAGGGAAGGGTGCTCGCATTCAAACCTTTTGGTGCTATTAGGCGCCCCGATTGCAGCAACTAATTCACCATAGTCGTTTTTAGTATAGTTCATTTAAGCACCTATTTGGTAGTATTCAAAAGATTCTAGACCAACTTTTGCCGCTTTATTTTGCAAACCTTTAAGAGTTGTATAGGCATAGCCTTGATCTTTGATGTATGCAATAAACCATTTACCACTGAACTGGTAAGGTCTGTGTCTTTTGAGAGAAACAAAATTATCAACAACTTCTTTTAGGTTATCGCCACCAATCTTTTTCATAGTTTAAATCCTATTCAGTTCCTGTTTAAACAATTATAGATCAAGATAAAGCTAGTTTGCAATAGCATGATCAATTAAATTTATTTATAGCTAATTGGGAGTTGATAGGGGTTAGCTATAATGTTAAAAGGTAGAACACTCCCCACTAAAGCCAGATTACAGTCTTAATGGGTAGAGAATTGTCATTTAACGTCCAATTGCTAAGCCGTGATCTAGGTTCGGCCAGCCTTTATAGGTTAAAATACCAACTACCTCAATATAACCACCTTGTACATTTGTCCAGCGCACACAATAAGATCTATTACTTGGTCTATCGTCACCATCGCAGGTGTAGACACTGGCAACCCAACCTTTTACAATCTCAAAGAATCCTGCGCTTTTTAGTTGTTCTAATGCGTAGTTGTGAATACGTAAAGCCAATCCAGCGCTTATTTTTTCGTCGGTAGCTGTCAAGAAGTAGTTAGTTTTTTGGTGTAAGGTGTTCCACTCGGGGACACGTTTTAGGACTTCAGTTTCCATAATTTGCACCTCTGATAGAGAAGGAAAGGGTATTAGTCTACCCATTAAAGTCAGATTATAACCTTAATGGGTAGGATTTTGTCGATTATTTGCTGGTTTTGTGTAGTTTGGTCAAGGTAAGGCTAAAGTTACGGCCTGAATTCTCAAAACTAACCCTAGGGCAGTTACGTTTTTTAAATTGTAATTCCAGAGCGTTAATTGTGTAACCCTTATCATCTACACCGTGTTTTACTAGCTGATAACTGGCTTGGTGTAGTGCCTTTTCCATAGTCTTATGCTCAAGATCGGCCACTTTTTCACCATTAACCCAGACAACAACACTGTATAAACGTTTCATAATTTCACCTATTTAACTAATTAAGGCATTATTGCCTGTGTGAATTATACACAAGAGGAGAGCTTATGCAAGCCTATAAATTTCTTTAAAAGTTAATTCACAAACACCTCTAACTAGTACCCTGCCATCGGGTGTAAAACTGATAGCCAACCGGTTACCTTTAGAATCACTAAAGTTACCGTTAGCATGAACTGTAATATTGAGTAATTCTAGCACTTGCATTCTTTTTGATCTATCCCACATAAATCACCTACTTAATTAGTTAATCGAAAGCCTACAATACACCAACCAACAACCAATAGCAAGCCTAATACCTAAAATAATTAGATTAAGCTGTAAGGCCATAGGAAGCGATTAGGGAGCGTTTAGGCTTAGGGTATAGGGTAGCATAGGGATAATGGTTAAAATGGCTAGAATCAAAGGAGAGGAAGGTAGAAGGGAATTACTAAGGATTAGAAAAAGAAAAACCCGCACTTGGCGGGTTTGTTTAATTACTGTCTTATAAGATGAATTTTTAGTTTTTCTTTATCTTTTCGGTTGTTTAGATAACCATTTGCCGCGTGATTAGCCTCCATTGCGGTTTCATAGGTGTTATTTTTACCGAAAGAAAACTGTGCTATACAGTTAATTTTATAAACAAGATAAACACCACTTTTACAGTTTACAGGAATAAAACTTCTGTCATCTTCCCAAGTAAATTTCATATCTAATACCTTTAAATCAGTTAATGGAAACAACAAACACAGAATAAGCCATAATTTAGCAGATTACAAGCTTTATTTTAGGCTATTTATAAATAAGAAAAGCCGCTATAAGCGGCTTAGTCTCTCCCAATAGGTAGGCTGGATAATATTGATAATATTAAAGCAATTAACTTAATCATGAGCTATTAACTCCGCATTTAAACAGTCAATAATATGACATAAAAGTGACTGACGTTGTTCAAGGTTAGCACCTTCCCATTTACCTATTGAATAGTTATTATTAATTGGAAAAGAGGGGTTATTACACCCACGGCCGCCCCAACTATCAGAATATTTGGTGACTATATTATATCCTAAATCTTCACCGGTTATTGCTGCTCCTTCAGCATTATACCAACTCAAATTAGCACAAATCCCGTAGGTAGGCTCTGGCACATCACTACCTAAAGCTATCAACCTTTCAGCCCGTTTAATGCACTCTTTAATTTCATGTTTAGTTAGTTTCATGATGCAGCCACCCACTGACGACCCCGGCCAGCCTTACGATTATTGCGTGCTTGTTTAATAGCCTTACGTTGTGCCTCATTAGGACGGCCATTACGCTCAATTTTGATTAATTTCATAGGGTTATGCCTCTTTGTTATACAGGGTTAATTCTTTACGCTTGATAACACGATATTGCCCGCCACCATTTTCACGGTATGCCTTTAGGTTATCCTTAAAGTTTTGTTTATCAACTCCACTTTTAAAGTTGCCTTGGCTATCTGTTAGGTGGTAATCTTCATCGCTCCAACCATAGCCATAATTCCCTTGGATGACTTTGTAATATGTGTACTTATTGTCTCTCATAATATGTCACCTCAGGTAATAATAACAGAATTGTAACCAGCTACAATTACAGCATGGTAGCCTTTATCATACCCACCAAACACTATTTGATCACCATCTTTTACCCAATCCCAGTCTTTTGCACACTGTATAGCGGCTTGGTAGTGATTTTGTTCGGCATTCAAGGCATGATTATAGCTATAATACTTGGTGCCACGACTAGCCTTAACTTGAATACGGCTACCTTTGGTGTTAGTGCAAGGGATGAATTTAGTAGTTAATGATTGCATGATATAGTTCCTAATTAACTGAATTAAACAACGTTTAACAGATTACAGGGTAATACTAGCGTACTATTAAGCTTTACGCAAGCTATCAATTTGACTTTTTAATGCTTCGGCCACTTTACGCCAATGGAATACGGCCTTACCTAGTACTGACTTGGCTTTGTGGTTATTTTGCTTATTAGCAGTCTTTAAGCCGATAACGTAAGCCTTCCACGTATTGACAGCGTTAAGGGATGCAGCAATTAAAGCTTTGTTTGATTGGATTGACATAATATTGCTTCCTACTAGGTGACTAAAGAATTGTGATTTTACGGGTACAAGCTGAATTATCAAACTCAACATAAGCTAGCAGCTTACCAGCTTTATTTTTGTACAAGTTAAAGTTTCCCTGTTGTTCAAAATCTAACGCATTTAAGCCTTGACTTTTCAACCATTTAGCAAATTGGTGATCTGACATATTATGTACCTATCAAGATAATGTTTACTACCTAACAACCTTATCAGAGGCCACTACAAAGAATAATGCAATGGCCTAGAATAAAATTATTTCTTATCAACAAAATTATCATACCAACGTTTGAGGCTCATATATTGGCCCTCATGTTCAATAATCATACCATTGTCTCTATTATCTAGCCAAGAAGCAAAAGCAAGGCAGATTAGATATAGGCCAAGAGTAAAGCCTATAAGCCAGCATAGGGCTAGGGTGATGAGTATCGGGATCATTCTGTTTTACCTTCATGGCCAGTTGGTGTGGCAGGATTAAGGCTAATAATTTGCATTAAAATAGGTTTCCAAACTTTCCACCAATCAAGCGCACCAGAGTCCATATCTGCAATAAATGCATCACTAAAACCCCACCATTCAGCAATAGCATAGTTTTTACAACCTATTTGCAGTCGGTCATAGGTATAGTTTATATGGTACTTGCCTAATTGTTGTAAGGTGATAATTTCCCTGCCGTTGCCAATTGTACCCCATAGGTTGCAATTACTTAAGTTAGAGTTTCTTAAGTTAGAGTAGCTTAAGTCAGAGTTTCTTAAGTCAGAGTAGCTTAAGTTAGAGTTTCTTAAGTCAGAACCTCTTAAGTCAGAGTAGCTTAAGTTAGAGTCGCTTAAGTTAGAGTAGCTTAAGTCAGAGTAGCTTAAGTTAGAGTAGCTTAAGTTAGAGTAGCTTAAGTTAGAGTCGCTTAAGTTAGAGTAGCTTAAGTCAGAGTAGCTTAAGTTAGAGTTTCTTAAGTCAGAACCTCTTAAGTCAGAGTAGCTTAAGTTAGAGTCGCTTGGCGTAACCAATCTAACCCCGCCACTAACACCATTTAACCAATCTTGATGTGACTTTAAAACTTCGGTAGTAATTTTGAACATGTTTTATCTCCAAATAAGAATTAAAGGTTAGTTTGTGTCTTCTGCAACACATTCAACGGATTGTAATGTTAAAGGCTGTTTAATGTCAAACTCAATAATATCGGTGATTAGCTTATCCACTTGATTGACACCTGAGTCAGTGAAATAGCTATCGCAATCAGTTAAGGACAAACCACTATCAAGGGCATAATAATCGCATTGACCATTGTTAGTGCATAGTACGGCTACTAGGACGAAGAGATTCATGGTATTACCTTTAATTAGTTTCGATTATGTAACGGCCTTCTGACTTATTAATTAGAAGTTTTTGTCCTGTCTCAATTTTAGGCGCTCCGATACATACGGCGCCCTCCTTAAGCTTAATTTGTGCCTCTTGTTTACCATAGTAGGTTTCGACTGCCTTAAGACTTACAAAATGATGAGTGCCTATCATAACCATAACACACCTACTTTTGATTAAATATTAATTTAACTACAAATTACCTTATTGTAGCCTACTGATAGACAATAGGCTAGGGTAAAATAACTTAATAGTTATACCCAATCATGGCCCCAAACAACAAAACCAAGGGCTGTAAAAGCGTCATAGCGATAGTTACCAGACTCTCCCAGTTTAAAAGCTACTTTTACAGTATATTCCTTTGGGTTAATAAAATTTAAGATCAGAGTATCCACGATAAACCCCTTGATTAAATACTAGCCAATATGGCCGATTGATTGTTGATAGCCTTACTTACAACACTAACAGAAACATCTTGAGCAATGGCATAAACACCGAAGGCCATTAGAAGGATGATTATGATCTTTTTCATCTTTAGAATACCTTTGGGTTACTCTTGACTATAAACAGGGTGAAATACTGCACTAGTCCAACATTCTGATAAGTAGATAGATTGGGCAGTGGTGAAGCCTAAAGCTTGGAAAGTGTTAATGATTAGCATGATGTTTACCTAGGGTTAAATTTAAGCCGTTCTATTGTAGCAACCTATCTCTAAGCTGCTAGGGTAGAATTACTTAGCTTCAAGCCAAACATGTCCAGCACTAAGGGCATACTCTTTTATCTTATCAATACCGTAACAAGAATATACACCAGTAAAAACATCCTCTTGGCATTCATCACTATCTATAGGTTGTCTACCAAACTCTATCTTGTTGGCTTTGCAGAATTCACGTAAGAATTTACGTTCTAGGGTAGTAATAAAGAAGTTGTTAGTTTCGGCTTGGCGTATAGTTAACATAGTTTCACCTATTTAATCGGTTAGTGGTTTTGGTGTAACCGCCTACAATATAAGCAGCTATAGCAACCCCACTAAGGGGAGCAACCAAGTTTTTAAAGAGCGTTTGCGCTAAGGCATGTATGCATAATAGGGCAATCACACCCACAAGTCAATAACTTTAATCATTGAATATAACTATAGGTTAAACCATAGGCGATAGCTTAAGCCTATCATAGACTATAGCTATCAATTTACCCTAATCAATTCATTAGCAACAACTATGCCAAACTCCGCAAATCAATTTTAAGCTGCTACCCTATACTTAGGCTAAAGTATTCCCTAAAGTGGCTCAAAACGCATTCTATGGCGTTTTAACACTATCCTAACTATTAACCATGGATTTATCCTGCCCCATAACCACTATGTATATCTATTTTATGTACGGGTATCTATCAATTAATCTGATAGGTAAATAAGTGGCCTATATCTTGTGTTATTTATCCTAGTTTACCACTATATGTAGACAATCTATCCTTTAGATTGTCGAGAGCTATTAAGTGATAAATTATTAATAATATCAATAGCTTAGATTATGTCTATATCTTGTGTTATATGTGAGTGATCTGTCTATATGTAGTGGTGTTATAGTGGAGTATTATTTAGGTGTTATATGTGAGTATAACAGTGTTAGTGTTAAACCAACTCCAATCTATAACTCTTACCTTAATTGTTTCACGTGGAACACTACCCTATAGTCATCACTCACGTGCTATTACTTAGTTATTATCTATAGCTTTATCCTATAATCATCCTCATAGCAATACCTATGCCAATATCCTCATAGCTTAGCTCATATGGTTAATAGCAATAGTCATCCTACTACCATGGTACGCTTATTGCATTATCTAATATCATGCCATATTGTTGAATATATCCTAGGATAGCATCATTACATGATGTTGCTTTAACGATTGTTAAAGCCTATCATCGACACTACATTGATTAATAATATTGATATGTAATGATGTGTAAATAGTTGTAGATATTTTAAAATTCTATTGACAGTGGGTGGTGTGAGTGGTAGGATGTGTTAAGCCCTCATCCTAAATAGCCAACAATTAGTATATTGTCTATAATTTATACAATAAGTCTATTACATGAGAGTATCCTATGCACATATGCACAAGTACCTAGCCTTAGATATTTCACACAAGGTAAAATCTATGTATATCTCACTTAGTCCACCTTCTATGGGCGGGGTTTTGGTTCCCAAAAGCCTTCCTCATATGTTATAATTTAGGTTATAACTTAGGTTATATCTCTAAGTAGCTTTACAGCTATGCTGGAATGCGTATATTTGTTTTAAGGGCTGAACTGTACCCTTCTCAGGTGTTAATATTTTGTGTATATAAATCAAGGAGTTACGTTAAAATGTCAGATTCTAGTAAAAATGATGTGTCGAGTTTAGTCTACACTTCGTCAATACCATCGGAATTGGAGGGGTATGTGGTGGATACTTCTACAGGGGAGTTGATCTATAAAGGAGATGAGTCTTACTCTGTACCTGTGGATATTTCAACTATCACAAATAAGGGTAAGTTTGACCAAATGGTTAAGGATAAATTGGCGGGTAGAAAATACAGGTTAGTGGTTAGTCATGTCCTGTTAGACTTAATTGTAGATAAGAGTCTGAGTATTGGGGCGCTTAGTGTCTTTTGTTATCTAGGTCAGAATATTGGCTATAACAATATGACTTATACCAGTATCAAGAGTATTCAGGAGGGGACTTCTTATGGGAGGGATTGGGTGTATATGGCTATTGATGAATTGAAGACTAAGGGGTTACTTAGGGAGGTAGAACATAAGTTGGAAGGGAGAGCAGACAGAATGTTCTTAGTTAATCCTGTCTACTTCTTTCTTGGATATTACCCTCATAAGGATAATTTAATCAGAGATTGGATTAAAGATGGGACTATACTCAGGTAGTTCCCTGACCCTGGCTCTATTTCTAGAAGCAAGGTATGTTATCACTTGGGAGCCTATCAACCCATCCAAGTAATGTATGTAGTAAAATTCCATACCTGCAAAGTTAAATCCCCACCTTTCGTCTTGATAATGCCCTACTCCATACTTACCTAATCTCCAAACTTCTTTAGACCTCTCCTTAGCCCCTGTAAACCTATCTTCTGGGTATCCTATAGTTAGGATCTGTCTCTTGAAGTCATATGTGAAATAGTCGCATCCTTGCCTCTTGTCCTCCAACCATTGGTCTCTCTTCTTAGGGTCATTATAAACTAACAAGCAATTATACTCTTTCATTCCCATAACCTAAACTCCTTAAACTCATCTGTAGGGGTATCTAATAACTCCTCACCTCTCTTGCAAATCACTTCCAAATCTTCACGTGTTGGCCTGAATTTGGATTGATATACTTTTCGTTTGAACTTTCGGTACTTAACTTGTTTCCTGAATTTCATACTAACCCTCCTCATATTTCACCATAACCTGTATATAAGTGTACTCCCTAACACCAATAGGTCCATAAGGTTGCCAACCCTGTTGTATAGCTCTGTTTACTTCTGCTGTGAACTGCCCGCTTGTATCTGTCTTAACTATAACCATGTAGTTTGTAATTTTCATACTAACACCTCCTAATCTTGTTGTATTCGCCATTAGTTTACCCTATGACTTCCCAATTTAAAATTCACTTTAACCTTTCGTAAATATATCGACATTGAATTAATGGTGCAGTAAAATGATAAAGATGTAAACTTCTTAACTCGTTTACTCATCTTTTGTTTTACTAACTTCTTAACCTTCATTTACTTAACTCCTTTATCCCCAAATCCAATATCAGGAATTACATAATATCCTGTGGTTGTATGTGATTTATAATGATCTTTAGCCACTTCCCATCCAAAACTTACAGTAAATAATCCAAGATTGTAAAACTTATTGAATAATCTGTAATTTGTAGCTTTATTATCTTTGTACTGCTGCTCCGTTACTTGATACCCGAATAACCATAACCAGCCTTGAGCTTGATTACGCAATCCCAGATTGTACCACATAGCTACCCTCCAACCATACTTATGGTATATCTTAGCTACTGTCTCCTCATACATAGGCCAGCCGTGTTCATCTGGCGTATTGAAAATATTTAGCCACTTAGGAAGGACATACCTTTGAATATTCGCATCTTGTCCGTAATGGGTAGTTGGTACTGGAGCTTTCTTTGCAAACCATACCCCTAAGCCTACAGCAAATGGGGCTATAAGGCGTAGGATGAGTGTATGGAATAAGATTACCAGTAGGTGTTTAAATTTAAATTGTCTCATGTTTTACTCCTCTATAAAATTCCAATACCTCTTTCCTCACAATCACATCACTTTCAGATGGTGGGTTTGCAAATGAGAGATTCTTTAAGTTTCTTACCCTGCTCACTGCTACATAGAATTGTCCAGCAGCAAAGCAACCATTACCTACGTCAATTGAAGCACTATCTAGGGTAAGTCCTTGACAATTGTGAACTATAATACCCCCAGTGTCAAATGAATGATCGTCCTCAACTTCAATATCATACATATTGCAAACACCTTCATCGATTATAGTATCAACTTTCAAAAACATTATTTCACTACTCAATAAAGGGAAGTTGAGCTGAACTTCCTCTAAAACACCTAAGCCTTTAAGCCACTCAATGAGTGCCACCCTACCTTTAGGTAAAGTTTTTATTCCCGAGATACCTTTAGATCTTAGATACTCTTTAATATGTTTTGCAAACGGTACTGAATCAAAGTTAGTTTTTATGCTGCCATTTATTAAAGCTAAGGCATCCCTCTTATACTTTACCTTAAGATCAATCATTTGTCCTAGCCTATGAGCTTCATTTCCACTCACTGTAAGGGTGTTCTTCAGTATATAAGAGAAAACACCCAAAGACCTTAAAACATCTTGAAAATCCTTCAGAAGTTTGTTGCTAGAGGATACATACCTTATGGAACCTATTTTAGAAATATTACCATCTGTATCTATAAGACCAGCAACTAGAGCTTTACGATTGTCTAAACTAGAATACTTTAGTACGTCCGGTATAAACTTTTCAGGGGCTTTTACGCGTGTAAACCCTAAAGACTCAAACCACTGATAAAACCCCTTACTAAATGTGTAATAAGTCCTTAGGTTGTTATTCCCTTTTCTTGGTTTTGATTTGTTACAATTAATACCAAATCTCTCAGTAAAAGACTCAAAACTTTTTAAAACTTCAATATCTTGAGAGGTAATATCAATTCTGTAATCTTTGTTTCCAACAGAGTAACAACCATCCCCTATCAAAGCCCCTAACATATAACAATCCTCAGGGATTAGCGTTTCTGGTTGAATGATTTCTACTGAGTGTGGACTATGTTCTATTTGGATTTGTTTGTATTGCTCTAAATATTCTTTTACACTATAAGATGTCGCAACATAATCTCCAACCTTAATGTCCCTTAACTCGGTGTACTCAGGTAATCCCCCAGCAGTGCAAGACAAAATCCTATGTTCTTCCGAACAAACTAAAGATAACCCGCCATATGTTTTAAGCCTCTTTGCCTGTTTTAAACCACTATTAATTTTACCCACAACCTTTTTATAAGAAAAGCCAGAATAGATTTCATCCCCGATATTAATATCTGCAATTCTAACTTTGCCGCTTCTTGTTTCTAAGAGGCTATCTTCGGCCACACACTTATGAATACTTATGGCCCAGCCTAGTAGAAGTGGTATCTGTGAAAACTTACCACTAATTTCCTTAACCAGTCTACCATCAACTTTTTTGTATTCATAGTTAGTCCATGTAGTTCTTTGTACAACTACTTCTCTACCATCCAGTAGCTTAACTACAACTGAGTTTGGGTTGAGCCTTACTACTTCACCTCTATCTCCATTAACGTAGTTATCAGCCATAATATCATTGGCACAGATCAACACCCTAGCTCCTACCTTAAGTTTTACCAATTCCCCTACTGGAGCATCATTAGCTTTGAATGTGCCCTCTATAAAGCCTCTGTATTCAGTTTCAGGAGCTTTAATCTTGGCATACCACATACTGTTGATTGCATCAGCATCTTTCTTGTAGGCACAAAGATTAATTGTATCCTCAACATCATCGTAGTCTTGGGCAATCTCAATCAGTTTACTAACTACTTGTTTATTACCTATACGTAGTTCATTTAACAAAGCATATTGTTCAGGATCTGCATGTCGTTGTGGTTCAGTAAGCTCATATGTCTTAAAGTTCCACGATGGCGATGCAAAGCAATAGTTGGATGAATACGTAGCATAATATTGCTGTTGTTCTGCTGCCGATACGATAGGCTCTAGCTGGAGAAAATCGCCCTCACATGCAACCTGAATACCACCAAATGGGAGTGTATTATTCTTCACTTTCTGTAATCTTTTGTCGATTAACGTGAGAATATCCGCCCTTACCATCCCAATTTCGCTAATAATGATTCGTTTTACATAATCATCACTGAATAACATCTTCATCATCTTAGGTATGGTGTACCAGTCTTTAGCTTCGATTAAACCGATAGGTAGTCCAAACATTTTGTGGCAAGTCATGCCCTCCACATTCAATGCAGCTATACCTGTTGGAGCACATACCACTGTACGTTCGTCTGTGATAGCCCTTGTTAGGTATGACTTGCCATTCCCTGCACTACCTGCAATATAGACATTCTCCCCTCGCATAACAGCATCATAAGCTGCTTGCTGACCTTTACTGAAATTATGTTCCAACCTCTCCTTTCCTCCTAAACTCTATACACTTCACCTCCATATAACCTTCATTATCTGGTTTCTTAGTGAGTGGTTTCATTTTATCAAATGCTAGATGATTACATTTATCTAGCGCCTTGGTACAGCCTATGCACATCTCTCCTCTAGGTATGTGGATCATACTACCAACCTTCATACTCTGTTAAGTTTAAACTTGAACCACAACTACACCTCACTATAGTTATAGTGCCAAGACCTGTTGGAGTAAACTCATAAGTGTGCTTACCACCTATTGCTGTGGTTACATTTACAAACTTACAAGGGTGATTTGCCTTCCAATCAATAACCTTCTCAACCTCTTTAGGCGATAATGTAAATATCATAACCCCAACTCCTTCAACCTACTAGGCTCTAACTCTGACTTAACCCAACGAATATAATCAGGATCTTTCTTCACAATATCCTCAACTAATTGCCCACGATATTTGCCAAATGTAAACTCAGGTTTGTTTGCAGTCTTAGGCTTACTCTCCACCATACCCAAAGCTGCTTTAATCTTAGCTAACCATTTAACTTGGTGTTTGGTATCATGTAGTGCATGGTGTTTCACTCCATCAAAAATTGGCTCAGTGGCTAAATGCTTAAACTCTGACTTAAAAGTCCTGAAGCAACGATTATTCCAGAATGCCCAAGGCTGTTTAATTCCAAATGTACGGAATAGATCTGCAAGCAAGGCATTATCGAAGTCACTACCATTACCCCATACTAAGACATCCTTACCACCTTTAAGAATAAATTCATTAAGCTTAATTAGGGCTTGCTTAGTGTCTTCTCGTTGATCATCTGGAAACGCATAGGCTTCCTTCTGGGCATCAGGTGATTGCTTCTCCCACCAAGCAATAGTATCTTTATCTGCAATACGACCTAAGTCAATCTGAGACTGCTTATCGATTACTGAATAGTATTCATCACCTGTAGTACCATCATCATTAAAATACACAGCAGCAATACTTAGGATAACTGAGTTAGCAGACGTTCCTATAGTTTCCATATCCAGCATTATTTGTTGTTTAGTTCTCTTCATACGTATCCTCCACTGCATTCTTCCAACGGTTAACTTTACGACATTGATCTGGGGTTAGATATATACCGCGTTCCTCTCTATAACTCATAGCCTCATACATCTGCTCAATATCTGACATATAATCCTTCCCTGCTTCTAATACCTGAATATCCAAATCAGAAATATCTTCTGGATAGTGGGGTTGCAGGCAAGAATAAATTGAATCCCACCAACCACTACCCTCCAACGCGGCTTTAAGTAAATTCTTCTTACGCTTGAAGAAGAATAGGAACTTACACTCTACAGTGTCATTCTTTGCCCTCTCTTTAACTTGTAGATATTTATCTTTAGATTTGGCATATTGATTCTTAAAATTTCTAATGGCATCTACTACGCTATAAACATCTGCACTAACTAAACCATTAAACTGACTCACCACCTTCCTCCACGATTCTTCCAAACATTATCTTACTTAAATTAGCCCTGAATTGGTTATAGGCGACCTGTATATCTTTACCATCTAAGAGGTTATCCCAGAATGATTCCACTTCATCCTCAATTTGTTCTACTTTACTTACATTGTCATCCATTTGAATACCCTCCCTTTACACAGCTCATAACTAAATACACCAGCTATAATAGATCTATTGCCTTCAAATATTAGAGCATGGGTATACTTGTTATCGGAAGAGTATCTAAAAGTTATAGTGACATCTTTATACCGTTTACCGACCTCTTCAACCCACTCTTCATAAGTATCAACTTCTACCTCAACCCCTTTATTCATCAATACCTTCCTCAAAGTAATCATAAGGTCGAATAAATATCATCTTGTAATCATCCTTAAGTAAATCAAGTTGAGTATAAACTGCTTCAGGATTCACAGTTTCACCTGCGATAACCCTAGCACCTGCAACAGAGTCGTCATTCATGGTAACTGCCAATACTTGACTAATATTACCTGCATAGGCTTGCTCAATAAGTGTTTGTAGTACAGTCACCACTGCCTCGCTAACTTCTGGAATTGGCTCGTCTACAGGCTTACCATTATAAATTGATATAACTTTCTTTTCTTTTGGGGTTGATCTGTAGTTTTGTCGTTGGACATTAGGCATTCCTCCTATAAATTTAAGTACGTCTTCAATTTCTTCTTTAGTTTTACAATCAAACTTGACTTTGCCTTGTTCATCTAACCCATCTTGCTTGCAAATCACTCGACCAGTAAGAAGCTCTCTGCGAATACTGTCTACATCGTCCGGACTACTGGCATACCGAATACCGCCAATTACACCTACAATTAGTGAAACAATACCAATTATCCATTTCTCAGTTGTTGGGTTCATCTAGTTTCTCCACCTCGACTCCATTAGCTAATAAATATTCAATACCATCGTTTGAACGGTAATCTTCTTTATAAATGAATTTTACTACACCCGCATCCACAATATCAATAGCGCACTGCAAACAACAGGAGTGCGTAGTGAACATAATACTACCTATACTGGTTTCATTCGACTTCTCTAAACCTTTCAGGCAGTTTCGTTCACTGTGGCGTACCTCTGGTCTTGTTACAAGAACCATATCCCTTGTTAGTCCGTTAGGATTTGGAACCCATACTTCACAATCCCCATCTATATGAGCTGGAAGTGCATTGTATCCGCAAGAGATTATCCTGTTGTTTTTGACTAGAACGCTCCCAACCTTCAGACGTTTAGCTGGGGAACACTCTGCAAAGGCTTCAGCACACTTCATATAAGCTATTTTATGTTTATCCTTCATATCAGAACTCCAAATAATCCCGATTCACATTAATAACAAGAGGAATGCCTAAATCTATTTCCAGCCTTGTAATTCTTGGGCGATCATCTATAGCCGCTACAATATTCCAATTAGGTTCTAAATACTCCCAAAACAACTCTTCTTTGACAATCCTGTCAGAACGATTATCACCTGTTGTTCTCATATAGAGATAAGGTACATCATCAAAGTAATTCAGTAACCACTTAACTGTATCTTCTCTACAACTCTCTGGACGACCAGACATAAATACAGGAGTAAGACCATCCCTTTCCATCCAAGCTGATAGCATAGAGATTACATCTAGTCTAGGAGTGTCTGTAATTACTTTATCATAATCGTGATGCCCTCTGTACGAGTTGATAGCAATCGTTCCATCCAAATCAATCCAAATAGCTTTAGGCTTACTTTCGTCAGGTACATAACGTTTATAGTTAGTAATCTCCAACCACTTCTTCCATTGAGCAAACAACACTTCACGACCTACAGCAAGTGCTCCACGTTTACTATCCCTTTTTAGGGCTTCTTCAAGTGTGATGTCGAAATACTTCACTTCAAACTCATATCCAGCTTCTTCAGCCTTGACTTTCCAATAGTCGTGATCCTTCTGATTGAGGTTGGTGTTGGATACAATGATATTAAATTTAAGACCTACTGCTAATCTGAACTCCAATTCACACTGCTCTGTAACACTTTTTTCTCTATCTTTGGTAAATTTGTATAGACTCCAATCATGAACACCATTTGTGAACATAAGAAATCTTAGTTTATCTCTGTTTATTTCTCTCCACCCAGATTCAACAAGTTCTTTAGCATAGGTGGACTTGCCCGAACCGGACAAGCCACATGTGAGTAGTAATTTAGGCATTTTCTGTGTCCTCTAATAGTGGTTTAAAGTATTTCTCTTCAGCCTCCTTTCTGGCTTGAATTGCATCTTCTTTGTATTTAAAAATCTTATCAAGCTTTCTCTTACCGTTTATGTCCAATGCAGCCCTCCATCTTTGTTTACTTGTGTCCCAACTAACACCTTTATAGCCTGATACATTATCTACCCTTTTATTTTTATTAATAGCTTGGACTAAGCTATCGCTCCATCTACAATTTTCTTTGCAATAATTGCCAGAGGGGTCTTTCCTATCTAAACTTTTATTTAAAGGTCTTTCACCCATATCTTCATAGAAGTTTATGAAATTGCACCACTCGTCACAAACTGTAATTCCCTTTCCACCATAATCAGGAAAAGCATCATAGTTGGGATTCTTACACCTTTGTATCATCATTTCCCAACTTTTGTATGTTCTTGAATTGTGCATTCCATGTTTTGATTTTCTCAACTAGCATCCTCCGGATCTTCTACTTCACATAAACCTTCCATACACCTAAAAGCATAGGACTTCGATTTTAAGAACAAAGGTGTTTGCGTATGTCTGTCAACCCTAATTATGACACCTTCACTACAAAAACTTGGATCATGATAATCTTCAGTCAACACATCGGGGCGTTCTGTCAACTCTTCTACCAATGATCGTAACTTCTCCTCATCACCATCATAAATAAATGGCTCCACAACATCGTATGCAGGATCAAGCCCACGATCCTTACACCAAGCTACAAGCTGAGGTTGTGTAAGATCAATAGCATTACCATCATCTGTTGTGAGTGTAATTCTGTAAATATGAAACTTAGTTTCACCTTCCAGACATCCGTATTTATAAACAATTTCGTCTCCGTATTTAGCCGTATAGGCTTTATCTTTAAGTTTTGATATGTTGTGTTTAGGCATAATAGTTTTGGAATTCGCCCAGCCTACAACTTCCAAGTAAATTTCCATACCTTTAGTCATGTATGGCTTTAGTTGTTCAAGAATATCGTATCGGTATTGTTCAGATCCGTGGAATCCAACTGAATCACCACCTCCAAGTAATACCCGACGTGTACCTACAGCGTAATCGTAATACTCAGTCTCAAATACTGGCAAGAATTTATTTACCAACTTCTTCCAACCTTTTAGTGGCTTGATAAACTTGGTATAACCAACACGTTGACTGGTTCCATGACGTTTAGACTGAATAGAGATGAGGTCACCTTTATTAATCTTGTGTGTATTATATTTAAACTGCTCCGTATCCACATGTTCTTTGAAGTATGGGGCCAATTTAACCTTCATAGGTTTAGGAGCACCTTGCTTCTTAATCTTCTCAAGGGTTGCTTCAGAAATATACTTACCACACACCTTAACACCGTTGATTTCCTCAAAACGATCACCAACTTTCAGAGTAGAAATATCTACACCAGTATATGAGAGGCTTTCAAGGTTTGCAAAATATGCCTCTGACTTAACTTTCAAAAACGGCTGAGCACGTACACGACCAGCATCTTCAAAGAATCCTTTCTTGGTGTTATCGATATTCTTTTCAGAGTTACGATGCAGGTTGTTATTGTGTAAGTAACCTTCCTCAAGTTTAGTACCTGCGCAGAAGAATACTCCAACATAACCTACAGGTATGTCTTTAGAAATTACAACTGTTTCCCCTAAAACTTTACCAATCTGAATCTTATCTGCACCTTCGATTGGCATTACTGCATCGACCTTCGCAATGATTCCTGAATAATTACTCATTTAAATTTCCTCCTTTATTAATTAACTGGTCTACTGCCTTGACGACTTTTGGAGTTCATATAACCTCTGGCCGTTAAGTTCTCACTACACTTTTCCTGACTTTCTGTCCTGATAGTGTACCTACCACCATACTCATCTTTGACATATTGTATAGCTTTACTACGCTCCCTGCAATGTACATACACACGATCTCCCAGTGCATTTATAAAATACCACTTAGCTGGCCCTTTAAAATCCTCTGCTTCATCAAATTCTTGTTGACTTACTACAGTAATTTTCATTCCAGCCATAAATAGGAATCCTCTTCATCAAGTTGCGTAGAAAGTGACCGAATCAAGTTATCAGCTTCATCGTCATAGTCGTATATTACATCATTACTTAAGATTGTGGACATTACTTAGACTTCTCCTGTTCCATAGCTTTAACAAAGGCTTTACAAAGACCACTACGAACAATATCGTCACTGGTTGCCTTAATAATTTCAATATACTCTTGTAATTGATGTTTTTCTACAAAATCTTCTAACCAAGATAGCCCATTTTGTTGCTTTATGTCTGTTTGTGTAGGATCACCAAGAATGAATAGGCGACCATCTTCAGTTACACGAGTGATAATACTATACATCTCTTCTGGTGTAGTATTCTGACTCTCATCAAGTATAGCAACTCCATTTATATTACGACCTCTCAGGTGTTCTGTGGCAATCATTTCGATATTACCGGCAGCTAAGGCTGTTTCATACTTACCTTGCCCATATCGCTTTGTAAACACTTCAATCAATGGCATCAGGAATGGCGTATACTTACTCTCAAGATCACCTTTGATATAGCCGTGGGTTTTACCCATACCGACAGCAGTTCGGGCAATTATGATTTTATCTATATCCCCGTTAACAAACCAATCCGCAGCTTGACCCATGGTAAGGTAGCTCTTACCAACACCTGCTGGAGCAATAAGCACAAGGATTTGTTTCGTCTTCATCGCTTTTAGAACCTTCTTTTGGAACTCTGTCTTGGCTTGGATTGGTTCTACCTTTCGTTCCTCATCAAACTTATGATTTATTCTGCGTGATTCTCCACGAGCTTGCTTTGCTGCCAAACTATGAGATTCTGGATTATCTGAACGTCTTTTTGCCATAAATATCTCTCCTTACTACCTAAATAGGAGGGGAAATTACTCCCCTGATCAATTAATTAAGAACGCAACACATTTACTACGGGATTACTTTGCAGATTAGCTTCTTTAGGCACCACTGCTTGAACAATCAAAGTCATTCCACCTTGCACTGCTTTCTTAGGGGTAATCATACCACCTTTAGATCCTACGTCAAGCACTGCTTGAATAAATCGTAATGGATCTGGTGTACTAATTACGGCAGTGTCTGTAGCTTCCTGTGCTTCGATTACAGGAGGTTTAGACTTAGAGGTGTAGGTGAGGTAGGTCTCAGGGCTTAAATCGATTTTAACCATGAATGGCGTTGATTTAAGACGTGGTAGAGAGCCTTTGGTTGATACACCGCCTAAACTACCTAAATAAAATACTTCATTAATTATATTTGTGAGGTTAGGGCCACTTAGGACTACGGTTTTAAGCTCCTCTGCCACAGTAGTGCTTACTTCTTTAGGTTCTCCCTGAATTTCTACTGTAGGGATAATCTCAGGTTGCAATACTTTAGTTTCTGTGGTAACTTTGGTTTCTTTTTTCGGACGTGCCATATATTTCTCCTATTAGTTTGAATATGGAGTGAAGATAATACCACGAGAATGCTAATCTGTAAAATTCTATTTAAGAATAAG